>Ga0172375_10011864_pt1 | contig 11002 bp, 9 predicted proteins | sample LakKiv1m_FD_114537 | JGI IMG/M metagenome (GOLD analysis project Ga0172375, IMG submission 114537) | Freshwater microbial communities from Kabuno Bay, South-Kivu, Congo - kab_092012_11.1m | ecosystem: Environmental > Aquatic > Freshwater > Lake | place: Democratic Republic of the Congo... | reverse complement strand
GGAGCTGTCATTCCCGCGAAAGCGGGAATCCAGAGGTATTTGTTTATACAACACTTATAATATTCGCAGAATGGTATGTATTGCGTTTTTTCTCATTCTCGGACAGACTGGAAAGCGGGAATCTAAAAGTTTGTAAATTAGAGGAATATGGATACTGGCTTTCGCCAGTATGACGCCCTGCGGGCGTTTTGGGACAACCTCAGTGTTCTGTCCCTGCAATCGGAAAATATTAATCAGAACTGATATTATAATTACATTAATGCTCTTATTCATCTGCCTGTAACGCTTTCGATCGTATCCTTCACTGTTGCCCCGGTTTTATGCGATACAAATGTATCACCGGCTGCCGGCCCGCCACACTTTCCCCCCAATTGAGATTATATCGCGGCGCGAATTCCTCGATTAAATCGAATTTGGACTTGACATACTCCATCAGACGCAAAGCATCGTCCCGGCGCTGCTTCTCTTTGATATAATCGTCCGGGACTTCGGTCAAAAACGACTCGATATATTCATCGATAACGGCATAGCTGATATGGTGAGCTTCCACAAAAGCCTGGGCATCGAAATTCTGCGAAACGGTTTTCAACGCAATGCTGTCCTGCAAAGCTTCTTTTTCCACTAATCCTTCAATTTTCATCCCTTTGGCTTGATATTTCTCCCGGGCCTTTTCCGTCAAACTGGATTTGGCGATACTGAAAATATTCAAAGTTACTTCTTTTCCGGGCATCGAATAATCCACCGGCGCGCCGCCCAGCTTGAACCATACATCCCCTTCCGTAACTATTTCAGACATCCTTTGATTGAAAGCCAATGCTGTATTACCATCCGCCGCCTGCAGTGAATATTTCACCGAATTGATAGCATTCGGCAATGCCGCGATCATGACTACTCCGCAGATCAACATTCCCCATATCTTGGAATTCCGCAAATTGCTTGCATATTGCAGCGTCCGCCCGAAGAATATTCCTGACCATACCACTAAAATCGGCAGCATCGGCAGAAAATACCGCGTGTGTTTCACATCGGCCGCGCCAACAATCAGATAAAATACCACCGCATACGATAGTATCACCCATTTTTTCCGGCCGGGAGAAATTAAACTGACGATCAATCCGGCGAAACTTATCAGCAATAAAGTTAAGCCAATCCCTGCTGTCGGCAATTCGGTGGTAGGATAAATATCATTGCGGAAATACCAAAAAAAACCTTTCTCAAATAAATTGATATCGATTAGAAGCGTGCTCAGCACCAATCTCACAAAATCCAGCGGATGCAGAACATAGGGCAAATGGAAAACCGCCAATGATCCGGCGGAAAAAATCAATAGGTCGAAGAAATGTTTTAACCACTTATCTTTCAACATCTTGATATTCAGCAGATAGGCCATCGCCGGCATAATCAGCGCCGGCGCGGCGGAAAGCTTAGTCGCCACAGCCGCCGCCCAAAAAATACCGGCTAACCGCAAATCCCTGGCATTATTGCTATCCAAGTATTTCAGGGAAAAAAGCAAGGTGACCGCTATCAACAGCATCGCAGTAATATCAGATGTGGCGTAATGAGAAAATTCCACCGCTTTGAAGGCGAAACACATAAAAAACGCGGAAAACAATCCGGTCATCCGGTCCTTCAAAGCGACGCCGATCAAATAGACTACATATACCGCCAAAGTCCCCGGTAGAACTCCGATTATAACTCGTCCCACGATATACGGCAGAGTAGAACTGCGCCAGATTTCAATCATTTCCTGCATCGAAGTAAAAACCGCCCCTGTCACTCCCCAAATCCCCAGAACTAACGCCATTAAATATTTCAGCAAAGGCCCGTTATGCGTTATGGGCGCGATCCCATGCGAATTATGAAAATCCAGAATATCGAATGCGCAGGGGACTATCTCGCCGTCTTCATCGTATTGTTTCAGCCAGGGATAGCCAAAATTTACTCCCGACAGCCGAATGATCAAACTGACAGCGAGAATTATTATTAGGACGGAGGTAATAGTTTTTTTGGAGAGGGGCATAAATTCACCTGTGCTTGCTGTCAACTTTCTAAAGTTGACAGCGTCAGATTAAGCTGTTTTAACCAAATAGTACAGTCAAAAAATTAATATATTCACCAAGCATTCGGATTCGCCGGGACATCGCCGCTTCTTATCACATCGAAATCCCGGCCGTTGAATCCAATCAAATAATCGCCGGGCTGCAGCTGCAGACTATCCGCTAACGAATGATCTTCGAATATCGTCCAGCTTATATAAGGATTATCCATATAGACCATCATATGCTGGCTCAATTCCCGGCTGTTACCGCGGTAGACATTGCCGGGAACACTGCTTTCGTTCAGAAAATAGAGTTTCTTTATCACCGCAGGATTGCCGGCTTCGCGCAGGATTTTCGTTACTCTTGATAGTTCAAAATCACCGTAACGGTCCCAAAAATTCTCCCGCTGATGGTTTAAGGTGATGTGAAAAACTAATAAAAAGGCAAATAAGACGATGGCAATATTTCTCCAAACCCGGCTTAAATCCGGCTTCTTATTCCGTAAATAAGTTAGAAACGCAGCGGCGGCAAAAATCACCATAGTCCAGAACGGCACCGCCGGATGATATAAATAACGCGGCAAGATCCCAATCGGCAAGACTATCGCCATGGAAAATACGAACCACAATACTAAAAACCGGAATCTGAAATCCTTAATTTTTACCCAGGAAATTACTATAATGAGTATCACCGCCGCAAATAATAACATTCCCAATAAAAATTCCGGTACTCCGCCCAAAATCTGTTTTAAAACCGGAACTTGATGAAAGATTTTTCCGGTTTCGACAAAAGTTGCTTGCAGCAACTTCCCGGACAGCCTGTTGTCGATATATATCTGCATTCCGCCGGTTTCCATCGTCGGCCTTTTTACCAGACAGGCTCGTGCTAAGATAATATAACCGGTAAAGAATAAGTAATAAGGAATGAATTTGCTTTTGAATAGAAATGCCCAGCTTTTTTGCTTCTCCCAAAAATAAGAAATCGCCAATATAGTGGGTAATAGCTGCCAGGCGAATTCGTTGCCAAAAAGAGCTATAGCCGCTCCGATATAAGATACAATAATATAAACCGGCTTTTTATCGACTATATAGTAAACAAATCCCAATAAACAAAGATAATGAGGCACTGATTCCGGGTAATAAAGCTGAGCCGCCCCGATGAAAAATACCGCATCCGATCCTATACCATCCACCGTGAATATTAAAGCCGCCAGCAAGGCCCATATATCGTTTTGCAGCAGCTTCTTCAAAATCAAATAAACCATGGTAATATTTGCCAGATGCGCCAATACCGCCAGTATATTCAAGTACACATTGCTGGTGCCGAATATGATATAGATCAGATACGCGTTTAAATAACCCATAGGCCGGAAATGAGTATTGTATCTCTCTGGTATCTTTATATAATCGGAACGGAAAATCTCCAGGATGCTGCCTTGCCCCTGCTGTATCCGGTCGTGCAGCAGCTGCGAGGCGATGATTGGATCCAGTTCATCGGCAAAATAATAATTGTCCACCATCGGAAAATATAGCAGCGATCCAATTCCCAATAACAGCGTAAAAGCTAAAATGCTCGTGTTGACGGTAAATTTGTAAGGCGGAAATACTTCGGTATTCATTCTGAGACTCCGGAAAAGCTTGAGTATATGTAAAAACTACGCAATTCGAAATATTAGAGGAAAAATCAACTTAAAGGTTTATATCTTTATAATATAAGCTATATTTCAGAATAATGAAAATTTCCTTGAGAGAAGGGCGGGAAAGAGAGAAGGATATAAGGCGGGAGTGAAAATTTCAATACACTTTTTCTGAAGTAAGAGTAATACCTGTTATCTTGCTTCCAACAGCTTATTCACCAATTCCAAAAACTGTTCCGGCGCTATCGGCTTGGACATATAGCCTTCCGGCGGAGGGACTTGTTTGCGGGAAGAGATAAAATCTTTGAAAGTGTCGGAGACTCCGGTAACAATGATGATGGGAATCCGGCGGTATTTTTCGCTTTCTTTGAGGTCGCGGTAGAGCTTAACTCCGGATTTTTGCGGCATCGACATATCCAATGTTATCAAATCCGGCAGAAGATTTTGGATTTTCTCCCACCCTTCTTCGCCATCCACCGCTTCAATCGTGTCGAAACCGTTATCCTGCAGCAGACTGGCGAAGTAGATGCGGGTATCTTCTTCATCGTCCACGATTAATATGGTCTTACGATTATTGTTCATATTTTAGTGCATTCCTATGTTTTAAAAGTCTGCAAGTCGAAAGTCGAAAGGAAAAGCTGTGCTGTCAGGCGCCCTCGCCTGACAGCCGACCTTAGTCTGTGGTATCGACCCTCTGTGGTCGACACTATTTTCATCCTTCGTTGTGCGCCGAAAGGCGCATGAAGGTTTGCTTTGCTTTTCCCTAATTCCGAACTCCGAACTCCTAATTCCGACTTTATCTTCAGACGCCCTCGCCTGACAGCCAGTGTCAGACTGTGGTGTCGACCCTCTGTGGTCGACACTATTTTATATCCTTCGTTGTGCGCCGAAAGGCGCATGAAGGTTTATCTTGAAAATAAATCTGCAAGTCTACAAGTCTGTAAGTCGAAAGTCAAATATACATTCTTGTAGGGGCGGGTCAAAGACCCGCCCGATGTTATCTACTGCAGCAGATTCCCCACACTCTGCAGCAAGTATAAACTTAAGACTCGAGACTCGAGACTCGAGACTCGAGACATATTTTCATGCTAAGTTGTGGGCGGCCGCGAATCCAGCCGCCCATGGCGGTTTACTTTGAAAATACCCTTGAACAGACTTAAGTCTGTTCTCCTAATATATAGGAAGTCGGACTTTAGTCCGACACCTTATACCGCTGTGCTGCATAATCCCTGCATTTTACAGCAAATCCGAGCTCGAGACTCGAGACTTGAGACTCGAGACTTGAGACTTGAGACTTAAGACTTGAGACTTGAGACTTGAGACTCGAGACTTGAGACATATTTTCATTTTTCCACCGGCGGCGGCGAAGGCTGGGTCTTGGGCAGACGCACGACAAATTTAGTCCCCACATTCTCCTCGGATTCGATATTTATACTGCCGCCGTGAGATTGGGCTATTTTATTGGAGATAAACAATCCCAACCCTGTCCCTTCATGTCCTTTGGAAGAAAAGAACAAACTGAACGCCTTCTCCCGGGTCTCCCGATCCATCCCAATGCCGTTATCTTCAATGATAAAATCTATATACTTATCATCCCCGGAATAACTAAAACTGACAGAATGATTATCCTTCTTTTTATCCAATCGGCAAGCGTCTAAAGAATTTTCAATTAAATTCACTAACAGGGTGCGGATAGCTTTATAATCACCTTCAAATTTGCCTTCGCCGGAATTGTTATCCATCTTGAACTGAACATTCAAGTCGCTGGCTTTCTTCTCCAATAAACCGTATATTTCTTCCAGTAATTGCTGACCGCTCAATTCCTGCCAATCAGGTTCCCGGTCTTTAGCGTAATACAAAATGTCCAGCACCATACTGCGGATACGGCTGACATTGCGTTTGACAATGTCCCACCCTTTTTCCAACCTCTCCCGGCTGTCGTTTTTCAATCCGCTGTCCACCAGATAAATTCCGCCGTCCAATCCATTCAGCAATCCCTTCAATCCGTGCGAAATTGAACTTATCAACAGTCCGATGGAAGTCAGCTGTGATTGCAGCTGTCGAATCTGTGTGATATTGGCGCTGAGTTCCATTACGCTGACAATACTGCCGTCGTTGTCTTTTATCGGAGAAGTGTTGACCAGGACATTGATGCGTTCGCCGCTCGCCGCCGTCACTACTTCTTCGTGGACATAAGTGCAGCCGTCCTCAAAAGTGCGTCGGACCGTGCAATTCAAACATTCTTCTTTGCGGTGTTTATAGACTTCGAAACAATTTTTGCCGTAAGGGATACCGAAATCTTCCCGGAATTTACGATTGGCATCGACAATGTGTAAATCATTATCCTGAATGGAAATATAGCAGGGGACTTCTTCAAAAAGCTGACGGTAACGCTGCTGGCTTTCCCGCAATTGTTTTTGCAGTTTCTTGATTTCCGTTATATCGGTGGACATCTCCATCACTGCGGTGATATCGCCCTGCTCATCGTATATCGGGGTAGTGTAAACGATAACTGAAACCGGCCGGCCGTCCTTGGGAGTCACTTGTTCCTCGCTGGAATGCGATTTACCGTCCCAAAAAGTCCGCATTACCGGGCAATCCTCGCACTGTTCCGGACGATGCTTGTAGATCTGATAGCAGTAAGCGTCGGCCGCAGCGCCGAAATGTTCGCGGAAACGCCGATTGGCATGCACGATGCGTAAATTACTATCCTGCACCGTCACATAGCAAGGCATCTCGTCGAAAAGATGGTTATAAGCTATTTCCACCGCAGTCCCGCCATTATTTTGAGGATTTGCCGATTGATGACACTTAAAATGAGCTGCTTGCTGTTCTTACTTGGCACTTGATACTAGGCGCTTGGCGCTTATTTTAATGCAAACTTAAAATCTTCTTAAGATTCCTTACCAGTGTTTCCTCTGATACCGGCTTGTCCAAATATCCTTCCGGCGCCGGTACCGGCCGGTCGTAAATCAGTTTCCGCAGTTCCGGCCGCCCGGTGATGATACATACCGGAATCGATGCTAATCCGTCTTTGGAAGTTCGCAGGAATTCAAACACTTTGCCGCCGTCTTTGCCCGGCATATTCAAGTCGAGGGTGATTAAATCCGGCTTAATTTCCAGAGCTTTCGCTATCGCCTCGTCTCCGTCCGCCGCTATAATCACTTCCGCGCCGTTGTCTTCCAGCACGGCAGCGAAGAAGGTGCAGATATCCGGTTCGTCGTCCGCCACCAGAATTTTCTTTCCGGCGAAAGGCTTGCCTTCCACCGCCGCAATTTTAATAGCTTCCGCCACTACTTCTTCCGCAACTTCCACTTTTTCAGGTATTATTGCCGCATTGGCGACCAAATTCACTAATTGCGTTACTTTTATATCCAGCTTATAATGACGGATTAAGTCGGTCAAACCGTCGACGCAGTTATGGCAGGAAGTTACCACAATTTTCGCGCCGGTCGCCGTCAATTGATCAGCTTTTATCTTCGCAGATTTCAACCTGCGGGGAGTGTATTCCGACATCGACATCGCCCCGCCGCCGCCGGTACAGCAATAATTTTCCGCCCGGTTAGGATACATTTCCCGGAAATCCGTCACCACCAGATTCAATAACTCCCGGGGCTCTTCGTAAAGCCCGCACGAACGGGCGTTATTGCAGGAATCGTGGAAAGTTACCGGAATGTCGTTGCGCGTCTTATCGACTTTTATTTTGCCTTCCTTGATATACCTCAGCATAGTATCTACCGAACTTTCCATCACGAAAGGCACATCGGTCTTGCCCCAATTCGGTCCTTCGCACCGGGTAGAACGATAACCGTGCCCGCATTCGGAAATTACCAGCTTTTTCCCGCGCAATTCGACCACTTTGTCATAAAGCCTTTTCGCCACCGCCCCGCCTAAATCATCATCCCCGGAAAACAACCCGAAATTAGTCATATCCCACCCTTCCGAAGGCATCGTCCAATTTTCTCCGGCAAGGTAAAATATCTTCGCCGCTTCCGCAATCGTCCGGGGATCGTATTTGACTTCCCGAGGATTGATAGAATAAACCACATCGGCGTCCATTTTATCCACCGGAATCGCCACATTAGGATCGTCCAATTCTTCCTGCAATTCTTCTTCCATCCAGGACAATGTATCAAGGTAATCTTCCTTCAAAACGCCCATCTGATTGCCGATTTCCCATTGGTCTTTGCTGACCACCGCCACTCCTTCCGGCATCACTCCGACTGAAACCAATAGTCCTCTCGCCATCCGGTTGAATACCGCCAAATCCACCCCCATCGGACAATTGACCGTGCATCTGCGGCAATTGGTGCATTTGCCGAATACGATATCCTTAAGCTCTTCCAGCTGTTCATCGGTGTAAATCGAACGGGCTTTCACCCACCAGGGGAATACCTTCCCCGTCCAATCGTGATGGTACTTGAAAATTTTCCGAATCTGGTCGCCTTTATAAGCCGGAGCGTAAGTGGGATCGCCGGGATTGGTCAACACATAGTGGCAGGCGTTAGTGCACATCCCGCAATGCACGCAAGCCGCCAATGAGCCGAAAATCTGCCGGTTAAGCTTTTTCTCCAGCATTTCCAATACAATCTGCGCTTTGTAAGATCGGTTATTCTGTTTAGACATTTTATATTATCTCCGTTAGTTCAATTTCCGATAGTGTCCAGATATAATTGTCTGGTCATCCGCAAGGGTGCTGCAGACTCCCTGAAGTCTGCAGCATATATCAATATTACAAGTACTTGACGAAGGGTGCAGGGACCCTGCGCCACTCCATAACAGCTATTAACAACTATATAATGACATCACCCAATTTCCTTGGTATATTTTAATAAGCCGGCAAGCCGAAAGAAGTGTTCAAGCAAGCAAGTGTTCAAGTGAAAAGCAAATTCACCGTGATGTGGAATCTCCGCAATAGGCAGTGTATTTGCTTTTTCGAATTCCTAACTCCGAATACTATATGCTTAATTCCCCATCATCTGCGGCTTCACCGATTTCTGCATCGGATATACTCCCCGCCGGCCCAAAGTCTTCCCCAGATAATAGCGGGTGAAGGGGTAATAAAGATAGTGAGAAATCTTGCTGAAAGGCACATAAATCAAGAAAAACGCCGTCAGCCAGAAATAAGTTATCAAGACGGTTTCACCCTGCTGATAATTATTCGGCGCCGCCCAAAAAGCAAAGAAGAACCATACCGTCAACAGTATAAGTGAAAAATAATCGTCCGGCGTGCTGATAGCCCTTATGTAGATATTGGTCGACCGCCGGATTATGCGGGCAAGCCCTACGATAAATGCCAGTCCGATAATTAGCTGCGTTCCATATACAATGATGCTTGATTCTAACAGCCCCGTGGCATAAGGTATGACGAATGACAATGTGATAGCAGCGGTTACTCCCAGATGGAAAATCACAAATTGAAAATAGAAGAACAGGTTTTTACGCGTACTTTCCATCGCCCAGGGCATAGCGATATTCGCCAGAGAATATATTATCGCCGCTTTCGGAGCTTCGCTGCCCCGGCCGGTGGGAGCCTGCCGTTCTTTACCGGCGGTATGTGACAGTATCCATTTGATTTTGATTAGATATACTATCGCCATAAACAGCAAAGCGGCTTCCTGAAGCCGGTGTTCCGCAAAATGTAAAGCTTCACTCATATTCTAATCCGATTTATCTTTTCTTAGGTTATTATATTTCTAAAAGTCAGAAAGTCTGCAGGTTTGCAAGTTTAAAAGTTTGAAAGTCAGCAAGTTAAAAGAGAGAATTGAATAATCTTTGCTTTTCTCTGTGTCTCTGAGTCTTTGTGGTGAATGCTTTGCTTTGCCTTTGCCTTTGCCTTTACTTGCTACTTGCTACTTGCTGCTTGTTACTTGTAACTTGCTGCTTTTTTATGACTTTCGACTTACAGATTTAATATTTACAAAGAGTTCATCTTATCCGCAAAAGGCTTATATTCCCGGTTGTCCATGGCCACAATATTGATTTCCTTAATCCCGGAATCTTTTCTCAGATAATCTTTGAAAGCATCCAGCATCATTTTTGCGCAAGCTTCCAGCCCTATACAGTAAAAACCCGTTCCCATCGGGGGAAAAGCGATCTGCTTGATGCCTTTTTCTTCCGCCGCTTTTAAAGTATTGCTGATAGTTTTTACGAACTTGGCTTCGGTGTCTTCCTCCTGAAATTTAGGCCCATTGGCGTGGATGATGAATTTGGATTTCAGCTTCCCCGCTTTGGTCACTAAAACTTCGGTTTTAGCCAGACTGCCGGCTGCTTCCAATTCTTTCTGAATAGAAATTCCCCCCCGCATCGCGATAGCGTTGCCGAATCCCGCGCCCAGCTTAAGATTGTCCTGGGCATAAAAAACGATCGCTTCAAATTCCATATCGGTCAAATCGCCGAAAGTCAAATTGATGGCGCAATTGCCAATTTGTTTCGATATAGACAATTTATGCTCCTTTAAATTAGTTTTTTTGTCTTTTAAGTATTCACATTATTCCACGGTATCCCAAATACCATTTTTCTGGTGGAATTCCTTCTCTTTTTCCGCCAATTCCCGCAATTTATAAGCGCTGTCCCTCAGAGTTCCATAGAGCACTCCACAGGAACGATCCTGACGATTGGTGTCGCCTTCGTCGGCTAATACCATCATATCCCGCGTCAATCTCAGCACTCGGCGAATATTATCGTTGAAAGGTTTGGTCATAATTTATCCCCATTTTTCTTTGTTACTTATTAATGTGAACAGAAAATATTTTACATCAACCTCTCTTTGCGCTATTATAAAATCACAAATTGCCATTCGGCAAATGCCGGAATCCTAAAACACTGGCCAATCACTATAAAGTCAATCGCCTTCTCCGGACAATGACCAATTAGGCAAAAGCTGTGCCGAACAAATAGATAATATAATAATACATTGTTTATTATATACTTATAATGTACATTAAAGACAATTCCAAATAAAAACTGTAACGAAATAGAATTAATTGAGGGCAACAATAGGTGAGTAATTAAAGGAAGGTAAAGTTTGGTTCATCTCCAAAAGAGTTGCAGGAGATGAAAAATTTTCGCTTATCCTAAATAAAACTCAAACTGGTCATTCCGAAATTTGGTTCGGAATCCAACGCCCTTGCATTCTGAGAGTTCATTAAGGCACTGGATGCTGAAACAAGTTCAGCATGACCGTATTTACCTGTTATTTTGTAGGATAAACCCACATGCGCCTGACGGCGCACCCCGAAGCATGAAAATAGTGTCGACCACAGAGGGTCGATACCACAGACTAAGGTCGGCTGTCAGGCGAGGGCGCCTGACAGCACAGCTTTTC
>Ga0172375_10011861_pt1 | contig 11006 bp, 16 predicted proteins | sample LakKiv1m_FD_114537 | JGI IMG/M metagenome (GOLD analysis project Ga0172375, IMG submission 114537) | Freshwater microbial communities from Kabuno Bay, South-Kivu, Congo - kab_092012_11.1m | ecosystem: Environmental > Aquatic > Freshwater > Lake | place: Democratic Republic of the Congo... | reverse complement strand
TGGAAAAGCAGTACGTCATGAAGTTTTCATCTTCCGGCCCTGTGGCGCGGGTCTGATTGCGCCGGGTGAGCCAACTGTAGAAGCCGCACCCGATGGGCCCGTGGGTGATGTTGACTATGTCGCGGGTGGGGCCGAGGATAACTCCCTTGCAGCCCGCGTACGTGCACCCGCGCTGCGTGATAATGCCTGGAATGGTGCGAGTGTTCGCGCTGATCTCGGGCACATCCAGGCTTGGGTCCACCTCGTTGACGATGATCTGTTTGGCCCGTTTGCGTGCCACTTTGGTCGGGACTTTTCTTAGGAGTTCCTGCTTCACCTCGTGAGGGTCAATGGCTTCGACCCCGAGGCTGATGGTTTCATCTTTGAATGCTTTCATGGTGTTCTCCCGTCGGTCCTTGGTCATGTGGCCCATTTCCTGTACGGCGCGACACATGTGTCGCCCTCGGGCGAGGCGTGCCTCGCCCCTACTACAAGAGCCCCATAAGAACCTTCCATCGGGTAGGGCCTTGCTCTGCTCCAAGAAACTTCTGTCTGTTCGCTGGTCAGCTTCCGCCGGTCGGCGGAAGCTGACCAGCGAACCAAGATATAGAGTTTTTTGAAGGGGGCTCGGGGGAAACTTTTTTACACAAAAAAGTTCCCCCCGAAAATTCTTCCCTCACACATCATCCAGCACGGTGTCGCCGCCGTCGCTGGTTCGGACGCTGAAAGAGTCGGTCACCGGCATGACGAAGATCTTTCCGTCGCCGGACTTACCGGTTTGATTCACCGCGATGATGGTCTCCACCGTCTTTGGAACCAGCTTATCCCGCACCACTATGACCAGCAGGCGTTTGGGAATTAGCCTTTGGTTCTGGCCGAGCTGCGATATGGCTTCCTCGTAACCCTTTTCCGCGCCTTCCAGAAGGCTGTAATCCACCAGCCCTTTGCCTCTGCCCAGGACATCTCTTGCTGTCATGGAAGAGATGCCCGCGTCTGAAAGGGCTCGTCTGGTCTTGTTCATCATGTTCATGCGGATGATGGCCATGACTTCTTTCATATCTTCACCTCTTCGGTCCCGCCGGCCGGTGTTTCCTTGATGCCCGAACTGATGGTGTAGACTTCTTCCACCGGGCTCACAAAGATCTTGCCGTCGCCGTAAGCGCCTTTGTCACCGGTGCGTGCCGCTTTGATCACGGTCTTGATGACAAAGTCCTTGTCCTCGTGCGGAACCACGGTGATGAGCAGCTCCTTGGGGATCTCGTCATAAGTTATTTCGCCGATCTTTATGCCTCTCTGCTTGCCACGGCCGACTACCGACACCTTGGTCACCGCGGGAAAACCGGCTTCCATCAACGCGGCCATCACCTCATCCACCTTGGTGGGCCTCACTATGGATCTAATCATGAACATATTTGTCACCTCATTTCGTTCAGAGCTGGTCGCCAAATTTTATGAGTTCTTGGAAGAGTTGCCGGGGAGGGCCTTTTTGCAAAAAGGGCCTCCCCGGACCCCTCCCCAAAAACTCCTATAATTTGCCGCCATTGCCTCTGAGGAGGCAATGGCTGAAGATGCATCCTGGACACGTCGGGGCTTGCACATTAGTTTGTGCGGTATATCCAATCACGGCTGGAACTGTCTGCAATACATGGGAGTTTTTGAAAGGGGTGCCGGGGGAAACTTTTTGCAAAAAGTTTCCCCCGGCAAGGCCTTCAAATTCTTCCCAGGTTTTGCTGTCATTGTTCACCCGGCAAGGCCGTGTTTGATTAGGAGTTTTTCGAGTTCGTCCGTGGTCATGGGTTTGGGCACGACGTGCATCGGGTTGTCTTCGATCTTCTTGGCCAGAGTGCGATATTCCCCGGCTTGCGAGTGCTCCGGATCGAACTCGATGACCGTTTTGCGGTTGATTTCTGCCTTTTGCACCATATTGTCGCGAGGCACGAAGTGGATCATTTGAGTGCCAAGCACTTCGGCAAAGGCTTCGATCATTTCCTGTTCGTTGTCTACTTTACGGCTGTTGCAGATCAGGCCGCCGAGCCGCACGCCGCCTGCTTCAGCGAACTTGACGATACCTTTGCAGATGTTGTTCGCGGCGTACATGGCCATCATTTCGCCGGAGACCACGATGTAGATCTCCTGGGCCTTGCCTTCACGTATGGGCATTGCGAACCCGCCGCAGACAACGTCGCCCAAGACGTCGTAGAAGGCGTAATCGAGCTTCTCATCTTCAGCGTAAGCGCCCAACTGTTCCAACAGGTTGATGGAAGTGATGATCCCGCGGCCTGCGCAGCCAACTCCCGGTTCCGGCCCGCCCGACTCTACGCAGATGGTGCCGTTGAACCCTGTTTTGCGGATGTCTTCCAGTTCCACGTCTTCACCTTCTGCTCGCAGTGTATCGAGCACCGTCTTCTGGGAGAGGCCGCCTAAGAGGAGCCGAGTGGAGTCTGCTTTGGGGTCGCAGCCGACCACCATGACTTTGCGTCCCATTTCTGCCAGGCCTGCAACCGTATTCTGCGTGGTGGTGGATTTCCCGATGCCGCCCTTGCCGTAAATTGCTATCTTTCTCATTGTCCTTTCCTCGAACCTTTTGCTGGACTTTCCGGCGGGTGAAGCAAGGCGCGTGCCAAAGGTGGAGAGTGGGAGAAGCATGAAGGGTAACAGGCTGGTTTTACGGGGTTAATTGGGAATGGCAGAGGGGCAAAAACGAGAGTGAGTTATAGCCAAGAGGCGACAAGATTTACAAAAATGTACGTACGGGAGGTTACGTTTTTGTAAGTGGTGACTCAGGCCAGAGAAACCAGTACGGATTCTGACAGGTTCTTCTTGACACATCGCGCAGTTGGCGATATGAGGGAGTCGGTAAATCAGGTTTAAATCAGGGGAAGCAGCCGTCATCACACGGAAAAAGGAGCAGGACATGCCTAAGAAGCCTGCCAATCAAGGGAAACGGTGGACCCCGGAAGACATGAAGAAACTCCAAGAACTGGTCCAGTTAAACACTCCGACGAGGCTGATCGGCCTCAAAATGGGACGGTCGCCAAAGGCTGTATACGAGAAAGCCCGCGAAGAGGACGTTTCGCTCAAGCCCACGAACCAAAGCCCTGACAAACGCAGAAAGAAGTAGTAATTTGACCTCATAACAATTCAAAAGGGCTCCCAATGGTTTGCCAGGATTCTCAACACAGCCGCTAGTCTGTCGAAGGGTTTCATGGAGGAATATTATGGCAACGAAACGGGCTTTTATTAGCTTCGACTTCGACAACGATGAGGACCTTCGGACCCTCTTGGTTGGACAATCGAAGAATCAAGACACACCTTTTACTATCCAAGACTGGTCTGTTAAGGAACCAATGACGGGTGACTGGAAGGAAAAGGTCAGAACTCGAATTCGGAAAACTGATTTAACAATTGTTATTTGTGGCGAATATACGCATACGGCATCAGGAGTATCGGCGGAACTATCCATTACGCGTGAGGAGAAGCATTCCTATTTTCTGTTGTGGGGTCGAGCGAGCAAGACATGCACCAAACCAAAGAGTGCCGATCCGAGCGATAAGATCTACAAATGGACTTGGGACAACCTCAAGGCTCTAATCGACGGCAATCGATAGTGTCCAATTTGGGGGCAGCTTATGCGCCGGGCTCTTTGCATCGGAATTGACCAGTATCGTATCGGCATACTTCAGGGATGCGTCAGCGACGCTGAACGAGTTGCGGCTGTTCTAAAAAGACACGAGGATGGTTCGCTGAATTTTGATTGTAAGTCATTAACGGCACCTCTTGGGAGTGGTAACGAGGTCGTCAAGCGCAACGTGCTTCGTGAGAGCCTTGACCTTCTTTTTAGGGATAAAGCAGACATCGCTCTTTTCTTCTTTTCCGGCCATGGCACGGCAAACAATCTAGACGGATATATTGTAACGCAGGATGCCGACAAGTATGACGAGGGGGTCGGAATGAGTGAGATCCTGAGATACGCGAATGATTCGAAGGCCCGAGAAGTGATTATTTTACTTGACTGTTGTTTTTCCGGGGCTTTGGGCAATGCTCCAGAAATTGATAATACCAAGGCCTACCTTCGTGAAGGTCTTTCGATCCTGACCGCAAGCAGGGCTGATCAGGTTTCCGTTGAAGCCGCGGGCGGTGGAGTATTTACTTCTCTAGTAGTTGACGCTCTTGAAGGAGGCGCTGCAAACATTTTTGGGGAAGTCAGTGCGCCGGCTATATACGCTTACGTTGAAGCTGCTCTTGGTGCTTGGGACCAGCGCCCTCTCTTTAAGTCACATGTAACACGGCTCCTGTCCCTCCGCAATTGCGCTGCGCCTATAGACAGGGCAATCGTTCGGAAATTGCCCCAGTACTTTCCTTTACCGGCCGAGGACCTCTCATTGGATCCTTCGTATGAGCGTTGTTCGGGTAATCCAAATCCGACGAACGTGGATATATTTAGTGACCTGCAATGCCTAAATCGAGTTCATCTGGTCGTACCTGTTGGGACTGAACACATGTACGACGCCGCAATGAATTCTACGGCATGCAATTTAACACCGTCTGGACGGTATTACTGGCGCCTGGCGAAAGACGGACGAATCTGATTGCGATTGCTCATTTCTACAACAACTTTCTACTCATTCCAATAGGAATATTTGATGAGTAACTCGATAGAAGCGCCGCAATATCAGCTCACGCCAGAGCAGTATATTTCAGACCGGGTCGAACAGTACCGAGCTTGGTACGACAAGAAAGCGATGCGGACAAAGAGTTGTTACATGTGGATGCGCACAGTTAGCGTGATTGGTGGCGCATTAGTGCCAGTGCTAGCGAACATCTCGTCTAAGTTAGAGATTAGCGGCGTACCGGTCATTCAAGCCCTTGTGACCATTATCAGCCTGTCGGTCGTCATAATGGTCTCTCTTGAGAGCGTTTTCCATTATCGTGAGCAGTGGAAGAACTATCGCTCAACCGAGCAACTATTGGGACACGAGAAGTTTCTCTTTTACTCACGAGTCGGCCGATATGATGGGCTGTCCGACCAAGATGCCTTCCGTTTATTTGTACGGCGTGTCGAAGAATCTATTTCATCAGAGAACGCAGCTACGCTCAGTGTGATGACAATGGCAAGCGAATCGGCTGATGCAGCAAAGGGAGCCAGAACTGAGTAGCCGGTTCCAACATGTCCCTCCTGAAAACCAACGGACCCGTACCAATTGCAGCGATGCCATTGGGGGCTGGCTTTCTCAGATGATAACCATAGCTGAAGACCTTTTGCGGTTACCTAGTTAGGGCATTGATAGCCCGCGGCGGGGCCCAGGGCGCGCCGAAATGTGACAAACAGGAAGGGGGCTGGTCATGAAAGGAATAGTCGACATCTATACGCGGTCAGTCTACGAGAACTTCCGCCCATACTACGCCAACTGGGAGCCAAACAGACCGATCGAATTGGGAGACATCGGCACTCTCGATGGCCGCAACTTCATCCGCCTGGATAATATCAGGGGTCTCTTTCCAGAGATGTCGTTCGCGACCAACGACTCCAAGCTCTCGGACACACATAGGGCTATCACATCAAAGGGCGCAACGGAGGTAAAATTCAACGCAAAAGCCGAGGTTCCCGCTGCAGGGATAGTCAGTCCGCGGGCAAATGTGGAGGTCACGTTTTCCGGCCCTGGTGCGATTTTTTTTAATGCTTCGGGCTGCCAATACGTCATGATCGCCAACAAAGTGGCGCTCGGCCAAGCCATTGTGGCCAAATTCGATGAGGGCAAATGGGAAAGGGAATGGGTCGTGGTGACCGAACTTGTGAAGTCTGCTTCGGTCGCAATAGCTGTTTCCGGTGGGAACTCGGCGTCGATCGTTTTGGCAGTAGAGGGGCGTGTCGAGGAGATTGACTTGGCCGATGCCGGGGTTGGCCTGACTGTGGCTAGCAGCAGGAACATCGGCTATCAACTGGTCACGAGCGCTGAACACGTGCTCTTGATGGCTCTACACAAGATTCAAGGGATCTTTCCCCGGCTAAGGTATAGAGCCGGGCCATGTGCTGAAGGTCTCGAAGTCAAAGAGATGATCTCTTTCGAGCAAGTGACGTGATGCGGCTCACCGAAAGACCAGTTCGCGTCAGGGGAATATCATACCAATTCCGATATCGGTCCCGCTTTGTGATCGGCTTCTAATGCCTTCTGTTCCCGCTATCGGGGGCGGTCAAAGGGTTCAGACCCCACAAGAGAGAAGGAAGATGGCTCATGACGTTTTCATAAGCTATTCCAGTCACGACCAAGCCGCGGCGTACGCTGTGTGCAATGCGCTCGAAAACGCCCGTATACGGTGCTGGATCGCTCCACGTGACGTGGTCCCCGGCGAAGATTACGCCGCAGGCATCATAGACGCGATCAGTCGATGCCGGATCGTGGTGGTGGTCTTCTCTGCCCACTGCAATGTCTCAGATGATGTGAAAAACGAGGTGGCAGAAGCTGCCAGTCGCCAGATTGTCATAATTCCGATTCGGATTGAGGATGCGGAACCGGCAGGGGCTTTGAGATACCACCTTCTCCGAAAGCACTGGCTTAACGCGTTCACCCCGCCCCTCGAAAGTCATTTGAAGAAGCTGTCAGAAGTGGTGGAGAGAAACATCGCTGCTAAGAAGGGGCCGGTGCTGGGACCTGAACCAAAGCCAAGTCCTGAGCCTGTCCATCCGCCGCCCGAGCCGGTCACTGCACCTACCGGTCCTGCACCAAAGCCACAGGCGGAGCCTGTCCCTGCTCCGCCGGAGCAGGTTCTTGCCCGTGCCACCCCTGCATCAGAAGAACAGCCTGTCCTTCCTGGAGCTGAGCAGGTTCCTGACACCGAGAAAAAGCCGAGCTTATGGAAGATGGTGTGTTCCTGGCCCTATGGACTCATTCCTGCGGGTCTGGCGCTTGTCATAGTTCTTGTTGTGATCACACGTCCTCCCTGGCCGGATATGAATCAAAGGCTTGTCCAGGCAGCAGACAAGGGGGATCTTCAGCAGGTTCAGAGTCTGCTAGACAACGGAGCCAATGTCAATGCAAAGGATGACCATGGCTCGACAGCTTTGATGCTGGCGTCTTCTACAGGCAATTTGGAGGTTGTGAGCCTCCTTCTCCAGAAAGAGGCGAATGTCAACAGCAAGAGGGAGGATGGCTCCACCGCTCTTACGATGGCTGGCTACCACTGCCAGTCTGAGGTCGTAAAACTGCTTCTTGCAAGAGGCGCGGATGTTAATGCAAGGGTAAACGAAGGCTCGACGGCCCTGCTGTTCGCCGCAGCACCTCGAGGACCTGCCGACAGCCCTGGCTCTATGCGCTGTCTTGAGACTGTCAGCCTGCTTCTTGCAAAAGGGGTGGATGTTAATGATGCCAAGAATCTCCTTGGCCGGACGCCGCTGATAGCGGCTGCCGCTCAGGGCAATCTAGAAATCGTGAAGCTGCTTCTCGACAAAGGGGCGAATACCGACGCAAGGGACAAGGAAGGTAAGACGGCCTTGACCCACGCTTCTGAACAGCGCCATGGCCAGGTCATTAACCTGCTCAAGAAAATGACTGCGGATCTTGCGGAATTGAAAACCCTTTCAAAGAAGTATCATGGTTTCTATGTGGCGAGCGACAAGGATAACATGATGGACTTTTACGATTTCCCCATCAAGTACTATGACCGTGGAGACCGAGACAAGGCCAGCATCGATAGTGGGTGGGATACGTATTTTGCCAGGTGGACGGCTCGGGATTCTGAAATAAAGTCAATAGAAATCCAAAGTTATTCCTTGGATGGCGGCGAAGCGACAGTCCGTCTAGCGTACTCCTATCGCTGGACAGAACTTTCCGGACGGGATGTGACAGGCTCTGCAACATGCTTCATCACATGGAAAAAGATCAAGGACAAATGGAAGATCAAAGGACTGGATGAAAAGAAGGGGGCTGAAGCACCACATCTAGTCAATTCGCCTTGGCACCGAGCCGTAGTGACGGACTCCGATGGATTTGCTTGCATGAGAGCCGGGAAAGGGGCCAATTCGGAATGTTTGGTACAGGTACCGGATGGTGAGCCGATTCTCGCCGAAAAATCAGATGAGAAATGGCTGCGGGTAAGAACTGCCGACGGCCAGACCGGTTTCATGCACTCTAGCCGACTCAAGATGATCTCCGATTAGATCTTGGAAAAGGGATCACCCATTAAAAGGCCATCTGTCAAGGAAAAATACTTCTCCAAGGCAAGGAAAACATGGTTTCGTTGCTGAGGTAGAGCCGAGTTCCGTACAGCCTCCGTCAGCGCCTGCTCTTCACCCTTGCCGATATTTCGCGCGGGTGGTGTCGGTTGTTTTCTTTACCGCACTAGTACGGTATGGAGTCGAGTCTGTTCCTGGCTAATCTCTGGACCTCGTGATGTACATCTGCCACTGGATCTGGAGACGCGATGCCCATGCTGCTCCCGCCTCCTGTTGCTGGCGGACTTCCGCAGATGAAGAATACTGCTGGGCAGGTTTGGCGGGCCTGCTTACGGGAAGGATTTCTCTTCGCAGAGATCCCCGGATCAAAGTCCGGGGCAGGCTCCGAGATCGCGGAGGGTGAGGGCGCACGGCTGTGCGCGCCGTACAGCGGCCTCCGTATTATGGGTTGTAGGGGCGGTTCGTGAACCGCCCGAAATCAGGGCGCTTCTCGAAGCGCCCCTACCCGAAAATCCATCCATTCTTGGGTCTTGAGACACCCTCGGCTGTGCGCGCCGTACCTCTGCGGCATCGGCGTTCTCTGCGGTAAGATCTGTTCCTGGCGACGGCTGATTAAATTTTCCCAAGCCAAAACACCTCCTGTCGCTTCGCTACTGGATGGTTGCCGGTCATCCTAATAGACAGGCTGGCAGCCTGTCCCACCGCGCGTCCGGGCCACCCGCGTGGCCGGAATTGGACGGAACCGCAAATCAATAGTATAGTGTGAGTGGAACGGCTGGACAGGATAAAGTGTAGATACCCCCAGTCAGCATTACAAGGGGAAGCCCATGACTCAGTCTGAAATAGCCGGCGGAATAAAGCAACTCAGCGTGGCGGAACGGCTTTTGCTGGTGCAAGAGATATGGGACAGCATTGTGGCCGATCAGGAATCGCTTCCGGTAACTGAAGCCCAAGAAGAAGAGCTAGACAAGCGTCTTGCAGCTTATCAAGCCGCGCCCCAAGAAGGTTCTCCTTGGGAAGAAGTTAAGCAGAGAATTATGGGCGACAAGTGAAGCGCGGCTTGCTGATAGGTCCCGACGCGGAGCGTGATGTCGCCGAAGCGTACCGCTGGTACGAGGAGCAGCGCGGGGGGCTCGGCGCTGATTTTGTACTGTGTGTCGAAGAAGGACTTGCCAAAATTAAACGTACGCCGGCAACTTATCCCCTTGTTTACAAAAATGTACACCGTCTGTTAATTAGGCGATTCCCTTACGGAATATTCTATGTCGTGGAACCGGCTTTAATAGTTGTGTTGGCCGTGTTCCACGAACGCCGCGATCCCGCCGGATGGCAAACGCGGCTCTGAAGCTGGAAATCAGCGGATACGATACCATAAATCCGTAAATCCGGGGACACCATACCTATTTTCCTTCCATTTCCTCTTTGGAGCCGTCTTCCACAGGTCACGAATACTGCTTAGCAGCTTGAGCGGGCCTGCTTGCGGGAAATAGTTTCACCGCAGAGATCCCCGCATCAAAGCCTGCCCCGGACTTCGATCCGGGGTCCGGGGCAGGCTCCGAGATCGCGGAGAGTAAGGGCGCACGCCGTGCGCCCCTACCGGGTCTCGGCGTTCTCTGCGGTAAGAACGTTGAGGCGACGAGTGTTGCCGGAATTGGACGGAATTGCATATCAATAGTATAATGGAGGTGGAAAGACTGGACTCCAACAAGAAGCAGGCAACCGTGCGAGAATTGACAAGAATAACACTCGATCCGGAGGTCATGGGAGGTAAGCCCTGTATCCGCGGCATGCGTGTCACAGTGGGAACGGTGGTCGGACTTGTCGCGTCCGGATACTCCGCCGAAGACATTCTCAGGCTATATCCTTACCTGGAAGAAGAAGACATACGCGAAGCACTTGCATACGCGGCCTGGCGGGTTGAAGAGATTGAAGCGCCCATGGCTCGGCAAGGAAAGGCAGGAGATCGGGCATGACTCAGTCGGAAATAGCCGGCGAAATAAAGCAACTTACAGTGGCGGAACGCCTTCTGCTGGTCCAAGAGATATGGGACAGCATCGTCGCCGCTCAGGAGTCGCTTCCGATATCTGAAGCCCAAAAAGAAGAACTGGACAGGCGTCTTGCCGCTTATCAAGCTGCGCCCCAAGAAGGTTCTCCTTGGGAAGAGGTTAAGCAGAGGCTCGCTGGTTATGAAACGAACCGCTCTAATTAAGCACCTTAACAGTCAGGGTGCAACCCTCTTGAGGGAGGGCCGCAGGCACAGTATTTTTATCAAAGGGAATTTCAAGACTCAGGTTCCCAGACACGGTGAGATCGTAGACGAACTGGCAAGAAAGATTTGTAAGGATCTCTCCATACCCTTCGTGAGGTAATAATGAAGCTGAGAGCCGTCATAAAAAAATCAGGATCATGGTGGATCGGCTGGCTAGTAGATATTCCGGGAGTCAATGCCCAGGAAAAGACCAAAGAAGAGCTGCTGGAATCGCTTCGTATTGGAGCGGAAGACATGCTTGGTACGGAAATTCCTTTTGTGCCTAACGCTCAAATGACCACTATTGAGGTTCCCGAGCCTCAATGGACCCTAGCCTCTGATTGAATTCCATATCCTCAGCCTTTCAGGGCAACCTCCTCCGCAATCGGCGGACACCATACCAATTCTCCTTCCGTCTCCTCTTGGCTGCGGGCTTCCGCAGATGAAGAATACTGCTGAGCAGCTTTAACGGGCCTGCTTGCGGCAGGGATTTCTCTTCGCAGAGATCGCGGAGGGATAGTAGGGGCGCACGGCCGTGCGCGCCGTACCTTTTTTCTGCGGCATCAGCGATCTCTGCGGTAAACACGTAGGATGCGGTGACCAGCGGGA
>Ga0172375_10011860_pt1 | contig 11006 bp, 7 predicted proteins | sample LakKiv1m_FD_114537 | JGI IMG/M metagenome (GOLD analysis project Ga0172375, IMG submission 114537) | Freshwater microbial communities from Kabuno Bay, South-Kivu, Congo - kab_092012_11.1m | ecosystem: Environmental > Aquatic > Freshwater > Lake | place: Democratic Republic of the Congo... | reverse complement strand
GCGATGACGGATGTTATCACTAAATCAATCAAGGCGGGAGACAAAGTGACTTTGACTGGTTTTGGAACTTTCCGCATTTCTGATCGAGCAGCGCGCGAAGGAATTAATCCACAAACCAAAGAAAAAATTACTATTCCTGCCATGAAAGTCCCTAAATTCACGGCTGGAAAAGCTTTGAAAGAAGCGGTGAAATAATTTTTTATTTGCAAATAAAAGATAGAAACAAAAATCCCGCTTGGGGTTTTTGTTTATCTCGCTAAGGCGGATTTTTGAAAGATAAACTCTCTTTGCTTGCTCGAAATCAATAATATAGTTAATTGGATATTTCTGAGATGCTATGAATATTGATTTTTTCCCTATCGATATTATTAATTACAAACTTTTTCAAGAGAGCAATATATTTTTTGCCAAAGAAGCGCTTGATTTCAGTGATAAATATCCCATGATGACTGCTTTTGCTCATTTTTTTATTTTTTAAAAATAAAAGTGGCGTGAGTAATGTCAGATGAGAAGAATTATTGCTAATAATTTTTTGGTAGCGTTCTCTTTTTTCCATACTGGTTTCTTTTTGGTGTTTAATTTCATGATCTAATCCTAAGACATGTATGTCAATATTTAAAAGGTTATTTTCAATTGCTCCAAGCAAATCGTGGTCTAGCATAATTTCTTTGTTAGTATCTTTAAGATTTAGATTATGTGTAAATTGGCAATGTTTACAATAATACTTTAGCTTAGAGCCATTCTTTTTGTACCTTGTAAGTAATCTTCTATTTTTTTTACAAAGTGTGTTTATAGGGATGATTCTTTTTGAATTATTGATAATTTTTATTAGCAATTTTTTAAAAAGATTGGTTTTTTGAGATTTTGAAATAAGTTTATATCTCAATATAAATTTTGCATCTTTTGGTGCTAACTCAGAAATGAATTTTTTTATGATATTTATCGAATATTCTGAGAGAGTTTCTTTTTTGGAATATCGAGAAAGATTGAATGGCAAATCATTGCCACTGATTTCTTGGTCTACAAGAATAACAAGTAGTTTATACTTAAACCCAAGAGAGATTAATTTTTCTCCAATGAGAACAGCACTTATTATAGGAAAAATATTTCCTAAATGTAGATCACCATTTGTTCGCATGCCAATGCGAGCTTGGATCAAGCTGTTTCTTTTATGATTTTTGCAAGTTTTATTAATTGTTTTTTCGATAGAATACAAATATTTCATAACTTTAATTTGATTAAATTTTATAAAAAATTTAAGCCCCTTAGATATTTATTAAAAGGGGCTTGTAGATTATTCAATTCGGCTAATAATGCCAGTGGAGCTTAATTTGCACATAGATGTTGCTTCATCGCGAATCCATTGCACTGCTTTGGGCAAAGACCCAAATTCTTTAACGAAGTCTGGACACATTTCATTAAACCAAAGCTGGCGGATTTCTTCTAAATCAGGATTGTCTATCATGAATAGATCAGCGTACTTTTCGGGATTCTTTTTTCTTATCTTCTTTTTTAACATTTCCCACATAAGAGAACCCGGCATTGGAGCGACTGGCAAGGCTGCTATGGCAACAATATCTCCCCTTTCTTTCATAGAAGTTATTAGATTGCGCATATTTATAATTGATTGCATGGTTGTTCCAGGCGCGCCAATAGCAAAGGAAATAATTATTTTGAAGTTATGCTTTTTTGCTGCATCTATTGATTTAATATGATCAGCAATGGTGCATCCTTTATGCCAAGAAGATAGAATCGTATCATCTCCTCCTTCTACGCCAAGATGAATGATTTCAGTGCCACAACGAGATAATGCCGAGGCAATTTTATTATTAAAAAAGCCCTGACCTGATTTTACATAAACTTTGAGAGCAAATTTTTCATGTGGCTTCAGGCCAAAAGTTTTCATATTTTTAGCTACTTCTTCCCACCATTTGAATCCAATCCCAGAAGCTTCATCAGCGTAATTCCAAAATGTAATTCTTTTATTAGCACCATATCTTTCCAAATGGTGCATAATCCATCGAGGAAGGAATTGAGATGAATGGCCTCTCCAAGCACTGCCAATGTCACAGAATAAACAGCCTCCTGATTTATTTTTCCAAAGACATCCCTCTGGGGACATAACCACAAGTGCTAAATCAGATTCGCCGAAAATTTTATGATAATGGCGACCATATTCCTCAAGATTTAAAATTTCTTCATATTCAGGAAAAGAAAGTTGCTCTTGTGAAAAATAACGGAGCTTATTTTTTGCAAAAACACCATTTTCCAAATACATAAGATTATTAACTTCAGAAATCCTTCTTTTCCCTTCAAGGTATTCAATGTATTGAGGAAGGGCAAATTCTCCTTGACCTTGTATTACATGAAAATTATGTTTTTCAGTTGCAATTTTTCCAAGGCGACTTTCATAAAGATGAATTCCTCCCAAAACAACTTCAACATCAATTGGAATTTGTTCTAAAATTGCAAGACAATTACCATAGTTATAAGAAGTATGAGCGGATATTGCTACGAGAGTTCCCTTTTCTAATGTTTTGATCCTTTCTATGATTATTGGTAAATTCATTAATGTTCCGTCCCACAGTTCAACTTCAATTTCTGGAAAATTTTTTCTTACATAATTTAATATTCTAACTATGCCTAATGGGGGAATGCTGTCTCCAGCAAAGGAAGTTCCCTTTGTTGGCGGAATTATTGCTAAAACCTTTTGTATCTTCATTGCTCTCTCCTTTTAGTAATTTTGAAAAAAACAATAACAAATGAATTACCCTTGACATTACTAGTATTATAATATATTATCAATATGTAATTATGACGGATTTTATCGTCATTTGAAAATATGGATATTGCTAAAGAATTAGAAAAACAAGGCCTAGATCCGAAAAAAACCAAAGTTTATTTGGCGATTTTAGAATTGGGACGGGCGACGACAATCGAAATTTCACAGAGAACAAAAATTAAAAGAACAACCGTATATGATATTATTTTAGATTTGATGCGCTTAGGATATGTGGCAGAAGCGAGAAGAGGGAAAAGGCGATTGTTCATGGCTGAAGAGCCGGCAGTGCTTTTTAATAAGAGTGAGCAGAGATTATCCGAATTTAAGGAAATTATCCCACTCCTTTCGGTTATTCATTCAAAGGCTATCCCAAAGCCGACCATTAAATTTTATGATGGTGTTTTGGGGGTGCGCACAATTATGGAAGAATTATTAAATGTGGAAAAGAAAGAGCAACTATATTGGAGCTCTATTAGTGATTTAGTAGATTTTTTTGGCAACCGCTATATGGAAAGTTGGGTAAAAAGACGAATTCGAAGAGGAATATTATCTAGAGTGCTACTAACAAAAAAAACTAGAGTGCCTGATCTTTATATGCAATCAAATGATAAAGTTTTAAGAGAAATAAAAATGCTTCCTAAATCTTATATTTTCAGTGGGGTAGTTTGTATTTTTGATAATAAGGTCGGGTATATATCATCTAGAGAAGAAAGCTTTGGGTTTGTTATTGAAAGCAAAGAATTTGCCCAGATTATGAGATTGATTTGGGAAAGTTCATGGCAAATGATTCCGTAAATAATAACATTGACTGATTATTAATTTAGAGGTAGTATTAAACTTAGTTTTAAAATAAAAATTAACGGGGTGTTGCCCACCTGCGGAGGATAAATTCCATGGTACCGCAATTGGTCTGGCCTTGTTGAATATTTTGAAAATTTAATAAAAAATTAACGGGGTGTTGTGTAATGGTAGCGCGCTTGGTTTGGGACCAAGTAGTCAGAGTTCGAGTCTCTGCACCCCGACCAGAAAGAATTACGAATTATGATTTATGAATTTTGAATGTTTACAAATCGCATTTTTTAATTTAAAATTTAATTCATAATTCAAAATTCAGAATTAGAAATTTGAAATTGCGGGTATCGTATAATGGTTTCTTATATCAGCCTTCCAAGCTGAGGATGGGGGTTCGATTCCCCCTACCCGCTCATTGAAATTAAAAAGTCCCTTTTGGGACTTTTTAATTTTGTCTGAAATGTAGTTTAGAAATCGAACAGGAAAGGGGTCGGGAAAACTCTAGTTTTCCCGTGGCGGAATTATTCAAACCGAGGGGTTTGAAAAAGCGACAAAGGAGCGTGTGAGATTTTCCCCCTACCCGCTCCATTTGATTTTTTCTCCGAAGTATGCTATAATAGATATGTGGTAAATAAAGGCAGGCCGAGGTGCCAAAATAGCGGGTGATTAGCCCGTTTTTTATTTTATGAAAAGGAAAAAGACAGAAAAAAAGAAAAGCAAAAAAAAGAAGGTAATAAAATCTTCAAGAAAGAAGAGAAATTTTTTGGCGATTAAATTAAAGAAAATAAAAAAATTTTTAAAGAAGAAAGTAAAAAAATCTGTTCGAAAAAAGAAAACAGAAAAAAGTTTTCTTGTTGAAAAATTAGCTTTTTCATTTTTTCTAATCCTTTCCTTGGCTTTTGGATTTTCCACTTGGAATGCGGGAAAAGAAATTGGAAAAATAGAATTTAAAGAAACACCGAAAATTAATCCGATGGAGATAAGGATTCGTCAAATGGCTGCTGAATATCCATTGAAAGAAATGGCACCTTATATTGCTAACCAAAAAGAAGAGGTGGCAAAATATTTGGTAGCGATTGCTAAAAAGGAAAGTGCTTGGGGAAAATTTTCTCCACAAAAGGATGGAAAGACTTGCTATAACTACTGGGGTTATCGAGGAACATACAATCAAACTGCTTCGGGATATAGTTGCTTCGATAGTCCGCGTCAAGCAGTGAAAGTGGTAGGGGAAAGAATTGGAGAGCTTTTGGCTCAAGGACTCCAAACACCTCAAGAGATGATTGTTTGGAAGTGTGGTCGCACTTGTGCGGGACACGGAAGTAGCGCGCAAAAATGGATTGATGATGTGGGATTTTATTACGAAAAATTATAAATTTAAAAGAACTTCGCAGGGAAGTTCTTTTTTGATAAAATATATTTATGAAGAATTTTTTTAAGATAATTATTTTTTTGATTATTTTAGCACTGATTAGCACAGGGATTTTTTTTATTCTCAATCAAGAGAAAAAAGTGGTAGAGATTAAAATTGAAGATGAGACGGATAATGCTGATAGAGCGGATTCTGCGGATGTGGCGAAAGAGACAGATAAGACAGATATGATGGATAGGACAAATGAGGCGAATAAAATAAATAATTTGGAAATCAAGAAAAATCTAGTGAGTTTCGGTTTTGAAAAAAAAGCAGAAAGAAAAATTGACACGATTATTATTCACTCGTCATACGATGCCTTGGGCAACAATCCTTATGATGTTTCAGGCTTAATCAAAGAATATCAGCAATATGGCGTGGCGCCACATTATTTGATTGATCGAAAAGGCGTGATTTATCAATTAGTGGAAGAAAAAAATGTAGCTTATCACGCGGGAGAAAGTAAAACTCCAGATGGGAGAAGCGGTGTGAATGCTTTTTCCATCGGGATTGAACTTATGAACACAAAAACTGATAAATATACCGACGAGCAATATAAATCCCTAAAAAAACTTCTGGAAGATATTGGAAAGAGATATAAAATAAAGTATACTTTAGGACATAAGGATGTTTCACCTGGGAGAAAAGATGATCCGTGGAACTTCGATAATAGTTTCTTGGTTTATTAGTTTATAAGTTGAATGGGAAAAAGATAAAAATAAGAAATTAAAACTTAATAAACTAATAAACTAATCAACTAATAAACAAGATGAAATTAATAATAGATATCCACAATAAAATAGTCAGGATAATTCTTATCGAAGGAAATAAAGAAGTAGATTTTACAGAATTTCCTGAAGAAAATAATCTTTCGCAAAAACTTTTGCCAGAAATTGCTAATCTATTGGAAAAAAACAAAATTGAACCAAAAGATTTGGAAAAAACGGAATTGCAGACTAATCTTTCGGATAATTTTACTACCTATCGAATTGCCAAAGCGATAGTTGATTCTTTGAATTGGGGAAAAACAGTGAACAAAGAAAAATGAACATTGAACAATAAAAAATTATCATTTTGCTCTTTACTTTTTCCAAAAAATATGCTACAATGGATATATAAGAAAAAAACAGGGGAATAAATGTAAGTTTGTTTCCAAAAACCTCAAAACAAGTCACTTTTTGAGTGGAACAAAAACAAAAAAACAATGCCTAATCCGAATAAAAACCAGGAAATCAGCCATGAGTCATTTTCCAGTTCTTTCCAGAATCGGGTTCTTTTCTACTTCTTGATAGTCGCTGCTATGATTCTAGTAGTTCTAAAGCTCCCGATGAGCCTAGTCTACTACGAAACAGTAAGGATTGTCTTAACCTTCGCTCCCTTCCTGATTATCGCGATAATGACCATTATCGCTATTATTAAAATTCGCAAACACCCTGAATATCGGGAAGTAATCCGAAAATTCTATCTCCTCTTCACCTTAAAATTCCTTCTTTCCATTTTCATCTTCTACATCTTCTACGCTCCTTCTCTTTTCTTTAACCCAATTATCTCTCTCTTTCATTACCTAGGAGCCATTATTAATCTGGAAGGCTTTTTCTATTTACTCACCTATCTTCTCGTCATCTCCATTTTCTTAGCAGTAGTCTTTGTAGCTTTCAAAGCTTACCAAAAACACAAAGGAAAATATTTTGGATCAATTCAAACTCTCACCAGAAAAACTCTCTATGCTCTCTTTACTCTTTTCCTTCTCGCTTTCGTCGCCTCAGCTGGCATCTATCCTGAAGCCTACCGACCAATGACGGATTATCTCGGAGACACCATCTACACCTTCTCAGCTGGAAACATCCAAGTGCTCAAAGGTGATGACATAGGAAACTACAAAAAAATTAAATCACTGGGAGAATTCGCCTCCTCTCTCTCTGCTTCCATAGCGGAGACTTCTCAAAACATCTCACAAAGTAATCAAGAATACAAACAAAACCTAAGTGAAGCTACGGGAGAACTCAAAGACTCCATTTCCAAAACCACCAAAGACCTAAAAAACAAAATTGAAGAAGATGTGGCCGGTTCTTTTCCTAAAACCGGAGGCACTATCACAGGGGATGTAACCATCAATGAAGCCTTAACTGTAGATAATACTACTTATTCCAAATCAATCATTCCGCAATCCAACTCTAGTTACAATTTAGGATCATCTGACAAAACTTTCCAAATTGCCTACATCCAAAAAGTATCCGGACTTTCCACCCCAGTAGAAGATGATGATGCGGCGACCAAAAAATATGTCGATGATGCGATTATTGCTTCTACTTTAACTTTTGCCAGTCCTTTGTATGAAACAGCTACTCCCAATGAAATTGGCTTAAGATACAATGCCACTAATCTGCAATTAACTGGTGGCACCACCCTAAACACCATTCAAGATATTGCCACGACTTCCACGCCGACTTTTGGGGGAATGACATTGGATGGAACACTTAACTCCCAAGCGATTATTCCACTGGCGGATTCAAGTTATGATTTGGGAAGTTCCGCTAACTATTTTGAGGATACTTATACCGAAAGACTCTATCTCAATGACAGTGCCTATTTGGATGGGGGGACGAATGGAATAGCAAGTCTTTCAGGAAATTTAAGCATAGCGGGCATTGATGGTGATAGTATCGTTTCTATAACAGGCAATATTGATGGAGGAAATGGAATTAACTTAACTCCTGCTGTAAACCCTAATAATTTTGGAACTGGTATTGTGGGATATGTAATGCCAGCTACTGGGACATGGACGACTGAAAAAAACGCTGTTGGATTGGATTATGGAGTTTTTAACTTATTTTCTAACATTCAAGGATCAAAATTAAGCACTGTTGGTTTAAATGTTTGGGGTTTCGGAGCTTATTCTGGTGATCCAGCATACTTAAAGAATGTAACCTCTATTAATGTTGGACATAATATTATGGCAGGTCCAGTTTATGCTGACAACTGGTATGGGGTAAAAATTAATGATGTCCCATCGGTTACTTCATTGAATAATTTATATCAACTTTACATTGAAAAACCAACTGGAGGCACAAATGATTATCAGCAAGTTCTCGCCGGAAACGGAGCAGGAAGTGGAATTTGGTTTAATGGTACTTCAAGCTATGCTCGGATTTATGCTTCAGCTAATTCAACTCTAGATTTTGCCATAGGCGCAGCTTCTCAAACTCAACTTGTTGATGGGATATTTAGACCAACCACTGATAATGATATTGACTTAGGGGATGTCACTCACGAATTTAAAGATCTCTATCTTGCCGGCACAGTTTATGCCAGTGCTTTTGTGGATGATGGGACCACCCTAGATGTTCCAGACTATGTTTTTGAAGATGACTATCAACTAATGACTATGGAAGAATTATCAGTTTACATTGAAAGAAATGAACATCTTCCAAACGTCCCAAGTAGAGATGAAATTAAGGAAAATGGAATGAATTTTGGTAGTATGCTCATGAATGTTTTAGAAAAAACTGAGGAAAACACTTTATATACAATTCAAAACTATGAAGATATCAAAGGAAATGAAACTGAAATTTCAGGCAGTCTCATCACTCTTTCTGAAATAGAAGAAGAACTATCTGAAATCAAAAAAGATCTTGTTGATCAAGAAGATCTAAATGCTAAGCTGGAAGCTCAAATTGCAGAATTGAAAAAAATTATTGACCAAGAATTAAATCTCGCTCAAATTGTCTTAAACACAACTGAAATATCCGAAATTAAACTAGCCCTTGGAATTGAATATGACCGAGATGAAGATGGAGCCATTGAAGCGGTGAACCTTGGGATGACTGACTTGATTGGAAAACTTAAATCAGAAACTTTAGAAACTGGAAAACTAGTTATCAACATTTCTGATGAAGATGAAGCGACTATTGGGGAGGGAGTTATTAATGAAGGTGAATCGAGCGTAACAATTTCTCAAGACAATATTTCTGAAGATTCAAGGATATTTGTTACTCCTCGTTTAGTGACAGAACAATCCTTAGCTGTGACCGATATTTCTGACGGAGAATTTACCGTTGAAGTTGCACAAGAGGTGGTTGAAGAAGATGGTTTGCCATTTGATTGGTGGATTGTTGAGGTTAGCGAATAAAAATAATATTTGTAAGTTTTTAAAAACCGTAGAAGGCGGTTTTTTTGTTGGTAAGAAATATATTCCTTACCAAGCCTGTGGATAACTTGGTGAATAATTAATATTTTTTTAATTTCGTCAAGATGATGTTGGCTAATATTGGCTTAAATAAGCCTAAAAAATAAAAAAGCGAAAAAATTTGACAAAAAAGTAAATTTACTCTTGCATAATTTTTAAATGTGTGTATAATAGGTAGTACATTGTCAAGTTTTGCACCAGCTCGAAAGGGGTGGAGCAGAAAGCAAATACTTGCTTCAAATTAACAAGGCCAATTAAATACTTAAACATATTTCTCATCTTATTGCTTATATCCCAAGAATCTAAGCGGCGTAAGCATTGATGGGCGTTATTTTTATGCTCAAAGTAAAAAATTCTTTGCGAGTCAAAGATTCTTTCGGATCGGAATCATCTCTGTCTAAACGAAAATTTTTCAAGAAGATTTCGATGGTCTCTCTACCCAATTTGATTGAGGCCCAAATTAATTCTTACGATTGGTTTTTGGAAAAAGGTTTAAGAGAACTTTTGAAAGAGGTGAGTCCGATTGCTGACTTTACTAGCAAGGATTTGGAACTCTACTTTGAAGATTACTATCTAGACGAGCCGAAGTTTGATGAAATTACGGCGAAAAATAAAAACATTTCCTTTGAGGCACCACTTAGATGCAAGATTAAACTGATTATCAAAAGCACGGGGGAAATTAAGGAACAAGAAATCTACTTAGGTGACTTCCCAATCATGACTGAGCGGGGAACTTTTATTATTAACGGTGTGGAAAGAGTCGTGGTGAGTCAGCTGATTCGAAGTCCGGGCGTTTTCTTTACGATGAATTACCAAAAAGGAAAAAGACTTTTTGGCGCGAAAATTATTCCTAACCGCGGAGCTTGGCTGGAAATCGAAACTGATTTTGATGGCACCCTTTCGGTGAAAATTGACCGCAAAAGAAAAGTAGCCATCACTTCACTCCTGCGCGCTTTTGGTTATTCAACCGACAAAGAACTAACTGATCTTTTCAAGGATGTTGACACTGGCGAAACTCGCTACATTGAAAGAACGATTGAAAAAGACAGCGCTAAAAATCAAGCGGATGGATATAAAGAAGTGTATAAAAGAATTCGTCCAGGAGATTTAGCCACTTCAGAAAACGCGAAACAAATGATTGACGCGATGTTTTTTGATTTTGAAAGATATGACTTTGGGGATGTGGGGCGCTATCGCTTGAATCAAAGATTGGATTTGGATTTTCCCAACACGGAAGAATTCCGCGTGCTCCGAAGAGAAGATTTGATTGGTATCATCAAAGAAATTATTAAACTCAACAACGATCCAACCGCCCAAGCAGATGATATCGATCACTTAGGAAACAGACGCGTCCGAGCGGTGGGTGAATTGGTGCAAAATAAATTGCGCGTGGGTTTTGCCAGAATGGTTCGAAACATTAAAGACCGTATGAGTACCTGCGACATTGAAACGGTGGTGCCAGGACAACTCATCAATTCTCGTCCGATTGCCGCTGCCATCAAAGAATTTTTTTCTAGTTCACAGCTTTCGCAATTTATGGATCAAGTGAATCCTTTGGCGGAATTGGAACATAAGCGTCGTTTGTCAGCGATGGGACCAGGCGGTCTCACCAGAGAACGAGCTGGTTTTGAAGTGCGCGATGTTCATCATTCTCACTATGGACGTATTTGTCCAGTAGAAACTCCAGAAGGTCCAAACATTGGATTGGTGGGACATCTTTCGACTTACGCTAAAATTAATGAATTTGGATTTTTGGAAACTCCACACATTAAAGTTTTGCATGAAATTGAAAACAATGAAGAAAATATTTTGCATAAAATTCTTCGCGAAGAAGTGGC
>Ga0172375_10011859_pt1 | contig 11008 bp, 10 predicted proteins | sample LakKiv1m_FD_114537 | JGI IMG/M metagenome (GOLD analysis project Ga0172375, IMG submission 114537) | Freshwater microbial communities from Kabuno Bay, South-Kivu, Congo - kab_092012_11.1m | ecosystem: Environmental > Aquatic > Freshwater > Lake | place: Democratic Republic of the Congo... | reverse complement strand
GTCACGCTTCACCGCCGAGGAGGTGACCACCACGTCGGCACCATCCACCCAGGCCGCGGCGTGGCCAAAATGGATAATGCCGCCCAACTCCGCAAGGCGCCGGGTGATGTCGGACTCGCGCAGATCGGAGCCGCTGACCCGGTAGCCGAGGTTCAGCAGCAGCTCGGCGATGCCGCTCATGCCGATGCCGCCGATGCCGATGAAATGGATGCGCTGATTCTTGCGGTACATATTCCGTTTCTTCCTTGGTTCAGGCGCCAGCCAGCGCCAGACAGTCGTTGATAATGGATTCGGTGGCGGCGGGCCGCCCCAGTTCCTTAGCCCGCGCCGCCATCTGCCGCCGCTTGTCGCCGTCGGCCAGCAGTCCGGCCAGCATGGCGGCGAGTCCCTCCGCGTTCAGTTCCGCCTCGGTGGCCATCAGGGCCGCCCCTTGCTCCGCCAGGTAACGGGCATTGAAACGCTGGTGGTCATCCGCCGCATAAGGGTAAGGAATCAATATCGCCGGTCGGCCGAAGACGGCGATCTCCGCCAGGGTCGTGGCCCCGGCCCGGGAAACGATCAAATCCGCCTCGCCATAGACCGCTGCCATGTCGCTGATGAACGGTTCCACCCGGGCCGCCACGGCCGCCGCATTATACCCGGCTTGCACCCATTCGGCATCATGGATGCCGGTCTGATGCACGATATTGATACGATTTTTTTCCGCCAGCTGCCCCACTGCCTCCACCATCAACCGGTTGACCGCCCGCGCCCCTTGGCTGCCGCCCAATACCAGCACGGTGAGCCGTTCATGCGGCATGGCGGGTTGGGCCGCGCGCGCCAGCAATTCCCGCCGTACCGGGTTGCCAGAGAGGCGCACCTTGGCTGCCGGAAAGTAACGCTCACTGCCGGGCAGCGAGACAAAGACCAAATTTACAATCCGGCCCAGCATCCGGTTGGCCAAGCCCGGGATCGAATTCTGCTCGTGGATGGCGGTACGGATGCCAAGCAAGCTGGCGGCCAGCAACACCGGGCCGGTGACATAGCCACCTACCCCGAAAACCAGATCCGGCTTGAATTGCCGCAGCAACTGCATCGCCCGCCAGACACTCACCGGCACCTGCAACAGGGCGCCAAGCTGGCGCAACCGGGATTTCCCTTTGAGCGCCCGGCTGGCCAGGGCTTTCACGGCAAAGGGCTTGTTGGCCAAGGCCTGATTATCAAGGTGGCGGTCAGTGCCGATAAACATCACCTTACCGTCGGGGAAACGTTGCAACATTCCCTCTGCCAGGGCGATCCCCGGGAAAAGGTGGCCGCCCGTGCCGCCACCAGTGATGACCAACCGCATACCCATCGTCTATTTCACCGTTGCCTTGCCCGCCGCCTGAACCTGCCGCGCCAGATGATCAATCTGGAGCCGCGCCATGGTCGCCTCATAACACTCGGGGCAATACCCGTGGGAGGTCCGCCCCTCATCCTTTGCCTTTTGCTTCTTCACCCATCGTTTTCCGCTCTTGGTCCTTTGGCACACGCAGCACACCGTAGTCATAATCATCCCCCTCATGCACGCATGACAGATCAGGCAACCAGTGCTTCCATGATCGGACACGGGCTGCCGCCACCGCGCCCCAGCCGAGACGTGGAGCGCAGTGCTAACACCGCCGCCCGGAAAACCTCGCCGCGGTGGGCATAACTTTTGAACATATCGAAGCTGGCGCAGGCCGGCGACAACAGCACCAGATCGCCCTGCCGCGCCAAATCCCGCGCCTTCTCTACCGCCTCCTCCAGGCTTTCGGCAAAGACGACCGGCAACATGTCCGCAAAGGCATCGGCCATAAGCTGCCGGGCACGGCCGATGAGCACCATGGCCTTGACCTTCTGGCGGACGATGTCGCGCATGATGCGGTAATCACCGCCCTTGTCGAGGCCGCCGGCAATGAGCACCACTGGCTGCTTCATGCCCTCCAGCGCCGAGGCCACGGCGCCGATATTGGTGGCCTTGGAGTCGTCGTAGTAGGCAACGCCATCAACTGTGGCCACCAGCGCCAAGCGATGCGGCAACGGCTCAAAGGCGGCGAGGCCCTGGCGGATTGCCGCTGGAGCGCAGCCGCAACAGCGGGCGGCGATGATCGCCGCCATGGCGTTATGACTATTGGGGGCCATGGCCAGCGGCGTGCCAGCCAGGTCATACTCCTCCGCTGCGGCGGCGGTGTCGAAACGAACCTCGACCACGGCCCCCCGCATTGAGGCGCCGATGCCGGTCGTCCGCTCGCCGACCACAAAACGGCGCGCATTGATCGCATAGGCTGCGACAGGATCAGCGCCAACTCCCGCGACCCATCGGCCAATCTCCGGGTCGTCACCATCGAGGATGGCCGCATCAGCTGGCTGTTGATGGCGGAAAATCGACCATTTCGAGTCGCCATAGGCCTCGAAGGAGGGATAACGGTCGAGGTGATCGGGGGTGATGTTGAGCAAAATCGCCACCTGCGGCCGGAAGTCGCCGGCGGTATCGAGCTGGAAACTTGAAACCTCCAGCACCACCCACTCCGCTGCCTGCGGGCCGGCCAGATACTCGCAGAGCGGGGTGCCCAGATTGCCACCGACAAAGACCTTTTTCCCCGCAGCTCTAAGCAACTCGCCCACCAGCGTGGTCGCCGTGCTCTTGCCGTTAGTGCCGGTAATCGCCACCAACGGTGCCCGCATGAAGTCCCGCGCCAGGGCGAGTTCGCCGAAGATGGGGATATCCTTCTCCCGCGCCGCGGCCAGGGCTGGCAACAAAAGGGGGACACCGGGACTGAGCAGGATGGCATCGACCTTGGTGAACAGCTCAGGGGAGTGGCCGCCGATCTCGCAAAAGACCCCTTTCTCCCGCAACCACTGAATCTTCTCCACGTCCTGCTGCGACGCGCGGCCACCCTCTGAAACCGAAACCCGCATCCCCTGATCGAGCAGAAAACGCACCGCCGCATAGCCGGACTTGCCCAGCCCCACCACCAGCACGTGGTCACCGGCCTTGAGAATCGGCGCGGGCAATCTGGTGTTGGTCGCATTCGTCATGTGCTTACCGCAGCTTCAGGGTGGCAATGGCCATGAGGCCCAGGACAATGGAAACGATCCAGAAACGGACCACCACCTTGGGCTCGGGCCAGCCTTTTTTTTCGAAGTGATGGTGGAATGGCGCCATCAGGAAGATGCGCTTGCCGCCGGAAAGCTTGTAGTAGCTGACTTGGAGCATGACCGAGAGCGCCTCCATGACAAAGATGCCGCCCACCAGAGCGAGCAGGAACTCCTGCTTGATGATGATGGCCACCAGCCCGATCCCAGCCCCCAGGGCCAAGGCACCGACATCGCCCATGAAAACCCGGGCCGGGTAGCAGTTGAACCAGAGAAAGCCGAGGGAGGCGCCGACCAGCGCCGCGCAGAAGACCGCCACCTCGCCGGCCCCGGCGACAAAGGGAAGTTGCAGGTAAGCGGAAAGTACGGCATGGCCGGCGAGATAGGAAAAAAGCAGGTAAACGGTGCCGGTCACCACCGTGGGCCCGGCCACCAGGCCATCGAGTCCGTCGGTGAGGTTCACCGCGTTGGAGGCGCCCACCACCACCAGCACCGCGAAAATCACGTAGTACCAGCCAAGATCGGGCCGGGCGGCCTTGAAAAATGGCAGACTCAGATGGCCGTCGAAACCCGGCAGATGGTAAAGGACAAGCCCAGCCAGCGCCGCGCCCAGGAACTGGGAAACCAGTTTGCCCCGGGCGGAAAGGCCCCGGCTGTCCTTTTTCTTGATCTTGCGATAGTCGTCATAGGCGCCGATCAGGCCGAACCAGAGGGTGACCCCCAAGAGCAGCCAGACATAGGGGCTGGCAAGATCTACCCACAGCAGGGTCGCCAGCGTGATGGCGGAGAGGATCAGAATGCCGCCCATGGTGGGTACTCCGCGCTTGCTGAAATGGCTCTCCGGGCCGTCGTCGCGCACCACCTGTCCGATGAGATTCCGTTGCAACACCCGGATAAAGGCCGGCCCGGTGAGCAGCATTATCAAAAAGGCGGTGAGCGCCGCGCCGATACAGCGGAAGGTGATATAGCGGAATACGTTCAGGACGCTGAAATAGGCGTGGAGCGGATAAAGGAGATGATAAAGCATCGCGGGTTACCTCTTCTCCGTTCCGGCCAACAGACTGGCAATGGTTTCCATCTGCATGCCGCGCGAACCCTTAAGCAGAATGATGTCGCCCATCTGAAGCGTGCCGGCCTGGTGCGCCTGATCGAGCCAGGTCACGATCTCTTCCTTGGTAGCGAACTGCCGCGCCTGCTTCTTGTTCATGCCCGCCTGCTGGGCAGCGGCCACCATCTCGCCGGCAAACTCACCCACCGTGAGCAGGTAATCGAACTTGAGCTTTCCCGCGTTCTCGCCCACCAGCCGATGGGCGGCGATGCTGTGGCTGCCGAGCTCCAACATGTCGCCCAGCACCGCGACGATCCGCTGCTCGCGCTTGAGGTTGCGCACCGCCTCCAGGGCCGCCAGCATCGACGAAGGGTTGGCGTTGTAGGCGTCGTTGATCAGCTTGAGCCCACTCGGCAGCACGCTGATCTGCATCCGTTTATCGTAGGGACGGTGGCTGGCAAGGCCAACGGCAATCTCCGCCGGCGCCACGCCCACAGCATGGGCCATGGCCGCGGCGGCCAAGGCGTTCATCACATTGTGGGCACCGAGACTGACGATGGTCAGCCGCTCATTCCAGGGGCCGATGTGCAAGGTGAAACGCATCCCCGCCTCTCCCAGACTCTGGATACGAGTGGCGCGCACCGTGGCGCTGCTGCTCCGGCCGAAACTGATCTTGCGGTGATGCAGCCGACGGGCCAATTTGCGCACCCGGATGTCGTCGGCATTGACCACCAGGGTGCCCCAGGCCTTCATGCCGGCAAAAAGCTCGCCCTTGGCCTTGGCCACCCCGTCGATGGTGGCAAGCCCGGCAAGATGGGCGCCCTGCACGTTGGTGATGCAGGCGACATCTGGTTCGGCGATTTCGCCCAGCCGCGCTATTTCACCCGGCCGGTTCATTCCCATCTCCAGCACCGCGATGTCCTGATGGTGCGCGATCGGCAGCAAGGAAAGAGGCAACCCGACGAGGTTGTTGAAATTACCCTTGGTCTTGAGCACATTGTGGTGCTGGGCCAGAATGGCGCTGACCATCTCCTTGACCGTCGTTTTGCCGGAGCTGCCGGTCACCGCCAGTACGGTGAGATTCATCATCTGCTTGCGCCGGTGGTGGGCAAGATCGCCCAAGGCGCGCAGGGTGTCGGCCACCAGAATCACCGAAGCACGGCACGGCCTGGCTGGCTGCCGCGCCACGATAAGCCCTGCCGCGCCCCGCTTCAATGCCTGTTCAATAAAATCATGGCCGTCGAAATTATCGCCAATGAGGGCGATAAAAAGGTCCCCCGGCTCGACCGCGCGGCTGTCGGTACAGACCCGCTGGAACGCTACCTCGGTCGAACCGGCGAGGAACCGCCCACCAGTGGCGAGCAACACCTGGGCCAGCGTCCAGGCCGGCTGCTGCCCGGCGGCAAAACCAGCGCCATTCACCTGCCGCCTCCCCTGCAAAGGCAATCTGTCCCGCGTCTCAATCCTGGCCATACACTCCATCTTCCCCCCCCTTGCTCCCCTGTTCCCCGTTCTTCCCTAACCGTGAATCAATGCCAACATCTCGCGCGCCACCAGACGGTCGTCAAAGAAGTGCCTGGCCTTGCCGATGATCTGATAATCTTCATGCCCCTTGCCGCAGATCACCACGATATCGCCAGGGTTGGCATGCCAGATTGCCTCCCGGATGGCGGCCTTGCGCCCGGCAATCACGGCATAGCCCCGCAAGTCCGGATGCGACTGCAGCATGGCGAGCGGCAGTTGCGCCATCGCCGTGGTGCGCAGTCCCTTTTCAATAGCGGCAATGATCGCCCCCGGCTCCTCGCTCCGCGGATTGTCGGAAGTCACCACCGCCACATCGGCAAGGCGGCCGGCAATGGCGCCCATCTGCGGCCGCTTGCCCTGGTCGCGGTCCCCACCGCAACCAAAGACCGCGATCAGCCGCCCCGTAGTGAGCTGCCGCAGGGTGTGCAGAATATTTTCCAAGGCGTCCGGGGTGTGGGCGTAATCGACAAAGACCTCGACCCCGCTGCTGGCGGATGGTACCCGCTCCAGCCGGCCCGGCGCGCCCTGGGCCTCGCTAAGCCCCTCGGCAATCACTGTCGGTGCATAGCCAAGGGCGCTGCCCACCGCAGCCACGCCCAGGAGGTTGCGAATGTTGAACTCGCCGACCAGCGGCGAATGAATTTCCAGGCTGCCTTGCGGCACCGTCACCTCCAAGGTCAGGCCGGCCAATTCCTGCCGGGCGGCCTTGAGCGCCACCTCGCCGCCACCGATACCGCAACGCAGGGCAACCGGCACCTTCGCCTTTTTCTTGCCAGCCGGCTTGCCCAAGGTGGCCAGCAGACGGCCGCCCCAAGGGTCGCCAGCAACGGCATCCACCACCACCCCCAAGCCGCCGGGTTTGAGATACTCCTGAAAAAGCCGCTGCTTGCTGGCAAAATAAGACTCCATATCGCCATGGAAATCGAGATGATCGCGACTCAGGTTGGTAAAAAGCGCCACGTCGAAAACCAGGCCTGCCACCCGCTTCTGCTCCAAGGCATGGGAGGAAACCTCCATGATCACATGGGTGACGCCGCTGTCCGCCATCTCCCGCAGCAGCCTTTGCAGGGTTTCGGGCGGCGGAGTGGTATGGGCGGCGGGCAGCACCTTGCCGGCGTAACGGTAATTGACCGTGCCGATTACCCCGGGCTGACCGCCGGCCTTCTTAATCAGCGTCTCCAAAAGGTAGGCGCTGGTGGTCTTGCCATTGGTGCCGGTGATGCCGATCATGGTCATCCGCCGCGCCGGCTCCTGCCAGAAGGCAGCGGCAATGAGCCCCAGGGCCTTGCGGCTGTCCGCCACCTCGATCGTGACCGGCATTACCTTAGTCTTGCCCGCCCGGCCGCGCCCCTTTTCCAGCACCACCCCGGCGCAACCGCGCCGCACCGCATCGTCGATAAAGTCATGGCCATCCACCGCGGTGCCGGCTACCGCCACAAAAAGCGTACCCGCAGTCACTGCCCGGGAATCGGAAGTGACCGCGGTGATCGCCAGTTTGGCTATTTCTCTAGTGGCATGATGTGTCACGTTTTGCAGCAGCTCCCGCAAGGTGATTGCATATACTCCGTTGTTACGTCGCCCATCCGCCATCCCGTAACCTACTGCGCCCGCACCATGCGCAATTCCAGCCGTCCCTCGTCGATACCTTTGAGCGGGGTGGCTGGATGCGGCTGCTGATCCACCACCTGACCGCTGCCCACCACCTTGAAACGCAGGCCGGTCTGTTGCAGCACCTGAAGGGCCTTGCGCAGGCTGAAACCCTTCACGTCCGGCATGGTCCCGGTCGCTGGCGCCATGACGGTCATAGGCTCATATTCAGGTTCCTGGTGGAGGGCCAGCCATTTCTTGTAATGGCCAGCCTCCTGGGCGAGCAACGTCGTCCGCACCGGCGCACCACTCGGTTCGGCGACGTAATGGAGGGCTTGGGCGGCCAACTCCCTGGCCATGCTACGGGCCGGCGAGGGCTTACCGAGATCAAGCTGGGCGCCGTTCAAAACAATGGCCATGGCGATCCCGGGTTGGGTGCCCGACGAAACGGCCAGCAGCACCGCATGATAGCTTGACGACGGCTGGACGGCTGGCTGGCCTTGTCCCTGAGTAACATTAGCGGCCGGCGCCACCGGCTCAGCCGCGGTCAGCAAGTCCTGGCGCACCAGCGACTCCAACACCACCAACCCACCCTGGCTGCCGCCGGTCTGCTTGGCCAAGACACCACGCAATTGCTCGACAAGCGGCTGCGCCATCCCCTTGACCTGGGGTGCGGCAGGCGGCACCCGCCAGAGCTGCTGCCCGTCGGATAGCCCCAACAGCAGATGGGGCGCCACCGCGCCATTCTGGATCAACCGGCAGAATGAACTCAGCAGGCTCACGGTATCGGTGGCCGCCTGGCCGTTACCCAAGGCAATACGATCACAACTGGCGGGCAGGCCGCGCAACGACTTCGGCGTGCCACCAGTGGCCAACGCGATCTCATCACCCACCGGCACCACCCCTTCTGGCAGATCAACCGAAGCCTCGCCACAGAGGCCAATGCGCTGGGCAAAGAGCCGCTTCTCCTCCGCCGGCATCGGTACCGCCGGGCCACCAAACGCCATCAATTCCGGCGAGAGATAAACCCCTTCCTGCGTCTCGTTCCACACCGAAACTTGCGGGGCCGGGGCTGACACCGCGCCGTCTTCCGCGGCCGGCGGCGGCGTTGCCGCCAACGCACTCCCCTTTTCCAGGGTCGCGGCCAGCCAGAAAAAGGAACGCAGGCCACCGGGGTAAACCGGCTCGACAATAGCCCGGTTCTTCCGTTCTTCGCCGGTAAAGGCCCAAAAACGATTAGGGTCATAGACGGGGGCGCTGGCCAGGGCCAGAATCTCGCCACTCGCGGGCAACAATATCAACGCGGCACCACTCCCCGCCTTGGTCTCATTGAGCAAACGCTGCAACTTCCCCTCCAGCTCCCGCTGCACCCGGAGATCGAGGGTGGTCACTACATGGGCGCCAATCTTGCCGGAGGAAACCGCCGCTGGCACCGGCGCCTTGGAAAGAGCGGGGTCATAAGCCCCGCCGCCCCGGAGGATATTGTCGTAGTAGGATTCGATCCCGGCCAACCCCTGCTCGTCCTTGACAAAGCCCACCACATGGCTGGCGGATTCATGCTGGGGGTAATAGCGGTAGGCCCGCTGGAGCACATGGATGCCATTGAGGTTAGCCTCGGCGATCTTGTCCGCCCGCTCCTTGGGAATCTGCCGCCCGACCCAGACAAAGCTGCGCTCCGCCTTGAGCGAAGCGAGCAGTTCCGCTTCGTTCACCTCCAGGTTGGCAGCCAAGAGCTTGGCGGCCTTTTCCGGCTCCTTGAGTTCCAGGGGGCGGGCATAGATCGAGGCCAGACGGAAACTCACCGCCATTTCGTTGAAGTTGCGGTCGTAGATATTCTTGCGCCCGCCGCTGGCAGCAAGCGGCGATTCCGCGCCAACGTCCTCGCCCGGCCCTGAAAAGAAAAAGAGCCGCATGATTCCGAACGCCACCGCCGGCATCAGCAACAGTACCGCCAACCCCCCTAGGAGCCGGCGCCGCCGCTGCACATCAACCGGAAGTTTACGCATCGTTGTCATGGCCTCTGGATTTGACCCTGCCGGGCCGGGAACAACCCCAGCGTGGCTGCCACCGCCTCTAGCCGTTCCTTCTTCACAAGGCCCTGCCGCTCCACCACAAGCTTCTCATGCCGCGCCAGCAACTCCTGCCGCCTATGATTTTCCTTGTCCAATTCATTCAGACTGGCACGCACTGCCCAGCCGAACCAGAGGCTAACCACGATCGCGACCAGCGTCACGGCGATGAGCAGCACCCCGCCCACCTTGTTCAATTGACCATCACCGCCAGCGCGACCGGCAGCCCCTTGCCCCCCCCTGCCCGGCCGGTGGAAAGCGGAATAGCGGCTCGAATAATCCCGCCTCACGCCAACGCCTCCACCCGCACCGCGACCCGCAACTTGGCACTGCGCGCCCGTGGATTGCGGCCGCATTCTGCCTCGCCCGGCACAATTGGCTTGCTGGTCAACACCCGTAGCAGCTGGTTCTCCTGAAAGGCCCGCTTGACCAGCCGATCTTCCAGGGAGTGGAAGGAAATGACGCAGAAACGGCCGCCGACCGCCAGCCACTTGGGCCCAGTCGCCAGAACGGCCTGGAGATTCTCCAGTTCCTGATTCACCGCGATGCGCAAGCCCTGGAAGACCTTGGTGGCGACATGGATCTTCTTGGGGTGGAAACGGCGCGGCACCGCCCGTTCGACAACCTCGACCAACTGAGCGGTGGTGCAAAGTGGTTGACGCCTCCGCGCCTCCACCACCGCCTCGGCAATCGGGCGGGCCTGCCGCTCTTCGCCGTAATAATAAAAAATATCCGCCAACTCCTGCTGGCTCCTGGTGTTGAGCAGGTCGGCGGCAGTGAATGGGCGGCGGTTATCCATCCGCATGTCGAGAGGCTCATCGCCCTTGAAGCTGAAGCCACGTCCGCTCATGTCGAGCTGCAGGGAGGAGAGGCCAAGATCGAGCAGCAGGCCGTCAATGTGCCGAACCCCGTGCTCCATTAAGGTCTCCTCCAGTGCGGTAAAGTTCCGATGGACGAATTGGATGCGATCGCCGAAGCTTGCCAGCCGTTCCTTGGCCCGCGCCATGGCCTCCGCATCCCAGTCAAATCCGATCAGCCGGCCTCCTGGTGCGCTCTGTTCGAGAATCCGTTCCGCATGGCCACCAAGCCCCAGATTGCCATCGACGTAGATGCCGCCATCCGCCGGGGCCAGGCTGGCAATCACCTCCGCCAGCAGCACCGGCTGATGTATCGCGTCCATCGCCACTAAAACAGACCAAGCTCAAGCAGGGTCTGCTCCATGTTCTGGAAATTCTCGGGGGATGGCTTACTCATCGCCTCCCAGGTAACCTTGTCCCAAATCTCGAAATAGGTGATCATCCCGGTGACCACCACGTCGCGTTCGATCTTGCTTTCTCCCCGCAAATTGGGGGGGAGCAGGATGCGCCCCTGCTTGTCAAGGGAGGTCTCAAAAACGCCGCCGATCATGTAGCGGATCAGGTTGATAAGCTCCGGCTGCTTCTTGCCTTCGGCCCGCAGGGTCATTTCCAGCTCCTCCCATTGCGGGAGCGGGTAAGCCTTAAGGCAGTTGCGCCAAGGGGTGATCATCAACCGTTCGTCGTATTGTTTGCGCAGAACCTCACGGAAGCGGGTGGCGATGTTGAGCCGCCCCTTCTCGTCCAGCGCATGCTCCGATCGCCCGCGGAAATGATGAATGGGGCTGCGGACACTCCCTTCGCTCATGGTTGGCACCCCTCTCCCCCCC
>Ga0172375_10011858_pt1 | contig 11008 bp, 9 predicted proteins | sample LakKiv1m_FD_114537 | JGI IMG/M metagenome (GOLD analysis project Ga0172375, IMG submission 114537) | Freshwater microbial communities from Kabuno Bay, South-Kivu, Congo - kab_092012_11.1m | ecosystem: Environmental > Aquatic > Freshwater > Lake | place: Democratic Republic of the Congo... | reverse complement strand
CAAACTGCGCGACCTCTCCGCGCATTGCGCCACGATCGGCTGGGACGAGCTTTCGCCCGCCGGCCAGCAGCGCCTGCGCCGGATCGATCCGGCCACCCTGCCGCTCGTCAAGGGCAAGCCGCGCTTCGGCGTGCCCTTCACCGGCATCAGCAAGATCATCGGCGTCGGCCTCAACTATCGCCTGCATGCGCTCGAAACCGGTGCGGCGATCCCGACCGAGCCGGTACTGTTCATGAAGGCCACCAGCGCGATCAACGGCCCCCATGACGACATCGTCCTGCCGCGCGGCTCGACGCACACCGACTGGGAAGCCGAGCTCGGCATCGTCATCGGCACGCAAGCCCGCGACGTAAGCGAAGCCCGTGCGCTGAGTCACGTCGCCGGCTACGTCACCTTCCACGACGTGTCGGAGCGCGACTTCCAGAAGAACCGCGGTGGCAGCTGGGACAAGGGCAAGGGCTGCGACACTTTCGCGCCGATCGGCCCCTGGCTGGTCACGCGCGACGCAGTGCCGGATCCGCAAGCCCTGCGCGTCTGGTGCGAGATCAACGGCATCATGCGCCAGGACAGCAACACGGCCGACATGATCTTCCCGGTCGCCCATCTGGTCAGCTACATCTCGCAGTTCATGACGCTCAATCCCGGCGACGTGATCTGCACCGGCACGCCCTCCGGCGTCGGCATGGGGATGAATCCGCCGCAATACCTCAAGCCCGGTGATGTTGTGCGGCTCGGTGTCGAGGGCCTCGGCGAGCAGCGCCAGAAGGTGCGGGGCCGCTGAGCGGCTGAAGCACCGCACCGCGCATGACGCAGGCGGTCCATGCGACGCTGACGGGACATCCCGACAATCCGCCGGGACTGGACCAGCGCATCGGCGTCACGCTGCTGCTGAAGCCGGATGGCAGCCTCAGGCTCGCCTACTCGATCCAGGGCCCCTGCGGTTTCATGCGCATCCCCAGCCCGGCGCAGCCGGCCCCGCCGGATGCGCTCTGGCGCACGACCTGTTGCGAGCTGTTCGTCGGCGCGGGCGACGGCGCAGGCTATCGCGAATTCAATTTCTCGCCCTCCGGCCAGTGGGCTGTTTACGATTTCAGCGCCTACCGCAAGCCGGTCGAGATACCGCTCCCCTGCCCGGCCCTGGCCGTGCGCTCGCACTGCCATGCCAACCGCCTGCAACTCGACGCCACGCTCGCCCCGGCCGCGCTGCCCGCGGGCAATCTCCTGCCCTGCGCGCTCGCCGTGATCGTCGAAGCACATGATGGCCGCCTTGGCTACTGGGCGCTGGCCCACCCGGCGGGCCGGCCCGATTTCCACCAGCGCGGCGGCTTCACCCTGATCCTCGACCGGTCGGGGCTGCAGGCATGATCGAATTCGGCATCGAGCGCCTGAGCGCAGTGCCCGCACTCCGCAAGCCGCTCGCGGGACGGCGCGTCGCCCTGCTCGCGCACCCGGCCTCGACCACGCGCGACCTGACGCACAGCCTCGACGCGCTGGCCATGCTGCCCGACATCCGGCTCGCTACCGCCTTCGGGCCGCAACATGGCCTGCGCGGCGACAAGCAGGACAACATGGTCGAGTCGCCCGACTTCATCGACCCGCGGCACAAGATTCCGGTTTTCAGCCTCTACGGCACAGTGCGCCGGCCGACCTCCGCGATGCTGGACACATTCGACGTGCTGCTCGTCGACCTGCAGGATCTCGGCTGCCGCATCTACACCTTCATCACCACCCTGCGCTATGTGCTCGAAGCCGCCGCCGCGCACGGCAAGGCAGTGTGGATTCTCGACCGCCCCAACCCCGCCGGCCGGCCGGTCGAGGGACTGACGCTGCGCGCCGGCTGGGAAAGCTTCGTCGGCGCCGGCCCGCTGCCGATGCGCCATGGCCTGACGCTGGGCGAACTGGCGCGCTGGTTCGTCGCCACGCTCAACCTCGACGTCGAATGCGCAGTCATCCCCATGACGGGCTGGCAGCCCGACGCCGCGCCCGGCTACGGCTGGCCCCTCGGCGCACGCGAGTGGATCAATCCGAGCCCGAACGCGCCCAACCTCTCGATGGCGCGCTGCTACGCCGGCACCGTGATGCTCGAAGGCACGACGCTGTCCGAGGGACGCGGCACGACGCGGCCGCTGGAACTGTTCGGCGCACCCGACATCGACGCCGCCGCGCTCCTGAAGGAAATGCACGCGCTCGCCCCGCAATGGCTGCGGGGCTGCAAGCTGCGCCCCTGCTGGTTCGAGCCGACTTTCCACAAGCATGCCGGACAGCTATGCCAAGGGCTCCAGATCCACGTCGCGGATCCGGCGCATTACGACCATGCCGCGTTCAAGCCCTGGCGGCTGATGGCGCTCGCCTTCAAGGCGCTGCGCCGCCTGCGTCCCGACTATCCGCTGTGGCGCGACTTTCCCTACGAGTATGAACAGGACCGCCTCGCCATCGACCTGATCAACGGCAGCCCGCTGCTGCGCATGTGGGTCGACGATCCGGCCGCCGCCCCGGGCGACCTGGAAGCACTGGCCGCGGCCGACGAAAACTGCTGGGCCGACACCCGCACCGCCTGCCTGCTCTATTGATCGATCGATCCCGACGACCCGACGGTTGCACAACAGTCGTTCGTCATGGAAAATACACTGCTCGTGTAGTACTATGGTTATATATATTTTTGCAATAAAGGATTCCCGATGCGCCGTATTGTCCTGTTCCTGATTGCCGTCAGCCTCGTCTGGCTGGCCTCGGCCCGGGCCGAATCTCCAGTCCTGACGATCAGCAGCAACAACACGCCGATGGATCGCCTGGCCCTGCAGGAATTGTCGCGCGAAGCTCTGCGCCGCTTGGGCTACGAACTCAACCTGGTCAACCTGCCTTCCGAACGCTCCCTCGTCGCGGCCAACGCAGGGGAAGTCGACGGCGAAGGCTTGCGGGTTCCCGGCCTGCAACAGCAATATCCCAACCTGATCCAGATTCCCGAGCGTTTCATCGGCATCAGCTTCGTCGCTTTTGCCAAGGACAAAAACATCAAGCTCGAACAGGGCTGGGACAGCCTGCAGCCCTACAGCGTGGCCTTCATCACCGGCTGGAAGATGTTCGAGGCCAATGCCGGCGGCGCCCGCGTCGTGAACAAGGTGGACAAGCCCGAGCAACTCTTCCTGATGCTGGATAACGACCGCGTCGACCTGGCCTTGTACACCCGCGCCGACGGCATCGCCCTCGCCCGGAAGCTGGGGCTGCCCCAGGTGGCGCCACTGGTTCCGGCGCTCAAGGATGTCGACATGTTCCTCTACCTCAACAAGAAGCACGCAGCCCTGGCACCCAAAATCGCCCAGGCCTTGCGTGACATGAAGGCGGACGGCAGCTACCAGCGCATCCTCGCCGGTATCGGCGGACAATAAATAATGAATCAGGGCAGCGGCTTTCTCGGCCTGAAAAGCCGCCTCACGCGCAAGCTGTTGCTTTGGGGCACGCTGGTCGGCAGCATGGCGGCCCTGCTCGTATCGGCCGGCGAGGCCTATTACGGTTATCGCGAGCGGCTTGCGTATCTCGATACCCACCTCGAATCGATCGGCAAGTACGTCACCCCGCCGCTGGTCAAGAGCCTGTGGGCCTTCGACCGCGAACAGGTCGATATCCAGTTGCAGGGCGTCGTCCCGCTGCCCGACATCACGGCCGCCCGCCTGCGCCAGAAAGGCGCGCCGGATCTCAGTTATGGCACCGAGGAACTTTCGACGGAGATCATCTCCCGCGACTTTCCGCTGGTGCATGTCGAGGAAGGCAAACGCCACGAGCTTGGCACGCTGACCCTGATGACGGATTTGCAGACCAACCGCCGGGAAATGCTGCGCAACCTGTCCATCGGCTTCCTCGGCAATTCTCTCGTCATCCTGCTGATCGTGCTGATCGCCTTGCTGGTCTATCACACCTTCGTGCGCCATCGGCTGCGCAAGCTGGCCACGGAGTTGCTGAACATCACGCCCGCGGACCTGCGCCAAGCCGTCTCGCCAACGCCGACTTTCACGCCGCGGCAAGCCGGCGGCGACGAGATCGACCAGCTCGCCGCGTCGGTCATCGCGCTCAAGGCCACCGCGGGGCAGGCGCTGAACGATGCCGAGCAACAGCATCGCGAGGTACGCGAAACCAGCCGCCTGCTCGACTCCGTGATCGAGAACATCCCCAACATGATCTTCCTGAAGCGCGCCGCCGACCTGCGCTTCGTGTTGTTCAACAAGGCCGGGGAACAACTGCTGGGCTATCCGCGCGCAGACCTGATCGGGAAGAATGACTACGACTTCTTCCCCGGCACGCAGGCGGACTTCTTTACCGCCAAGGATCGGCAGGTACTCGCGGACAAGCGTGTCCTCGACATCGCCGCCGAACCGCTCGAAACGCGCACGCAGGGCGTGCGCACGCTGCACACCAAGAAACTCGGCCTCTACGACAGCGACGGGACGCCACAGTACCTGCTGGGCATCTCCGAGGACATCACCGAGCGCAAGCGCATGGAGGACGAGCTGCGCCAGACCAACGAACGCTTTCGTCGCCTCTTCGAGGATTCGCCCGACCCGGCCTGGATTCTCGAGCGACACCGATTCGTCGACGTCAATCATGCCGCGCTGCAGCTCTTTGGCTATGCCAATAAGCAGGCATTCCTGCAGCTCGGCCCGGGCGACATCTCCGCACCCCTCCAGCCGGACGGCATGGACTCGCGCGCCAAGGCGGAACAGATGATGCGCGTTGCCGAAGCTGTCGGCATCCATCGCTTCGAATGGGCCCACGTGCGCGCGGACGGCACCCCGCTGCTCGCCGAAATCACGCTCTCGGCCATGACGCTGGCCGGCAAGCCCATGATCTACGCCGTCGCACGCGACATCACGCAGCGCAAACAGGTGGAAGAGGAACTCAGCCGCCACCAGCAGCACCTCGAGACCCTCGTCGCGGAACGTACCCGCGAACTCGCCACCGCCAAGGAAGCGGCCGAGACGGCGAACGTCGCCAAGAGCGCCTTCCTCGCCAACATGTCGCACGAGATTCGCACCCCGCTCAACGCGATCACCGGCATGGCGCACCTGATCCGGCGCGCCGGCCTCGACGCGGAGCAGGAGCTGCGTCTCGACAAGCTCGAAGCGGCCGGTCATCACCTGCTCGGCATCATCAACGCCATCCTCGAACTGTCGAAGATCGAAGCCGGCAAGTTCGCGGTGGAATGCCTGCCGGTGCGCATCGACGAAATCGTCGCCAATGTCGTGACGATGCTGGCCGACCGCACCAAAGCCAAGCAATTGAGCCTGCGCACCGAGATCGCCCCCCTGCCGGCATCCCTGCTGGGCGATCAATTGCGGCTGCAGCAGGCCCTGCTCAACTACGCGGGCAACGCCATCAAGTTCACCCCGTCGGGCAGCATCACCCTGCGCGTGAGGCTGGCCGAGGAAACGCCGGCGGACGTCCTGCTGCGCTTCGAGGTCGAGGACACCGGCATCGGCATCGACGCCGCCACCCTGCCGCGGCTGTTCAGCATCTTCGAACAGGCCGACAACAGCACGACGCGCACCTACGGCGGCACCGGCCTCGGGCTCGCGATCACGAAGAAGCTCGCGCAGTTGATGGGCGGCGATGCGGGCGCCAGCAGCACGCTCGGCAAGGGCAGCAACTTCTGGTTCACCGTCCGGCTGACCAAGGGCCCGGCCGATGCGCGCAGCGACAAGAACGCCGTCAATCTCGACTCGGCCGAAGCCACGCTGACCCGGCTGCATGCCCGCCGCCGCATCCTGCTGGCCGAGGACGAACCCGTCAACCAGGAAATCACTGCGATGCTGCTTGCGGACGCCGGCCTGGAAGTCACCATCGCTGGCGATGGCGTCGCAGCGATCGAGGCCGCCAAGGCCGGGACATTCGACCTGATCCTGATGGACCTGCAGATGCCGGTCATGGATGGCCTCGAGGCCGCCCGCCGGATCCGGCAGCTTGGCCAGGCCGCGCGCATCCCGATTCTGGCGATGACCGCCAATGCCTTCGTCGAGGACAAGGAGAAGTGTTTCGCCGCCGGCATGAACGATTTCATCGCCAAGCCGGTCAATCCCGAGCTGCTGTTCGCGACCCTGCTGAAGTGGCTGGATAACCCCGAGGGCTGAGGCGCGTCACTCCCAGTTCTGGCGGCGCAGGCGCTCCAGCCCCTGCCGGTAGGCCTCCGCATCCCCGTAATCGAAGAACCGCGGATAACGTTCATGCGTCGCGCGCATGCGCCGCGCGTGCTTGATCGGGCACCAGTACTGCTCGGTGCGCGCCGCCACTTCGCGCGCGTAGGCGGCCACGCCGTTGCCGTAGGAACAATAAAAACAGTTGAACTTCTCGATCAGGTTCAGGTAGGGCAACCCCTCGCGGTCGAAGACGACGTGCTCGGCGCGCCTCACCCTGGGAATGCGATAGATCGGAAAGCAAAGCGCCTGATAGGCGGTGACGAACAGGTCGAGCAGCAGGAAGGGAATGAAGCCCGCATACACGACCGGCGCGGTCAGCACCACGCTCAGCCGCGAATGGCGCAGGAAACTCAGCAGCCCGACCTTGTAGCGCCGCTGCTCGCCGAGGAACGCCTCGGCCAGTTCGCGGCGCTTCTGCTCGAACTCCTCGCGCCGCTTGCGGTATTCCTCCTCGATCTCGTCCTGCAGCGTGCGGATGCGCGCCAGCAGTTCCTCGATGTGCTCTCTCATGATCAGCTTTCGGTCGTCGGTTTCCGGGCGCACTTTACCGCGCGCAGATGAGGAATGCCCATGGGGATTTCAAGGGCTTGAAGTTTTTTCCGCCAGCGCCATATCGGCGACATGGGGTGACCGATACCCTCACCCGACCAGCCAGCCAAAGGAGACATGCATGTATTACCGGACTTTCTTTCCCCGCGACATCATCGCGGAACTGGACCGCCTGCAGCGCGACATGCAGCAGGCCTACGACCCGAGCATCCGCGGCGGCCTGCGCGGCGGCTTCCCGGCGCTGAACGTCGGCAGCACGCCGCAGTCCGTCGAGATCTACGCCTTCGCACCGGGCGTCGATCCGGCCGCGATCGACGTGCAGATCGAGAAGGGCGTGCTCACCGTCGCCGGCGAGCGCACGCTGCCCGCGCTGCCCGAGAAGGCCACGCTGCACATCGACGAGCGCTTTGCCGGCCGTTTCCGCCGCGTCGTCACGCTGCCCGACGACATCGACCCAAACAACGCCAGCGCCAAGTATCGCGACGGCGTCCTGCACATCAGCATCGCGCGCAAGGAAACCGCCGTGCCGCGCCGCATCAGCATCCAGTAAGGAGCGAAAACATGAGCAACAACGTCGAGAAAACCAGTGAATCCGTTCGCCCCGACACCGGACTGTTCCCCCCGGTGAACGTCGTCGAGGACGCCAATGGCATCACGCTGTTCGCCGACCTGGCGGGCGTGCCGAAGGACAAGCTGGGCCTGCAAGTGGAAGCCGACACGCTCACCATCGAAGGCGAAGTCAGCTTCGCGATGCCGGAAGGCATGGAATCGCTCCATGCCGAGGTGAGCCTGCCGCGCTACCGGCGTGCGTTCACGCTGTCGAAGGAACTGGACACCGAGAAAGTCGCCGCCGAGTTCGTCAATGGCGTGCTGACCCTGCGCATTCCCAAGGCCGCGCACGCCCAGCCGCGCAAGATCGAGATCCGCGTCGATTAATCCTTTAGCGCAGCGAGGACTTCGTCGAGCATCTTCTTCGCATCGCCGAACAACATGTGGTTGTTCTCCTTGTAGAAGAGCGGGTTCTCGACGCCGGCGTAGCCCGAGGCCATCGAGCGCTTCATGACGATCGAGGTCTTGGCGTTCCACACTTCGAGCACCGGCATGCCGGCGATCGGGCTGGCCGGATCCTCCAGCGCCGCCGGGTTCACGATGTCGTTGGCGCCGATCACCATCGCCACGTCGGTGTTGGCGAAGTCCTCGTTGATCTCGTCGAGCTCGAAGACGATGTCGTAGGGCACCTTTGCCTCGGCGAGCAGCACGTTCATGTGGCCGGGCATGCGGCCCGCCACCGGGTGGATGGCGAAGCGCACATTGACGCCCTTGTCGCGCAGGAGCTTCGTGATTTCGTACACCGTGTGCTGCGCCTGCGCCACCGCCATGCCGTAGCCAGGGACGATGATGACCTTGCGCGCGTCGCGCAGCAGGTCGGCTGTCTCAGCGGCAGAAATAGCCGTCACTTCACCAGCAGGTGACCCTTCACCCATTGCGCCAGCGCCGACTTTTGCCGCATCGTCGGAACCGAAGCCGCCGGCGATGACGTGGAAGAAGTGGCGGTTCATCGCGCGGCACATGATGTAGGAGAGGATCGCGCCGCTCGAACCTACCAATGCGCCGGTGACGATCAGCAGGTCGTTGCCGAGCATGAAGCCGGTCGCCGCCGCCGCCCAGCCCGAGTAGCTGTTGAGCATCGATACCACCACCGGCATGTCGGCGCCGCCGATCGCCATCACCATGTGAATGCCGAACAGCAACGCGACGCCGGTCATGATCGCCAGCGGCAGCAGGCCCGCCCCGATGGTCGGGGCATGGAGAAACGCATAGCCCTGCCAGATCACGACGCACAGGCCGACGAGATTGAGCCAGTGGCGGCCCGGCAGCAGCAGCGGCTTGCCGCCGATGCGGCCCGACAGCTTGCCGAAGGCGACCAGCGAGCCCGAGAAGGTCACCGCGCCGATGAGGATGCCGATGTAGATCTCGACCTCGTGGATGGTCTTCTCCGCGCCGGCGAGCGGCAAACCGGTATCGATGGTGCTGGCGAAGCCGACCAGGCAGGCGGCAAGGCCGACGAGGCTGTGCATCAGCGCGACGAGTTCCGGCATCTGCGTCATCTGCACGCGCCGCGCGGCAATCAGGCCGATGGCCGCGCCGGCGAGTAATGCGCCGACGACCCATGGCATCGCGGCGAGCGTGACGCGCGGGCCGAACACCGTGGCGAGCACGGCGATGGTCATGCCGACCATGCCATAGAGGTTGCCGCGCCGCGCGGTGGCGGGATGCGAGAGGCCGTTGAGGCTGAGGATGAACAGGATCGTGGCGGCGAGGTAGGAGACGGCAGTCAGGGTGGCGGACATGGCGATCTCCTTACTTGCGGAACATCGCCAGCATGCGCCGCGTCACCGCGAAGCCGCCGAACATGTTGATTGCCGTCAGCACCAGCGCGACCACCGCCAGCCCCAGAATGAGCCCGTCGGGCCGGCCGCTGTCCGCGGCGATGTCGGGCGGCGCGAGCTGCACCAGCGCGCCGATGGCGACGATGCTGGAGATCGCGTTGGTCACGCTCATCAGCGGCGTGTGCAGGGTCGCCGCGACGTTCCAGATCACCATGTAGCCGACGAAGCAGGCCAGCACGAAGACGGTGAAGTGCGCGAGGAAGGCCGGCGGCGCATAGGCGCCGACTGCCCAGAACAGCAGCGCGCCGACGCCGAACAGCGCGCCCAGCACGGTGTTCGACATCGGCCCGCCGGCCGTGTGCACCAGTTTGCGCTCCATGGGCGGCCTGGCCTGCTTCGGCTTGGCCGGCGCGGCCGAAAGTTTCGGCGGCGGGGGCGGCCAGGTGACTTCGCCCTGCTTGATGACGGTGGCGCCGCGGATCACGTCGTCGTCCATATTGACGTTCAGCGTGCCATCCTTGGTTTTGCAGAGCTCCTCGGTGAGGCGCAACAGGTTGGTGGCGTAGAGCGTCGCGGACTGCTTCGACAGGCGCGACGGCAGGTCGGTATAGCCGATGATCGTGACGCCATGCCTGACGACGACCTGCCCCGGCTCGGTCAATTCGCAGTTGCCGCCCTGCTCGGCGGCAAGGTCGACGATCACGCTGCCCGGGCGCATCGACTGCACCATCTCGGCGGTAATCAGCTTGGGCGCGGGCTTGCCGGGAATCAGCGCGGTGGTGATGATGATATCGACGTCCTTCGCCTGCTTGGCGAAAGTGTCCTTCTGGGCTTTCTGGAAGCCTGCCGACATCGTCTTCGCATAGCCGCCGACGCCTTCGCCTTCTTCCACATAATCGACACCGACGAACTCGGCGCCCATCGACTTCACCTGATCGGCGACTTCGGGCCGCGTGTCGTTGGCGCGCACGATGGCGCCCAGGCCGACCGCCGCGCCGAGCGCGGCAAGGCCGGCGACGCCGGCGCCGATGACGAAGACCTTGGCGGGCGGCACCTTGCCGGCGGCAGTGATCTGGCCGGTGAAGAAACGGCCGAAGTGGTGAGCGGCCTCGATCACGGCACGATAGCCGGCGATGTTGGCCATCGACGATAGCGCGTCCATCTTCTGGGCGCGGCTCATGCGCGGTACGCTGTCCATCGCCAGCACGGTGGCGCCCTTGGCGGCAAGCATTTTCATCAGTTCCGGGTTCTGCGCCGGCCAGATGAAGCTGACCAGCGTGGTGCCCGGTTTCATCAGGTGGACTTCGGCCTCGCTCGGCGCGCGCACCTTGAAGACAATGTCGGACCGCGCCCACAGGCTGGCGGCATCCGCGATGACCTCCGCGCCGGCGGCGCGATAGGTGTCATCGGCAAAATTGGCGTCAGCCCCCGCGCCGCTTTCGACGGCGACGGCGAAGCCGAGCTTGATCAGTTTCTGGACGACGTCGGGCACGGTGGCGACGCGTTTCTCGCCCGCAAACGTTTCCCTCGGTACGCCGATGGTCAAAGCCATGTTGTTTCCTCTTCCTCTTCTTATTTGGCCACGGACCGCTTCCAGGGCGGCACGGGACGTTCCTCGACGATGGATTTCAGACGAATGATGGCGAAGGAACAGTTGTCGCCCCGTCCGTTGGCGCGGTCGCGCACCGTGTTGATCAGAATTTCCGCCGCCTGGCGCACCGGGAACTCGCTGAGCACGCGGCCCAGTTCCTGATCGCTGAAATAGGCCCACAGGCCATCCGAACAGAGCAGGAAGCAGTCGCCGTCGGACAGCGGCGCGGCCGCACCGAAATCGATTTTCGGATCGGCGGTATCGCCGAGGCAGGAGATCAGCAGGTTCTTTTG
>Ga0172375_10011857_pt1 | contig 11009 bp, 12 predicted proteins | sample LakKiv1m_FD_114537 | JGI IMG/M metagenome (GOLD analysis project Ga0172375, IMG submission 114537) | Freshwater microbial communities from Kabuno Bay, South-Kivu, Congo - kab_092012_11.1m | ecosystem: Environmental > Aquatic > Freshwater > Lake | place: Democratic Republic of the Congo... | reverse complement strand
GCGGCAATGGCCACCGCGGTGGTGTCGGAGCCGCCCCGGCCCAGGGTGGTGATGTTGCCCACTTCATCCACCCCCTGAAAGCCGGCCACGGTGACAATGCGCCCTTTTTTCAATTCTTCCAGGACCCGGGCGGTGTCGATGCCGATGATGCGGGCCCGGCCGTAGGCCCGGTCGGTGTAAATCCGGGCCTGGTGGCTCAGCAGCGAGGTGGCGGGCACGCCCTGGGACCGGAGAAACATGCTGAACAGCGACACCGTCACCTGCTCGCCGGTGGCCAGAAGCACGTCCAATTCCCGGGGATCGGGGTCTTCGGCCAGTTCTCTGGCCAGTTGGATGAGGCGGTCGGTTTCGCCGGCCATGGCGGAGAGCACCACTACCATCTTATCGCCGTCCCGCCAGCCTTTGGCGACCCGGTTGGCGACATTGGCAATGCGGTCGGGGTTGGCCACCGAGGTGCCGCCGTATTTCTGCACGATCAATGCCACGATTGTACTCCGAGAATTATAAATTATTAATTATATCTCATCTTTAAAAAAAGGAAAGCGCTTCCCGGCCATCTTTCGCGCCGCCTCCAAGTGCATTTTTCCATTGACGCTGATGAACAAATGGTGGTATTAAAAGAAAAAAATCACAAGCAAAGGAGGCCGGTTATATGGCTGCAAAGTTGATCAAAGGGGCCGAGGTGGCCGCCCAGATACGGGAAGAGCTGAAGCAAGAGGTCGCCGAACTCAAGGCCAAACATAATTTAACCCCGGGCCTGGTCACCATCCTGGTGGGAGAAGACCCCGGCTCGGTCAGCTATGTCACCGCCAAGCAGAAAACCTCACACGAGCTGGGGTTCTACTCCATCCAGGACAATCAGCCCCCGGATATCACCGAAGCAGCCCTGCTGGCCCTGATTGACAAATACAACAAGGACCCCAAACTGCACGGCATCCTGGTGCAACTGCCGCTGCCCAAGCACATCGACTCCAACAAGATCCTGTTGGCCATCGACCCCAACAAGGACGTGGACGCCTTCCATCCGGTGAACGTGGGCCGCATTTTGATCGGCAACTACGTGTTTCTGCCCTGCACCCCGGGGGGTTGCCAGGAACTCATCGTGCGCTCCTACGGCGACCCCAAGGGCAAGGAAGTGGTGGTGGTGGGCCGCTCCAACATCGTGGGCAAACCCATGGTGGCCATAATGATGCAGAAGCGGGCCGGAGCCAACGCCACCGTCACCTGCGTCCACATCGGCACCCCCAAGGAAAAGATCATTGAGCATTGCCGCCGGGCCGACATCCTCATCGTGGCCGCCGGCGTGCCCAAATACGTCCAGGCCGACTGGGTGAAAGAAGGGGCCTGCGTCATCGACGTGGGCGTCAACCGCATCGGTATCAGCGAAAAAACCGGCAAGGCCATCCTGGCCGGGGACGTGGACTTCGAAGCCGTCTCCCAGAAGGCCTCCTACATCACCCCGGTTCCCGGCGGCGTCGGCCCCATGACCATCACCATGCTCATGAAGAATACCGTCATGGCCGCCAAAGCGGCCGCCGGCCTGGTGAAGCTGTAAGTAAGTTTGCCGAATGGAATTTGGGGAGGGGGCTAAGGGCCGCAGCCCTTACCCCTTCCCCCTCAACTCCCACCCCCCTACCCAAGTTGCCGTCAGACAGGTAATTTTTATGTAGGGGCGTGATTTATCACGCCCTCAAGGGCGCAATGAATTGCGCCCCTACAACCGAAATATTCATTTTAATTCTATGAGCGCAACTGGGTATTAGAGAATCGAGTAGGAGAGGGTCACAGGCCTCCTCCTATTCGATACCGATATTAATAAGAATGTCTAATCTTTAAAGGGTAAAAGAATAATATGGGGGAATGCTGCGCGAAGGAAGGTTTGCGGCAAGGATCGCGGCAAGGCAAACGGCTGTATTAACAAGATTAAGAGGAGTTGGGATTTGAAGAAAATTCATTATTTCATGATGGTGGGTCTTCTGGCGGGCGCGATGACGGTGCTGCCGGGAATTTCCCACTCTGCCTTGTGGGTGGGAGGCGAAATCGGGGCGAATTTTATCGGCAGATCGGATGTCAACTTGCGCTTTAATGCCGGCCCCACAGAGACCTTCAACAATGCCAGCATTAAACCCTCGGTCCTTGGGGGCATCACCCTGGGCTACGACTTCGTGAAAGAAGGGTTTGCGGGATATAACTGGCCTGCCTGGATGAAATACTTTTCCTTTGCCATGGATTTTACCTATAACCGGATGGATCGGCGGCAGCAATATCTCTCGGTCACTCCAGCCTCTTTGGGAAACCAATTCGGCAAGGACACGCTGGCGAGCATTAATGGCTCTATGGCTGTCCTGACCTTTCTTTTCATGGGACACTATGGTTTATTGCCGGATTCGGAAATGCCGGCTGGCCGGCTACATCCTTATCTAGGGGTAGGTCCGGGCGTGGTCTTCAGCAGCAAAGATGTGAGCGGTTACGATTCTGCGAGTTCTACGGACATCGCCCTGGTAGTTGAAACTGGCCTCCGCATTTTTATCATGAAGCATGTCTCACTGGATGCTGCTTTCCGATATCGCTGGTTCAGCCCTAAATATGAGTTCAGTGGCGGGAGCGTCCCAGTCGAGGTGGACTTTGACGCCAATAGCTATTCCGTCCTGGCCCGGGCTAATTACCACTTCTAATCTGGCCCTACAACAATCCCAGGGAATGGAGGCCGGAATTTGTAAGATACACGCGGGCACGACCCTGGCCATCAATGCGAAAAGGCGATTTCCGGGTAGACTTCTGCCGGGTCGAAGACCTTGGGGTCGGCGATGTGCCAGCCGTCGGGGCCCAGGGTGCGGAAAAAGCAGGACTGGTAGCCCAACTCACAGGCGCCGCCGGCGGGCCGCACCTTGAGGAGGAGTTGGCCGCCGCCGCAATTGAGGCGAAGTTCCACCACTTCCTGAAAGTGTCCCGAGGCCTCCCCCTTGGCCACCACCTTGCGTTTGCCGGGGTGGTAGTAGTGGACCCGGCCCGTGGCGGAGATCAGTTCCAGGGCCTCTCGATTCAGATCCACCAGCATCAGCACCATGCCGCTGGCCGCGTCCTGAATGATCGCCGGGATCAGCCTCCCGGCCGGCAGCGGCAGATAATCCATGAGGTTTAGCCAGGTTTCCTGCACACCATCCTCCCGCTCCTGGGGCCAAGAAGCCAAGAAGCACACTGTCCCCTTGGGGCTTGCATATCATGGTTTTCCTGCCTGGTTCCAGATAAATCTAAAATCGGGGGTTATATCGAGGAAGATGGCGAGGGGCGCTTCCGTTAAAATGCGTTCCGGAGCCCGCTGGGCCAGAAAAAACCTTGACATATTTTGCGGCCAGATGGTATTTAGGCATAGGCAAAGTGAAACTGTGCACAAATTCATCGCCCTAAATAGGGAGGAGGAGAAGACATGGCGAGACTGGGTTTCGTAGAATTTTATTACAGCACCAAGCATGCCCCCGTAGACAAATATAAATGCGATAATGCCAACGTGCTCAACTTGCTCAAGAGCCTGCAGGCGAAAGGGGTGGAAACCGCGGCCATCGATCTGGGCGACAACCCCGATCCTTTCCGGATTTACCACAAGGCCTCCAGCGGCCCCGCCTCGGAATATCGCCCCATTTTCGGCGAGGTCCGGGGTTCGGATTATAAAGAGTACTTTGGCAAGACCATACCGGCCCTGTGTGCCTATACCAAGAAGGGCGACCGGGCCCCTGTCGAGGTTTTCCCCCGCATGGACAAGAAACTGGGGCGGGTGTATCTCATCGAGGAATTTCTGGAAAATTATATCGGCGAACTGGAAGGACGGATCGAGTCCCCCGAAGCCCGCTAATCCAATGGTTCCATCAGGCCCCACGCGCCAGCGTGGGGCCTTTGCTTTGTCCGCCTCAAGCTAAGCCTTTTAAAACCTGTTGGTAAACCTCATAAGCCGGCCGCCCGAACAGGACAAAGCGCACCAGTTTTATCTCCGGATGTTGGGCCAGGTAGTCTTTGACGGTCTTCAGGGCGACTTGGGCGGCGTCCGCCATGGGGTAGCCGTAAACGCCGGTGGAGATAGACGGAAAGGCCAAAGATTTTAGGCCCTGGGCCGACGCGAGTTTCAGGCTTTCCCGGTAGCATGAAGCCAGGAGCTCCGGCTCCCGGTGGAGGCCGTCTCTATAGACCGGGCCCACGGTGTGGATGACATAGCGGGCCTTGAGTTTTCCCCCGGTGGTGATCCTGGCCTCCCCAGTGGGGCAACCCCCCAGCCGGCGGCATTCCGCCTCGATGGCCGGCCCGCCGGCCCGGTGGATGGCGCCATCCACGCCGCCTCCGGGACGCAGGGCGGTATTGGCGGCATTGACGATGGCCTCGGTGTCCTGTTGGGTGATATCCCCCTCCACCAGTTCCAGGGTGGATTGACCGATTTTCACTTCCATGGATCGACCTCCGCGGTGGCGGCAAAGGGAGAGGCGCGGCCGGGGCTCCTTACCTCAGACTGCCGCCATGCTATCTCGGGACCACCGCGGGAATAGTCGGGGCGACCGAACCGCCCTGACAAACTCATCCTATCATAGAATTTCTATGCCGGTATGAGGCGGTAGGGGGCCGCCCGTTTGGTCCACTCGCTGCCGGGAAATTTGGCCGTCAGGGTGTCAAAGGATTCCCGCAAGGGTTTGGGGTCGTGGCTCATCTTATAGCGGGAAACCCCCAGGAAAAAAACCGCCTCCGGCGCCGCGGCGCTGTCGGGATAATCCCTCAGGGCCTCGTCGAACATGCCCTGGGCCTCAGGATGCTGGTCGGCGTTGAAGTACCACTTGCCCTTGGCCACCATGAAGGTGGGGATGAATTCCTCGGGGGGGAGGAAGCCCACGACCCGATAGACCTCGTTGCCATCCGCATCCAGCACGATGATGGTGGGGGTCCAGGTGACCTTGAACTGGTTCATCAGGGCCGTATTCGAGACCTCGATCTGGACCGGGACAAAGTTATAGTCCACAAATTTAACCACTTTCTCATTAGGGTACGTAACTGCACCCATCTGTTGGCAACCGATTCATTTGGGGTTGAAAAAGTCCAGGAGAACGGGCTTTTTCGTCTGTCCGGCGCTAGCCTTGGCCTTGGCCAGATCACCCAGCCAGCAGATATTCAGAGCCATGGAAAATCCCTCCTTTTTCGAAACCGAGGCGCAGCCCGCCCCGCAGGTTGGACAAAACATAATCATTCCTGGCCAAAAGGCAAGTGAGGGACGGCGCCCCGGGCCGACCCCCGACCGGGCGGCAAAGAGTAAAGCAATTCTGGTCCTACCGGGAATTGTGCTATACTTATGGTTAAGTGGGGGTAATTCCTGCGGCAACAGCGCTTATGTATTGCACAATAAATTAATTGTGATTATTGTTATAGTATAAAAGCACAAGGGAGGCGCGCCATGGGTGCAAAGTGCTGGGTGGAGAAGACGGAAGGACGAGAATTGGATTCTTATGATCTGATTACTGTCTTGGGGTTATTAAAGGAATACGACTGGAAGGAAATCTGGCGGCGCTATAGCACCAGCGGCGTCCGGGGAGGCAGGATCGACCTGCTGCTCAGCACCGAGAGTTATTACGTCGAAATGACCCTGGAAAGTTTGACCTCCCTCGCCGTGTCTCCCAAATACCAGGCCAGCCCCAACCTGATGCAGTCCCTGATCCGCCGCATCCTTTGCGGCCACCGCCACGGTCTGATCGTGGAGAAGTTGCGGAGTTACGGGGTGCCCATCGAAGACGAGACCCAATTGAACCTGTCCTGCTCGGTGGGGACCCTCGGGGCGGACATGGTAGTCAACCGGGTCAGCAATGCCCCGGAATACCGGTTCCGCAAGTTCGGCACCAGTCGGGTGGAGCAAGACGAGCAGCGCCCCCTGGACCACTACGACGTGGTCTCCGTTCTCTATCTGGCCCAGCAGAACCGCACGGACCAGGCCATAAACCGGTATGTGGCCCAGGAAACCCTGAACGAGGCCCCACCGGAGGAGCAGGTGGTGCGGTTCGACAGCCGGGCGGGAGATTACCGGGTGGACTTTTCATTTCAGCGCATCCGCAACGACGTACCCCGGGATGTTCCCCCACGGGGGAACGTGTCCTCCAGCACCATGCACCAGGTGTTGCGGCGGCTGTTCGCCGGCCACACCCCGGGATTGACGGTCAAGGAACTCACGGAAAAGGGCATTATGATCACTTCGGATGAGATGGCCGGGGAATTCACCCTGGCCCGCATCCTCAACGACAACTATTTAGAGATGCAGTTCAAACGGTAATTTTTCGGGGATGATTCGGGCCGGGGCGCGACAACCGGTCTTTGGAGCAGGTGTGGGGAAGGTGGTCCGGGGGTGGAGCCGGGGGGCTCAGGGGTTGTCCGGGCCGGCGTCCCGAGCCTGATTGCGAGGCAATAATAAAATACTTTTTACATCACTCCGGGTGAGTCTGGCGTGCCGCGGCAGGAGGCGCCCGGTCCCTGGGGTAACGCCAAACGGGAGGGCGGATTCGCCCTCCCGCAGTTTTGCCATAACTTTTGGTCGCGGTCAGCTACGATTTGGCAATGGCCTGATAGACCCCGGTCTCCTATTTGGCGATGATGACGGCGCAGCCTTTGGCGTTCTGCACCACTTTCTGGGTGACGCTCCCCAAGAGCAGGGTCTTGGCCAGGCCCAGGCCGCGGCGCCCCATGACGATGGTGTCGAAGTACCCGGTTTCAGCTTCCCGGAGGATATCTTCGGCGACGGCATAGTATTTGGGTTTAACTCTATTGGCCACCGCCTCTTGCGGGATCCCGCCTCAGGTCAAGACCGCGTGAGCCTTGGTCACCAGGCCCTGCCACTTCTTCTCCTGGTCTTTTTGCCAACTGGCCACCAGCCCCTGCCGGGTTTCTTTTTCTTTATCTGCCAGGATGTGGCCGTCATCCCAGAAAGCCGGAGGGAGACCCGATAGGATATGGAGCAGGGTGACCTGCACCACCGGGGTTTGGCCGAAAGCTTCGGCCACGTATTCCACTGCACGCCAGGCCCCTTCCGAGCTGTCCAGGGCAATGAGAACTTTATGGGCCATGACCGCCTCCTCATGAATGGATAAGCGTTATTCTAATCATCAACCCGGATATGTCAACCGTCGGCCTGATCCGCCGTGATCTGCGGCCGCAGGGGTCCACGCCGTCTTTCGATACAAAATTCTTGCAATGTCAATCCTCCGGCCCTAAAATTCTCCTGAAAGAATCCAGATTATGACCCGGCCCGACGATCCTTTTGATGCCTCGGCGGATACCGGCCAGGTAGACCGACTGCTGGCTACCATCGAATTCTCCAAGGCCCTGGTGAGCGTCTACGACATGGAGACGCTGCTCACCGCCATCCTGGAGCGCATCCGGGCCATTCTCCCGGCCCGGAACTGGTCCCTGCTGCTCATCGACCCCCAGAGCCGGGAACTTTTTTTCGCGGTGGTGGTGGGGGTGGACCAAGAAAAAGTGAAGGGAATCCGCTTGCAGCCGGGGGAAGGGATCGCCGGGACCGTGGCCCAGACGGGGAAACCGATTTTCATCCCCAACGTGGACCTGGACCCCCGCTTTGCCGCCCGGGTGGATACTGTCACCGGCTTTGACACCCATTCCATTATCGCCCTTCCCCTGATCGTCCGGGGCGAAGTCATCGGGGTGTTTGAAGTGGTCAACGTGGAGGACGAGAAATTTTTCCGGGAAAAATACCTGCCGCACCTGGCGATCCTGGCGGACTATGTGGCCATTGCGGTGGACAACGTCCGCAACTTACAGAGGCTCGAAGCCCGCACCTTTATCGACGAGGTGACCGGGTTTTACAATACCCGCTATCTCATCCATGAATTGGATCGCCTCATTCCCCAGCTCCTGGGCCAGGGTGAACATTTCTCCATGGTCTTTCTGGACCTGGACAACTTCAAGACGGTGGTGGACACCCACGGCCATCTCCGGGGCAGCAGGGTCCTGGCCCAGGTGGCCCGGGTGATTCATGGGGTGCTGGGGCCGGACGACAGCCTGGTGCGCTACGGCGGCGATGAGTTCATCATCCTGATGCCCCGCCGGCCCCAGTCGGACGCCTTGGAAATCACCCGCCGCCTGCGCCGGAGCCTCAACCAGTCTGTCTTTCTCCAGGATGAAGGGCTGAAGATCATGGTCACGGCCAGCTACGGCATCGCCTCCCTGCCGGAAGACGCCATGGACCGGGAGGAGTTGCTGCTCATCGCCGACCGGGCCATGTTCGGCAGCAAAGGCCGGGGCCGGGACCGCATCATGCTGGGGCGCAACCTGGTGCCGGTGGAGGAGGAGTGACCGGGCTGAACCGGCGCCAGGGTTATCTAGACCTGATTTTTCATAGATTAGAGCATTGATCCTGCCGGCCATCCGGGCCGGCAGACGCCCATCTCCCCGCCGGGATTTATTTGGCCTTGCCTTGGGCGGCCACGGCCTCCATGGCCTTTTTAATCTCCGCTTCGTCCCCCAAATAGTAACGCTTAACCTGGTTCAGGTCGGCATCCAGTTCATACACCAGGGGGATGCCCGTGGGGATATTCACCGCGACGATGGCCTCATCCGAGAGCCGGTCCAGGTGCTTCACCAGGGCGCGCAGGCTGTTGCCGTGGGCCACCACCAGCACCCGTTGGCCGGCCTTAACGGCCGGAACGATATCGGAGTGCCAGCAAGGCAGCATGCGGGCCACCGTGTCCGCCAGGGATTCGCAGGCCGGGAGCGTATCGCCGGGCAGATGGGCATAGCGCCGGTCGAACCGGGGATGGCGCGGGTCGTCCGGCTCCAGGGCCGGGGGCCGCACCGCATAACTGCGGCGCCAGAGACGCACCTGGTCCTCGCCGTATTTGGCCGCGGTTTCACTCTTATTAAGCCCCTGTAGGGCGCCGTAATGCCGCTCGTTGAGTTGCCAGGCGCGTACCACCGGAATCCACTCCAGTTCCAGGATTTCCAGGATGAGCCACAGGGTCTTGATGGCGCGTTTGAGCACCGAGGTATAGGCGATATCAAAGGTCAGGCCCCGGTCCCGGAGGAGTTGTCCCCCTTTCAGGGCCTCCTCATCCCCCTGGGCCGACAGGCCCACGTCGGTCCAGCCGGTAAAACGATTCTCCAGGTTCCAGAGACTCTGGCCATGCCGCACCAGGGTCAGGGAGTAAGTCGCGCCCATCGGTCCCCCTTGTTAGCTGAAGTGGTTATGGCGAGTGCCAAAAGGTTTTTTTCATTATTAGGGAATGCTCCAAAACCAAATCCCCCCTAACCCCCCTTTATCAAAGGGGGGAACTATAAGGATTCGCTGCTAAAGTCCCCCTTTGTAAAAGGGGGATTTAGGGGGATTTGAACAATCAACGATCAGCTTAAATTTTCAGCAATTGCTATAAAAGCGAGATAACTTCAGAGGCCAGGCCGAATCAGCCCTCAACTCCGATAGTCGGCGTTGATGCGGATGTAATCCTCGGTGAAGTCGCAGGTGTCGTAGTAATCGGCGCAGTCCCCGGCGTTTAGGCAGATGGTCACGGTAAACGAGCCGGACTTAATTACCTGCTGGGCCGCGGCTTCGGCCTGGAGGCCCAGGCCCCGGCCATTTTTGACCACCCACTGCTCGCCGAAGGCGATGTCCACCCGGGAGGGGTCAAAACGGGCCCCGGAGCGGCCCAGGGCCGCCATGATCCGGCCCCAGTTGACGTCTTCCCCGGCCATGGCAGTCTTTACTAACGGCGAGAGGGCCACGGTCAGGGCGGCCTGCCCGGCCTCCTTGGGGGTGGCCGCGCCCTTAACCTCTACCCGGTAAACGTGCCGGGCCCCTTCGCCGTCGGCCACCACCTGGCGGGCCAACTCCCCCATGACCCGGTTCAGGGCCTCGCCCAGGGCCGTCATGGCCGGGCCTTCCCCGCGGATGACGGCATTACCCGCCTTACCCCCGGCCAATAACAGGATGGTGTCGTTGGTGGAGGTGTCCCCGTCCACGGTGATGCGGTTGAAGCTTATAGGCAAGGCCTGGAGCAGTAAAGTTTTGAGGACCTGGGGGGTGGCGGCGGCGTCGGTGAAGATAAAGACCAGCAGCGTGGCCATATCCGGGTGGATCATGCCGGCGCCCTTGGCGATGCCGGCCAGGGTGAATTTCTGGCCGTCAATTGTGCCCTGGACCAATGAGGCCTTGGGCCGGGTGTCGGTGGTCATGATGGCCCGGGCCGCCTCGCCCAACCCGTCAGGGCTCAGCCCGGCCACCAATTGGGGGAGGGCCTGAGTGATGCGGTCCCCGGGCAAGGGGGCGCCGATGACCCCGGTGGAGGACGGCAGGACCAGACGCTCTGGAATATTCAGCAGTGCCGCGGCGGCCCGGCAGGTCTCCCGGGCGGCGGCCAGGCCTTCTTCTCCGGTGCAGGCGTTGGCATTGCCGGCGTTGACCAGGATGGCCTGGGCGCGGCCACCCCGCAGGCGCTCCCGAGAAATTAGCACCGGCGCGGCCTTGACCCGGTTCGTGGTGAAGACCCCGGCCGCGGCGGCGGGGGTATCCGCCACCATCAGTGCCAGGTCCAGGACTCCCGGCTTCTTGATGCTGGCTGAAGTGGCTGAGAACTTAAATCCTGGGATAATCATGCAAGAATCTCCAAATTTATCGGTCATTATGAACTGAGTGAAGCGCGGGGAAGAATTTTAAGAATCAAAATATGAGATTCTTCGCTGCGCTCAGAATGACAAAAAAACTGAGCACAGGCAAGATGCCTGTGCCACTATTTTTTCGATGATTTGGGGGAGGGGGCTAAGGGCACCCGCCCTTACCCGAATGGGCCTACGGCCCATTTTTACAATGACTGGCCATGAGCCAGGGCTCATGGCCTCCCCCAACCCCTTACAGGGGATGGGGAGGGGAGTTTGAGGGGGGTGGTGGACCCTACGAAAAACGTCCCCTGGCCCTCCCCTCACGTTCTCACTTTCCGCAGCACTTCTGATAGTTCTTTCCGCTTCCGCAGGGGCGGTGGATGTTG
>Ga0172375_10011856_pt1 | contig 11011 bp, 15 predicted proteins | sample LakKiv1m_FD_114537 | JGI IMG/M metagenome (GOLD analysis project Ga0172375, IMG submission 114537) | Freshwater microbial communities from Kabuno Bay, South-Kivu, Congo - kab_092012_11.1m | ecosystem: Environmental > Aquatic > Freshwater > Lake | place: Democratic Republic of the Congo... | reverse complement strand
TATAGCTTAAATACTTTTCAGTAAAATTTCAGAAAATAAAAAAATTAAGGGTCGATGAAGGTGAGAGCATAACCCTTTTGATTGGCACGCCCTGTTCGACCGATGCGGTGAATATAATCCTCGTAAGTTGCAGGTTGATCGTAATTGATGACGTGGGTGATATTGTGAATATCAAGGCCTCTAGCAGCTACGTCGGTAGCGACAACAATCTTTAATTGATCTTCTTTGAAACCACGAATGACAGTGACTCTTTGACTTTGACGTTTATCACCGTGTAGGGAATCAACAGCAAAACCTTGAGCCTTTAAAGAAATGGTCAATTTTTCGGCATAAAGCTTAGTTGAAGTAAAGATAAGAACTTTTTTATAGTCCTCTTGTTTTAGGAGTTTACTCAAAGTACTTTCTTTGTCAAAACGAGGAACTCGAATAACATCTTGCTCGACATGAGAAGAGGTGGGAGTTGACCTTAGAGTAACTTTTACGGGATCTTTTAGAAAAGTATCAATTAAGACTTCTATTTTTTTGTCCACAGTTGCGGAGAAAAATAGAGTTTGGTGAGCTTGGGTTATTTGGGAAACGATATTTTTTATATCAGCAACAAAACCCATGTCCAACATACGGTCTACTTCATCTAAAACAAGAGTATCAAACTGAGCAAAATTGATTACTCGACGGCGATTCAAATCCATGACGCGGCCAGGAGTGCCAATAATAACGTGAGGTCCACGACGAATATCCATGATTTGTTCACGCATGAAAGCACCACCAATGGCGAGAGCTAAATAGACTCGCAAACCTGGGGTAAAATCACGAAAATCACTTTTAATCTGTTGGGCTAATTCACGAGTTGGGGCGAGGATCAAAATTCTTTTGTTGGGATTTTTGATAATGGCATCGATTAGAGGCAGAGCAAAGGCGGCAGTTTTGCCAGTACCAGTGTTGGCAATACCTAAAACGTCACGACCAGCTAGAACATGGGCAATAGTTTGGTCTTGAATGGGGGTAGGTTTGGTATAACCTTTGGCCTTAATATTGGCCAATAACTGGGGGTTAAAATTGAAATCTTCAAAGGAATGAATAGGATTTGTTTCTTCAATTTTGGTAAATTCTTCGGCTTTTTTAATAAAAAGAGAGGGGTTGATAACATTTCCAAAACGACGACGGGGACCGCCTCGTGAAGGACCTCTGGAAAAACGTGATGGATAAGAGGGTTTACCGGGTCTTCGACCAAAATTGGCAAAAGATCTCCCATTTGAATTGTTGGAACGCGCAGAACTGGATGTATTTTGATGGTACATATAAATTGATAGGCTTGGGGCCCACAATTATAAATACACATCTTTTAGTTGTGATACGGGCACTAAAGCAAAATCAGAGAGTAGTGTAACATATCAAAAAAATATGTCAAATTATAGGATAAAACCAATCTCCCTAAGTCCCTCTTTGACAAGAGGGACTTTAAATAAGATAAATAGTTAGTGATAAAAAATAAGGGTATTTTTTTAAAAATTAGAGAGGAGGTTAAAAAAATTCCTAATGGACAGATGAAAAGTTACGGAGAAATTGCTCGAAGTGTAGGTATAAATGCGCGGGTTGTGGGGTGGGCCTTGCGGGGAAATGAAGATATGGGTATCCCCTGTCATAGAGTTATAAAATCTAACGGGGAACTTGCCAATAATTTTTCTCTTGGCAACTGGCCAGAACAAAAAAGGAGGCTTGAGACAGAAGGTATCCGGTTTAAAGGTCGGAAAGTTATAGTAGAATAGACACATGGATAAAGTAATCACAGTCAAAATTGCCGGTCCAGCAGGAACGGGAATAAAATCAGCAGGGCTTTTACTTGCAAAGATGCTAAGTGAAAGTGGATACAACTTAAAAGATTATTCAGAATACCCTTCTTTGGTTCGTGGTGGTCACAACACATATCAGGTTAGCTTTTCTGCTGGTGAAATATATTCGGTTCATTTTATGGTAGATATTTTTATTAGTTTGGTAGCTGGACATTGGCAAGAACATAGTAAAGAATTTAGGGAAAACACCCTTGTTTTTGCCGATAATGATGGCAAAATCAATATTCCTTTTAAGGAAATGTGCGATAAGCTTGGTGGGACTATATATAGCAACACTATCAGCTTAGGTCTTTTGGCCTATCTTTTGGATTTAGATAAAGAATTTGCCAAAAAAAACATTGCTGAGGCTTATGGAAATGACTCAAACAATTTAAGTGCTTTTGAAGAGGGTTATTGTTGGGGAGAAAAAAATTGTCAAAAACTTAGTGTGGAAAAAGGTAAAAATACTGAGAAAAAAATTATTGTAGATGGAAACGAAGCCGCGGGATGGGGACTCTATAAGGCAGGTCTTGATATGTTTGTGGCCTACCCAATGACACCAGCATCGGGTCTCTTACATTTTTTAGCTAAAAACATGGATGAGTTTAAAATTAAAGTAATTCATCCCGAAGATGAAATTGCCGTAGCATCAATTGCTTCGGGTGCTTCAATGGCGGGCTCTAGGGCTGCTGTAGGCACCTCAGGTGGAGGATTTGCCCTGATGACTGAAACTGTAAGCTTGGATGCGCAAGCAGGACTAGGAGTGGTGTATTTTCTGTCAATGAGACCTGGTCCAGCAACAGGAATGCCCACTTGGACTCAACAAGGAGATTTGTTGTTTGCAGTCCATAGTGGACATGGAGAATTTCCCAAAGTTGTACTGGCAGCTGGAGATCATGAGGAAGCTTATGAACTTAGTAAATTATCTTTAAATTTGGCTAATAAATTTGATATTCCGGTGATAATGCTTTCAGATAAAAATCTTTCAGAAAGTAGTGCTAATACAAAGGACTTTAACACTGAGGAAAAAGAAATTGTTGCAAGTAGCAAACAAATTCCTGGAAAGGGGCAAACAATAAAACTATATAACAGTTACGAACACAATGAAGAAGGTTTTTCGGTGGAGGATGCGGGAGAAAGTAAAAAAGCCATGGACTTAAGATTGGGCATGGAAAAAGATATTTTAGAAGCAATGCCAAAAGTCAACCTTTTTGGAAGTGATAAGGCAAAAAAGATAATTGTGTCTTGGGGTTCAACCAAGGGAGCAATCTTGGAAGCATTAAAAGAAATGGAAAACAAAGAAGATTTTGCCTTTTTACAACTCAAGGGCTTGTGGCCAATAGACCCAAGAATAGGTCAAATAATAAATGGTTTTTCAGAAAAAATATTGGTGGAAAACAACGCTACGGCCCAACTTGAATCTCTACTAAAATCAAAAATGACGGTTGAATTTACTAAAAAAATATTAAAATATGACGGAAGACCATTCTTTCCGGAAGAATTAAAGGAGGAATTAAATGACTAATTGGCGATCAGGGATTATCCCTACATGGTGTCCTGGGTGTGAAGATTATGTTATTTTTGCCGGTTTACAGGGTACTTTGGCAAAATTAAATCTTGATCAAGACAAAACTGTCATTGTTTATGATATCGGTTGTATTGGGAATATGGCTGATTTTGTCAAGGGATGGGGAGTACACTCACTACATGGTAGGTCAATTCCAACTGCAGTGGGAATAAAATTGGCCAATCCTGAACTAAATGTAATTGCTATTGGTGGTGATGGTGGAATATATGGTGAAGGACTAAGCCACTTAATTGCGGCAGCTAGACTAAATATTGACATTACTGTTCTTGTGGCAAATAACCATTTGTATTCCCTAACCACTGGTCAAAGTAGTCCAACTACTCCCAAGGGAACAAAAACGAAATCGACACCTCATGGTGTACCAAGTGTAGCGTTGATGCCAGTGGAATTACTAAAAACTGTAAATCCCGAAGTGACTGCTGAACATATTGACTGCAAAGAACCTCTAAAAGTTAATGAGGCCATGGAAAGAGCTATAAGCCACAAAGGTTTTCATCTTTTAGATTTGGAGCAGCTGTGTGTTAGTTTTGGAAAACAATTAAAACAAAATTAAGCTCCCCTACCCCTCCTTTTAAAGGAGGGGAGAGAATATTATTTAAATAATATTTTTTTAAATTATTTAAATAATTCCTCAAAACTGAAACTAAAAATTTATATAAAAAATGACAAAGAAAAATAAAGATCAGGAATTATTGGTGGTATCAGAAATTTTTGCCGAAGCTAGTGACGTGGAAAAAAGGTATAAGGCTCTTAAAAAAACTATAAAAAATATAAAAAAGTTTAATGAAGTGAAACTAAAGGGTCCAATAGCAGAAGCTTAGCCTAAAAGGCATAAGAAGAGGGCCAAAAGTAAGGTATATATTCCGAAGAACCAAATTTGACGATGCTTTAAAAACTTTTGAAGAATATTTAGGGCAAATATACCAACAATAAAAGTTAGCAGGAAAGAAGTCAGATATTGGACATTTAGATAAGAAGTAAGGTCTAGATCGGTAACTCCAAGAATAATGGCTCCAAGTGAGGCGGGGATAAAAAGACTAAAGGAAAAATTAAAGGCAGTTTCCGGTGAAAGGCCAAGGGCTAAGGCGGTAGCAATGGTGGTACCGGCACGGGAAACTCCTGGAAGTATGGCAAAGGCTTGAGAAATACCGATTATTATTGCTTGAAGGATGGTTATATCTGATTTTTCACCCTTTGATCTTTTTGTGGTTAATAAAATTGAAGAATTTATTATAAAAAATATTGGCAAAAGCGAATAATTGGAAAAGATTGTTTCGACAGAGTCATTTAGAAAAATACCTACAAAGGCGGCTGGAATTGAAGCGATAACAATTTGAGGTAAGTGAGAAAAAAAGAACTTGATTCGAAGGCGAAAAAAGAATAATACGGAGAGTAAGGTAGCAGTATTCAAAAATATATCAAAACCCAGGGAGGGAGTTAGACCAAAGAAATGCTGAAATAAGTTTAGATGACCAGAGGAAGATACGGGTAAAAATTCGGTTATACCTTGAACAAAAGCGAGAACTAGAGTTTGGATTAAAGACATGAATTTATTGTACTATGAAACCAACAAAAAACCCGCCGGTAAGGCGGGTTTAAGTTTTGAAAGAGATTGCTTCGCGAAAACGCTCGCAATGACGATATTAACGCTTTGGTGATTGCTTTTTCTTTCTAGCTTTACCACCAGTACCAACCATTCTTCTTTCACGAACTCTAGCATCGACAGTTAAAAGTCCTGCTTGAGCTAAGGCAAGAGTCATATCAGGATTACCCTTTTTGAGAGCACGGGAGATAGCTAAAATTAAAGCAGCTAATTGACCAGTTTTTCCACCACCGACAATTTTGGCAGAAAAATGAAATTTTCCTTCAGTTCCTGTTATTTTGAATGGTAATTCGAGACGAGAAAAGGTTAGAGGAAAATATTTGTTTGTTTCACGGGCATTGATGGTGGAATCACCTTTTCCGGAAAACAATTTGATTGTGGCAACAGCGGATTTACGACGACCAAGTGCATAAACGTAAGTATTGGTAGCTTTTTTTGTGGTTTTTGAAGTTGCCATAATTATTTACCTAATTTTTCGGTATATTTGTGTTCTGCATTTGCAGAAATTTTTAAACGTCGCATTCTGAGGGGTCGAAGATGATTTTTGGGAAGCATCCCATGAACAGCAAATTCAATTACTTTTCGAGGATCCTTGACCATCAACTCTTTTAGACTCATTTCTTTTAAATGACCGGAAAAAGCGGTGTGGTGATAATAAATTTTTTGTTTTAATTTTTTACCAGTAACGACAATATCTTTGGCGTTAATAGCAACTACATAATCACCATCATCTCGGTGATATGAAAAAGTGGCTTTGTTTTTTCCCATGAGTACTGCAGCAATTTCTGTGGCAGCACGACCTAAAGTTTTACCTGATAAATCTACTAAAACCCAAGAACGGACTGGATTACTTCCTTTTAAAACTGTGGTTTTTGATTTCATTTGGACTCCTTTTTTCCGCCTGAGGCGGATCCGCCTTTGGCGGAAACGACTTTCTTAGTAACTGCTTTTTTGACAATTTCTTTTTTGGGAGCTGCTTTACCGCCAAAGGAAGTTTTGATTTTATCGGAGGCAGCTTTTCTATCTTGCTTGGAAATCTCCTTAGGTAAGGTATTTACCTCTTTGATAAAACTTAGTTTAACAATTAAAGCATTGTCACCTTGACGAAATTTGACATTGTTTAGTTGAGTAAAATTTTGGGTTTGACCGGAAAAGGTAGTAGAGAAAGCGGCTACAATATTGTTAACAACATTTCTATCTTGGAAGAAGGTAAAAATATAGCGACGAGAGTTTAGATCAGCTTTTACGGCAGCGGCAGCAATTTTTTCAGCAAGAGGTATTATGGATTTTGCCTTGGCTGTGGTAGTTTTGATAAAACCGTGAGTAAAAAGACTACGCAACTGGGAACGATAAAGAGATTGGCGTTCGTTGATATTACGTCCTAATTGTCGACCAGATATTCGATGTCTCATACTTTATTTGTTCCAAGAAAAGCCTTTTTCTCGAAGCCAAGCGTCAATAATTTTTAATGATTTTTCACCAACATTTTTTGCTTTGCTAACGTCAGGACGACCTGCTTTGACTAGAGCATCAATGGTAGGATAACCTGCTTTTTTGAGGGCATTGGTAACTCGAAGTGGTAATTCAATTTCTTCGACACTGATTTCAGCCATTTGATTGATAGGCATAGAATCAAGAGTGATAACTTCATCATCAAATTCACGGGTGTCAACAATCTGACTAAGAGCATTGATTAAATCTTTGGTAGCAGCTTGAAGCGCAGCCATAGGTTCAATTGAGCCATCAGTCCAAATTTCCATAGTTAATTTGTCATAATTGCTTTTTTTACCAAGACGAGTTGGTTCAACAGTATAATTGGCTTTTAGAACTGAGGTAAAAGTGGCATCTAAGATAATTTCGCCAACGATATCAGTTTTTTGTTCACGAGCAAGAGTGTAACCAACACCACGTTCAATGGTCATTTCGATTTTTAGATGAGCTTTATCATCAGTAAGGGTGGCAATAACTTGTTCTGGGTTGGCGACCTTACAGACAGTGTTGTCAGCAATGTCTCCAGCAGTAACCACACCTTTACCTTTTTTGTCTAAAACGAGGGTAATAGGTTCTTCTTTGGTGTAAGCGAATTTTACTTTTTTAAGATTTAAGGAAACTTCAACTAAATCTTCTTTAACACCAGAGAGGGTAGTAAAAAGATGAGTGGCACCATCTATTTTGATACGCGTGATGGCCGCTCCAGGAATAGTAATTAATAAGATACGTCGAAGACTATTACCTAAAGTATGGCCCAATCCACCAACAAGAGGACTTAATTCAAATTTGCCATAGGTGGCATTTTGTTTAATGGTTTTGATATGAAATCGGCTGGTGTCGATCATGATTGTCTCCTTTTTGTTATCTTGAATAATATTCAATGATTAAATTAACATCGATCCCGTTTTGATTTTGATCGATAATGGGAAGAGCAAGTATTTTAGCAGAATTTTTTGATTTGTTGAGATCAATCCATTCTGGGGATTTAAAGTCCTTGTCAGCATATCTAAAAGTATCGCCGGACTTTTGAACTATTTTTGATTTTAAGGTAATAACGTCACCAACATTGACTTGGTAAGAGGAAATGTTGAGAACAGCATCGTTAACAAGAATTTGTTTATGACTAATTAATTCTTTTGCATGACTTCTTGATAAACACAAACCAGCATTATAAACAACGTTGTCTAGTCTTCTTTCTAATAGAATCATCAAGTTGTCACCAACCAAACCTTTTAACTTCTTGGCAGTGGTGTAATAATTCTTGAACTGAGTTTCCATAACTCCGTAAATACGTTTAGCTTTTTGTTTGGCACGAAGTTGGATTCCGTAATCAGTGGATTTTTTACCTCTTTTTAGACCTTGCATTCCGGGCTTAATAGCACCTTTTTTCTCTAGGGGGCATTTGGGGGAAAAACAACGAGCACCTTTTAGGTAGAGCTTAACGCCCTCTGCTCGACAAAGACGACATTTGGTATCTAGTGTACTTCTCATATTGGTTTAAATTAAACTCGGCGGGCCTTGGGAGGTCGAGGGCCGTTGTGTGGTACTGGGGTAACATCGGCTATAACGTCAACTTCGAAATCTCGCTTTGTGCGTAAAAATCGGAGGGCGGCGTCACGGCCTGTACCTGGACCTTTTAGGTAAACTGCTAATTTTTTAATACCATATTGTTTGACACCATCAAGAGCTTTTTCGATGGCTGTAGTAGCGGCAAAAGGAGTAGATTTTCTAGAACCTTTAAAACCACATTGACCTGAAGAAGACCATGCGAGTGCATTTCCATTGGCATCGGTAACGGTAACAATAGTGTTGTTGAAGGTTGATTGAATATAAAGACGACCTTCGGCAATACTTTTGATAACTTTTTTTCTAACTGAAGGAGTTTTAACTTTTGGTGAAGATGTTTCTGTTTTAGTAGTTTTTGCCATATGATTTTATTTTTTTGCAGTTGAGGCAGCTTTTTGTTGGGTTTCAATTTTTGCCCATGCTTCCTTGGTAAGTGAACCAACTGTTTTCTTTTTACCTTTACGAGTACGAGAATTGGATTTTGTCCTTTGACCACGTACAGGGAGAGAAACAATATGGCGAATACCACGATAACATTTAATAGCTTTTAGACGATCAATATTTTCACGAATTTCTCTTTTTAAATCACCTTCTGTCTGGAATTCTTCTAAGGCTTTCATTAGGTTGCTGATGTTGTCACGGGTAAAAGTCTTAACACGGGTATCAAGTTCAATTCCAGCTTTTTTGGCTAGTTCAATAACATTTTTTGGGCCAATACCGTAAAAACGGGTAAGAGCGATTTGAGCTCTTTCGTTGTCGGGGATTTCAATTCCGGAAATTCTCATAATTAAAGTTAACCCTGTTTTTGGGTATGTCTTTTGGTAGAACAAATAACTCGTTTAATACCCCGTCGAATGACGATTTTACAGTTCTTGCAGCGGAGTTTTATGCTTGATTTTACTTTCATAAACTTTAGACTTTGGTATTGTAACCTAAACTTCGAATAATATCAAAGAGTAAATTACAGTTTTTTAGGGATTAACCACGATAAGTAATACGTCCTTTATTACCATCTGGGGATAAGACTAGAGATACGGTATCTCCAGCCAAACAGCGGATGTGGTGCATTTTTAATTTTCCCGCTAAATAACAGACGATTTGACGACCGTCTTCAAGCTTTACCCGAAAAAGTTGGTCGGGTAAGACTTCGGTGACAATTGCTTTGACTTGTGGTTCTTTCATTTATATTAAATTTATAATTTGTTTTTAATCATTTCAATTTTAGCTTCAATATCAGCAAAGACTGGTTCGACAGGACGGTTGCCGTCAACATCAAAAAATAGCCCCTTGGATTCAAAATACTCGCGGATGGGAGTAATGCCATCATCATAGAATTGCTGACGTGAGGCGATAGCTTCGGGGGTATTGTCGGTTCTGTCTTTGTCTTGAAATTCTTCCCCGAGTCGGGCACGGCGAGCAGAAATTTCAGCCAGGCTGACAGTCAAATGAATTAAAAGAGAAAAGGGTTTTGACTGTTTTTTGAGAAAATATTCGACGATTTTTCCTTGATTTAAAAGACGGGGAAAACCATCGATAATAAAATTTTGATAGTCAATGGTTTTTAATTTTGCAATTAGAACATCAAAGACTAGGTCGTCGGGTACTAATTTACCTTGATCAATATATGATTTTGCCTCGATTCCAAAACCAGAAGCAGCGGCAATTTCATCACGAAGTAGTTGGCCGGTAGAAAGATGGGTAAGATTGTATTTTTGGGCAATAAGTTTGGCTTGGGTTGACTTACCGCAACCACTTGGACCAATGATAAAAAGATTAAGAGGCATTGTTAATATGTTAGTTTATCGTAATTATACATTTGCACAACGTTTTCAATTTTACGATTGAGTTCTAAAATAACCGAAACAACGATGAGAACTGAGGTTCCACCAATTGATAGAGAAGTAATACCGGTAATGTTTTGAACTAAAGTAGGAATGACGGCGATAAGAGCTAGAAAAACAGCACCAATAGAAACGACACGATAAAGTAAATATTGTAGTCTTTTTTCGGTAGCAATTCCTGGACGAATACCAGGAATAAAACCACCTGATTTTCTGAGTTCTTCGGCGACATCCTTGGGTTTAAATACAACAGTAGAATAAAATATTGTGAAGCCAATGACCAAGAGGAAATAGAATATAAGATAAATAGCACTGGTGCTACTAAAGGCGTTTGAGAGATGTCTAGCAAAATTGGCAATGGCGGGATTGCTAACTTGACTAAGAGATTGGCCTAATAATGAGGGCATGGAAACAAGAGAGACAGCAAAAATAATAGGCATGACCCCAGCAACATTTACTTTTATGGGAAGATAGGTAGTTTGAGCTCTTTTTGCATAGGAAATTGGAATTCTAAATACAGACTCCTCAATAGTAACAACTGCAAAGATTATGGCAAAGGCTAGGGCAATAAATAAAATTAAGTTAAAAAGGGTTTGAGGATTTGAAAAATCAGCTAAACTTAGAGACTGGACGGCTGCAATAGGAAGACGGGAGATAATACCGGCAAAAATCATAACCGAAATTCCATTGCCAATTCCAAATTCATTTATTAATTCGCCAAGGAATATCATAATCATGGTACCGGTAACCATGGAAAGGACAAGAGCAATAATGGTTAATAGTGGTTGTTGGCTGATAATATTTTGAGAATTTAAAATACCATACATGGCCAAAGCTTGAAAAATTGAGAGAGGGATAGTAAGAATTCTGGTGTACTGATTTATCTTGGCTCGACCATATTCCCCTTCTTTTTGTAATTCTTTTAATTCGGGAATAACAAAAGCAAAGAGCTGAAGCATAATTGAGGCATTAATATAAGGATTTAAACCTAAAGCAGCAATAGAAAAATTGGCTAATGTTCCACCTGAAAATATATCGAGTAATGATAAAAATTGATTTTGGTCAAAAAAGGATTTTAAAAGGGATAAATTTA
>Ga0172375_10011854_pt1 | contig 11013 bp, 1 predicted proteins | sample LakKiv1m_FD_114537 | JGI IMG/M metagenome (GOLD analysis project Ga0172375, IMG submission 114537) | Freshwater microbial communities from Kabuno Bay, South-Kivu, Congo - kab_092012_11.1m | ecosystem: Environmental > Aquatic > Freshwater > Lake | place: Democratic Republic of the Congo... | reverse complement strand
TGTCGAGGACACGCCCTTCATCGGCCGCGTGCTCCGCCGGCTGCGCCCGCGCGAAGGCTGGCTGATCGCGCTCCTGGCCTGGCTCGGCGTCATCTCGCTGCCTGCGGCGGCCGTCGAAGGACGCTTGCTGGCCGGCATCGAAGTGACCTTCCTGCTGAGCACGCTGGGGCTGCTGTTGGGCTGGTGGGGCGGCCATCGGCGATGGCGGGGCCTGCTCTTTGCGCCGGCCGGGCTACTGGCAGGGATCCTCGCGACCCTCATCTGGGGGGTCTACGTCGTCAACCCGCTGCCGTTGATCTGGCAGGGCGGCCGCTGGCTGGCCTGCCAGATCACCTGCGATATCCGGCCTGCGTGCGCGCTCCCGGCGCCGGCCCTGGCCGCGTTCGGGGATCAGGCTGCGCGCCTGGCCGATTTCGTCCAGCGGGTGGGCTGGTGGGTCAGCGGCGTGCTCACCGGTCAGGGCATCCCCGACAACCTGGTGGTAGTTGGCTTTGCGGCGTTGATCGCGTTTGGTCTGGCGGCCTGGGCTGGCTGGTGGCTGGCGCGCGCGGGCCGCGTCTTCCTGGCCCTGTTCCCCACCGGCTTCCTCTTGCCGCAGCAGGTCTACAACGCGGATGCGGGGCAGGCATGGCTGTTGACCTTCCTCTTTGCGCTGACCCTCCTGCTCGTCATCGCGAACTTGCACCGGCTGGAGCGGGAATGGGATGCGGCCGGCGTGGATTATTCCGGCGAACTGCGCCTCGACGCCGCGTTGATCGCGCTCGTGTTGGCGTCGGCGGTGCTGCTCCTTTCGCCGCTGCTGCCCAGCCTCTCGCCCAAAGCGATCTCCGAGGCGTTCTGGCGCACCTTCGAGGAGCCGTATCGCCGCGTCGAAGAGCAGATGGCGCAGAGCTTCCCCGGCGTCGAGAGCCGGCGTTCGCTCGTGCCGCCGCTGGGCGTGGCGGCCGGTGGCCTGCCGCGCGCCCATCTGTTGGGCGGCCGGCCAGAGTTGGGCCGGGAGATCGCGCTGCGGGTGCAGGTGCGGGGCGCGGGGCCCGGCGAAGGGCTGTATTGGCGCGGCCAAACCTTCGCCACCTACACCGGCCGCGGCTGGGGTGAAGTGGCGACCAGGCCGGCGCGCGGGCCGGCGCGGCTCGACCTGGGGCCGGGCCAGCCGTGGACGAGTTTCCAGCCGCCGCTGCGCCGCACCGTCCTCGCCGCCGTGCAAGTGGAGGAAGCCACGCGCGCCGTGCTCTACGCCGCGGGTGAGCCGGTCTCGGTGGATCGGCCCTACCAGGCGACCGTGCGTGCGCCGGGCGAGCTGATCGCGCTGTCTGTGACCGGCGGCCCCGACCGCTACGCGGTGCTCGGCGCGGTGGCCGATCCCAGCCCGACCGCCCTGGCTGCGGCCAGCGCAACCTACCCCGCCGATATCGTCGAGCTTTACCTGCAGCTACCCGCCGACCTGCCCCCCGGCCTGGCCGAATACGCGGCCGCAGTGACCGCCGGAGCGCAGACTCCCTACGACAAGGCGCTGGCGATAGAGACCGCGCTGCGCCGGCTGCCCTATACACTGGATGTGCCCACCCCGCCGAAAGAGCGCGAGTTGGTCTCCTGGTTCCTGTTCGATCTGCGCAAAGGTTACTGTGACTACTTCGCGACCGCGATGGTGGTGCTGGCCCGGCTGAACGGCATCCCGGCCCGGCTGGCGGTCGGCTATGCGGCGGGCAGCTATGATCCGTACACCGACCGCTATACCGTCACCGAGCTGGATGCGCACTCGTGGCCGGAGGTCTATTTCCCCGGCCTGGGGTGGATCCCCTTCGAGCCGACGCCGGCGCGTCTCGTCCCCGCCCGCACTTCGACCGCGGAGCTGCCGTTCGGGATGACCGAGCCAGATTTGGGGCTTGTCAACCTGGACACGAGCCTGGCCGAGCTGCGCGAATTGGGCGCGGCCCAGGCGAGCGCCGCCGCGCGTGATCTGTGGGCCAGGCGGCTGGCCGGGCTGCTCGGCTTGCTGCTGGCCGTGGGGCAATTGGCGACGTGGCGGGCGATTGCTGGCGGCCGCTGGCGCGAGGGCGCGGATGAGACCTATGACCGGCTGGCGCGCTGGGGCCGGCGGTTGGGGCGGCCGGTCGGCGCGTCCGATACCCCGCGTGAATATGCCGCCGCGGTGGTCGCCGCGGCCGAGCGCATCGCCGCCGCGGCCCATCGCGACGGCGGCCGGCTGTCGGGAGCCGGCGCCGTGGTTCAGACCGATGCTCCGCGCCTGGCCGAGGCGTTCGAGGCGGGGCTGTACGCGCCGGACGGGACGTTTGGCGAAACACAAAATGAAAACCGGCGCTACAGGCCGTTGTGGGCAGCCCTGCGCCGGTTGTGGGCGGCGAAACAGGTAAACCCTAAAGGTCTCGCAGACCTTTAGGGTTTGACATTTGTCCCATCAATCCCCCGGCTTCGGTGTGACGCGCTGCGGCGCCAACTCCCCGTACCGGACCCCCAGGTACGCCCGCTGCGCATCGTCCGGGTGTGCGCCGACCGTGACCGTGATCGTGCGCGTGTTGGCCGTGCGCCAGACCGTCAGCGTGACCTTGTCGCCCGGCTTGTATTGCGCGACGACATCGGCCAGGCGATGGTCGGCGTCAATGGGCGTCTTGTCTACCATGGTGATGATATCCCCAACCTTCAGGCCCGCTTCGGCGGCCGGCGAATCGGCGACGACCTCTTGGATCATCGCGCCGCCCTGGGGCATCAGCCCGCCGGGGCGCATCCGTTCCGGCGTTTGCGGCGCAGATGGCGTAGGCACGGCCGGCAGCCGCCGTTGCGGCGTCGGCATGCCGCGCGGCAACAACTGCGCCGGCGCCACCCGTGGCCCGGCCGACCGCCCGATCAGATAACCGCCGACGCCGCCGGCCAGCCCGCCCAGGCACAGCCCCAGCAGCAACGCCACGATCCCCGTGATGACCGCGATCAGTGTGGTGCGATTCTGCTTCTCCCCTTCCATAAACTTACCTCCAGATCTATCGTCATGGTTGCCAAATCATAGCACTGAGTGCGCAAAAGGGCAAGATGCGATTTCTCGTGACGCTTGTGTGACAAAAGAAACATTGGGGTCTTAGTTCTGAATTTGACAGATTGAGATGTCTACTTGATAATGAAATTGACCCTTCGTAACACCCATTTCCCCCGACTCATATCGAGCATTTGGGCCGCGGGCAGCCAGTCGCTCCGATGGAGGAGGGAACCTATGACTCGGCGTACAGCTCTCGTTTCTGGCTTGGCGTGGTTGTGTGTATTGACCGTGGCGCTGACGATGGTCGGCGCGGCGGCCGCGCAAAGCGATGGAACGGCCGGGCAGCTCCCGGCCGCGACGTGTACCGTCACGAGCGCCGCGGACAGCGGCCCCGGCTCGCTGCGCGCGTGCCTGCAAGCCGCGGCCAGCGGCACGGTCATCACCTTCGATCCGGCCGTCTTCCCCCCGGCCAGCCCGGCGACGATTGCCATCACCAGCGGCCAACTCCCCGACCTGGACGATGGCAATGTGACGATTGACGCGTCCAGCGCCGGGGTGATCCTGGACGGGAGCGCGTTCACCGGCGGCGAGGACGGGCTGGGCATCACCTCCAATAGCAACACCGTCAAGGGGTTGCAGATCCTCCGTTTCCCCGGCGACGCCCTCGAGATCACCGGCAGTGGCAACACCATCGGCGGCGCGACCGCGGGCAGCCGCAATGTGCTCAGCGGAAATGGGCAGAACGGCATCCGCATCCGGGGCGCGAGCGCGGTCAGCAACACGGTCAGGGGCAACACCATCGGCGCGGACGCCAGCGGGCTGCACGGGCTGGCGAACGGCCGGGATGGCGTCCAGATCGCCGAAGGCGCCAGCGGCAACCTGATCGGCGGGCCGGGCGCGGCCGACCGGAACCTCATCTTCGCCAACCGCGATTCAGGCGTGAGCATGTATCACGATGGCACGCAAAACAACACCGTGCAGGGCAACTGGATCGGCCTGCCCGCGGCGGGCGCAGTTCGGCAGGCCTTCCCGACCGACCAGGCGATCTCCCCGGCCTACGCGACCGATTGCACCCTCTTCGTCTCGACGCTCACGTCCGGCGTCTATAAGTCCACCGATTGCGGCGCGACCTGGGCCGAGGCCAATACCGGCCTGACCCAACTACGGCTGATGCAAGTGGAGTTTCCGCCCGACTCGACCGGCCCTTGGTTTGTCTTCGCGCTGGTTGAGGACGGCGACCTCTTCGTCTCGCACGATGGCGGGGCCAACTGGAGCCTGGTCAGCACCGTCCTGGAAGGGATTGACCGGCGCAACCTGGTCCTCTCGGCCGATTTCAAGCACGATCAGACCATGTACGCTGCGGCGCAGAACTGGGCCTGGGACGAGTTGGGCGGGCAACCGGGGGTGTTCAAGTCTACGGATGAGGGCGTCACCTGGACGCGTACATCCAACGGGATGAATAACACTAACGTCTGGAAGGTGATCGCATCACCCGACCCTGTGGCAAAAAACACACTCTTTGCGCTGACCAACGGCGGCATCCAAAAATCTACCGATGGCGGCGCGAATTGGGCCGCCATTCCCGCGCCGGATGGCAGCTTCAACGATCTGGCGATTTCGCCCGCGTTTGCAACCGACCAGACGGTCATTGTGACTGCCTGGAACGGAGAGGTCTATCGTTCCACGAACGGCGGCGCGACCTGGGCGAGCATCGCCAGCGGCCGAGGCGATCCGCGTCACCCTGCCTTTTCTCCAGCCTACGCGACCGACCGTGCCTTGTGTTACGGCCAAAACTGGAATGACCGCGTCACCTGTTCGACCGATGGCGGCGCGACCTGGGCAGAGGGAAACACCGGGCTGCCCGGCGGTGGAATGAATCCTAGCGCGACCATGTTGGCGATTGCCCCGAACTTCGCGGCCAACCATACGCTGTTCGCCATCCGCAACAGCGGCATCGCGAAATCGGCCAACGGCGGCGCAGCCTGGCAAACCTTGACCGGGCTGCGGGAGCTTGGCAATTTCTCCGGCGTTGCGATCGGGTATGGGGCCAGTCTTAACACGGTGCGTGGCAATGTCGTCAGCAACAACGAGACAGGCGTGCGGATCACCCATCAGGAGACGCACGACAACGTGGTCAGCGGCAACTTGATCGGCACGGACCCGACCGGCGCGTTCGCCCAGGCCAACACCCAGGACGGGATCCAGGTTGCCGGTCGTCATAACACGATCGGCGGCGCAGGGGGGCGCAACGTGGTCAGCGGGAGCCTGGTGGATGGGGTGCGCGTGGCCGGCGACGGGACCACAGGGAACGTCGTGGCGGGCAACTACATCGGGACGAACGCCGCAGGCACCGCGGCCATCGGCAACCAGGGCGCGGGCGTCTCGATCCACAGCCAGGCGCATGACAACCTGATCGGCGGCGATACGGCTGCGGCGCGCAATCTCATCAGCGGGAACGGCTACGGCCTGGGGATGTGGGACACCGGCACGATGAGCAATACGGTGTCGGGGAACTACATCGGTACGGATGGGGCCGGGCTGGCCGCGTTGGGCAACGGTAACGGCGTGCAGATCTGGGGCGGGGCCAGCTACAATGTGATCGGCGGCGCGACGGCTGGCGCGCGGAATATCATCAGTGGTAATCAGCGTTGGGGCATCGAGATCTTCGGGACAGACGTCAGTCACAATCGTGTCCAGGGTAACTACATTGGCGTAGACGCCACGGGAATAGCCGATCTGGGGAACAATGGGTTCGGCGTGTGTATCCAGTGGGGCGCCTCTGCGAATAGCGTGGAAAACAACGTGATCAGCGGCAATGTGGATGGTGTTGCGATCTTCCACTCGAATACTATGAGCAATACCGTGATAGGCAACTTGATTGGAACCGACGCAACCGGCAACCGGGCCTTGAGTAACCGTGGCAAGGGTGTCATGATTAATTTCGGCGCTCAGGGCAATACGATCGGTGGGGATAGCGCGGCCGAGCGCAACGTCATCAGCGGCAACTCGGGTGACGGCGTGAGTCTTGTTGGCGCCGCGAGGAACAACACGATCATCGGTAACTATATCGGTACGAATATCAATGGAACTGCCGCCATCGGTAATGTCGAACGCGGCATCGGCATCTGGAGCGGCGCCAGCAACAATCTCATCGGCGGTACGGGCGCAGGGGAGGGCAACCTGATCCGCAACAATGCGGGCCCGGGCATTCTGGTGCAGGATGGCGCCTCCATCGCTAACACGATCACGCGCAACAGCATCGGCCACAACGCCCAGGCGGGGATCGCGCTGCGCGACGGCGGCAACGCTAACCTGGCGGCCCCGCGTATTACCGCCAAGGACCTGGTGGCGGGCACGGCCAGCGGCACGACGTGCGCCAACTGCACCGTCGAGGTCTTCTCGGCGGACGATGACGAGGGGCAAATCTACGAAGGCACGGCCGTCGCCAACGGCAGCGGCGCGTGGGCGCTGAATGCCGGGCATGCCTTCGCCGGCCCGTATGTCACCGCGACCGCCACCGATCCTGCCGGCAATACCAGCCCCTTCTCTTCCCCCTTCAACCTGCTGGTGTTCAACCTGAATGTGTCGAACACGCGGCAGGCGCTCGACAACCTGGGGCTGAGTTACACGCTGGTGGACGCGGCCGGCTTCGGGGCGGTCAATCTGGCGGATTACGACGTGCTTTTCGTCGGCTTCACAGGCAACGACCCGCAGGGGGACAGCCTGCTCCAGCCGCTGCTCGACCGCAAGGCCGACATCGCGGCGTTCGTCCAGGCGGGCGGCGGGCTGGTCGCCAACTCGGAGGATGGCGTCGTGGCTACCGCGCTCGACTGGCAGTGGACGCCCGTGACGGTGACGCATCGCAACGCGGGCGGCAGCCAAATGCAGATCGCCCTGCCTGGCCATGAGCTGGTCGAGGGACTGACCGAGACCGGTCTCCAGGGCTGGTGGCCGTTCCACAACACCTTCACCCAGTGGACCTGGCCCGGCGCCGAGGCGGTGATCACCGACCCCGGCTCCGGCGAAGCAATCGTGCTCGCCGGAGCCTACGGCGCGGGCCGGATGGTGCTCAGCGGTTCCGACCCGGACTATCACTCCGGCAACACGGGCGCGGATCGGCTCCTGTCCAACGAGCTGTACTGGGCGGCCAAGATGCTTCGGCCGCGCCCCCCGCAGATCAGCAGCTTTGCACCCGGCCAGGATAACGCGACCGCAACCACGGCCCTGATCCAGGTGGTGTTCGACAAGCTGATGGACGCCGCGACGATCAACGCGGGGACGCTTACCGTGGTGGGCAGCGCCAGCGGCGCGCACGCCGGGATCCTCACCTATCTGGCTGGTTCGGCCACGGCGATCTTTGCGCCGGCGGCCCCGTTCACGGTCGGGGAACGCGTGACGGTGACGGTGCGGGCCGCGATCACGGATCTGGCCGGCCGCGGGCTGGATGGCGACCGGGACGGCGTCGCCGAAGGCGCGCCGGCCGACGATTTCACCTGGAGCTTCACGGTGCGGGCGGGGGGCACATGCACGGTGGGCAGCACCGGGGATAGCGGCCCCGACACGCTGCGCCAATGCCTGCAAGACGCGCAGCCCGGCGACACCGTCGCCTTCGCGCCGGCGGTCTTCCCGATCACCCGGCCGGCTACCATCACCCTGACGAGCGGCGCGCTGCCGGAGCTGAACCGGGGCTACGTGACGGTGGACGCCGGCAACCTGGGCGTGATCCTGGATGGCAGCCGCTTAACGAACGGCGCGGGCTTCCGCATCACCTCGGCAGGCAACGCGATTTACGGCCTCAAGATCGTCGGCTTTCCCGAAGATGGCGTGCAGATTGACGGCGCAGGGGCGTGGAACAACACGGTCGGCATGACGGCCGGCGGCCGGCGCAATGTGATCGGCGGAAACCGATGGAACGGCGTCCGTATCAACAACGGCGCGTCGCGCAACACGGTCGGCTCGAACTTCATCGGGCTGGATGTGCCATCGTGGGCGGCTCTGCCCAACGGCGAAAACGGCGTCGCGATCCATGACGGGGCCAGCTACAACCTGATCGGCGCGGCGGCCGCAGCCGGGGCATCCGCGGACGCGCTGGCCCTGCCGCCCGGCAACGTGATCTTTGCGAACGTCAACGATGGCGTGAGCATCTGGGGCGGCGGGACGATGAGCAACACCGTGACGGGGAACTGGCTGGGCCTGCGCCCCGGCGTCATCCCGCAGGCGTCCCCGACAGATATGGCGATCTCCCCGGCGTACACCGCCGATGGCATCGTCTACGTGGCGACCACTTCCGGCGGCATCTACAAGACGGCCGACCGCGGCGCAACCTGGGCGCAGGCAAACGCTGGCCTGAGCGGGCAGGGATTCGCGGCCGTGCGCATCTCGCCGGATGCGACGGACGCTAACACGGCCTACGCGCTAGATAAAGGCGGCGCGCTCTACGTCACACACGATGGGGCCGCCGCCTGGAGCCTGGTCAGCCGGACCATGGAGCAGTTCGACCGCCGTGGGCTGGCCTTCTCCCCGCGTTTCGCGACCGATCACACGATGTACGCGGCGGCGCGGGATTGGGCCTGGCAAGAGATCGGCGGGCAGCCCGGCGTCTTCAAGTCCACGGATGGCGGCGTCACCTGGAGCCGGTCATCGTCCGGCTTGGGCGACACGCGCATCAACAAAGTAGTCGCCCCGACCGATCCGGCCGCGACCGGCGTGCTCTACGCGCTCAGCGACAACAGTTTGCAAAAATCCACCGACGGGGGCGCGAATTGGACGAATGTCGCGCTCCCGACCGGCAATCTGCGCGATGTGGCGCTGTCACCGGCTTTCGGGAGCCAGAACACGCTGGCTGTGGCGGCTGGCGGGCAATTCCTCTTCTCGACCGACCGCGGCGCAACCTGGACGAGCCACCCCGACCCCCGCGGCGACCCGCGGGGCCTGGCTTTCTCGCCGGACTATGCGACCGATCACCGGATTTGTCACGGCGGCGGCTGGAATGACACCCTGTATTGCACGACCGATGGGGGCGCCAACTGGACGCAAACGCGTACCCTGCTGCCCGCCCCGCCTCAGGAGTGGGCGACGTCGGTCGCGTTCGCGCCGGGCTTCGGCGCCAACCGCACGATCTTCGTGCTCAGCATCGCTGGGCTGACCCGCTCGACCGACGGCGGAGCGAGCTGGCAGTTATTGCGCGGGCTGCGCGACCTGGGGAACACCAGCGGCGTCTCACTGCGGCAAGGCGCGTCGTTCAACACGATCGGCCCCGGCAACGTGATCGCCAACAACAACTTCGGCGTACAGTTCAACGATGAGGCGACGGCGTATAACGTCGTGATCGGCAACCTGGTCGGCTTGACCCCCGCGGGAACGGCCGCGTTGCCCAACAGCGACCAGCAGATCGGCCATTGGGGCGGGCAGCACAACCGGATCGGCGGGCCGGCCACGAGCGATCGCAACATCATCGCGAGCGGTGGCGGCGGATATAGTGGAATTTATCTGGCCCGTCGCGAGACACACGATATCCTTGTGCAGGGGAACTGGATTGGTACAGATGTCACCGGTCTGAATGGTTTGGGTGTGAATAACGAAGGCATCAGTATTGCTGAAGATGCAACGAATATCACTGTGTTGAAGAATGTGATTGCTGCCAGCGGAGGCGGTGTGTTGATTCGCGGCGGCGACACCAGCGGCAACCGGGTAGTCGGCAACTTGATCGGGCTGGCCGTGAATGGCCGCGCGCCCTTGGGGAATCGCGGCGATGGCGTGACGATTCGCGAAGGCGCGCACGATAATATGGTGGGTGGCGCCGCGCCGGACGACCGCAATGTGATCGCCGGCAATGGCAGCAATGGCATCAGCATTTACGATCCTGATACGCGCAACAATAACGTGGCCGGAAACTGGATCGGCCTGAACATGGACGGCGCGCCAGCAGGTAACCGCGGCAACGGCGTGCAGATCGGCAACGGCAGTCATGATAACCGCATCGGCGGGCCAGGCATCAGCGACCGCAATGTAATTGCCGGCAACGGGGACGGCTGTGACTGGTGCGACGGAGTGCAGATCAGCAATCACGCGCACCACAACACGGTGCAGGGCAACTTCATCGGCACAGACCCGACCGGCGCAGTGGCGATTCCGAATCGCTTCGAAGGTGTGGATCTGTGGAGTGGCAACGATAACGCGATCCTGGACAACCTGGTATCAGGCAACGGTCAAAACCAGATCGCGCTCTGGAATGGCGCGCAGCGCAACCGGATCGAAGGCAACCGGGTGGGCACGGACGCCAGTGGCAGCCGGCCCATCGGCGGCATGACAACCGCGACGACGACCGCGCAGGCGAGCGCGACCGCAGCGAGCGCGCCCCCGCGCTACGAGCCGTGCCAGGGGCCGGAAAGTTACGGCGAGCTAAAGGAGCTATTGGGCGAGGCCGCCCCCGCCGACCGGGAAGGGCAGTGGTGTGGCTCGCGGCCGGCCGCGGCCGCGGCGGGACAAGCCGCTGCTGTTGCGGCGGAGAACAATGACCGCCCAGGCATTTACATCAGCCAGGGCGCCAGCCGGAATACCATCGGCGTCAGCAACACGATCGCGTTCAACCATGGCGACGGCGTGCGGGTGGAGCAGGACAACGCGCTCGAAAACACCATCTCGCGCAACAGCATCCATCACAATGACGGGCTGGGCATCCGGCTGCGGGACGGCGCGAACCGCAACCTGGCTGCGCCGCGCGTGCTCGGCGTGAGCCTGGCGACCGGCGTCATCACCGGCACGGCGTGCGCGGGCTGCACGGTTGAGGTCTTCTCCACGGCGGACGAGGAAGGGCAGACTTTCGCCGGCGCGACGGTTGCGGGCGGCGATGGCAAGTGGCGCTTCGATGCAGGCGGGCCGCTCGCCGGGCCGAACATCACCGCCACGGCCACCGATGCGCAGGGAGACACCTCGCCCTTCTCGTCGCTGGTGAACATCCTGTGGGTCAACCTGGGCGTGGGGGATGGCCGCGATGCGCTGGAACGCCTGGGGCTGCCCTACAC
>Ga0172375_10011853_pt1 | contig 11013 bp, 11 predicted proteins | sample LakKiv1m_FD_114537 | JGI IMG/M metagenome (GOLD analysis project Ga0172375, IMG submission 114537) | Freshwater microbial communities from Kabuno Bay, South-Kivu, Congo - kab_092012_11.1m | ecosystem: Environmental > Aquatic > Freshwater > Lake | place: Democratic Republic of the Congo... | reverse complement strand
TGGCAAGCCAGCGTTTGAGTGGCTCCACCTTGGGTGACGGAATGGATTGAACGATGCGGAACAGGGTTTCGGTATTGGCGCAGTCAGTCAGCCGCTGCTTTCCATCTGGCGCAACCATTTTCAACTGTCCGATTTTTTCGGACACTTCAATATAGCCTTCGGCGACCAGCTTTTTCTTGAGATCGCTCCAATACTTTCGAGGCCGATCTCCGCCCACCAAGACCTCAATCACGTCAATAATTGAAAACCACCACTCCCCCTCATGGAGCGCCTTTCGTATCTGACGGCCTTCGAACAGAGCAAGTTTTGGTTTTTCTTCATTACTCATAATTTCCCTCCATTCCACCTCTTGGCAACCAAATCAAGAAAAACTGTCACCGCCGCGATGGCATGGGCGAATTCCCGCTCGGTGGGCGAAACACCACCCGCATCTTCATAGCCATACTCGTTGCCAAACAGCCCTACGTAAATATCGCATTCCCCCACCTCATCCAGATTAACCGAAAGATGGGCAAAGGGACGCTGTGCCCTGCCAGTGTAGGCATACAGCAAACTTGGCAGATGAAGCGCGGCAACAAGAGCCCGGCCTATACGACAAAGTGGAAAGAATTGGCGGAAGTTTCATAAATCCATCCCCAACTACAACAACGTAGTTGGTTGTCATTGCTACGAATATTACCTTGGCCAAATCGCCAATGCATGAGTCAGAAGGTTTCGTCCACGTGCTTCTATCGTCTCTTCATTCCAGACCGGATAATCGAGAAAATCGCGATTAAGCGCCAAGGCAGACTGCTTGGTAATTTCAGGCTGCTTATCCGACCAAGCGCCATTTCGAATAGATGAATTAAGTGGCTGGGTGAGCAAGGTCAGGTTACCAAGGGTATGGATTAACTGGTCGCGCCTATCCGCATCCAGATCAGGATCGTCATCAAACATGCGCTCCAGAGATGACTTCGCCATCCGACCATCCGGTAATGGCCAATGTGTTTCCCAAGTGACAGGCATGACATGCTCAATGGTGAGCGATGACCTGATATGGATGTCCTCGTTTTTTGCGCTACGCTTTGCCTGCTCGACTCGCTTCAGAATGTATTGCAGTCGGATAGAGGGTTTAAGCTCGTTGTAAAGTTTTTTAGTAAGCCAAGCGTGCGAGAATGTTGCATCATCAGGCCAGACTACTGCTTCTCCCTCACCTTTTAGCAGTTCAGTATGTAAGGCATCGCATACATCTTCCTGGCCTCGTAGTCCCTCAACCAACTGCAGGAACAGGCGGTTGTAGTTCTTGGTTGTTAAACCGCAAACAGCGCGCCGGACTAGGAAAGACTCCAGCGAGAGCAATACTTGTTTCAGCGGCTCGCCTTGCAGGCCAACTTCGCCGCTCAGAAACAAGATCAGGGGGAGGATAGTTTTTACGTCAAAGGTGTTGAGCATGCCTGCGAAATCGCTCAATTCACTATGCTCTTCTGGCGTAATCAATTTTTTGAACACCCCGGCGAAATGCACGGTGTCCTTGAGTTCGTCCTCGACGCTAGGATAGGGCTTGTTTGTCTCGATCCAAATTTTGTAATCATGGTATAGACGCCCCACGTTGATGTCGGTCGCTTGCTTCATGGCCAGAAAATGCTGGAAGAACAGGTCAACACGTGGCCGTTTGAGGCGTCCCTGCTTTTCCTCTCGCTTCCAGAAGTGGTGGTCGAATGGCAACCAATACTCGTTGTAGAGATCATCTGGAGTTTTATCATTCTCTTCGCGTTTTTCGCGGTATGCGCGCTGGAAGACGAAATTTCGCAAGAGGTCGGTAGGTAACAAGGGCTCATTAAAGCCGTTCAATGTCTCGAAGATCACCTGGGGATCGTCACCTCCTTCGAGTTCGATGGAAACCAAAGCGAGGTCGTGCTTTAAAGCATGGAATAACGCCTCAATGCGCTCGCTAGGTGCGGTCTCTCCAAAGGGGGCGGCGATGAACTCATTAATCTGCCGGAAAAAATAGTGGTAAGCCGCAATCATGATCGGCTCCACTCCTGTCTTCTTTCTGCCGAGCTCGGTTTTTTCGATGGCAGCAACCCCATCCTGAGAGCCACAATCAACTAGCGCTTTCATCTGAGGACGATCTACCTGCGTCGGCCAGACTTTGTATCGTTCGACCGCTTTGTCCTCCATGATCCCTTCATTGATGATGTATTTATTCAACTCATCAGCAAATTCTGATTCAAGGGCACTTGCCACATCGCGAAATGCATTCAGCAAGACTTGGAATGTTGTCAGTCGTTGCTGGCCATCAATCACGTCATATGCTTGCACCTGGCGGCCAAACGTTGGGAGCAGTGAAATCACGATAGCGCCGAGGAAATGCGGCGAGGTGGACTTGTTGTCTAAACGTTGCTCAGTCTTGGTCTTGAGATCATCCCAGATGCGATCCAATTGGCGATCTTCTTTCCAGACGTATTGACGCTGGAACATGGGGATGACGTAGCGTTTTTTTCCGTCGAAAAGCTCGATTACTGAACGAGAAAATGGTTTCATAGATCACTCCGATTTACAGTGAATCGAGCACAATGGACGTACCACCTCCAGGTGTCAACAATGCAATTAGTCGATTGAGGTCACTCAGGGTGATGGAGGCGAGGTCGGCCTCTGTAACCGATGAAACGAGCCAGCGACGTTCGGCATCGAGTTGTCCTGGTGCGGTGTCGTGCGGCGGCAGGAATAATGTTGCCTGCCCCGCAAGCACCGCTTGCCACAAAGCCTGGACATCGACAGCTTGTTCCTTGAATGCGACACCGACGTGCTTGCGACTGCAGAAGGAGATCAGGCTGCGAAATAAGGCTGCACGCAGAAACCCTAGGGCGGCGTGAAGATCGTCGGTTGAAGGAGGCATTTTCTCGATCAGCGCTTGTGCCGCCCGTATCGGGTCTGCTTGAGTCGGGCACCTGCGAGCAATTTCCTTTTGTTGCAGGCGATTTGCCAGCTCCAGCCCTTCGTCCTCGATCTTGAAGGATTTCTTGTCGGTTTTGTCCGGGTCGAGCGAGGAGATGAAACGAGGCTCACCAAAGAGAAAGTTTAGATGACCGATGCTTTCCAGTTCGGCAGAAAGCGCCTCATAGGCATAGATGGTGAAATAAGCCGAGACAACTGATAGATGACTTCCAGCATTGATTTTTTCGACGAGAAAATCCGCAACCTTGCCGCGCATGTGGTTGTCGCGAATGCCAAAAGTGTTTGCCACTAGCCCCCCGTTTCTTCCGCAATATTCGCGATAGACCAAATAAGAATCAAAACCTCGCTATCCAAAGATTTAACCAACTCACACTAAGCCGGCCCAAACAATCACTTACCCAGCGCTTCCAGCCGCAGCTTCGTGACGTTGCCCGCCACCACGCCCAGTGCCTCGACCTTCGCAATCGCGGCGTTGATGCGTTTTTCGCGGGTTTGATGGGTCAGCAGAATCAGGTCGGTCTGGGTCTCGCCCTCGCCGGGTTCCTTTTGAATCACGGCGTCGATGGAGATGTCTTCGTCGGCGAGTATGCGGGTGATGTCGGCCAGCACACCCGGTTTGTCCTGCACACGCAAACGCAGGTAATAACTGGTGACGACCTCATCCATCGGCAGCACTTTGAGATCGGCGATTTGGTTGGGTTGGAACGCGAGGTGCGGCACACGATTTTGCGGATCGGCCGTGTGCATGCGCGTCACGTCCACAAGGTCGGCAATCACCGCGCTGGCGGTCGGCTCGGCACCCGCGCCCTTGCCGTAATACAGCGTGGCACCCACAGCATCGCCTTCGACCAGCACGGCATTCATCGCGCCTTCGACGTTGGCAATCAGACGTTTGGTTGGAATCAGTGTGGGATGCACGCGCAGCTCGATACCTTCTGGCGTGCGCTTGGTAATGCCGAGCAGCTTGATGCGATAGCCGAGTTGTTCGGCGTATTTGATGTCGGCCGCATCGAGTTTGGAAATGCCTTCGATATAGGCTTTGTCGAACTGCATCGGAATACCAAAGGCCAGCGACGCAAGAATGGTGATCTTGTGCGCGGCGTCCACGCCCTCGATGTCGAAGGTCGGGTCGGCTTCGGCGTAACCCAGACGCTGGGCTTCTTTCAGCACGGTGTCGAAGCTCAATCCCTTGTCGCGCATTTCGGACAGGATGAAGTTGGTCGTGCCATTGATGATGCCGGCGATCCATTCGATGCGATTGGCGGTGAGGCCTTCGCGCACTGCTTTGATGATGGGAATGCCGCCCGCGACCGCCGCCTCAAACGCCACCATCACGCCCTTGTCCTGCGCCGCCTTGAAAATTTCGTTGCCATGCGTCGCAAGCAGTGCCTTGTTTGCTGTCACCACATGCTTGCCATGTGCAATCGCCTGCATGACCAGCTCTTTCGCCACACCGTAGCCGCCGATCAGCTCGATCACGATATCGACTTCGGGGTCGGCCACCACCGCGAAAGCATCGTCGGTCACGCGGCAGGCACCGCCTGTGACTTTTCTTGCCAGCTCCAGATTCTTGTCCGCCACCACGGTGATGCGAATTGGCCGTCCGGCCCGCCGGGTGATTTCCTCGGCATTGCGCTGCAATACGGTAAACGTGCCACCACCGACGGTGCCGATACCCAACAAACCTACATTGATTGCTTTCATGCTTGACTCACTTTTTTAACTTTTTATCGGTGCCGTGACGCTTGCGATAGTTTTCCAGGAAACGTGCGAGGCGCACCATCGCATCCACCAGATCATCCTCGATCGGCAGGAACACAATGCGAATGTGATCCGGACTCGGCCAGTTGAAACCGCTGCCCTGCACCACCAGCACTTTTTCTTCTTCCAGCAATTCCAGGATGAATTGCTGATCATTCTCGATCGGATAAATCTCCGGATCGAACTTCGGGAACAGGTACAAACCCGCCTTGGGTTTGACGCATGTCACGCCGGGAATTTCAGTCACGAGTTTGTACGCCAGGTCGCGCTGCTTGCGCAGTCGCCCGCCCGGCGCCACCAGATCGTCAATGCTCTGGTAGCCGCCCAGCGCCGTCTGAATGGCGAACTGCCCCGGCACATTGGAACACAGGCGCATCGAGGCCAGTATCGTCAGCCCCGCGATGTAATCGTGCGCATGTTTTTTCTCGCCGGAAAGCACCATCCAGCCCGCGCGATAACCGCAGGCCCGGTAGTTTTTCGACAAGCCGTTGAGCGTCACGAACAGCACGTCGTCGGCCAATGCGGCGATTGACGTGTGCTTGGCCTCGTCATACACCATCTTGTCGTAAATCTCGTCGGCAAAAATCACCAAATGATGTTCACGGGCAATCTGGATGATGTCTTTCAGCATCTGGTCCGAATATAGCGCTCCAGTAGGATTGTTCGGATTGATCACCACGATGGCGCGAGTGTTCGGCGTAATCTTGCTGCGCATATCGGCCAGATCGGGCATCCACTCGTTCGCCTCATCGCAAACATAGTGGCGCGGTGTGCCGCCGGCCAGTGTCACCGCCGCCGTCCACAGCGGATAATCCGGCGCCGGCACCAACACTTCATCGCCGGGATTCAGCAAGCCCTGCATCGCCATCACGATCAACTCGGAAGCGCCATTACCAATGTAAATATCGTCCAGCACGACACCCTTGATCTTCTTCGACTGGCAGTAATGCATGATCGCCTTGCGCGCCGCAAACATGCCCTTGGAATCGGAATAGCCGGACGAATTCGGCAAATTGAGGATCACATCCTGCTGGATTTCTTCCGGCGCCTCAAAGCCGAACGGCGCCAGATTGCCGATGTTCAGCTTGATGATGCGCTGGCCCTCTTCTTCCATTTGCTTGGAGCGCTCCATCACCGGCCCGCGAATGTCGTAGCACACGTTTGCCAGCTTGGTCGATTTCAGGATCGGTTTCACAATTCACACCTAACAGGATTCGGCTCGAAACAGGCTGCGCCGGTGATAGAATCCGGCCCTGTCACGAAAATGCCGCAGGGGCGCGATTCTAACCGCCCGCCCCCGTCTGCGGCAAATGTATCGCGGAAGGAAGCGTCAACTTGAAACTGCAACTCAGCCGCCTCGGCAATATCAAAATATTCACCGGCCACGGCGATGATCATGTGATGATCAACTATCAGCGCCACGACCACAGCGTGGTCGTACAGGCCGGGGCCGTCCATAGCGACTGGCCGGTTTCCGGCTTCGACGCGCTGACCGAAGCGAGCTTTGAATATTTCCTCCGGCTCCAGCCCGAACTGGTATTGCTCGGCACCGGCGCCCGACAACACTTCGCCCATCCCCGCCTCTACCGCGCGCTCACCAACGCCGGTATCGCCGTGGAATTCATGGACACCAAAGCCGCCTGCCGCACCTACAACATCCTCGTCGCCGACGAGCGAAAAGTCATCGCCGCCATCCTGTTCGAAGCCGAATCTTCCCCCAAGGTATAATCCGCGCCACCTTACAAAAGCCGAACAACATGCTCATCACCCGCCGACTGGAATTCGATGCCGGACACCGCATCCCCAACCACAACAGCCAGTGCAAACACCTGCACGGCCATCGTTACGCCATCGAAATCACCCTCTCCGGCGACATCATCGCCACCGAGGGCCAGTCTGAACAAGGCATGGTGATGGACTTCACCGACGTCAAACGCATCGCCCGCGAAACCGTGGTCGACGCCTGGGATCACGCCTTCCTTGTGTATCGCGGCGACCGCACCGTTTGCGACTTCCTCAACAGCCTGCCGGGCCATAAAACCGTCACCCTCGACGTCGTCCCCACAGCCGAACACCTTGCCCAACTGGCTTTCAAACTGCTCGACGGCGCCTATCGCGACACCTACGGCAACCACCTGCAGCTACAGCGCATCCGGCTGTATGAAACCCCCAACAACTGGGCCGACTGCGAACGCGCCTAGCTGGACACCCAGCCCCGCTTAAGTCAAAATGCGCGCCTCCAAAAAATGGAAGCGTGGCCGAGTGGTTGAAGGCAGCGGTCTTGACCACCACGCGCAGCGGCAGTGGCAGTGCAGACTCAATATTGGCATCAGCCAATGTGATGTCGGAACTAAAACCGCCGTCGTGGCAAAATGCAGCACCCTCTTATGGAAGCGTGGCCGAGTGGTTGAAGGCAGCGGTCTTGAAAACCGCCGAGGGCTTATACCCCTCCGTGAGTTCGAATCTCACCGCTTCCGCCAGAAGCTCATCTCAACAATTCCAAAACAATCCAAAAACACTTGTTTTTAATGGATTTTGTTTGCTTCCGCCCAATCAGGTGATACCATGCGATCTCACCGAATCTTGCGAATTTTGACGGTATATTTACACAAATACCGTCACACAAAATCTAAAGATACCGACAGGGGCGATCATGGCACTAACTGAACTAGCGGTTAAGAAAACAAAGCCAACAGACAAGCCACAGAAACTGGCTGACGGTGGCGGCATGTATCTACTGATTCAGCCAGCGGGCTCAAAATACTGGCGGATGGATTATCGGTTCGATGGCAAACGCAAAACGCTGGCACTCGGCGTATACCCCGATATAACTTTAGCTCAAGCACGCGAGCGTCGCGAAGAGGCCCGCAAGCTGCTGGCAAACGGTGGCGATCCAAGCTCAATCAAGCAGGCCACCAAACGCGCGCAACAAAAAACCGCACTAGTTACCGAACACACCTTCAAAAACCTTGCCCTCGAACTCCACAAGGTCAAATCCCCAACATGGACAGCAGGGCACGCCAAACAGTGGCTGGGAAATATAGAAAAGTACGCCATGCCCACCCTAGGCGATCGTCCAATCTCCGAAATTGAACCGATGGAGATCGTCGGCATCATGCGTGACGTCGAGAAAAACGGCACATTTGAGACGAGAGATCGCCTACTGCAAACCATCAATGCGGTATTCAAATATGCCATCGCCACAGGCCGCACAAAATACAATCCCGCAGAAATCCGCATGGCGCTCGCCGACCGTCCGAAGCGGGAACACTTTGCCTGCATCCCCCCGACCGAATTGCCAGACTTCCTGCGCGCAGTGACTGCCTACCAAAACCTGTACAAGGTTTCACCGATTGCCATCTCTGCATTTCGGCTACTGATGCTAACCACCACCCGCACTAGTGAAGTGCGGTTTTCCAAATGGGCGGACTTTGATCTGGAAGCGGGTTGCTGGGTGATCCCCGAAGAACAAACTGGACGCAAAGGCAAAATAGGCAAGCGCAGCCCTCATGCCGTGCCGCTCTCCAGTCAGGCAGTCAAAATATTGCGCGACCTGCAACCCATTACCGGACAGGGCGAGTTTGTTTTTCCGAACCGCAACAGCACCGGACGCGTTATCAGCGAAAACACCGTTTTGAAGATCATCGAAACCATCGGCTACAAAGGCAGAATGACAGGTCACGGCTTTAGAAGCCTCGCCCGCTCAATACTGGGCGAAATGGGACACCGCTGGGAAGTGCTGGAAGCGATGCTCTCACACGCGCTGGTCAACCAGACAGCAGCAGCCTATGTGCGCACCACCTATTTTGAAGAACGTCGCAGCATCATGCAGCAATGGGCGGACTATCTCGACAAGGTGGAAGCGGGCGCAAAAATCATCCCACTGCGCGCATAGCGTCCACCAAAAAACACACCGTCACAGTCTTGCTTCGCCAGTCAGTGACCACGCCACACACAAGAGCATCGCTGTTGTGTTAATTAAATTAAATCAGGGCAGCCTATCCTTTTCCGGGTAACTGTCTTTTGACCCTCAGGGTTGATTTGCATCTTGGGTAATTCTTGCACCCCCAGAACTCGCCCTTTTCTCTCCATATCATCTTGATGCCGCAAGAGGCACAAGTCGGCGTTGTGTAGTCGCCTTCCGTCGCAAAGCTCAACAGATGTTTTCTTTTTGCTTCTGGCAAGCCGCCTATCATCGAAATGAATTTCGGTCCGTCAATCAAGAACAGCCTGCTGCCCTGCTTTTTGGCAAAGGCAACGGCGTCACCTGAGAAGACGCTGGTCGTCATGAGAATACCCTTGGGCGCAGCCTGATGGATCATCACGCCAAACAACTCCCGTACTTCTTTGACGCCGACTCTGTAGCTCCAAGCCTTGCACTGAATGACATGTACGATGGAATGGTCTTTGCTTGAATATGTTCTGATGTCGACACCCCCATCGGCACCGAACTTGGTGGTCTTGGCCAGCGTCCCGAGTTGCCTGAAGTATTCAGCACATACTTCCTCAAACCGTTTCCACTCCAGAGCACGTAGTAAATCCAAGCTCCATTCTGCCGATTTAGATTCTAAGGTTTTCCTGTGGCTTCGTTCTGGTGGCTTGTTTTTTGGGTTCTGCTTGCCAAGCAGACGCTCCCACCAAGATGATGCACGCTGATTATTTTTTGAGTCCATAGTCGAACGCCATGTTAGAGCATACAGTTGTATGCAGACAAGGATTATTGAATGTATGACTCTCCCAAAAAATGGGAGACAAAAAACTACATATCGTTGCGTTTGGAGTTGTGTTGCAGGAGTTGCGCGCCAAGTTTGGCCTGACCCAAGATCAACTCGCCGAACTCGTCGGCACAGAACGCAGCCACATCAGCGCCTTGGAGCGTGCCGAGAAAGGGCCTGCGCTCGTTACCATATTCAGGTTTGCACGAGCATTCGAGATGCCAGCAAGCAAGCTGATCGAGCTTATCGAAGGCAAGTTGACAATGCTCAAATAAGCCCCCGTTTCACGGGTGCAGTCAAAGCCCCATACTCTTTACACATTCGCTTATGTCAGAAAGTGAATACACCATCACCGCCGATGACCTGCGACTCCTTCTGGGTCTGTGGCCTCAGTTCTCCTCGGAAGCTGAGGAAGCGCATGGAATACTTATCGAAAATGCAGCTGTCTTGTTGGGCAAAGATGCCAAATTCTCTAACTGGTGCCACTTGTATGAGCTCCCCATCAAGCAACACCTGCTCTTGGCAAATGCCGGGATTGTCCAGAGCCACGGCATATTCGTTTCGAAAGAGAATTTGCAGGGCTGGTATCAACAACTTGCAAATACCCCAGGTCAGATAAGCGCATTACCTGACATTGTTAGCCAAATTGGCGATCACTTTGATTCCATAGAACCCAGCGAGGAAGAGACTGCTCAACATCTTCCTGCCCTCGCGAGTACTTTTGGCCTCAGTCTGTCTATGTATAACACCTTGCGTTGCGTGCTATACCACGGCTGCTTTCTGAATGAGCTGATCGAGCGCGTACGTAATGGTGATAGCAAGGCACTGTTAGCTGCCATCCGCATTGATGCGTCAGTTATAGGCTGCCTCCCTGTAAGCAACAGGATCAGCAAGGCCGTGTTGTTACGAGAAAACTCCTTCTTTGCCAAGCTCAAGGCGGCCATCAACGGAAAATTGGCAAAACGCGAACAGGCAAACTTTCAGAAAATGCGCCTTGTGTTTGAAGTACTGCATGAAACGGGTGCTGCTCGCTTAAGTGATAGACAGCTTCATGATTTGTTTGTCGAAGAATTGAAACTTTATTCGTGGAATGCAAAAGACGGTGGTAACGCCAAGGCTTTGCGCAAATTCGCCGACACCTATATGAAAAAAAACGCAACCACCTAAAAACCCAATTTTTGGGTGGTCGGCCTTCCTCATTTTCACGCATAAATTCCCTAACCGTTGCGGAAAGCATTGTGCATGTCCGTCGCACGGTAGAGGTCTTTATGACAACCAAAACCCCAAAGCCTTCGGATTTATCCGAGGGCGCAACATCTGAACGTGCAACTACCCCCTCTCACAGTCGAGCCAAGCCACCTACCGCCCGGAGCGGCTGTTGCCGCCCGGGTGGGGGTGGCGAAGGCCAGACTAAGGGTGCGCTGCCGTCTAACAGAGCACCCTCAAACAGCAATAATGAATTTGTTTCGCTGCTCTCCGGGGTGGATAGTCTTTATCTGTCTTTTCCGGGAGATTTGTCCGAGAAGGCCTGCGGATTCAACCCGTCGATGCAACAAGTTGGTTAAATCGCCCAGCCGGTGTTTCATAGTTTAGCGTCTTT
>Ga0172375_10011851_pt1 | contig 11014 bp, 17 predicted proteins | sample LakKiv1m_FD_114537 | JGI IMG/M metagenome (GOLD analysis project Ga0172375, IMG submission 114537) | Freshwater microbial communities from Kabuno Bay, South-Kivu, Congo - kab_092012_11.1m | ecosystem: Environmental > Aquatic > Freshwater > Lake | place: Democratic Republic of the Congo... | reverse complement strand
GCCGTTCTATTTCTGGCAGTGGAGATCGAGTTCCTTCACGCACCGAACAACGTTTATGTCGACCATATTTAGATAAGGAAATCGATTTAATCAAACCGCAATTGATCATGCCGGTAGGTAAATTAGCCATCAGTCTATTTTATCCAGTCAACACTTCATTGAACGCAATTATTGGCACAAGCAAAAATCTTGATGGAACCAAGATCATCCCTTTACCCCATCCATCTGGAGCAAGTCGTTGGCATCAGATCGAAAAAAACCGTTTTCTGATACAAAAGGCTATTGAGCTCATCCAGTCCACTGTACATTCAATCAACTTATAGGTTTCTTCGGGTTCCATAAATCATCGAACCCGTTTGAAATCAACGATAATTAAATTCAGCTCACAACTATTATAAGTATCAAAAAATACTCTATCAGAAAGAGGCAATCCGGCTTCATCCAATAACTGCAGCCATAAGGTACCTTGCGATGCAATCGGTCGATCAGCTAATGTAAATTCATACCCACCGCGCCCATAACTCAAAGCTACCCCAGTCAAGCTCATTAGCGGTTCAGAGAAATTAGCCCCTGGAAGATTTCCGCCTAAACGAATGATCAAACCTGTCACAGGAGATTCATTAAGATCAACTACCTGTCCTCCAACACCCATCCACTCACAATCCAATTCTGGATGGTAAATATTTGAAATGGCCTGTGGACTTCCTTTGCGGATCTCATAGGGATAACCATCCGGTGGCGGTGTTAATGTCATTGAGGGAGTTGGAGACAGGATATACTGCGAAGGTGTTACTGTTTGAGTGGGAGTCGGTTCAGGCGTATTCGTTTCAGTAGGCTGAGTAGTGGGTGTCCCGGTCCAAGTGGGGGGCAAGATAATTAGACTTTCAGGTGTATCAGTGGGAGGCGAATATGTCGCAGTTCTGGTTGGCGGCGGAAAGGGATTAAGAGCGGAATATGGATTGATAAAAACTGAAGAGAAATAACAAACCACGCCTAGAAACGCGAGTAAGGTAAAAATGGTTAGCAGATTGAGAATAACCGAAACCAATGAGGATAAACTTGATGGGGTACTTTCCTTGATAGTATTCATAGTATGATTACCGATAATATCTCGCAACTCCTCTATCAATAAATAATAATATCTGCTTCTGATCTTTGTTCCTCAATCCAATCTTGGAGCATTTTCTTTTGAAGGACTTGGATCATTTCTGAGGTAAGTTGTTTTTGTGTTTCGCGTTCGATTACCTCTAAGATATGAAAACCAGCTACGGTTTCAATCACCAGACTAAACTCTCCTGGTTCCAGACTAAAGGCAGCTTCCTCAATCTCAGGAAAAGGCAAATAATTACGCGGAAACCAGCCTAAATCACCTGCTGTTAGAGGATCATATTCTAAGGCTAGATTAAAAAAATCATATCCTTCTTTGAGTTGTGTGTAAACTTGATTGGCATCATCAATATTCAAAGTAAGAATTTGACGAGCATGAACCTGTTCATCTTGTTCCGGTTGGGATGCGATAATCCGATCTCTCATCCAAGCAACTGCTTTTGACCGCGAAAGCGCTCTTTGAAAATCTTCTTCGCTGAATCCATAGGTCGACATCCAACCCTGCAATGCATCTACGCCGCCCACACTTTCAGCGAGTTGATCAATCTCTGCTTGAAGTTCACTCTCACTGATCACAAAGCCATTTTCAATCGCGGCTTGTGCTAATAAAGCCTGATCCGTTAAGTCATCGATAACCAATTGTCTATCTTCTGTTGCCATTTCTTTACCAGAGGCAGCTTGATAGAGTGCTAATTCTGCATCGAGCTCACCTTGGGAGATCTCAAACCCATTGACGCTCAATGCTAATGGTATCGGTGTATTTGTAGGAGGCGCAGGTGTTGGTTCTTGTGTTGATCCATTTTCTTGAATAGGTGTCTGCATTTCTGATGGGCTTGGTGACCCAGCGATTGGATTGTTCCCGGACTGACATGCATTCAATGGAAATAGAAGAATGATTAATCCTAACGTTAGTTTGAAGTAAAATAATACTTTATCCATATTGGATGGATTATACCTTTTGAATAAAGAACTTGAATATTAAAATTGTCACCTTGAAACGATATGCGCAATCATCTCAAAAGAATTGTAGCATTGCAAAGAAGAAGTGACAACATTGGAATTTGAACGATTGATGACATACAGGGCAACCAGATGCAATTTTCAAAGGAATCGATATTATCAATATTTCGATTGATCGTTGGTTTTCTGTTTAGACTACTGACGAAAATTGAATGCAGAGGATCAGAAAATATACCCGATGAGGGAGCAGCAATTTTAGCGCTTAACCACCTTTCACGCCTAGATTCGCCGCTGATCTTGATTTTAACTCAACGAGTGGATATATCCGGTTTGGTTGCGGTGAATTATCGCAATAATCCCATTTCACGTTGGCTCGTCAATTTGATCGGCGGGATTTGGATCAATCGAGAACAAGCTGATTTTCAAGCGCTCAAAGAAGCCAAAAGATATTTAGACAATGGCGGTTTGTTAGGGGTAGCGCCGGAAGGTACGCGCAGCAAAACCAAATCCTTACTGCCTGGAAAAACTGGTATAGCTTTTCTGGCAGAAAAAACAAAGGTTCCAATCATCCCAGTTGCAATCAGCGGAACCGAAAAAATATTTACTAAACTATCACATTTTCGCAGACCAGAGATCAAAATCCAATTTGGCGAAGCATTTCGATTAGAGCCAATTTCACGTTCACAACGCGATGCTTCCCTCAAAAAGAATACCGATGAAATCATGTGCCGGATCGCGGTGATGCTGCCGGAAGCTTATCGCGGAGTATACAAGGATCATCCTAGGTTAGAAGAACTTTTGAAATCCGATTGAAAATTTTGAGTGAAGAAAATATAACGTAAGGATGTTGCTATGATCAATAAAATCGTTGCCCAGATCACCTGTGCCTGCGGCACTGGCGCAGGCAAAACGGAGGATTTGAAAATCCTGTTTCGCATGGACAGTGGGTACTATGATGAGCAAAGCATTGCCGCCATCGAGTCAGCCGGCTGTCAGTATTTGATCAAGGGTAAAGCATATCCAACGCTCGCTGCTCAAGTGACCGATCCATCAGTTTCATTCAGTAAAGGCGAAGAAGGCTGAAAAACAACAGAGCTTGTTACGAAACTGGACACCTGGGACAAGGATAGACGATTTGTCGTATCTCGCGTATTGAAACCGCAAAAAGACAGCATGTAATTATCTTTTCTGGAAGGTGACGAATTCGAATACTTCTACTTTGTGACCAATATAGAGATGGCTTCAGAAAAAGTGGTGATGGTGTACTAAAAACGCGGCAATGCTGAAAATTACATTAAAGAAGCCAAGTACGACATGGCTGTTGGACATCTGTTGCTCCAATCCTTTTGGATTAACGAAGCCATCTTTCAGTTGATGATGCTGGCTTACAATTTGTTTTTTCTTTTCAAGATGGACTTCGCAAATAGATCAGAATATCGGCAGCAGATCAAAACGTTTAGATTGAAGTACATTTTTCTAGCTGGGAAGATCATCCGAATGGCCAAAATCGAACCTCACCTCGTTATTTGTATTTAAGTCGAGTCTAGAAAAGCCAAACCCAATGCACGATTTTGTAAAAAAGATCGCTAAGAATGAACGAAAATGGAGGCAATGATGGTATAAATAAACGAGTTCAGCCACAACCATTACTCTTACAGAGTGAAAATGGTGACAAAAAATTTGATGTGGAATTTCGGATATATAATTATATTTAAGGTTGGGTTGCCACTGATCATTTGAGGAAACCAAGCATAATTGCAGTATAGCATACTTTATAGGATTGGCTATACGGTGATTTGGCAGCGTATCAGGAGTCCGTATAATTAATGGTTGGGCGCTTGCTCAGAAGTTGCTAACAAATTTTTTCCAAGATAATCTTGGCTATCCAAAAAAAGAAGAATAAATATGAAGAAAAGAGAAATACTCCTCAAACAATTGAACCAGACCGTCTCGCAATTATTCGATTTTTACAAAAACATGGCAGATCCCGAAATTGCCGTATATGAAGAATGGACAGCCAAAGATATTTTAGGGCATATAGTTTTTTGGCATGAAAGTTTCGCCCGAAACGTCTATGATATTGTCAATGACATTAAGCCAACGCCCCTGAAGGGAAAATACAGCGACCTTAATCAACGTTGCTTTGCCGATATGAGAACACAGACAATAGATGAAATAACTAAAAGATTGGAAGTCGCTCACAGAGTTATTCAAGAAAACATTCTTAATCCAAAACTCGTATTAATCCCCTACAAGAAAGGTTCCAGGGATTACACACCTGATGAGCATTTAGATATTGTCAATGAACACATCAAGGAGCATTTGGACGGTATTAGAAAAGTTGGCTAGGATGTCCATTGATTATTTGGTCAGTTATGTTTTTGGTTCTTGTAAAAGGTTAGGTTGCGTGGAAAATCTTATCATGTTGGCATTAATGTCTTTTCACCCAGAGAGTCTTCATGTTCAACAGCGCCCAACAAAGCGTGCACCTGACGCTGGGGATTCTGCGCACATCCCAAGCAGTTTTCTACGCCTTATCATTTTTCTGGCTGGACGGCTTCGCCGTCCCCGCCCCAGCGCAGGTAACGCACACCGTTATATGCAAAATGATGATCAATAAATGAAGAATTCCACAGATAAAATATTGCTGAACGAATTATTGAAATTGAAAGATTTGGACAATGTGAAAGTTAGATTCAATCTAATGTTTAGAGATAACTGGAATCCAATCGAAATCTTCAAGGATAACGATTTGGAAGTTCTGCTTGAGGGGCAATATTGGAACTACAAAAGGAATAAGTCATTTAAGGAAGGCCAGATAACAATCGGCTTTATACGGATAAATAGCAATGATAACTTATGGTTGTTATTTCACGTTGGGCAGGTCACAAAAGATTTAGGTGTTTTAGATGGTGTAGGTTATGAATATGAAGTTCTTTCCGAATACCAGAAGTATTTTGGACGCTTGATAATTAAATATAAAAACAAAGCACAAACCATGATTCGCCTAGCTAAGTCCGTAATTGACGATTGTGAAGTTGCTCAGATATTACCCGACACTTTTGACAATGATATATTCCCTGGATATGACAGAGTAAATGTTACATGGCAGGAATTATCTCGAATAATTGAAAAAGAAAGTTGGAAGACAGCCTTACAAAATCAAAAAGGGGTTTACTTAATTACCGATACATCATGCTGAAAAATGTATGTGGGATCCGCTTACGGTGAGAGCATGATTCATGGTCGTTGGAAATCATACATTAAGACAGGCAACGGTGGCAACATTGAGCTTGAAGCCCTGAGTTTTGAACATATAAAGCATAATTTTAAATATTCAATTCTTGATATTTTTAAATCTACGGTTGATGACCAATTGATAATTTCAAGAGAGAGTTGGTGGAAATCAGTGCTACTGACGAGGGAATTTGGCTACAACAAAAATTAAGAAGCACCTAACGTTTGGCTCACAAGCCGAGCGGGTTTGCCCCTGACGCGTCGCCAACCATAACCAAACTTGACAAATCGCTCTGCGTATTCTCCGGGCGATCAGCCCGGTCTGGTGCTAGCGGGGTTGGGCAGCGATGAACTCACATCTCTTTTGATCATATCAACGTATCGCTTGCACAAGATTAATCATCAGAAAGAATGGCTTTGCGGGTGATGCAATTTGATCGACTGTTCCCGTTAGGTACAGGGATTTCGATGGACAAATAAATGCAAACGAACCCGTTGACCCAGAATGCCCGATAAATTCAGGTAGTGGCGTTGGCCAAAAGAAACGTGGGAGCTTAAAGTTCATTAGCCCATAACCATACCGAAGTGGGAAAAATATTTTCCTCCAGTTTGTCATGCGCTCCAGGTATACTTTATCAAAGAGTTGGCCTTCAAAAAACGCTCTCAGAAAGATCATGCACTCCGATGCAGTGGATACCAAACCGCCATCAGATATATTAGAAGAGAGGTATTTGGGTACCACTGCAGGGGAATCTTTCAGATAAATGGTCGCAGGCGTATCACCTGAACGCAATTTGATCCAATCAAACAAGTAGGTATGCTGAAGACAAAGTGGAGCAACGATCATCTCCTGATAGTTTTCTGCCATTGATTTTCCAGTAATCGTTTCAATAATTGCACCAAGAAGCCTATAGTTTGTGTTTGAGTAATACGCTTTGCCATCCGTGCTTGGTGGGAATTTTGCTGGTATACATCGTATGATTTCGATAGCTTCGGTAGTTTCTATGTAGCGATCATGACCCGCTTTCAACTCATCCAGGATACTCTTTCCACCGCGCGGTTTATCGGCTTCGTGGTCAGCAAGACCAGAACTTTGATTGATGAGATCGGAGACTTTGATCCGAGCACTGTAATCTGTACCCTGGTAAACATGGATTGCTCGAGTCAACGCGTCGGGCAAATATTCAGTGATCGGTTTAATTAGATCAATCCGCTGCTCCTGAAACAAACGCATGATGATCGCCGCCGTATACATTTTGGTCACGCTGGCAATGAAGTATGGTGTATCTGGCGCCATCCTTACATCGCAAGAAGAATCAGCAAAACCCGCTGCACCAACAAAGTCGATGTTTCGATCAAATGATTGCACTGCAACAACAATGTTGTGAATATTCCCTTTCCCTATCTGTTTATCAATGATCGCTTGTAGTTTCTTCATCTTCTTTTCCATTATCTCCTTTTCATTTGCTATGCTGCCCAACGATTTATTCAGGCGCTCGCCGGTGAAAATTCAGGTTCTTGGTCTGTAAACCAGAACTATAAGCTGAACATTTCGCCACGCTCACCCTCCCGCCACCGGCGGGTCGCCTTCGATTGGGGTTATGCGGAACCCACTGTATTTGACACCCGGACCATTGGGCTGTTCTTGCATTGACAATTGCCAGAAACGCGCAGCATCCCACTTGTCGTCTGCACGCGATGTTGGCTTGCCTTTTGACTTAAGCGTGACTAGATGTTTGAGCCAACACCTTGACTTCACGATTGATTTTGTCACTCAATTCGTTTTCTGCAACTTCTAAGTCATAGCGAACCTGTAAACGAAGCCAGACTGCCGCACTTGTGCTGAAATAACGAGCAAGCCGCATAGCAGTATCAACCGTGACTGATCGCTGTCCATTGACAATCTGGCTGATACGAATTGGAGTAACGCCAATGTCCTGCGCCAAACGATACTGGCTCAAACCAAGCGGTTTCATGAAATCTTCAAGCAGAATTTCACCGGGGTGAATAGGAGATAAAGTTTTGTCCATCATATTTTCTCTCATCCGTGATAATCCACAATCTCAACATCCTTCGCCTTATTACCTAACCACTTGAAACAGATTCGCCATTGATCGTTAATGCGGATACTGTATTGTCCAGCCTTATCGCCCTTGAGTTTTTCAAGTCGATTTCCTGGGGGAGCAAGTAAGTCTTGTAAATCTTCTGCATCATCCAGATAAATCAACTTTCGGCGGGCTGTTCGTTGAATATCTTTCGGTAACTTTTTTGAAATTTGACCGCGAAAGATTTTCTCTGTTTCGGTGGATGCGAAGGATTCAATCATAGCTCGATAATATCACGAAGCGATAATATATTCAATAGTTTTATGAATTATGGGGCAAGCCAACGCCTGCGGTTCAGCCGATGCACTATTTTCGATCGCATGACTATAAAATGGTATTTTACCTTCCATTCATATTGCTGAAAACATTTCACTTGCTCTACTTCAAGATTCACAAAAGTTTCCGGAAATATGTGGATTTTAAAACGACCAGTTTCTGTCTTTATTCCATTTATACTGAATTCTTTAGCCGTTGATGCGATATCTAAGACGGACAGATTACTTACCACCCATCTATCAGACAATCCTCTCGGTATGGTGTCATCGAAATAAACCACCTTCTCCCCGCCCTTGAAGTTAGCTACAAGTATGAGTGGGGAGTGGGAAATCTTCTACGTCTGGATTCGCACGCGTGATTAGATTCCCACTACTGACTCGGATCCCTTCTAACTCGATTTGGAGATGCAAATAATCGATTGGTTTCATTATTCGTTTTGTAGATTTATATCTGCCCAACGTCCATCGTCAGCCGCCGGGGATGTCCGTCAGCATCGAGTACAAGCCCCGCGCTCGTCCCCGGTCGGCTGTACGAGATGTTGGGCGGCTGTTGTTGGCGAGCTACAGATGCTTCAACATGCGGATTATTCATCGTGAGGGCTTATCCAGAACCAGAGAATGGCTTCCCCTTCAAGAATACCAAGTGCGCGGTAGCTCCTGCCGATATGGACAGAGTATATTGGCTGTCGTGTGCCTACGCGTTTAAAGTAGAGTCCAAGTGCTTGAGGGTTGATCTGCCACAGCTCGTAGGCTCTGTCTGCCCGACGTTGCACATCCTCTGGTAGTGAGTGGTAGCGTTTCCAGAACTGCGAGGTTGTGATTGATTTCATCCTGGTACAATCCGTCCCTCGTCATCAAAAACCATTGGTCTTGTCTTACCCGCTCGATGTTCTGTTAATGCTTCATCTGCTAGCTTTTCTAGCATCGCTTGCGCCTCGTCTGCCGCGAGGAGTGCATCCCACTGCTCATTATCTGCTTCAACCTCAGCCTCACTTTCTTCTTGGAGCAGCTCCTCGCTCAAAATCTGCGCTTCCAAAAAACGAGCGAAATCTAATAGTTGCTCTATCCGGCTGCGTGGCAAGACGCGGACGATTTTGATCAAGGTCCGTTCGTAGTCTTGGTGTACATTCGTATCTATGTTCATGGTTTCACCTCAGTTCATTTGAGTAGATGCTCTAACATCACCCCAGTTTACCAGATCAATATAGTCTAAAGCAACCTGCAGATTTGCGCCAGAGTCACCAAAAGCAGTTCGTCATCCAGTGAGTCAACCCAAGCAAGCAATTGTCCTCTCTTAGACCTCTCGATAATTAAGGGAGCGGGTTCACGTCCGACTAAAGAAGGGGCACGAAGCTTGAAGTATTCGCTGTCCTCTACAATCTCGAGATCCTCCAGAATGGCTTTAAATGCTTTGGTTAAGTCACGTTTTCTTTCTTGATTCGTGCTTTCGTTAACAAAACTCGACTCTTTCACACCAAACAGCCTTCGAAGCGGTTCCGGCGGAAAGAGCCAAAGTAGAACTGTTATAACCAAGCCCACTATGCCGATCAAGATTTCCATTTCTCACCCTGAACTGCGCCACCCAACGGTCAGCGTAACCGGCTGGCAATGGAGCGCAGCGGAATTGCCAGTCCGAGTTGAGGCGGTTGTTATGCACTTTTGACATTCAATACCCCAATCTCTACCCCAAGATCGTTCTGAATTCCAGGAACATTCAACTCCTTGCCATTATGAAATGCCGTCCATGCAGGACCATTCCCATCTCTCGTCTTTCCGTTTTTGTCCTGCTTGCCTTTGTTCCAAACCGAAATCACCCACCGATTGTTTTCGGATAGAAATTGTCTTTTGAGCTTCATCTCAAACCGAGTCATGCGATCATGTATGGGATTGAGGACAACATTAACATTTAGGGGGATAGCTTTCCGTAGCCCGAATGTGTCGTGTATCTTTCTGTCGCCTTGTGAATACTTCACGCCATTCGTTTCGCCACAGAGCAGTACGCAGCAATTGCCAAGAATGCGCTTGGGAATTTCTTTCTGTACAAAATCAAGAATTTTGTTTTCAGGCATACCTGTAATAGTACCGAATACCTGGTAAAACTCATATTCTTCCCAACCTGACGCAGTACGGTAATAAATGACATAGCGTCCAGCCGTTCGAGAGTTCCCATCCTGAAATTCCTCAAGCAGGATGGATTTTATGTTTTTAAGGTCATTAAAAGCACAACGCGGGTCATATCCTTCCCGTGGAATAATGCTGAACAATGAAAATAGAACAGCGTCGCATCCCTGGCCATCAAGTATCTTTAATACCTGAAGCAATGTATTACTGAAGTCTTTGTATCCGTTAGCGAACTTTTTTTGATAATCCCGCGTGACTATGCCGACCTTGCAAATATTTAAATTCGGTTTTGATTCGGTGGTTCCAATTGATGGCTGGATAGTAATCCCTCTCGCTTTGGTCATACTCATATTCACTCCGTATGGTTCAATAGGATTTTTCTGAATTTCTCAAGATCAGCTTTCTTTTTTGGATCGAGGGAGCACCACACCAGATCACGTGAATACAGGTGGATTGTTTTGCCGGTTTTCCAAAGCTGAGGCGCAAAATCCCTGAGGGTGTCATACCAAGCTCTTTGTTCGTCTCTGTATGGTGGATCATTATCTCGCTTATTCAGATATCGACACAGATTGCGCCATCTATCAACAGAGAAGCCATATTGTTTCGTTTTTGGATAAAGTCCGAGCGCGATCCCTCTGGGTTCAGTGAAATGCTGGGATTCATCAAATTCAATGATGATTTTCTCGCTAGGAATGAAGAAATCGACTCTTGGCAATTTCTTGGCTTTCGCAAACTCAAAATGCCCCCTGAGTTTTTGAAGCGCTTGATAAATAGTTGCCAAGCCAACATAAATATTGGTATTCGTTAAGTCTTCTATCCTTGATGGAAAATCAATATCGTAATTAACTTGTACTCCATCAAAGAGCGTAGCGAGCAAGATATGAAGGCTTTCTTTGCAGTCTCGGCATCGCTCATTGTGTGCTTGTGTCATCAGTCAATTCCTTTTTGGGCATAACTATTAATTATACTGCTGATATGCAGTACGGGTGCATTTCAGTTTGGGGGTGGGATGTAAACCTGTTTCCAAGCGAAATCAAAACGCTTACTAAGTATAGCAGTTCGAATAGGCAAAAGGTTTTCAGCGCCTTTGCGGCTCCAATGCATACCTGAACCACAAAATCTAGCCTTGTATTGTTTACCTGCGCTCTCGACCATCCCACTACCAATCGGATAACCTTCGATCTGCAAATCCTGATAATTCATACGCGT
>Ga0172375_10011847_pt1 | contig 11018 bp, 7 predicted proteins | sample LakKiv1m_FD_114537 | JGI IMG/M metagenome (GOLD analysis project Ga0172375, IMG submission 114537) | Freshwater microbial communities from Kabuno Bay, South-Kivu, Congo - kab_092012_11.1m | ecosystem: Environmental > Aquatic > Freshwater > Lake | place: Democratic Republic of the Congo... | reverse complement strand
GGCAGGTCGAGGACGTCGAGCTTGATCACCCGTCCGGCCGAGGTCACCACGCCGACCTGTCCGCGCGCGGTCGTCGGCACCGCGGCCACGACGACGTCGTGCTTGGCGCGGGAGTCGCCGGTGCCCGGCGGCTCGTCGGTGCCGGTGCGGGCCAGGAGACCGGTGGAGGACATCAGGACCAGGCACGGGTCGTCGGCGACCTCGAGCGGCGTGGTCGTGCTCACGGTCTGCCCGGCCGACTCCAGCAGCACGGTGCGCCGCGGGGTGCCGTACGTCTTCGCGACGTCGGTCAGCTCGTCACCGACGACCTGCCGCAGCCGGGTCTCGTCGGCGAGGATCGCGTCGAGCTCCTCGATGGTGGCGCGCAGCTCGGCCTGCTCCTTCTCCAGCTCGATGCGGGAGAACTTCGTGAGCCGCCGCAGGGGCATCGCCAAGATGTCGTCGGCCTGGACCTCGGAGAGGTCGAAGACCGACATCAGGCGCTCCTTCGCCGTCGCCGCGTCGTCGCTACCGCGGATCAGCTGGATGACCTCGTCGATGTCGAGCACCGCGAGCAGCCGGCCGTCGATGAGGTGCAGCCGCTCCGCGGCCCGGGCGCGGCGGAAGGTCGAGCGACGGCGCACGACGTCGAGGCGGTGGTCGAGGAAGACGCGCAGCAGCTCGAGCATGCCGAGGGTGCGCGGCTGCCCGTCGACCAGCGCGACGGCGTTGATCGAGAACGACTCCTCCAGCGGCGTCGCCTTGTAGAGCTGCTCGAGCAGCGCCTCGGGGTGGAAGCCGTTCTTCACCTCGATGACCAGGTGGGTGCCCTTGGTCATGTCGGTGAGGTCCTTCACGTCGGTGATGCCCTGGAGCTTCTTGGCCTGGACGAGGTCCTTGATTCGTCCGATGACCTTCTCCACGCCCACGCCGTACGGGAGCTCGGTGACGACGATGCCCTTGCGCCGCGGCGTCACGCTCTCGACCCGCGCGGTCGCGCGCATCCGGAAGGACCCGCGACCGGTGTCGTACGCGTCGCGGATGCCGTCCAGCCCCACGATCTTGCCGCCGGTCGGCAGGTCGGGCCCGGGGATGAACCGCATGATGTCGTCGACGCTCGCGTCGGGGTGGGCGAGCAGGTGCCGTAGGGCCTGCACGACCTCGACGAGGTTGTGGGGAGCCATGTTGGTGGCCATGCCGACGGCGATGCCGGTGGTGCCGTTGACGATGAGGTGCGGGATCGCGGCGGGCAGGACGACGGGCTCGAGCTCGCGCGAGTCGTAGTTGGCGCGGAAGTCGACGGTGTCCTCGTCGATCGAGGCGGTCATCGCGACGGCGGCGGGCGCCATCCGGCACTCGGTGTAGCGCATCGCGGCCGGCCCGTTGTCGGGGGAGCCGAAGTTGCCGTGGCCGTCGACCGTCGGCACCCGCATCGACCACGGCTGGACCATGCGGACCAGGGCGTCGTAGATCGCGCCGTCGCCGTGCGGGTGGAGGCGACCCATCACCTCGCCGACGACACGGGCGCTCTTCACGTGGCCGCGGTCCGGCCTCAGGCCCATGTCGGCCATGGTGTGGAGGATGCGGCGCTGGACCGGCTTGAGCCCGTCGCGTGCGTCCGGCAACGCTCGGGAGTAGATGACCGAGTAGGCGTACTCCAGGAAGCTGCCGCGCATCTCGTCGCCGACGTCGATGTCGACGATGTGCTCCTCGAACTCGTCGTCGACCGCTGTGGGGGGAGTTCGCCGTGCCATGGGCGTCATTGTGGCCGCTCCCACCCCCGGTGGGGTGACGGGGCTCGCCGCGGAGTGGCGAACGGCCGGTAGATTCGCGCCTGTGACTGACGAGGCGGCTCCGGGCCCGGGCTATCCGAGCCACTGGGAGGCCGACGTCCTCCTCCGTGACGGGCGCTCGGCGCACCTGCGGCCGATCCTGCCGGAGGACCGCGACCTGCTCGAGGCGTTCTACGACAAGGTCTCGGCCGAGTCGAAGTACCTCCGCTTCTTCGCACCCATGCCGCGCCTGTCCGAGCGCGACCTGGTGCGCTTCACGACGGTCGACCACCGCGAGCGCGTGGCGTTCGTCATGACGGTCGGCGAGGAGATGATCGCGGTCGGTCGCTACGACGTGGTCGGCGACGGGGAGGCGGAGGTCGCCTTCCTCGTCCAGGATGCCCACCAGGGCCGGGGGATCGCCCAGCTCCTGCTCGAGCACCTCGCGCAGGCCGGTCGGGAGCGGGGCGTCGAGCGGTTCATGGCGGAGACGCTGCCGGAGAACCAGCGGATGATCCAGATCTTCCGCGAGGCCGGCTACCACGTCGACGGCGGGTTCGAGGACGGCGTGATGCGCTTCGTCTTCGACATCGACCCCACCGACACCGCTGTCGGCGTGATGCAGGACCGCGAGCACCGCGCCGAGGCGGCGTCCATCCAGTCCTTCTTCAATGCCCGCAGCGTCGCCGTCATCGGCGCCTCGCGTCGTCAGGACACCATCGGGCAGACGATCGTGCGCAACCTGGTCATGGGCGACTACCAGGGCCGGGTCTACGTCGTGAACCCCAACGCGCGCTCGGTCGCCGGGCTCCCGGCCTACCCGACGATCGCCGACGTCCCCGACGAGGTCGACGTCGCGGTCGTCGTCGTCCCGGCCGACTCGGTGCACGACGTGGTGCTCGACTGCGCGGCCAAGGGCGTCAGCGGCCTGGTCGTCATCTCCTCGGGCTTCGCCGAGACCGGCGACGAGGGCCGCCAGCGACAGCGCCGACTCGTGGGGCTCGCCCGGTCGTACGGGCTGCGGCTGATCGGGCCGAACTGCCTGGGGATCATCAACACCGCGCCGGAGTACTCCCTCAACGCCTCGCTCTCGCGCGTCATGCCCCCGCGCGGTCGCGCCGGCTTCTTCTGCCAGTCCGGCGCCCTCGGGTCGGCCATCCTCGAGAAGGTCTCCAGCCGGGGGCTGGGCCTGTCGACCTTCGTCAGCGCCGGCAACCGCGCGGACGTCTCCGGCAACGACCTGCTGCAGTACTGGGAGGAGGACGACACCACCGAGGTCGTGCTGCTCTACCTCGAGTCGATCGGCAACCCGCGCAAGTTCTCCCGCATCGCGCGGCGGGTCTCGCGCACGAAGCCGATCATCGCGGTCCGGTCCGGTCGCGCCACCCAGGGCGTCCCGATGGGCCATGCCGTCCGCACCATCGCGGCGCCGCAGGCAGCGGTCGACGCGATGTTCCGTCAGGCCGGGGTGATCCAGGTCGACACGCTCGACGAGATGTTCGACGTCGCGCAGCTGGTGGCCCACCAGCCGCTGCCGCGCGGCCACCGGGTGGCGATCGTGGGCAACTCCGACGCGCTCGGTCTGCTGGCGGCCGACGCGGCGGCCTCGGAGGGGCTCGAGGTCACCCAGGCGGTGGCGATGGGAGCGGAGGCCACGGCGGAGGACTTCGAGGACGCGCTCGACGCGGCCATCGACGACCCCGAGGTCGACGCGGTGGTCGCGGTCTACATCCCGCCCCTCAACGTCTCGGGCACCGAGGTCGCCGACGTGCTCGCCGCCGTGGGGGAGCAGTCCGACAAGCCGCTGGTGTCGACCTTCCTCGCGGCCGAGGGCGTACCCGAGCTCCTGCGCGTCCCCGACCTCGCCGGGGCGACCGCCGGCCGCGGGTCGGTGCCGTCCTACTCCGCCGTCGAGGCGGCGGTGCGCGCGCTCAGCCGGGTCACCGACTACGCCCGCTGGCTGGAGCTCAACCGGGACGACCACACCGGCGTCAGCCCGATCACCGGCATCGACGACCACGACGACACCATCAACGAGTCGACCGCCAAGCGGATCGTCACCGAGGTGCTCATGGACGCGCCGGAGGGTCGCGAGCTGGACGCCGACGAGCTCACCCGGCTGCTCGCGGCGTATGGCATCGAGCTCTGGCAGCAGCAGGAGGTCGGGAGCGAGCAGGAGGCCGTCGACGCCGCGGCCGCCCTGGTCACGCCCGAGCGGACCGACGTCGTGCTCAAGGCCACCGCGGAGCGCCTGCGGGACCGACCCGACCAGGCCCACGTGTGGCGCAACATCACCGGCGAGGAGGAGATGCGCGCCACCTGGCGCGCGATGCTGCGGGTGATCGACGAGCCCGACACCGCCGGCCTCGTGGTCCAGCAGGTCGCTCCGCCGGGCACCCCGGTGGCCCTCGGTGCGGTCGAGGACCCGCTGTTCGGTCCGGTGGTGTCCTTCGGCATCGCCGGTCCGATCACCGACCTGGTCGGCGACCGCGCCTACCGCATCCCGCCGATGAGTCGCCGGGAGGCCGGGGCGATGGTGCGCGAGATCCGCAGCGCGCCGCTGCTGTTCGGCCACAACGGCAACGAGGTGGCCGACGTCGACACCCTCGAGGACCTGCTGCTGCGGGTCGCGCGGTTGAAGAACGACCTGCCCCAGGTGCAGTCGATCCAGCTCCCGCTGGTCCTGGCCGGCACCGACGGGCTGGCGGTCCTGCGGGCCTCGGCGCAGGTCACCCACGTCTCCGACGCCCGCTCCGACTGGTTCGCCCGGCGGTTGACCTCGCCGATGGCGGACACCATGCCCGACGCACCCGCCTGACGGCGGGGTCTGAGAGACTGCGGGGATGCGGAGCAGGACCAGCGACGAGGAGGGGCGCGCCGACGCGCTCCGGACCGCGATCGAGAAGACCGGCTATTACCCCGACGTCGTCGCGAGTGGCGTCGGTGCCGCGGTCGCGGGGGAGCAGGTGCTGTCCTTCCTGGTGCACCACGAGCCGACGATCGAGCGCGACGAGGTGCGCCGGCACATGAGCGTGCTGGTCCTGACGCCCACCCGGCTCATCGTCGCCCACACCGACGAGCACGCCCCCGACGACCTGCTGCCCGAGCCCTACACCTCGACCTCCACCGAGGCGGTGCCGCTCTCGGCGGTGCGCTCGGTGGTCGTGAACCGCATGGTCGCCAACCCCGCGTCGTACGCCGGGAGCTCGGTGCCCTACCCCGGCGCCACGGAGGCCGTGGTGACGATCGGCTGGGGCGGGGTCAGCCGCATCGACCTCGAGCCGGCCGGCTGCTCGGACCCCCAGTGCGAGGCCGACCACGGCTACACCGGCGTCCTCGCCTCGGACGACTTCTCGCTGCGGATGAGCGCGGCGGCCGACGGCGCCGAGGCGGTGTCCGACCTGCTCGACTTCGCCGAGGTGCTCTCAGGACTCACGCACACCTCCGGCCCGGCGTCGCCGACCGTCGCCGTGCGCGGGTCCCGCCACGACCACGGCCCGGCGACGCGCTGACCCGCCGGTGACCTTCCTGACGCCGGCGTACGGCGAGCGCACCCTCGGCGACGTCGTCCCGGCGGTCGCGCACGCGATCGGCGCCGGGTCCGCCTTCGCCCGGCCCGGGCTCGACCTGCCCGACGCGCCGCAGTACGTCGTCTTCCTCGTCGACGGGCTCGGCGCCGACCTGCTGGCCGCCCATCCGGAGGAGGCGCCGTTCCTCCACGCGCTCCTCGAGGCCCAGGGCGCCGCGCAGGGCCTGACCGCCGGGGTGCCGTCGACGACGGCCACCAGCCTGACCTCGCTCGGCACCGCGCTGACGCCGGGGGAGCACGGGATGATCGGCTTCTCCAGCCGCATCCCCGGGACCGACGACCTGCTCTTCTCGCTGCTGTGGGACGACCGCGTCGACCCCGAGCAGTGGCAGCCGCACCCCACGGCCTTCACCCGTCTGGAGCGGGCCGGCGTGCACACCGCCGTGGTCAACAAGTCCGCCTTCGAGCACTCCGGCCTGACCCGCATCGGCTTCCGCGGGTCGGCCTTCACGGGCGCCGACGACGCCTCCGAGCAGGTGCGCGGGGCGCTCGCGGCCCTCGGCCACGCGCCGTCGCTGGTCTACCTCTACGACTCCGACCTCGATGCCACCGGTCACCAGCACGGGTGCGGGTCGTGGCAGTGGCGCGACCAGCTCGCGGCCATCGACCTCCAGCTCGAGCAGCTGCGGGAGGCTCTGCCCCCCGCGGTCCGCATCGTCGTCGTCGCCGACCACGGCATGGTCGACTCGCCCGCCGACCGCCGGGTCGACGTCGCCGCCCAGCCGGAGCTCCTCGAGGGCGTACGTCTCTTCGGCGGCGAGGCGCGCTTCCGCCAGCTCTACTGCGTCGGCGGAGCGACCGACGACGTGCTCGCGCGGTGGCAGGAGACGCTCGGCGACCGTGCGGAGGTGCTCACCCGCGCCGACGCGGCCGCGCGCGGCTGGTTCGGTCCCCTCGACCCCGCCGTCGTCCCGCGGGTCGGCGACGTGCTCGTCGCGACGCGCGACGACGTGACGGTGGTCGACACCCAGCGCTGGTCGTTCGAGGCCGAGCTCGTCGGCTTCCACGGCTCGCTCACCCCCGCCGAGATGCGGGTGCCGCTGCTGGTCTGCTGAGGCTCGGGACGCCCTGGAGGCGGGCCGGCGACCGGGTCAGCCGAAGGGCAGCGGCTCGGAGACGAAGCTCGCCGCCTGGGCGCGCGCGGCGGTGAGCCGGCGGCGGTGGTGCTGGCGGCACAGCACCTCGTAGGCGACCTCGGCGGGCGGCTGGTCGGCGTGCTCGACGTCGCCGACCACGACCTGCTCGCCCTCGGTGACCATGACACCGTCCTCGGTCCGGGCGTTGTGGGTCGCCCGCTTGCCGCACCAGCACAGCGCCTCGACCTGCAGCAGCTCGGTCCGGTCGGCGAGCTCGACGAGCCGGGCCGCGCCGGGGAAGAGCCGGGTGCGGAAGTCGGTGAGGATGCCGAAGCAGAAGACGTCGATCTGGAGCTCGTCCGCGACCTTCGCCAGCGCCTCGACCTGCTGCGGGGAGTAGAACTGCGCCTCGTCGCAGACGAGGTAGTCGATGCGCGCGCCGTGGGTGAGCTCGGAGACCACGAAGGTCCAGAAGTCGAAGTCGGGGGTCACCTCGAGCGCCTCGTGGGTGAGGCCCAGACGCGAGGAGATCACCGACGTGCCGGCACGGTCCTGGGAGGTGAACATCCGCCCGACGCGGCCGCGGGCGGCGTGGTTGTGGTTGGTCTGGAGCGCCAGCGTCGACTTGCCCGCGTCCATCGTCCCGGTCCAGAAGATCAACTCCGCCACGGGCGGAGATGGTGTCATGCCGGGCGGGCCGCGGACGACCCGAGGTCGGTCACCCGGCGAGGGCCGCGCGCTCCTGGGCGGCGCGCACCTGCGCGAGCTCGGCGAGCAGCTCGGCCAGCAGCGGCGCGACCTCGTCGGGGCTCAGCAGCGCCGCCTCGAGGCCGGACCAGCCGAACCGCGCCGCGCCGTCGATCTCCACGCGGCGCTCCGGCGTCGCGTCCGGCGCCAGCACCGTGCGGTGGGCGGCACCCGCGAGACGGTGGGCCTCGCAGTCGCACTCCGCCCGCAGCAGGGCCACGGTCAGGGCGGAGGCGGCGTACTGCTCGAGCCGCAGCGTCGTGCCGCGGGCCGTGAGGCGCAGGACGGGGCCGAGTGCGCCGTCGTCGGCGAAGGGGCGCAGCAGCAGCGTCACCGGCACGCGGTGCGAGGTGGGGAGCAGGGCCAGGCCGGCAGCGCGCAGCGTGCGGGCGAGGACGGGGGAGCGGTCGAGCACGAGGGTTCCTGATCGGGTCGTCGGAGGCGGGCGCCGGGACGGGCGTACGCCGGGGCTGTCGGGGCTCAGGGCCGGCGACAACAGCGACGACAGGCGCGGATCAGGGTGCTCATGGTGCGGCGAGACTAGCAGCGCGGGCACGGGCCCGGCCGGTGTCTCACCAGTGGATGCCCTTCAGCACGCGCGCGAGCATCACCTGCTGCTGGGTCGCCTCCGCGTCGTTGCCACCGCGGGCGGCCGCGGAGTCCGGGAAGACCTGGTAGGCCAGGTGCAGGACGCGGAAGGCGACCTTCGGCGCGACCGTGTGGGCCACCGCGCCGAGGTTGCCCAGGGCGGTGTTCATCTCGTGCGGACGCTCGACGATCGCGCGGAGCACCAGGTCGGCGGCCTGGGCGGGGGAGATCGTGGGGAACTTCCGGTAGATCTTCGTCGGCGCGATCATCGGGGTGCGCACCAGCTGCATGTGGATGGTCGTGAAGGTGACGCCGTCGCCGACGAGCTCGGAGCTGACGACGTTGCTCCAGGAGTCCAGCGCGGCCTTGGAGGCGACGTACGCACTGAACCGCGGCGGGTTGGTCTGCACGCCGATGGAGCTGATGTTGACGATGTGGCCACTGCCCTGCCCGCGCATGAGCGGCAGCAGGCCGATGACCAGTCGGATCGCGCCGAAGTAGTTGAGCTGCATGGTGCGCTCGAAGTCGTGGAAGCGGTCCTCGGAGAGCCGCAGCGACCGCCGGATGGAGCGGCCCGCGTTGTTGACCACCACGTCGATCGTCTCGTGCTCGGCGGCGAGCTGCTCGCAGAGCGCGTCGATCGCCTCGAGGTCGGCCAGGTCGCAGGAGTAGGCGTGGGCCTCGCCACCGCGGGCCTCGATCAGCGCCTTGGTCTCCTCGAGCTTGTCCTTGCCGCGCGCGACCAGGATCGGGATGCCGCCCGCGCGGGCGACCTTGAGCGCGGTGACCATGCCGATGCCCGAGGACGCGCCGGTGATGACCACCCGCTTGCCCTGCAGGGTCGAGCGGACCTCACGGTCGCCGGTGAGCGAGTCGTCAAGATGGTCCTCCCAGTACGTCCACAGCGCCGCGGCGTAGGAGTCGAGGTCGGGGACGGCGATCCCGGACCCGGCGAGCGCGCGCTCGGTGGCGCGGGAGGCGAAGGTGGCGGTGAAGGAGGAGTGGCCCACCACCTCGGGCGGCACGCCGAGGCGACCGACGGTCTGCGCGAGGGCGACCTGCGCGGGCGCGCTGCGGACGGCGGCCCGCAGCAGGGAGGCCGGCTGGAGGGCGGCCGGGAGGACGCCGAACGGCACGCGCTGGAGGATCGTGCGGTCGACGGGCACGGCGAAGCGGGGGGCCTTCGCCGCGGCCGCGAAGGAGTTGACCAGGTCGATCGTCGGCTGCGGCTCGGGGTTGACCAGGTGGAAGGCCTGACCGTCCAGCCCCGGCTGGTGGGCGAGGTGGTCCATCGCGGAGACGACGTAGTCGACCGGCACGACGTTGGTGTCGCCGAGGTCGACCCCGACCAGGGGGAGCCACGCGGGCAGCGTGTCGCGGATCCGCTTGATGAGCGGGAAGAAGTAGTAGGGCCCGTCGACCTTGTCCATGGCCCCGGTCTGGGAGTGACCGACCACGATCGAGGGCCGGTAGACCCGCCACGGGACCGGGCACTCCTCGCGGACGAGCTTCTCGGACTCGAACTTCGTGCGGTGGTACGGCGAGGGCAGGTGCTGGCCGACGTCGAACATCGTCTCGTCGAAGACGCCCGGGGCGTCGCCGGCGGCCGCGACGGAGGAGACGTGGTGGAAGCAGCCGGCCTCCACCGCCGCCGCGAGCGCCACGGCCTCGCGGGTGCCGCCGACGTTGAACCGCTCGTTGTCCTCGTCGGAGGCGGTCATGTCGTAGATCGCGGCGAGGTGGAAGACGTGGTCGATCGCGCCCCGGTGGGTCTCGATCCATGCGGGGTCGACCCCGAGACCGGGCGAGGACAGGTCGCCCTCCACGGCGTGCACGCGACCGGGGTTGCCCCAGGCGCGCAGCAGGCCGTCGAGCCGGTGGCGTGAGCCGGGGCGTACGAGGACGTGGATGTCGCCCTCGCGGCGCTCGAGCAGCTCAGGGATCAGGAAGCGGCCGAGGAACCCTGTGGCACCGGTCACGAAGTACGCCATGCGCGGAGACTACGCGCGTGGCGCCCCGGCGGGGAGGGGTCAGTCGGGGCGGCTGCCGCCCCCGCCGAACATGATCTCGTCCCAACTGGGGACCGACGAACGGCGCTTGCGCCCCGCCCGCGCCGGCTTCTCCGGCTCGGCCGGCGGCTCGGCGGGTGCGTCGGCCTCGTCGCCGGCGTCGCGCGCATCGCTCGGGTCGTTGGCGGCGGGGGGTGCCTGCGCTGCCCGGCGTACGGCCTCCGCGGTGTCGGTCAGGTCCGTGGTGGCCTCGCGATCGGGGTCACCGGTGCCGGTCTCGGCGCTCGTCTGGGTCGCCGGGGTCGACCGCAGGCGGGTGACCTCCTCGACCTCCTGGTCGAGGTCGTGGACCAGCGCGATCGCATCGTCGCCCAGCCCCGACTCGCCCGAGTCGTCGGACGGCGGGTCGAGCGGTGCGTCGCCGAGGGGCAGCTCGTGGTCGGCCACGGCGGAGAGGCGCCGGGGGCCGGTCGGCGCCGGCGGCTTCGGCGCGCGCGGCGGCTTCTCGCCGATGAGGATGCGGGCCGCGTCGTCCTCGGCGACGACGTACTGGCCCGGGACGTCGTAGGTGAAGGTCGCCCGCGCGCTGCGGTCGTCGATGCGGTAGTCCGCGACCAGGCGCCAGCGGCCGTCCTCGCGGCGCCAGGCGTCCCACTCGACCGTCGCGGGGTCGGTGTTGTGCGTCCGGAGCACCTCGGCGACGGCGTCGCCCAGCGCGCGGGGGGCGCCGGCGGGGGAGTCGGGGCCGCGGCGCAGCGACGAGCGCTGTGCACGGTCGGCGATGTGGGCGCGCTCGGCCAGCACCGGCCCGGCGAACACCATCACCTTGTCGACGGTCGTCTGCGCGGCCTGCGCGACGTCCTCGGCGGACTCCCCGGCGCGGATCCGGGCCTGGATGTCGCGGGGGCGCAGGGCGCTGTCCATGGGGATCTCCAACTGGCCGAAGCGGGTGTCGTCGCCCCGCAGTGCGGCGCGCAGACGGGAGTCGACGGGGACGGCGAACTGCGTGCCGGCGTCGTCGATGAGGACCAGGCGGGAGCCGTCCGGACTCAGGGCCACGACGGAGAGCTGCTGCATCCGCGTGCTCCCTTCTCCCGGCGACCCTTTCCTCGTCGCTCGGGAGCCTACGTCAGCGCGAGCGGCCGAGGGGGGAGCCGCGCGGGCCGGTGCGAGCCGAAGTCCGGACCGCTCAGCGCGTGAGGGCCGGGGTGGCCTCGGCGACCCGGAGGGTGCCGGGCGGACCGGCGATGGTGACGGT
>Ga0172375_10011846_pt1 | contig 11019 bp, 7 predicted proteins | sample LakKiv1m_FD_114537 | JGI IMG/M metagenome (GOLD analysis project Ga0172375, IMG submission 114537) | Freshwater microbial communities from Kabuno Bay, South-Kivu, Congo - kab_092012_11.1m | ecosystem: Environmental > Aquatic > Freshwater > Lake | place: Democratic Republic of the Congo... | reverse complement strand
TCGAAGGGAGTCAACTGAGGCATCATAATCCGGCGTCTTGGATGGCCTTGGAAATGGCGGCGATGACTTTCGCCTCGACTTCGTGCGGCGCGCCGCTGAGCCGCGCGCCAGCGGCTTCGCGGTGGCCGCCGCCGCCGAAGTGCCGGGCGATGCTGTTGACGTCCACCTTTGGATGTTTGGAGCGAAGGCTCATGCGGAACTTGCCGGGTTCGGGGAGTTCCTCGAAGAGGACGGCGACGAGGACGCCTTGGATCGAGCGCGCGTGGTCAATGAGTCCCTCGGTGTCCTCGCGCGTGGCGCCGGATTGCTGGAACATGTCGTTGGTGAGCCAGTAGTAGGCGATGCGGTTGCGGTCGGCCATGGTGAGGTCGGCGAGCGCCATCTGGAGGAGCTGAACGCGGGCGTAGGGGTAACTCTCGTAAACGTGGCGGCTGAGTTCGCCGACGTTGACGCCGGTTTCGACGAGGTCGGCGGCGGCGCGCAACGACGCGGCGCTGGTGTTGGTGTAGGTGAAATTGCCGGTGTCGGTGGCGATGGCGGCGTAGAGGCAGGTGGCAATGTCGAGGCTGAGGTCGAATCCGCCGCGCTTGATGAGGTCGAAGACGATCTGGCCGGTGGCAGGCGCTCCGGGGACGACCCAGTTGATCTCGGCGAACTTCTCGTTGCTGACGTGGTGGTCAATGTTGATGAACGCCTTGCGCTGGCCGATGCGCTGGGCGGCGGCGCCGACGCGCTGCCACGTCGAAGTGTCGAGGGCGATGACGACATCGAAATCCTTCGGCGCATCGGGCGGCCGGGTGACGATGTCGCTGTGCGGGAGAAACCGGAACTTTGCCGGAACAGTGTCATCGTTCCAAGCCTCGACCTGTTTGTCGAGCTGTTTCAGGAGGATGGCAACGGCAAGCTGCGAACCGACGGCATCGCCATCAGGCCGGTAGTGCGTGAGCACAAGGAAACTCTGGTGCTGGCGCAACAAGTCGGCAATTTGCTGGCAGGGATCAGTCATTGGACGGCTCGATGTGCAGTTCGTCAATGAGATGCTCGATGTGCTGGGCGCGGGTTTCCGTGTCGTCGAGGACAAACTTCAGTCGCGGCGTGTATTTCAGGATGATGCGCTTGGAGAGTTCGTGCTGAATGCGGCTGTGGGCTTCTTCGAGCGCGGCGAGCGCGTGTTGTTGCTGTTCGGCGGAGCCGATGACGCTGACGTAGACGCGCCCTTCGCGCAGGTCTTGGGTGACAGCGGCGGAGGTGACGGTGACAAAACCGCAATTCGCGAGGTTAAGTTGCTGGAGAATCTCGCCAATCTGTTGTTTGACAAGTTCTGAAACTCGTTCGACGCGACGGTTGCTCATGTTGGGTCGTCCTTACGGCGCTTACAGCGTGGCGGCCACTTTCTCGACCGTGTAACACTCGATGATGTCGCCGGCCTGGAACTCCTGGAAATTGTCGAGGCGCAAGCCGCACTCGGAGCCGGCCTTGACCTCTTTGACGTCGTCCTGGAAATGTTTGAGGCTGACGATCTTCCCCTCGTATTGGACGGCCTTGCGGCGCAACACGCGGACGCGGCCCGAACGCTGGATGCGACCGCTGCTGACGTAGCAGCCGGCGATCAGCGGTCCCTTGGTCAGTTGGAAGAGCTGCCGGACCTCGGCGCGGCCGACGGCGATCTCCTTGGATTCGGGTTCGAGCAGACCTTCCATCGCGTCCTCGACTTCATCGAGCAACTCGTAAATGATGGTGTAGAGCTTGATCTGGACGTCCTCGCGCTTGGCTACGTCGGTGACGCCGCTCTCCACTTTCACGCGGAAGCCGATGATGATCGCGTCGGAAGCGCTGGCCAGCAGGACATCGTTCTCGGTGATGGTGCCGACGATAGAGTGGATGATTTCCAACTCGACCTTTTCGCTCTTGAGTTTGCCGAGTGAATCGCAGATCGCTTCCAGCGAGCCTTGCACGTCCGCCTTCAACACCACCCGCAGTTTCTTCTTCTCGCCTTCCTCCAACTGGCTCAGCAAATCCTCCAGCTTCGTTCCGCGCCGGCTGCCTTCGGTCTCGGCGGTGGCGGCGGCGGCACGTTCCGCTTGCGCGCGTTGCTCGGCAAGCTCGCGGGCTTCCTCGGCGTTCTTCAACACCTCGAACTCCGCGCCGGCATCCGGCAGGCCGGTGAACCCGACGACCTTCACCGGCGTCGAGGGCGCGGCTTCCTTCACGCGTTTGCCCTTGTCGTCAATGAGCGCGCGCACCTTCGCCATGTGCGGCCCGCAGATGAGGGCGTCGCCGGTTTTCAGCGTGCCTTTGCGCACGAGCACCGTGGCGGTCGGCCCCATGCCGGGCTCCATCTGCGCCTCGATGACGTTGCCCTTCGCGTGGCCTTTCGGGTTCGCCTTCAACTCCATCATCTCGGCCTGAAGCAAAATCATTTCCAACAACGAGTCGAGGTTCTTCTTCGTTGTCGCCGACACGTCCACCGTGATCGTGTCGCCGCCCCACGACTCGGGGTTCAGCCCTTGTTCCTGCAATTGTTTCTTCACGCGGTCGGGATTGGCCGCCGGCAAGTCGCACTTGTTGACGGCGATGATGATCGGCACCTTGGCGGCGCGGGCGTGATTGATGGCTTCGAGCGTCTGCGGCATCACGCCGTCGTCGGCGGCGACCACGAGGATGGCGATGTCCGTCACGTTCGCGCCGCGGGCGCGCATCTTCGTGAACGCCTGGTGGCCCGGCGTGTCGAGAAACGTAATCTTCTTGCCGTCGGGCAACGTCACCACGCTGGCGCCGATGTGCTGCGTGATGCCGCCGCTTTCGTGGGCGGCAACATCGGTCTTGCGGATCGCGTCGAGCAACGACGTCTTGCCGTGGTCAACGTGGCCCATCACGGTCACGACCGGCTGGCGGAACTTCAAGTCCTCGGCCTTCTCGCCGGCCTCGACTTTGACTTCGCGTTTCTGCGGCGGATGCGCCAGCCCGGCGCCGCGGTCGCGCTTTTCCAGCTCGAACAAAAATCCGTGGCGCTCGCAAACTTTTTTGGCCACGTCTTCGCCGACGGTCTCGTTGAGGTTGGCGAAGACGTTGAGTTGCATCAGCTCGGCCAGCAACAGGTGCGCTTTCACGCCGATGCGTTGCGCCAGGTCGCGAACGACGACCGGCGGTTTCATCTGAACGACCTTCTGGCCCTTCTCGTTGACGGTGAACATCGGCGCGGCGCTCACCGGCGCGGTCCGTTTCGCTGGCGGCGGCGGCGGCACGGCCGGCTTGCGCGGTGCAACCGGTTTCCGCGCTGGCACCGTTCTGACCGAGCGCGGCGCGATGAGTTTGGGGGCCGCGACGTGCGCGGGCTTGACCGGCTCGACTTTCGGCGCGGGCGCAGGAGCCGGCGCCGGTGGCGGCGGCGCGACCGGTTTTGGCGGTTCCGGAGCGGCAACTGGAACCGGCACGGGCGGTGGCGGCGGTGCGGGCGCTGGTTCCGGTGGCGGAGCCGGTGGAGCGGGCGGCGGCGGGACGTAGCCGTATTGTTTTTCCAGGTCTTCCGCAGTGATTTTGTCCACGGTGCTCGAAACGCTCTTCACCGGATAGTTGATGGAGTGAAGCTTCTCCACCATCTCTTTGTTGGAGATGCCGCAGCGTTTTGCGAGTTCGTGGACGCGAATGCTCATGAGGTTTGGCCTGCGCCGCGCTCCTGTCGTTCTCGGGCGGCCACGACGATGTCGTGGACCATCTTGGCTTTCTCTTCGCCGAGTAGTTCAATCAAATCATTCACGTCGGCTGCCAGCAGTCCTTCCACGGAATGGAAGCCGCAGTTGACGAGCATTTGTGCGGTCGGTTGATCCAGGCCGTACAGCTTGACCAGTTCTTGGGTGGCGCGGGCGACTTTCTCCTCGAAACCGAGTTCCGCGACCTCGGACTTCTCAATGTCCACCTTCCAGCCGGTCAACTTGGCGGTGAGCCGCGCGTTCTGACCTTTCTTGCCGATGGCCAATGAAAGCTGGTCCGGATCCACGAGCACCCGCACCGTGCCGGTCGCTTCCTCGATCTCCAATGACTTCACCTTGGCCGGCTTGAGCGCTTCCATCACGAACTCGCGCACGTTCGGCGACCAGCGGTGGATGTCAATCTTCTCGCCGCTGAGTTCGCGGACGATGTTTTTCACGCGCATACCGCGCAACCCGACGCACGCGCCGACGGGGTCAACCTTCTCGTCGCGCGAGTGGACTGCGATCTTGGTGCGATAGCCAGCCTCGCGCGCGATGGCTTTGATCTCGACGGTCTTGTCGGCGATCTCGCTGACTTCGAGCTCAAAAAGTTTCTTCACGAAATCCGGGTGTGCCCGCGACAACACGATCTCCGGCCCGCGCAATGTGTTCTCGACACTGAGGATGTAGGCGCGGATCCGGTCGCCGGGTTGGTATTCCTCGATTGGCACGCGTTCGCGGCTTGGCATCAACGCCTCGATCCGGCCGAGGTCCACGATGACGTCGCTGCGCTCGAAGCGCCGGACGGTGCCCGACACGATGTCGCCAGCGCGGCCCTTGAACTCCTCGAACACCATGCTTCTTTCCGCCTGTCGGATGCTCTGGAGCATGGCTTGTTTGGCGGTCTGGGCGGCAATCCGCCCGAAATTGGAAGGCGTGACCTCGATCTCAATGGATTCGCCGAGTTGGATATTCGGCGCACGGCGTTGCGCGTCGGGAAGAGTGATCTCATCGTGTTTGTTGACGACGTTCTCGACAACCAACAGCTTGGCGAACGCGCGGATATTGCCGGTTTTGCGGTCAATTTCGATACGCACGTCCTTGGCGGGGCCGACAGCCTTCTTCGATGCCTGAAGAATGGCCTTCTCAACCGCCTGAAGCAGGGTCTCCTTGTCGAGACCCTTCTCGCGCTGCAAGTATTCCAAGACCGCTATCAGTTCGCCGTTCATATCCGTTGTTTAGTTGTTCAGTTGTTCAGTTGTTCGCTGCGTACGCCCCTTTCGGGGAACAAAAAAGCGGGTACACAGACCCACTTGATCGTTGCAGCCTCCAATTTCAGGGGCGGACTATAGCAAAGCATTCCTGCCGGTCAAGAGGTAATCCGGCAGGCTTATTTGGCCCTGTAATCCCCGCCATTCAGGCTTGCGACGACGGAACGCAGCCACGTTTCCAGTTCGCCCTTCATGCGCGTCACGCGGTCTGCTTCTGTTGCAACGAGGTCGCGCGACTCGGTGCGATCAGCGCCGAGGTTGTAAAGCTCCCACTTCACATCCCCCTTCTTCTCAATGCGATGCAGTTTCCAATCGCCATCCAACCACGCCGCATGACCGGGGAACTCCTTGTCGCTGTAATCGCTGCGGAGTTGGGCGGCAGCAATCGGCTCGGCTTTGGCGGCAGGACGCACCTTGCCGGCGGCTTGCTCCCGCGCGAGTTCCTCCAGCAACGCCGAGCTCTTGCTCGCGATGCCGCCAATCGTGTAATCCCAGAATCCCAGCGGACGCGGTCGCGATTTCATTTCGCCGGTGAGCAAAGACGCAAGACTGGTGCCATCGAGCGGTGGCTGGCGCTTGACCTTCGCGCCGCCGAGTTCCAGCAACGTCGGATAGATGTCCACGGTGCACGACGGCAGGCTCGTCGCGCGGGGCTTGCGGATTTTTGCCGGCCATTCCAACAGGCCGGGCACGCGGAGGCCGCCCTCGTAAATCGTTCCCTTCTTGCCGCGCAATCCGCCGGTCGAGCCTTGGGGGATCGCGCCGTTGTCGCTGCAATACCAAAGCACCGTGTCGTCGGCGACGCCCGCGCTCCGCAATCCCGCACGCAGTTTGCCCATCGCGCGATCCATCGCGGTGATCTCGGCAAGAAACGCCTGTTGCTTCTTGGGCTGGTCTTTGTAGAGCGCGAGGTCGCGCTCGATGCCGACATGCGGCATGTGCGGTGAGCCGAACCAGACCACCGCCAGAAACGGTTGCTTTGCGTTGCGAATGAACTCCAGCGCGGCGTCCACGATGACCTCGGAGCCTTCGCCGGTCGTTTTCACGGCTTTGCCGTTGCGCGACATCCACGGGTCCACATCGAAAAAGTTCGGGCTGGAAAACCACCGGTCGAATCCGCTTTGTCCCGGTGAAACCGGGCTGTCGGCGCGCATTGAGCCGAGGTGCCATTTACCGAAGTGACCGGTCGTGTAGCCCGCCGTCTTCAACGCCTCGGCCACGGTGACTTCTTGCGGTCGGAGCGTGTAGCCCCACTTGAAACAGCCCATCCGGTTCGGCGTCCGCCCGGTCATCACGCTCGCGCGCGTCGGCGAACAGACCGGCGCGGCGGCGTAAAACCGGTCGAAGCGTAACCCCTCGCGCGACATCTGGTCGAACGTCGGCGTCTTGAGTACCGGGTGGCCGTTGTAGGCCATGTCGCCCCAACCTTGGTCGTCGGCCATGCAGAGGACGAAGTTTGGTTTCGCCGTCGTTGTTGCGACAGCTAAACACGCGGCGCAAAGCAGAAGGAAGCAGGTTTTCATTTAGGCAACATCATAGCAGACAAATTTCAAAACTTGAATGACCGACTGTGAACCGCAATACTCGCGTCCACGAAAGGAATCTGACCATGCAACGTTTCTTGATTCTCGTCACTGCGCTCGCTCTGGCTGCGAACGCGGCTGCCGCCACCGGTTTGCCCGACACTTCGAAGATGAACGTCCTGCTGATTAACATCGAGGACTGCAACGCCGACGTGTGGGGTTGCTACGGCAACCCGATCTGCAAGACGCCGCACATGGACCGATTCGCCGCCAGCGCGGTGCGGTTCGACTCAGCGTATTGCCAGGCGTTCTGCTGCAACCCGACGCGTACGTCGTTCCTGACCGGGCTGCGTCCGCCGAGCACACACGTGTTGTCCAACGGCCACGTGATGAATGAGGATCTGCCCGCCGGCGTGTTGACATTGCCGGAGATGCTCAAGAACAGGGGACTCTACACGGCGGTCATCGGCAAACTGTTTCACCGCATTGACTACGCTGAGCGGCAACTGGCGACGTTCGACCGCATTGAGTTGTACGAGAAACCGAAAGACTGGAAGGGGCCGGGGCCGATTATGGAGTTCCCACCGGTGAAACGCGCTCGCGCAAATCCAGCGCCACCCAAGAGCAAGGGGAAGGCATACAACGAATGGCGACGGCAACAATCGGATCGCTACGGCGACTCGGGGCTTGCACCCGAAGAAGAAGCCGATTACCGCAAGGCGCAGGTGGCTGTTGGGCTGGTCAAGGAGTTTGCCAAGACCAAGAAACAATTCTTCCTTGCCGTGGCACAGGGGCGACCGCACACACCGCTCATCGCGCCGAAGAAATACATCGAGATGTATGACCCGGCGAAGATTCCCAATCCACCCGCACCGCCCGAGAGTTTGAAGAATTTCCCCTACATGAAACGCGCCACGGGTGGCAACCCGGACATCTTCACGCAGAAACAACCGACAAAACAACAGGCGCGCGAAGCCATCGCCGCCTACTACGCCTGCGTGAGTTTCGTGGACGATAACATCGGCATGATCCTCAATACGCTGGAGAAAGAGGGCCTCGACAAAAACACCATCGTCATCTTTCTCGGTGACCACGGCTTTCATCTCGGCGACCACAATCTCTGGTCGAAATACTCGATGCTGGAAGCGACCCGTCGCGTGCCGTTCATCGTGCGCGTGCCCGGCGCGCCGGCGAACGGCAAGACCTGCCGCGAATTCGTGGAGTTCGTAGACATGACCCCGACGCTCGCCGACCTGTTGAAGTTCGACACCAAGAACGCGCTGGAAGGCACGAGCTTCGCGCCGTTGCTCTTCAACGTCGCGCGCCCGTGGAAGAAGGCTGTGTTCATGACCGACGGCAACGGCGACAATGTCGTCCGCACCCGGCAGTTCAGCTACTTGGAGTTCAGATCCGGCAAAGCCGACGTCCCCGTTGCGCTCTACGATCTGCAGAAGGACCCGTGGGAAACGGTCAACGTGGCCGACGATCCCGCCTACGCATCCGCGCGCAAAGAGATGGCCAACCTGCTCCAAGCTGGCTGGAAAGCCGCGCTGCCATGAAAACGATATTGCTCTGTGTGTTCGCGGGTGTCCTCATCCTGCAAACTGCCGGCGCCGCACTGTACGAGCCGATGGGGAAACCGTTCACCAAGGTCACGCAGGTGCAGATTGTCACAACGGCCAATCCGACTTTTCTGGAACAGTTCGCTGCGACGGAATTGCAACGGTACTTGGAGAAAATCTCCGGCGCTAAACTTCCGGTGGTGAAGGAAGGCGCAGCCGACAAATCCACCTTCTCGTTCTTCATCAAAAACACACACAACACCGGCGATGGATTCACGTTGCGTTCCGTCCGGAACGGACTGCTCGTGCAGGGTGGTAACGATCTCGGTGCGGTGTTCGGCGTCTATGAACTGCTGGAACGTTATTTCGACGTGCGCTGGTTCATGCCGGGCGACATCGGCGAGTACGTCCCGAAGCGCGACAGGCTGGAGATCGGCAAGATCAATCTGACATTCAAGCCGTCGTTCCGTGTGCGATGGGTCGGCAATGGCGAATGGCCGTTGCGCCAGCGGATGAACGCTTACGTGAAAGCCGGCGACCGCGACGTCGGCATCAATTGGAAATGGCACTTCCACACCTTCATCGTACTCATCCCGCCGGAGAAATATTACGCCAAGCATCCGGAATACTTTGCGATGGTCAAGGGGAAGCGCACCGTCACGGATAGCAAAACGCACGGCAACCAGCTTTGCACGTCGAACCCCGCCGTCATCCGCGAGGTCGCCAAGAACCTCATCGCCACGCTCGACGCGGAACCGGGCATCGAGATCATCACGCTCTCGCCCAACGACGGCGGTGGTTTTTGCGAGTGCGAGAAGTGTGTTGCGCTCGACGAGCCGGGACGCGATTGGTTTGCGAAGTATTCGCGTCGGCTGGCCATCTTCAACAACGAGGTCGCGGCGCTCGTGAAGGCGAAACATCCCAAGGTGCTCATCAAGGTCGGCGCCTACGCGATGTACGCCCGTCCGCCGCTCGACAAGGAGTACCGGCCAGAATCGAACCTGTTCTTTCAACTCTGCCATCTCTATTTCTGCCACAACCATCCGTTGAGCAGCGACGCGTGCAAAGAAGGTGTAACCTACCAACCCAGCAAGGAGTTTCAGCCGAATCAAGAGTTCCGCAAAATCCTCGACCAGTGGCGGAAGTTGTCGCCGCATCTGTTCGTCTATGAGTATTACTCCATCGGCGGCACGGCACGCGCGAACCTGCCGTGGCCGTTGGTACACACGATGCGGAGCGACATTCCCTACTACCGCAAGCACGGCGTGGAAGGTTTCTACACGCAACTCAGCGACACGCTCTGGCACCGGCTCAGCCTGAACTATTACATCGCCGCCAAGCTTTGCTGGAACGCTGACCTCGATGTGGATGCGTTGCTGGAGGATTACTTCCAAAAATTCTACGGCCACGCCGCCGCACCGATGCGCGATTACTTCATGGCAATGGAGAAATCCATGCAAGACTGGAACGGCTGCGCCTCGTACGGACTTCAGGGAGTGTCCGGCTTGAAAGTTATTGGCCCGAAAATCTTCACACCGGAAGTCATGTCGCGAATGGGAACCAACCTCGAACAAGCTGAGCGCCTCGTCGCCGGCGACGAGACGCTCGTCAAGCGCGTCGCGATGGCGCGGCAGATGTATGTGGAAACGCAGGAAGCGTTGAAGACCATCAAGCCGCGATAAGCGGCGACCGAATCATGGATTCCACAACAGCCTGCCGAGTTAGAGCGCCTAACAAAACTGAAAACCTTTGCGTCTTGGAGGTAGGGGCGACCCGCCGGGTCGCCGGCCGGTCAGGATCTTTACGACGCGGACGAGCCGGCGGCTCGTCCCTACCGGCGGTTTTGTTAGGCGCTGTCATTGCCGCCGTGTTTGTGACCGGCGCAGTCGTTCACACCGCTTTCGGCGAGGACTGGCCGCGATGGCGCGGGCCACGCGGCGACGGCACTTGGAACGCGCCCAAGTTGCCGGAGAAGTGGCCGGCAGAAGGTTTGCGTCAGCTTTGGCGGCAGCCGGTCGGTGGTGGTGACGCGGGCGTGGTCGTGGCTGACGGCCGGGTTTATACGATGGACCTCCAAAAGAAGCCGGAGGAGGTTGAGCGCGTGCTTTGCTTCGACGCCGCGTCAGGCAAGCCGTTGTGGACGCATTCCTACGCCGTCACCTACGGCAATCTCCAGCACGGTAACGGCCCACGCGCGGCACCGACAGTGAACGATGGTCGCGTCTATACGCTCGGCGCGCTCGGTCATCTGTTTTGCCTCGATGCGGCCACGGGCAAAACGATCTGGTCAGAGGACATGGTACAGAAACACGGCGCGCGTTTGCCGACGTGGGGGTTCGCTGCGTCGCCACTGATCTTTGAGAATCTGGTGATCATCCACACCGGTGCTGTACCGGAGGGCTGCTACATCGCTCTTGACCGGAGGACGGGCAGGCAAATCTGGCGCAGCGTGGACGACCGTTGCGGTTACTGCACGCCGATCATCATCAAACACAACAACAAGCCGCAACTCATCTGCTGGACGCCGTCGAACATCCGCGGTCTCGACCCGCGCGACGGCAAACCGCTTTGGGCGATCCCGTACAAAGTCACCTACGGCGTCTCGATTGCCTCGCCGATTTTTCAGGAAGGCATCGTCTTCGTGAGCGGCTATTGGGAAGGCTCGAAAGCGATCCGTCTCGGCAAGAACGCGACCGATGCCACACTGCTCTGGGAGGAGAAACAGCTCTTGCGCGGCGAGATGTCGCAGCCGCTTTATCGTGACGGTCACGTCTATCTGCTCGACAGGTCAAACGGTCTGACTTGTTTCAAGCTGGCGACGGGCGAGAAAATCTGGGACGACGGCCACCGCATGACACCGAGGGGAAGCGATCCGCAAGCGAGTCTCGTATGGCTCGGCGACGGCAACCGCGCGATCATTCTCAACGCCGAGGGCAATCTCATCCTCGCGCGCTTGAGTCCCGCCGGCTACGAC
>Ga0172375_10011843_pt1 | contig 11023 bp, 11 predicted proteins | sample LakKiv1m_FD_114537 | JGI IMG/M metagenome (GOLD analysis project Ga0172375, IMG submission 114537) | Freshwater microbial communities from Kabuno Bay, South-Kivu, Congo - kab_092012_11.1m | ecosystem: Environmental > Aquatic > Freshwater > Lake | place: Democratic Republic of the Congo... | reverse complement strand
GCCGGATGGATTTCAGCGGCCGACTGAACGATTGAAAGCCCGACGGTCGAACCTTCATGGGCTGGCTTTATCACCAGCGGCAAGGCCATTGCGCGTCTAATTTCCGCAGTAATGGCAACGGCATCCGGCCATTTTTCCAGGTCGAATGAAAGCCACTGCGGGGTGGGAATTCCATTGCGCTCGAAGATAATTTTCGAAACGATTTTGTCCATTGCAATGGCACAGCCTTCATGGTCGCTGCCGTTATATTTATAGCCCATCATTTCCAGTAGGCTTTGCACAGCCCCGTTTTCGCCGCTGCCGCCGTGCAGGGCATTGAACACGAAATCGACTTCCCGGACTTCCGGCTCGCCCAGCAATTTTATCAGGTTGCGCTCGCCCTCTTTCAGCATCTCCGGCCGCGGTTCGAGAACCATCCGCATCTGTTCAATCGGTAAAACCGTATCGAGCGCAAAAACCGTATGTCCATTCTCGCGCAAAGCCGCGACGATATTCCGGCCGCTGGAAAGCGACACTTCCCGCTCGGACGAAACGCCGCCCATCAGAACTGCAATTTTCATTAAATTTGTTCCCCTTTCAACATTTCAATAATTTCGGCCGCAGCCGGCAAATCTTCAGCCACAAAATCCGGCTGAACCGGCCATTCCGTAATTTTAGCGTGGCTGGCCTGCCGCACACCAGTCTTTACCAAAATCGTCCGGCAGCCCGCCGCAAAGCCGGTTTCGACATCGCGATGTGAATCTCCAACGAAAAACGACGCTTTTAAATCGATAGCGTGTTCACGCGCTGCCCGCAACACATTGCCCGGACGCGGCTTTCGGCAGTCGCAATTTTCATCCGGATGATGCGGACAATAGTAAATCCCGGTCAGTTCAATCCCGGCAGCCGATAACGTATTCCTCAGATATTGGTGAATTTCTTCGACGGCGGTTATGGTTGTCAGACCTTTGGCGATACAGGCCTGATTAGTAATCACGACCAGTTTAAAACCGGCCGATTGTAATCTTTGCAAAGCTGCAACTGTAGTCGGAAAAAGCCGGAACTCGGCTATGTTTTTGACATAATCAACACTGTCATAGTTCAGGGTGCCATCCCGATCTAAGAAAACGGCCTTGTTCAAACTCAAAATATTACTCCGGCTGGTTTATTCATTGGAGCGCTTGCAGGGCTTTTTCGACGCCTTCGACCGCGTTCCGGGCGTACAGATCGGCCTGAATGCTGCGGGCATATTCTTCCGAAACCGGCGCGCCGCCAATCATTATCACGGCTTTGCATCCTCCCGAACGCAGTTGTTTGACGATACCATCCATATTGACCATTGTGGTCGTTAGAAGCGCCGACAAGCCGATAACGTCCGGCTGATGCTTTTGCGCCTCTTCGGCAAATTTTTCGGCGGAGATGTTGACGCCGAGATCGATCACCTCGAAACCGGCGCCTTTGAACATGATGGCCACCAGATTCTTACCAATGTCGTGCAGATCGTCTTTGACCGTTCCGATCAGCAATTTACCTTTCGATCTGACGCCACTTTGCACAAGAAGCGGTTCCAACCGGCCGATACAACGCGTCATGGCGCGCGCGGCAATCAAAACCTCGGGGATGAAAATCTCCCCTTCCTTGAATTTCCGGCCGACGACATTCATACCGCGAATCAAGCCTTCGTTGAGTATTTTTTCGGCTGAAAGACCGTTTTCCAGACCCTGTTCGACCAATTCATAAAGTTCGGCGGCATTTCCGGCTTCCAGGTTTTCGGCCATTTCAAGCAATAAGTCCATTCATACTCTCCATCGAAAATTCAGGCATAAATTACAATCCAATGGTGTAAAATAATAGTGCAGAGCGTCGCGTAAAATCTTAAATTGCATCTGAATTTCTGAAAAAAGAGAATTAACGAGACATTTATGGCAGACATCGAACAATTCAAACTCACTCTCAGGCGCGGCAAAGCCGATTACGTTCCGATTGCCGAACTGGGCATTCATCCGTCAATAAAAGCCAAATATATTGGCCGGCCGCTCGTCTCGCTGCAAGATGATGTCGAGTTCTGGTACACCGCCGGTTACGATTACATCAAATTGCAACCGAGCGCCGATTTCAATCCCGGACGGCTGTTCCTGCAAGACGCCACTAATACGACCTTTAATGCGGATGGCACGGTTTTCCGGAAATGGGCGACCGAAGGTCAAGGTTCAGTCTGCGACTGGCAGAGCTTCGAGCAGTACCGTTTTCCGCGGAAGGAAGATTTCGATTACAGCAATTTCGAAAAAGTGCGGCGTTTTCTGCCCGAAGGTTTGGGCGTGATTGGTCAATATGGCGACATTTTCACAATGGTCTGGGAACTGATGGGCTTCGAGCAATTTTCGCTAGCCCTTTACGATAATCCGGATCTTGTGGCAAAACTCTTTGATAAAATCGGCGATTTAGTACTCAGCATGTTTGAATATTTCGCGCAGAGCGAGGTGGTCGATGTCATGTGGTACAGCGATGATATTGCCTACATTTCCGGCCCGATGCTTTCGCCGCAGGTTTTCCGCCAGTATTTTTTCCCGTGGCTGAGGAAAATCGGCGACCTGGCGCGCAAGTACAACAAACCGTTAATCTACCACACTGACGGCAAACTGGATGTCCTGATGGAAGATATTATCACCAGCGGCGTCGATGCGTTGCATCCAATCGAGCCCAAAGCCATGGCGCTGGCCGATGTTAAAGCCCGCTGGGGCGACCGGCTTTGTCTGATCGGGCATGTCGATGTCGATCTGCTGGCGCGCGGCACACCCGAGGAAATCCGCCAAAAGGTGAAAGAAAACATCGAGACGGCGGCTTACAACGGCGGGTATTGTCTCGGCTCCGGCAACAGTATCCCGGAATATATTCCGTTTGAAAATTACATGGCAATGCTGGCGGCCGCGCGCGAATTCGGAAACCTCAAGTGATAAAACGGCATTTCTTTCTAGTAATCATTTTTATCTGTGCGGGCGCTTTATCAGCCACCGATTCGACTTATCTCTTGCCGCCGCCCAATCCACTCGCCCAGCCGATCGAATACCTGCACTATTATCCGGCTCATTATCGCGCCGGTGGGCGGAATCTATTCAGGTGGGATTTTAATAAGAATTTAGTCAAAGCCGGTGCGATTCTGTTGCCGGTGGCTTTACTGTGCGATCATGCCGTTAATAAATATGTGGTCGGGCATGGTTTTTACCCGGATGATATTTCCAATATCGGCAATGTTTATGGCCATCGTTGGGGCTATGTGGCCGCTGCGGCGATAGTTGGGATAGATGGCTGGCTGAGTCACCAAAAATGGAACAAAACCTTCTCCCAGATCGAATTGATGGGTACTTCGGCGCTCACAACCGCCTTCGTCACTGAAGCGGTAAAGTTTGCCGCACAGCGCGAGCGTCCCAATGGGAACGGCTACAAATCGTTTCCTTCCGGACATACGGCGAGCTCCTTTGCGCTGGCAGCCAATCTCGATGAAATCTACGGTCATAAAATCGGTGTACCGGCTTACCTGATGGCAGCGTTCGTGGCCTCCAGCCGCATTAATGACAACAAACATTATCTGTCCGACACAGTCGCCGGGGCGCTGATCGGCACCTGGATCGGACGTAGTTTTTCCCGGCAACATAATATTGAATGGCAAATTTCGGCTGGAAAATCGCCGGTACTTTCTTTGTCAATTCCACTCTAAGTAAATAATTTATGTCTTTTATAAATGCCATTAATCGACCCGGATGCCTGATCCTTGACGGGGCGCTCGGAACGGAATTGGCACGGCGCGGAATTCCGATCGAATTACCGCTCTGGTCGGCCGATGCGGTTTTACATAATCCGCAGGCCATAATTGACCTTCACTCCGAATATATCCGGGCGGGCGCCGACGTCCTCACGACGGCAACTTTCCGTACCGATGCGCTGACTTTTACAAAAGCCGGGCTGAGTGAAATCCAGGCTGAAGAAGCAACTCGCCGGGCGGTCGAATCAGCCCGAATCGCAATCGCGAATTCGGCTGAAAACCGCCGTATCTGGATCGCGGGTTCAATCGCGCCGCTGGCCGATTGTTACCGGCCGCAAGATGCTCCTGATTTTCAAACTGCCCTGCATTTTCATCGGCAGCACGCCCGGTGGTTGGCGGCCGGTGGCGTGGATTTCTGTCTGCTGGAAACCATGAATAATAAAACCGAAGCCCGGGCGGCCACACTCGCCGCGCTCGAAACCGGCTTGCCGGTCTTTACGAGCTTTATCCTAAACGAACACGGCAGTCTGCTGAGCGGAGAAAAAATCTACCCGGCAATCAAAGCAGCTGCGGAACTTGGAGCTGCGGGAGTGGGAATCAATTGCACTCATCATAGCATCATTACGGATTTTTTAAAACATTACGCCGACAGGATTTCGCTTCCGCTGGTTGTTTATGCCAATACCGGAATATATTCTTCCAAAACCGGCTGGCATTCAGACCCGGATTTCTTTCCTTTAAATTATGCGAAAATAGCGGCCGGTTGGTTGAAAAAAGGTGTTAAAATCATCGGCGGTTGTTGCGGAACGACCCCGGATTTTATTAAAGCATTATCCGCCTTAAAAAATAGTCCAGAGTGACCGGGAATCACGCTGGACTGGAGGGTAGTGAGGTTTGGGGATTTCAAAAAAGTCGCTGTAAATATACTCAGACCTAAAACCGGATAGATTGCTCCGGGTCACATGGTCTGATTTCCACGACGGAATAATGTTTATGATTACTGATAATGGAATTGAAAATTGGGCTTTATTGCGCGCCGATGGTCGACCAGGTAATATTAGCCAGAGTTCCCTGTAAAGTAGTACTATGGCCGCAACCGCTTTCGTCAAATGAAGAACCGGTGAAAGCCGCATTAAAACGCCACAAACCGGCCAGCGTTGCCAAATCATCCGGCACATAATGTTCCAGGAGTTTGTCGGGATTATTGGCGTGGAATTGGACTTCGGCCGATTCGATACAACGCCTCCAAAGCCGCACTTCGTCGAAATAGCCTTCCCAGTAATTTCCGACGTTAGTATTCACTCCAGGCAAATCGTAATCCGCACCGATCAGCAGATGGCTGGCGCCGATATCGATAGCCAGTCCGGCGATAAGTTTGGACTTTACCCGATTCCCATCGAAAAAAAATGTCACGACGTTTTCCGCTTCGGTCAGACAAAGATAGTGAAAAACCTGACTGCGCCAATCCAATCCGGCGATACTGAAACTGCCAAATAATTGTTCGTCGATAAATACTTCGATCAGACTTGAATCGTCGGCGCCCTGGAAAATCGCGATTTCATCGCCACCGTTATCATTACCGACCATCACCAGAGTGCGCGCGTCAGCCGGTAAAGAAGTATCCGCCATCGCCCAAATTTCAAGGCTGAAATCGTCGCTGAAAATGCTTTTCATAGTATCGGAATTGGCGACCTCCACATAACAAGCACCACCCAACCGGAGGGAGTTGACACCTTCCTCGACAGCCGGTTCACTGCAACTACTGTAAAGCGCCATAATCAGCGCCGTTAACACTATCGCGCCGGTCAACCATTTTCTCATAAAGATTTATATAACCGGTCGACCAGTGTTCCGTCCGGCCGGTAAAATTCAACGACTTGTTTCATCTTCTCGTAATCGATGGCAAAGGTTTGATAATCGCAAATCGCCCGGTCACGCCCATAACAGATCCGCTTTATCAGTCTGCCATGTTTATTAAATAACAACTCACTATATCCGGCCGGTTGTCCAGCCTGGTCAAAAACCTGATTGATCACCGTCATGCCTTCGTCGGTCTTTTTATAGCTGAATCGGTAATCATAATAGCGATTCCCGAGGTCGTCCATGACGACCAATTTTTTCAGATATTTTTGCTCGTTGTAAAATCCCTTGACGAGCCAACCGGTTTTGATAATATTGAATTGCTTATCGAACAGGAATGAATTGAGATCGGTCAGATTGCCTTCGCCTTCAAATTCAATTCGCTGTTCGATAACCTGCTCATTTTTACCATAGTAAAACGTGCTGCGCGCCACTTGACCGCCATCTTCGTTCAGATAATCCACAAAGCGGATGAGCCGGGTAGAGTCACGCAGTACGACCGCCCGCGACGGGAAACGCTGACCTTCCTCATCAACGTAATAGAGCGGCCGGTTGAAGACCAAATCCCAGACGGTGGCTTTCGAAGAGGTCAGCCGCATCGCGGGAACTGCGGTTGTTTTTTTTGAATTTTGCTGATTGAAATATTCCAATGACAACAATTCTCCGTCGGCGGCATAAGTAGCCTTGAAATAGGCTGCGTCCTTAACGGCACCGTAGGTTTCTTCTTTACCGAGTAATTGTTTAGGCGTTTGACTGGTGGAATAATATTTCACAACCTGCGGCGCATCGCTTTTTGGGGCTGAGGCTGTTCGGGCTTCGTCAATATGCAAAGCATCTTGCGCGAAATTCAGCATCTGCCACAATTCCGCTTCCGTCAAAGGAATCGCCACATTCAACGAATCCACCACGAGATGCGGACCACCTTTTTGGCGATAGGATTTGAAAAATTGCAGTCCGCGGGGCCGGATGACCGGCAAACCCTGTGGATCGTTCTGATCAACAACTGTCACGCCCTCGAGAAAATCCTTGCGCGTCGCCGTCTTCCGGCTGCCGCAATTGTAAAATTTCAATCCGAGCGCCATAAGCCCGGCGATCAGAATAATATTTCCGCTTTGAATGAGTTTGGTTCGATTCATGGCGTTAAAATAGCAACATTAATCCCAATATGCAACATGGGTTCTCGCTCATTGGAAGGGAAAAAATAAATAATTTCAGGTTTTAATCTGTTTCTCGATCGTGCGCCGTCTTTGCTGCAGAGTGGAGAGTTGAATCACCAGGGCGGTGCTGTCCTCGCCTTTTTTCTCGGCGGCTTTAATCTTGTCACGAACCGCCAGGATTTCCGCATCGGTATCGACGGTCAGCAGAACGGCGATACAATCCTGAGCCAGGTTTTTTAATGTATCGGTATCTTCGGAATACTGAAGCGGTTCGGCTTCCAGCACCAGACGTGCCAGATAAAGGCGCTGCTCTTCATTTAATTCGATATTAAAAAGTTCATTGGCCAGCGGCAGTTCGCCGGAGCGCAGAAAGTTCAGCAGTTTTTCGGCAATCGGATACAGAACCGGGTGATGGAATTGGTTGGCCTTGATATGGTCTTTGACTAAAGATTGTAAACTTTCATGCCGCGCCAGAATGATTTTCAGCAATTCATATTCGGCTTTGTCGGCGGCTGTACTCAGGCGAATACTCTTCGCGCTTTCCGGGCTGTGTCCGTTACCGTTGCGAATCTGATTACTGCGTCGTCTTGAAATGTAGCGCATCTGCGCCTGGATATGTTCTTCCTTGACGTTGATGCGCCCGGCGACTTCGCCAATCAGCAGGTCAAGTGCCACCGGGTTTTTGATTTCCACCAGTTCCTCGGCCAGATGCTCGACGAATTGGGTCTTGCCGGCGGTCGTTTTCAATTCCATCGCACTACGATCAATATAATAGGTCATAAAATCGGGCGCCGAATCGTAAAGTTGTCGGAATTCATCCGGTTTGTGGTCGCGCAGAAAGGAGTCCGGGTCGTCTTCTTCTGGTAGGCGAATCGCACGCACATCCAATCCTTCGCGCATCAGCAGGAATCCGGCTCGTTCGGTAGCTTTCTGGCCGGCCTCATCGCCGTCATAACAAAGCGTCACTTTATTCGTAAAACGCCGGATCAGGCGGGCATGATGAAAGGTCAGAGCTGTGCCGGAACCGGCGACAACATTGGTAAATCCTTTGGTGTAAAACCGCAGGAAATCGGTGTAGCCTTCGACGATTATCGCATCGCCGGTTTTCTGAATGGCATCCTTCGAGAAATTTAATCCGAAGAAAATTCCGCTCTTGAAATAGATCGGCGTTTCCGGGGAATTCAGATATTTGGCGTCCTCATTTGGATCGAGTGCGCGCCCGCCGAAGGCCACGGTACGCCCGGCTAAGTTGATAATCGGGAACATGACCCGGTTGCGGAACCGGTCATAAAACTTGTTGCCTTCCTTGCGGATAAACAGGCCGGATTTCTCCAGCACCGCCGGTGTAAAGCGGTTCGGGTCGATTTGCCGGTAAAGGCTCTCCCATTCGTCCGGAGCAAAACCAATCCGGAACTGTTCGATAATGTCGCGTCCGAAGCCGCGCTTCCCGACATATTCCAGGGCCGCGCGACCGCGGTCAGACATTAATTGTTTATGGTAAAAGGCAACCGCGATTTCATGTAGTTCATAGATCAGGGCGACTTCGCCTTTCTGGGAATCGTCGCCGCCTTCCCATTCGATATTAATTGCGTACTTGTCGGCTAATCTTTTCAAAGCTTCGATATAGTCTATTTTCTCGTATTCCATCACGAAAGTCACGGCGTTGCCGCCTTTTCCGCACCCGAAGCAGTGAAAAATGCCAAGGCTCGGATTGACGCTGAAGGAGGGCGTTTTCTCCTCGTGAAACGGACATAGCCCGAAGAAATTGCGCCCGCGTTGTTTCAATTGCACGACGTCCGAGACGACGTCGAGAACGTCCGCCCGGGCTTTGATCTGTTCGATGGAGTTGTTGGAAATCTTCGGCATACCGGCGCTAATTTAAGCTTTCAAATCTTTTTCAGACAGGATTTACAGGATATACAGGATTTTTACTGACAAGATTGACAAGATGTTTTTAACCGCGAATGAACACTAATTAACGCGAATTATTTGAAAATTTCGACGCGGAGGGAAACATCGTGGAGATTTTGATATATTCTCTCCGGTTTAGAAAAACCTGTTTCCTGCCCTCGCGAATAAACACTCAACCAATCAGCGTCTCTGCACGCTGGATCAGAATCGCCTTGAATTCCGCTGATTTTTGGGCAGAAAGAAAACTGCCTTCGGTCGCCGCTATCAACTTTGGTATAACATTAGTGAAATGATTGAGGATATTTTCATACTGACGTTGATTGATGCCGAGATTATCCGCAAGTTTTTGAAAGTCGCCGCGAGTCAGATTACGTTTCTTACCATTCATGGATAGGGCGGTCTCTTCCGGATCGATTTCTTCTGAAATCAATAACCGGGTTGATAACAAATCATAGGCTGGTGACAGTTGGATCATACCATTTGGCCTATAAATCAATGAAAAATTCTTCAGATGCATATCCGCATTTCCGGTTAAAAAAGAAAAAATCACAACTTCGAGAAAATACTGACAATCCAGAAGTGGATTTGAAGAATATTTTTTGATAATCCGTCCTATGCTTTCGAGCGAACCCCGATATTTATGTTCGGTTAACCGACCGGTTAATTGACACATATCTTCCATGTGAATTTTCAGGTCATTTTTATCTCGGTCGATCCGGCGGGTAATGTATGCTAATTCACCGCTTGCCAGCGCGATCAGACCATTAGGCACAGTTTTTATTCCAGCTATTTCTGCCATCCGCATCGTTAAATGTTCAATTTCCGGCATCTCGGGATAATTCATTACCGGTGGTTTAAGAATATATTTGCCCCATAATCCGATAATGGTAAAACGGTTATTACCATGACGGCTTTTTTCTATTGCCACTGACAATTTTACCTGTACGCCGGGAATAGTGACCCGGCTGAGCACAACTTTTTTGGCCAGTTCATTTAATTGATTGTATGTATAATCCAGATCTGGAGGGATAGTCCGCCCGAACAAATACTGACAACAGCGTTTATGATAATATTGATGTGATTCAGAGTCGATAATTGGTTGACTGCATATCCGACAATAGTTCATTTCCGGCCTTAATCATTTTCCACTTCAGCAAATATGGAAACAGCTCCAATGCAATCCTGGCAGCATGTCATTACTAATCCCATCCGATCGTGTTGATCCAATTTCCAGGTCTCCTGCACAATATTCAGTAACCATCCTTCCGGAATTAATCCGTCAAAAAAAGAAAACATGGTCGAACTGGTAAATGGTTCCTTACGAAGGGGCAAGGTTAAACTGATCGCCTGAGAAGAAGTATCTGTAAGATACTTGTCATCATATTGAAAAACATATCCCTCATCGGTTTCCGACAGAACTCCAGCCAACGTATCACACCAAAGTACTCTTGCCCTACGCATCATCGACTTCTTTTCTCGGTTGGGCTTGCGGCGCCATCTGATATCCAAAAAGCGCTAAAACCTGATTGATTTTATCTACCCGCAGAGTTTGCTTACCCTGCTCCATTTCGCGGATAAATCTTAAGCCAACTCCGGTTCTACGGGCGAGTTCCTGTTGGGTTAATCCCAGAATCCGCCGTCGTTTTTTAAGAAATTCAACCAACACATCGTCCATTTTTATACCTGTTCGGGTAAAATTCACAAATATCACAACAAATATATACCCATACGGGTATAATGGCAAGCAAAATATTGCGGTTTGGCACCGGAAGGGTATAAATTCTGCAAACTCTGAAACCTGTCTGACAAGACTAACAAGATATTTTTTAACCGCGAATGAACACTAATTGATGCGAATTAATTCAAAATTTCGACGCGGAGGTTTTTCCGTAATTTCTCCGTGTTCCCTGGTGATTACTCTGGAATACTCCGTGTCGCTCTACAAATCGACGATCGTCGCGCCGGTGCCGCCGCTGTCGAAGTCTTCGAAGTGATAGCTGCGCACGCCGGGTGTGGTTCGCAGCATCTCATGGGTCATTTTTTGGAGGGCGCCGGTACCTTTACCATGGATAATTTCGACTTGGTTCAGACCGGCCAGCAGAGCGCGGTCGAGAAATTTTTGCAGGGCGTTTTCGGCCTCGTCATAGCGCATCCCGCGCAGGTCTAAACGCGGTGAAAAGAGCGGTTCGCTTTTTAACATGGACGGCGCAGATTGTTTGGTCGCAGAGGCACCTTTTTTAAAAGGTTGCAGGGCGTCCCGGCTGACCCAGAGCGTTTTACCGCCGACAACGATCCCAAAGCGGGCGTTCTGGGCGCCAACCTTGATGATCTCGCCCGGCTCGCTGACGCCATCGAT
>Ga0172375_10011841_pt1 | contig 11023 bp, 8 predicted proteins | sample LakKiv1m_FD_114537 | JGI IMG/M metagenome (GOLD analysis project Ga0172375, IMG submission 114537) | Freshwater microbial communities from Kabuno Bay, South-Kivu, Congo - kab_092012_11.1m | ecosystem: Environmental > Aquatic > Freshwater > Lake | place: Democratic Republic of the Congo... | reverse complement strand
TAAACTGTATTCACCTTGCTTCCGAGAAATGCGGCGGTAACCGCAGCCTCTTCCGCAACAGGAATATCCGATGTTCCTGCAGTAATGATAAGAACGCTGCCTGTTTTTTTCTTTTCCCCGCCGACCGAAATGATTCCAGATGCCGGATGAAATACAGCTCCTTTTATTTTAAGAGCATCATAGACTTCTTCCGTAGCCTTCGTGATAAGAAACTTCCTGCTCTTTTTGTGCATCGCCCTCGCAATGCTGAACACCTGTTCTTTTGTCTTCCCTGAAGCAAAGATAACCTCCGGGATTCCCTGTCTTAAATGCCTGTGATGGTCAACCTTTGCGAATGAGATATCTTCATATGGAAGGTGTTTAAGTTTGTTTATCGCGCTTTCAACGGAGGTTTTTCCTCTTTTTACCGAGGAGAGTATTTTTTCTATTTTATTGTTGTCCACTTGAACTAAAACTCGGATTTGATTGCGCGGTTCATAAGTTCATTTACTGCGTCATGGGCGTTTTTGCCTTCATGAAGAACTTTATATATCTGCTCCACGATCGGCATCTCGACATTATGTTTTTGGGATAATTGATAGGCGGATTCAGCTGTATCAACTCCCTCTGCAACCGCTTTTGTCTGCGCGAGGATATCAGCCAATTTCATTCCCTGTGCAAGTTTAATGCCTGTAGTATAATTTCTTGAAGTCGTGCTTGTGCATGTCAGTACCAAATCGCCAAGCCCGCTTAATCCTGCAAAGGTCTCAGCCTTTGCCCCCATCGCTATCCCAAGCCTTTTCATCTCCGCAAGCCCTCTTGTTATCAGCGCGGCGCGCGCATTATCGCCAAGGCCAAGGCCGTCTGAAATTCCGGACGCGATTGCCATCACATTTTTCAACGCGCCTCCAAGTTCAACTCCGATTAAATCATCATGCGTATAAACCCTGAAATGATTCGTATTAAAGACTTCCTGAAGCAGCAGCCCCGTGTCTTTATCTTCCGCTGCAAGCGTTACTGCAGTCGGCTTTCCTTTTATCACTTCCTTTGCGAAACTCGGCCCTGAAAGCACTGCGACAGAACGTCCTGAGAGTTCTTTTAAAACAGATGAGACTGTAAGAAGCGTGCCTCTTTCTATCCCCTTTGATGCGCTGATAATCACAGTTTGTTCTTGTATGTGAGGAAATGCCTCTTTGAAAACAGCTCTCGTATTCTGAGAAGGAACGACATTAAGAATATACCGGGCTTTTTTTACGGCATCATCAAGCCTGTAGAAAATTTTTAAATTATCAGGAATGGTTATATCAGGAAGATATACATTGTTTATTCTTGTCTTTTTCATCTCTTCGGCAAGAGACTCTTCATACACCCAAAGAGATGTATCATAACCTTTCTCTGCCAAAAGACATGCAAGGGCCGTCCCCCAGCTTCCAGCGCCTATAACAGAAATGTAACCCATAATGTAAAATTAAAAATTTAAAAGTAAAAATGCAAAATTAAAAAATTTTAACATCTTTGCTTTTTGAATTGAAATTTTGAATTTTTCTTTTTGCATTTTGATTTAAAAAACTTACCATTTTATCAACACAGAGGCCCATGTAAGCCCGCCTCCGAATGCCTCTAAAAGCAGATAATCCCCATCTCTTATTCTACCCTGTCTAAAAGCCTCGTCAAGGGCAATCGGTATGGAAGCAGCGGATGTATTGCCGTATTTGTCAAGGTTCACAAATACTTTATCCATAGGTATGCCCAGTCTTTCGGCAGTGGCCTGAATAATCCTGAGATTTGCCTGATGCGGTATAAGCAGAGACAACTGGGACGGCTTTAGCTTATTTTCGTCAAGAGACTTTTTAACAAGGCTTTCCAATGTCCGAACAGCAATTTTAAATGTCTCATTGCCTTTCATTTTTATATAATGCAATCTCTTTTTAATGGAATCCTTTGATGCAGGATGCCTTGAGCCCCCGCCCGGCATATTCAATAACTCCCACATGCCTCCGTCAGACCCGAGATGGGTTGATATGATACCCCTGTCTTCATTTGTTGCCTCGAGTATGGCTGCTCCGGATCCATCGCCAAAAAGCACGCAGGTTGACCTGTCCTCCCAGTCAGTGATCCGTGAAAGGATTTCTGCGCCGACAACAAGCACCCTTTTGTGAGAACCGTTTCTTATAAAACTGTCTGCTATAGAAAGCCCGTATAAAAAACCTGAACATGCGGCATTTACATCAAAGGCAGCAGCCTTTTTTAAACCAAGCTTATGCTGCAGATGGCACGCAGTCGCAGGGAAAGGCATATCACCTGTAACTGTGGCAACGATTACAAGGTCAATATCCTTTGCTTTTATGTCTGTTCTCTTGAAGGCAGCCTTTGCCGCCTCACACGCGAGGTCTGACGCAGCTTCCTTTTCATCAGCTATTCTTCGTTCTCTTATCCCTGTTCTCTCTCTTATCCATTCATCAGAGGTATCCACCATTTTTTCAAGATCGGAATTGGTTAATACCCGTTCAGGGACATAAGAGCCGGTAGCAACAATTTTAGCCCTCAATTACGGCTTTCTCCTTTTTATGAAATCCCGTTATCTCTTTTGAAATAATTTCATGCACATTATTTTTTGAAAACTCCACCGCAACCCTTAGAGCATTCCTTATTGCGCGAGCAGAAGACCTTCCGTGGCTTATAATGCACGTGCCGTTTAAACCGAGCAAAGGGGCTCCGCCATATTCCGCATAATCTGTTTTTTTCTTAAAGTTTCTCAACGCGGGTTTCATAAGAAAATATCCGACTCTTCCGGCTGCTACGCCTGCGATCTCTCTTTTAAGCATCTTCATTATTACTTCGGAAAGTCCTTCGCTGGTCTTCAAAACCACATTTCCTATAAAACCGTCGCACACCACGACATCGGCATCGCCTGAAAATATATCCTTACCTTCTATATTGCCTATAAAATTCATATCTGCTTCCTTAAGAAGCTTGAAGGCGTCTCTGGTAAGCTCGTTACCCTTTGTATCTTCTTCTCCGATGCTGAGAAGAGCTACTCTCGGCTTTTGCTTATTGAAAATTATTCTGCAGTAAGAATTGCCCATCAGAGCAAACTGCAGGAGGTTCTCTGACTTGCAGTCAACATTTGCTCCAGCGTCTATCAGAACGAATAATCCTTTAAGCGTAGGCATAATCGCCGCGATTGCGGGCCTGTCAACGCCCTTTGATGTTCCAAGGACAAAAAGAGCCGTTGCCATTGCTACGCCGGAATTGCCGGCGCTTACAACAGCATCGGCTTCTTTATTTTTTACGGCGTCAACTGCCCGCCTGATAGAAGAATCTTTTTTTTTCCGCAAAGCGGTAACTGGAGATTCATGCATTCCCACGACTTGAGATGCATGTCTGACATGAATGCGGTGGGAAGGATACTTTCTCCCTTTAAGTTCTCTTTTAATACGGGATTCGTCTCCGAAAAGCAAGACCTCAAGATCATCATATTCCCTTACAGTCTCGATAGCGCCTTCGACTGTAACAGCCGGAGCGTAATCGCCTCCCATGGCATCGAGAGCAATCTTCATGCTTCTTTTTCGATTATCTCAAGAACCTTGCGGCCGTTGTACGAACCGCAACTTGTGCATGCCCTATGCGACAGCTTTAATTCCTTGCACTCAGGACATAAACTGAGATTCGGCATCTGGCCTTTCCAGTTCGCCCTGCGCTTATCTCTTCTTGTCCTTGTATGTCTATGTGTCGGATTTGCCATTATTGCTCCTTTCTAAGTAATTCTTTAAGAATCTCAAGCCTTGAATCTACTGTTTTTAAATCGCAATTACATTTTTTCACATTTAAATCCGCCCCGCATTTAAGGCATATTCCCTTGCATGTTTCTTTGCAAAGCGGTTTCATCGGAATATTCAAAACAATCTGCTCTTTTAATAGTCCCTGCAGGTCAAACTCATCGCCTGCATAAAATCCCATATCAAGCTCATCCTCTTTAACCTCATACTTGCCCTCTGTCTTCATCTCTTCAAAAGGATGATAGATAACATTAACAGGGACTTCTATTTCGACTGAATATGCATTAAGACATCTGCCGCACTCAAGCTCTGCCTTTGCTGTTATATCCCCTTGTATTATAAGCTCTGAATCGACTTTCCTGATGCTGAGATTTCCCCTTACCGGAGAAAGAAGTTTTACGGCATCCGATTCAATCGTCTCATCAATATCTAAATCGAGACCTTCGTCAGGTATCTCTGAAATCAATATCTTCATTATTGTAAAGCCCGCCAAAAAGTGTTTAATTATAAAGAATATTCCGGAAACATGTCAAGGAACTCCCTGCATCTCGATTCCGTAAAAAAATCAAGCCGTATTTTTTTCTGGATGTTTTGCCCGTTAATTTGGTAGTCTTTTCCGTATGCGCAAACAGCACGTGGCTTCCCGCAACCCATGGGTATTCGTTCCCACTCTCTATTTCGCCGAAGGACTGCCTTATATAATCATCAACACCGTCTCAGTCATCCTGTATAAAAAAATGGGGATAGACAATGCCAGCATTGCTTTCTGGACAAGCTGGCTCTACCTGCCATGGGTCGTCAAGATGTTCTGGGGGCCTATAGTGGACATTTATGCAACTAAGAGAAAATGGATTCTCTCAACACAGTTTGCTATGGCTATATGTCTTTTTTCTGCAGCTTACGCGCTAAACACAGAGGGATATTTCTTCCTTTCTCTCTTGGCCTTTGCAGCCGGCGCATTCATTTCTGCAACGCATGACATCTCTGCGGACGGGTTTTATATGCTTGCGCTCAGCAAGGATGACCAGGCGCTATTCGTAGGTATTCGCGCCACATTTTACCGGCTTGCCATGATCTTCGGCTCGGGCTTGCTCGTTTATATGGCGGGCAGTATCGAGGCCGCCACAGGCAGCATTTCATTGAGTTGGATAGCAGCTATCTCTGCGGCTGGTTTTGTGTTCATCCTCGCGTCCCTGTATCACATGGTCGTGCTCCCCTTCCCTTCTTCTGACAGTAAACGTTCCCAAGCGGAGGCAAGGAATGATACTTCCCTGTTTGAAATATTCCGTTCTTATTTCAAACAAGAAAAGATAGGGGCGATCATTGCCTTTATTCTGCTCTATCGTTTTGCCGAAGCCATGCTTCTCAAGCTGGCCCCGCCTTTTTTGCTGGATCCCAGAAGCGCGGGCGGGTTGGGACTTTCTACCGCTCAGGTCGGGATAGCATACGGCACAGTTGGTATGATCTGTCTCGTTGCAGGAGGAATACTCGGCGGATGGCTTATATCCCGGTTCGGGCTCAAAAAGTGCATCTGGCCTATGGCGGTAATGCTTTATTTTCCCGATATTTTTTATGTATATATGGCCTATGCCCAGCCTGATATCGGACTCACATATGTCCTCGTTGCCTTGGAACAGTTCGGCTACGGGTTGGGGTTCACAGCATTCATGGTATATCTTATGTATGCAGCTCGTGGAAGATACAAGACCTCCCACTTTGCTATTTCCACAGGCATCATGGCTCTCGGCATGATGCTGCCCGGATTCATCAGTGGGTATCTCCAGCAGGCTGTCGGATACAAAATGTTCTTTATTATGGTCTGCATTCTGACGATACCGGGACTCCTGACCATTCTATTTATTCCAAAAGATGAAAAACCAGAAGAAGCCGAATATTTATAAATAGTCCTTAACCTTAAAGGTCTTTGTTGCAACGTCCTCTTTTCCGTTTTTGTCTTTTACGGACAGTCTGACGGTCCACTCGGAAGCTCCCTTGATCTCATCGAGCTTGACCGAACCGATTTTGCTGTTTCCTGCCTGCGCCGATGACTCATTTATTTTTCTCCAGTTGTCCGGCTCGGCGCCTTCGCCTATTTCGAGAGAGTATTGCCCAAACGACGAAGCTGCGGCTGTGCCGTAAATTTCAAGCAAATTTCCTTTTTTCTTCAGACGAAAAAGTCTTGCGTATATGAAGTTTTCGATTTCTGAGCTTAACGCCTTCAATGCATCGAGCCTTCCGTAACCGGCATAAGGGTCCCATCCTTTTTTGCCTACATCAACAGAGCTTTTTCTTAAAATCCATTCTGCCTGCACATTAGTAAGAGAAGGGTTATGTGCAAAGAGAAGCGTTGCGGTTGCCGAAACTATAGGCGCGGCAAAAGATGTCCCGCTTGCAATATAGTAAAGCCTATCGGGGCCAAAGGAGTGCATGTTCAAAAGCTGTCTGCCGAGTGTGCTCGTATTTCTTGCCCTTAGAGAAAAAATATTTTTGGCAGGCGCTGATATGAATACGTTTTCGCCGAAATTGTAATTTTCAACCGGATTGTCCTCCTGGTCCGTCCCACCCACGGTGATAACGCCTCTAAGCGAGGCAGGCGCATAGTCCTTAATATCAATGCCCTCATTCCCTGCCGCGGCGATAATAAGGCAGCCTTTGCTGTAGGCATAGTCTATAGCCATCTGTTCTATTTTGCTTATCTTTCTGCCGCCGATACTAAGGTTTATGACTTTAGCGCCGTTGTCTGCGGCATAAATAACCGCTTTTGCGCTGTTAAAAGCTGTGCTCACTCCCGATGAATCAGAAACTTTGAGGGGCATTATCTTCGCTCCCCAGTTGATTCCAGCAATTCCCTCGCTGTTATTCGATGTTGCGGCAATTATGCCGGAAACTACCGTGCCGTGGCCGTCATCGTCAAAAGGTGCATTATTCCAGTCAACAAAATTCCAGCCTGCAATGTCGTCAACATAACCATTACCGTCGTCATCAATGAAATTGCCCGGTATCTCTTTAGTGTTTATATAGAGGTTATCGAGACTGAAATCCGGGTGAAGGAAATCAAGCCCCGAGTCTATAACAGCAATAATGACCGGGTTGTCTTGCCCTGTCTCTATATCCCATGCGGAACGACCTTCCTTGCCGCCGAGAGGTTTAAAGCCTACTGTGGATAACGCCCACTGACTTTTGGCAGGCGCACTGTCGTCGGAACCGCCCGAACCTGTGCTGATGGGCCCGATAGAAAGCCCGAACCCTCCGAAAAAGCTCTTGGATTTTTTCTTTTTTTCTTTTGGGTAAAAATAAGGATCATTCGGAACATGCGGGTCCGAATCGCCTTGCTTCATTCTATAACATATCAACTCTCCTTCAGGAATCCGGAAGATATAATAATCATCTTTACCCGAGGGTTGAAAACCATCGAACATGTCGAGGTCCCATCCCTGCATTTGCTCTGCGACTTTTCTTGAAATCTTAATGTAGAATTCCGGAGACTCCGGCGATCCTGCAATGTATGCCTTAAATACCGAGGTCTCAAGACCGACAAAGGGGTTTTTGTCCCCATATCCCTGCGCAACTATGCCCGGGCAATCAGCTTCTGAGACAGTAACAGGTTTTCCGTCAAATGCAAAAAAATGATGGATTGACGGTTTTTCCCCGGCAAAATCTATCCTGTCGCCTCCATGAACCACGTTTATCTGAGGCTGCTGCCCTAATTGTTCGGATAGTTTGGGCTTATTAAAGGCAAATCCCTCAGGAGAAAAAACTCCGAGCGGCCTTCCGGTCTGCCCGAATAAACCTGACGAACGCGGATGAAAGGAGACATCAGGCAAATTCAAACCGGCAGAGGTAGTTACCGGATAAAAAACAGCAGAACCGGCGATATTGCTTATTTCCAATGGAAAACCGGCAATCGCCTTATCAAAAGCGCTGCCTCCAGTTTCTTTTGGAGCATCGAATTCTAATAGATGGGGGAATATGAATGTATTTGCAGTATTTTTCCCTTCCTGCTCCTCCAACTTCTTTGCAATATCGGGCGTATAATTATCTATTTTAGGATCCTGCCAGTCGCAGGTAGGACAGATGTTTAACGAAAGGCTTGTCTCCTGCAATGCCTCTCCTGTTTCTCCGACAGGCATATCACCTGTAACGACTGCATTAGCCGGATTTGAGAATGATAAGGCTAAAAGCGTGATGAAATATGCCGGAACTACGAACTTAACGAACGCTTTTATCTTCAATGTTCTTTTCATTTTTTGCCTCCCTTTCCAGGTAACGGCAGGCTTACCGCAATGTCGTTGTTCTTGCCTTCCTTTAATTCGATCCATCCTTGCGGAGTCTGCACATAAACGTCTTCTACAACGCTTCCAGAGCCATCTCTCGGAAGAAGGCTGCGGTTTACGGTGACCCTTGCCGTGCCGCCGTAGACAAAGATATTAATGCCCCTCTTTTTTTCTTTGTCTCCTATCTGTATGCCGTCCTTAATGCTGACGAGTGATTCTGCTCCCATGTTCAGCATCGTGTTATATCCCAGTATAATCTGAAGCCCTGTATTTTCATCCGTGCGTATACGGTCATTGATATAAATCGGAGTTTTAAATTTTAGTTCTTCGAGTTTTTTGCTTTCCGCCCTAAAAACCTTTGCCTTGCCTGAAACAGATACGACAATCCCAGCCAGATCAGAAGCGCTCGCAGATAACGAGAAAACAAGCGCGAGAATCATTAAAGCGATTATAGATGAAATCGTTTTCATAACCTCCTCCCTTCTTTCATGTTTTTAAAAAATTTTCCCGATTCCCGCAAGCTCATTTTAATTTTAAGACAAATCTCGCTTCTCTCTGACGGCCGTTTTTGTGTTCTGCTACGAGCCGGATAATCCATTGGCTTGCGCCGCTCAGTTCTTTAGCGGGAATGGTTCCTATAGAACTGCTTTTTATCCTGCTGGCGATTCCCTTTACTACTGTTTTCCATTCATCGGGATTTTCGCCTTTCCCGATCTCTATGCGCACCTCCTTCAAGCTGTCCGAATCAACCGTGCCGGTGACTTCTACAAACACCTTATTGCCCTTCTTCACTGCCTTTACCGAGTCTATAATGACATCGAGAAAGAAATTAGGATCCGCGCTCAATGCCGCGCCTGCATCCAGAAGTCCATAGCCTGTATATTGGTCTTTTCCGGGAACGTCTATGTCCTTTGCAGATTGCGGAACCATTCTTTTAATCTGCTCCCCGGTAAGTTTAGGGTTTATAGACAGGATGAGTGAGGCTACTCCTGAAACGAACGGGGCAGAGAAAGAGCTGCCTGTGGTGCGGTAATATCGCTTGTCTTTTCCTACAATCGCCGCGCCCTTTTTATAGGCCCCTTTCTCTAATATTAACAGGTCGGTTTTCTTTGCCCTTAGCGATAGTACGTCAACTCCCGGAGCGGCAATGTCCACTTCTTTTCCCCAGTTGGAAAAACCGACCCTATTGTCGTTCATGTCCGTAGAAGCCACTGTGATGACACCCTTTAATCCGGCAGGAGAGAAATCATTTGTATTTACGCCTTCATTGCCCGATGCAACGACCACAACCACGCCTTTGCTGTTTGCATAGTTGACTGCCCTCTGCTCCAATCTGGAGAGACGTTTGCCTCCAATGCTTATGTTTATCACTCTTGCCCCGTTATCCACGGCATAAATAATTGCCTTGGAGAGGTTGATGCTTCCGCCTTTGTTATTGAAGTCGGTTGCCTTAACAGGCATTATCCTCGCCCACGGGTTAACGCCTGCGATGCCGAGCGAATTATCCGGCATTGCAGCGATAATTCCTGCCACAAATGTGCCGTGTCCGTTGTTATCCAGAGTATTGTTATTGTTATCCACAAAGTTCCAGCCGTAAAAATCGTCAATATAACCATTGCCGTCATCGTCTTTTCCGTTATTCGGAATCTCCTTTTTATTTATCCAGATTGCGCCGAGAAGCTCGGGGTGATGCCTGTCAATGCCTGTGTCTATTACTGCCACTACGACAGGATGAGCCTTCTCGGGCAATAGAGATGGTTTCCCCTTTTCAAACGTAAAACCGATGCGCTTGAATGCCCACTGGTCTTCATAACTTTGTCCCCAACTGCCTTTGGAGTGATAAAACGGGTCGTTAGGAAAGCCGGCTATTTCCTGTCCGCTGCGCTCAAGGTCTGGTTCGCCGAATATATCCTCTACAGGAGGTAAAAATATCCAGTCGTCCATCCAATCGTCGCTTCCAGCTCCCGGCGGCTGCTTATCGGGTGAAGGTTTTAAATCAGGTTGGATACCGCCTATGATCTTTCCGCCTGATGCAGTGGTAAGGTCTGGACATTTTTCTGTCTGAGCTTGACATATCTTCTTCAAAACGAGTTCGCAGAATCTTGTTCTGCCCTGTTTAAAAATCTCTTTTATCTCTACATCCGTCTTCCTGTTGTTGAGTGAACCATCTACAATCCACTGTCCCACTTTCCTTCTCAGAGATTCGCAAACAATGCCTCGTTCGGCGAGTCCCTTTTCTATTCCATCTAAAATGTCAAAGAAATTATCACATGGAACAACAAATTTAAGAGGCTTATTTTCCAGAGCCAGTCCGGGTGGAGGGCCGCCCAAACCGACGATAAATGTCCTTTTTTCATGGCATGGCGCTGTAACTATTATCGTATCGCCCGGCTGGAGGGGAGGGGCGTCGTCTCCGGGCTTGCTGACATCATCTTCTCCGCTGGGTATAACCAGAACCGTTCCGTCAAGGGGCTTGCCGGTGGCGCTGTCAGTAATCCCGCCCTTGGCAACCTGCTGCCATGCAGGCAGGTCCGTTTCTCGAGGAGGAAGATTTACGTTTCCTTTGTCCAAACATAAACTTTCCCATCTACTGCGAAGTTCAGCCTTTGTTTTCTCAATTTTTTCATACAAATCATTCCACTTTTGCCAATCGTTAACTATCTTTTTTATTTCTCCTACTTGATCTGTTGCCAGATTTAATATCTCGTCTCTTATCCCTGCAGTCTTAGCTTGATTTACAAGGTCATTGGCTGCAGTTGCAGCGGATTGCGTAGCTCCTATAATTGTAGCTATGTCGCCGACTCCTGGAACCATAGCTCCCATAATACTGGTTGTAATGCCTAAAGTAGCATTGCCTACGACAGATGAATAGTCGGGGTCATTTACAAGCGATCCCATTTCTCTCAGTATATCCGCCAAATGCTGGAGTGCGGCTATCTGTAGTGCCCTATGACTCTCGGCAATACCATTTGTCTCATGGCTTAAGGCATC
>Ga0172375_10011839_pt1 | contig 11027 bp, 9 predicted proteins | sample LakKiv1m_FD_114537 | JGI IMG/M metagenome (GOLD analysis project Ga0172375, IMG submission 114537) | Freshwater microbial communities from Kabuno Bay, South-Kivu, Congo - kab_092012_11.1m | ecosystem: Environmental > Aquatic > Freshwater > Lake | place: Democratic Republic of the Congo... | reverse complement strand
CTGACTGGGCTAGGCTTGGGACTGGGTTTGACCCATAGTTCGAGCTTGCCAGGAAATACGACCAACACCTTCTTCACTCCGTCAGCCACAGTTGCAGATGCTCAGCTTTCGTACAAGTTAGCGTCAGGAGAAACTCATGGCCTTCGGAAGTTTTGACTCCAAGCGACATCAAGGGCCTATGGCCGAGATCAACGTCGTGCCGCTGGTGGATGTGATGCTGGTGCTGCTAGTGGTATTCATCATCACCGCGCCCTTGCTCACCAACGCAGTCAAGATCGACCTACCCAAGGCATCAAGTGCCACCAATATCACCAAGCCGGATCACATCGAGTTTGGAATACGCGAGGATGGGAGACTGTACTGGAATGGCGAAACAGTGGAAGAATCTTCCCTGCCTGCCCGTTTCGCCACAGAATCAACAAAACAACCGCAACCTGAACTTCACATCCGCGCAGACCGCTTGGCAAATTACGAATCCGTGGCCAAGGTGATGTCCGTCGCCGCAAAATGTGGCATGACCAGAATCGGTTTTGTGACCGAGCCGACACCAGACTAGCGTGCCAGGCTGCATACATTGTTCAATCAATCCAACTTCATCTTTCGTACAATCCGCCCATGACCAAGTGGCGCTTCAATTAAGACAAACGCTTGCAGAGTATGACAAGGATAAGGACTGCTCACCTGCGACATATTGCCGCACCCCGGCGACCCAATTTAGGCGTAGGCGCTTTCTTGATTAGCGTATCTTTGAAGAATCTGCTGCAGTGCAAATGCGATTTGCTCAGTATCTTCGCCGGGAACAATGACCATACGATCCAAATCACCTGAATCTCCAAGTCGTGCGTAGCCTATCGGCAACCCTTCCGAACTAATCGCGAGCGCATGACGTGAATCCTCTTCATAGCTCTGATCGAGAAGTTCATCGCAGTTGCCCCCAGCGCGTCTAACAATTAGACAAAAATCCTTGATCAACGGTGAGCAATGTTTCCAGAGCAGACAATGAGTAGAGAAAGAAGCGGACATGATGTTTCTGGGAATTATTGAGATGCCAAGCCAGCAATTAAGCTGACAAAAACTCTGGGAGGAGAATACATGCATCGAATGCCAGCTTGGCGAGGCGCAATTTAATCAAGAATGTTTCGCTTGGGAATGCGACATTTTGTCGCACCCATGTTGCAGGACTGACCCCAGAGTGCACACTCCCACCCCCCGAATTTATCCGCCACGCCGCAACGTTTCCACCAATCCCATGCCCCATATGGCTTTCAGCGTTGCGGATAAATTTTGCCCATCCGCAACGTGGCGCAACGCTTTGGGGAATCTCCGAGCAAACCCCCAACTCCCGCCCTTCCCCTTCGAACCCACCCCAAGGTTGCCCATAGAGGTACCCCCTGGACACAACCGGACACCCGGGATGACCTCCCCCTTACCTCTCACCCGGAAACTCGCCTATGGGCCAGATTTTGGGAAAGTGACTCAGGGTAGATTTCCCCCGGAGGACCCACCTGCGGACTTTCGCATGGACACCTGCGGATTTGCACTTTTGGGCTAAGCCCTTGTGAAATAAGCATTCAATGGAGACACCTGCGGACTTCCATAGACACCTGCGGATTTTTTCCCTATGCTCAACGCCATGATACTTATGGCCTATTTGACACACCTGCGGACTGGCGCAATACCGACCTGCGGACAAACAAAAAGGCCACCCGCGATGGATGGCCTAAGTGCTTGAATTTCTTGGCTCCCCGACCTGGACTCGAACCAGGGACCTGCGGATTAACAGTTGCCATAACTAACTGATTTATAACGATATTGGCCCGCCCTCGCCCGCCAATGCTTGCAGAGGCCGTATTTTTGCTGTCACGTTAAGCCTACACAATCCTACTCAGCAAGTCTGTTCTAACCTCGCACAAAAGCATCGTTGTTGTGCCTAGAAAAAAACGGTACTACCTAGCAAGGTCCTTATGCGCCCCTTCTTTATCTCAAGTTCGCAGCATTTGCTGCGGTTGAGTTAACTCAACTCCCTACAGATTCGCTCAAGCTCAACGGCTTTTTCAACGGATTCCATTATGTACTTAAAGTCGTAGTTTCCAACCATCTTTAGCGAGTAAGTTGAAGCAGCGAAGGAATAGCTATAACGGTTCACGGTTTCGTGGGCTCGGGTCAGAAGCTTCTCAAAAACATCAACCGACAACCCAAATTTCTTGCCAATTGGGAACCCCTGTGCAGTCATGTGAGCGTTCCGGTGCGCAGAGATGTTATTCCTATGCTTGATGAGGGCGCACACCTGCGGATCGCTGCGGGAGCACAGTTGAATGTCACTTTCAAGTTGCGCCGCATCTGGAATCTGATGCGAGTCGGCTAGGCTTTCGACGAATGGATTATCAGCCATCCGGATCTTGAACACCTTGGTCTCAAACAGATGGGAATTTTGCTGAATAGTTTTGAGCCAGCTGCATAGGTTCAAGGATTTGTTGTTTTGGTCGTAAGCGCGCGCAAGGCACTCAAACGCCGTAAATGAATGCGCATTAAGAGTGAGATACCAAAACGTCCGGGATTGATTCTGAACGTGGCTGAAACGCTTGAGCTCGTCGATCAAGTCCCGATAAAGTTGCCAGTGAACATTCGCATCAACAACGTCTCGTGCGAGGGCATCTAGAAGTCGTCGAAATTCGTCATTTTTTATGTCGATCATATTGTTTTTAATGTCAGTGCTAATACACCCAAGTAATGCTAGTTATTTCCAGATGCTTTATAGATATTCTGCAAAATTTCCCATGCTTGAATAAAACCAAAAGCCTCAATAGTTTTATCTATATTTCTCTGATATGGCCACTCTTGGTATCTCGTTGTTATAGAAGCACCTTGTTTAAGTTCCATTATTATTTTTAGAGACTGCTTGGTTGTAAAACCTAATTTTTCTGATGCTGTAATAGGCTTATTTTTGTCTATTCTCACAGAGATATCAGATCTTGGATAGTGGCTACCCCCTACACTCACATAGGGCACACCGTCTTTCCAAATCCCTATTCTCAGATCTGCCTTATCTAAATAGCACCAGTGTTTATCATCCATTTTGTCGACTTTGCACTGAGTGGACCAATTTGTTCCGGAGCCGTCATTTGGATATTCAAGGTTGTTTGTTGGCAATCCTTGTACTGCGCCACTTCCATCTGAGAAATAAATTCTGTATTTCACCCCCTCATACTCTCCAGACTCCACCCTCATTCTCTTGTTGTTTTTCATAGTCGAATAGTCAAAACGGACTTTGCATTTAAGTGATCCTCCTGGAATCAATGGCCCATTAAGTTTTAGAATTTCCTCTTCATCAAGGACTGGCATGCTATTCCTGTATCCTGGGGCGTACTCTGTTTCCGGGCATAGCATTTCTGCGTCAGTCATACCATTTGCCAACGCCCCATGTGACAAAACAAACACGAAGAAAACAAATGAAAATAGCTTAATTCTGATTAAAAACATAGAACCCCCGATAAATTTCATCTTTAACAATTAAAGTCAATCCAGAGATATCGAATTTCGATTATAACGTAAAATTGTTGAACATAACTTTCACCGTTACTATCCAGATAATCGCCACCTTGTTATCCTTAGCGTCTATCTTCGTTTCAGATAATTCTGGCATCCCCAGAATTCTCCCCCTCGCCCGCCAGATCATATTGATGCCGTACGATACGCACGTCGGCGTTGTGTATGCTTCACAAATCACCAAGCTCGGTATAGTAATGAGGCTATGCACAACGTAAAATTCCTCGCCCGTCACCTTGCCATCAAGCTCGCTCCAGTATCTGGTGAGGTGTTGTCTGCTTACCGAGCAAAACGTGATGGCTGGGTCAGGCTTCCTTCTGAAATCGAGGCCCTTCGCAAAAATTCTGGCTTGGGTGATTTGTACGTTTTTGCATACGAGCACGAGACGCGAATCTATTCTTGCCTTTGTCGGGCAATGTTCCCCGAAAATACCGCAGCTCAGGTCAAGCAAGCAGATCTTGAGTTCAATCAAATGCCCCCAAGTGAGCAGATCGTCCATCTCGATGAAATAACGGACAAGTCTCTAAATAGTCTCGATCGAGTTTTTGAGATGACCGCAGACGAGACCACCAGCGTTCTGGAATCTCTTGAAAGCTTGCCCGAGTGTGAAAGGATTGCATCGCTAGATCGCATCCAGAATATGCTCGCCTTCAGCTATGCCTATTTCTACAACATCCTTTCTCTCATGGTACACGGTCAGAAGTTGACCACACTGGTTCCTTTGGCATTGCAAGGCGATAAGGAGGCCTTCGCGAAAGCAATCCAGATTGACCGAAATTTACTTACTGTGCATCCATACTTCAAAGATACCTATGCAAGATTGCAGACGGGAGAAGACGTAGATTTTCTCGATGTCGTTCTGTATCGAGTTGGGAATCCCACCTTGCGCGGCAAAATCAAATACCCCGCCCTATTCTCGCTGTTCGCTGTCCTGGACAGTTTTGGTCTGCTCGATGACTTCACAGCTTCAGAAATTCTGGATATGTGTGATGAGGCCAAGCTGGACCGTTTTCAGAATCGAATTGATGACGAAACCAATCTAAACAAACGGCGTGCTGAGTACCGCCGTTATCAGATACTTCCTAAATAGTCCACGCCCTCAAATTATTTTTGGGTGCGTTCAGTTACCCTCAACCGATCCATAAAGTTCGTATCCGTTGCGAGACGCATTTCGCATGCTCGCCATAGCAACGGAGGAACTTATGTTCAATCCAACCCATAAGCCTTCGGACTTGTCCGAGGGCGTAAGCAATCAACACGAAACGAATGAGTCTCACGAAAAAGCCGCGCTTGCCGCAGGCTGCGGGGATACGCGCCTTGGCGCATGCCCCGAAGACAGCGGTAGGCGTGGCGTTCCCCAAGATGCGCCGCCTAGTAACACAGCATCTAATAAATGCAATTCAGTGTCTTTTATGCCCCTCAGATGGGGGGTAGATAGTTTGTATCTGTCCTATCCTGGAATGCTAGATGAAAGCATTGATTCCCGTCTTCGCAGCCTCAAGGAGGTTGCTCGATCTGCCCTTCCATATGAGCAGGCCAATGCTCAATATCAGGTGGATGAGCACATTTTCGAGGTGAAGGATAAAGGCTCGGGGTTGTTTCCCTATGTCCTTCAGGATGGCGCCTTTCGCATTGCCCTGTCACGTCCCACGGCCAAGTCCCTGCCGATGGCTTATGTTCAGATTTCCAGTGATTTTCTGAGTGCAAATATCCCGCAGGATGCTGAAACCCATTTGCGCAAGATTCTCCAGCAATTGGGCCTATTGTCCGGTACTGCCAATGTCAGCCGGATTGATATGTTCGTGGATTTTGTCAGCGATGTGAACATGGAAAGCTGGGATCGCCATGCGTGGGTCACTCGTGCGCATTCCGTGAATCAGTACGCCGTTCAAGGTAGCTTCTCGGGCTGGACCATTGGTTTGGGTGGGGTCATTGCCTGCCGACTGTATGACAAAACTCTGGAGATTCAGGAAAGCGGCAAGGATTACCTCAAGGAACTCTGGGCCAATGCTGGCTGGAAGGCGGATCAACGTGTCTGGCGGTTGGAGTTCGAGATCAAGCGTGACTTGCTGTCTCAGATCAAACTTGCCACCTTCTCTGATGTAATGGGCCATCTGGCTGGTCTTTGGGGCTATGCCACGGATGACTGGCTGCGTTTGTGCCTCCCTGACGCAAGTGACAAAACACGTTCGCGCTGGGCCATTCACCCCTTGTGGCAATACCTGGCATCTGTGGATTGGGAAGGCGATGGCGGGAAATTGCTCTCCCGATTCTCTCCTGCTCGCGCACCCGATGACAAATATCTGTTTGGCCGGGCATTGTCGTTGATTATCTCCTTCATGGCCAGGGAGGGTTATTCGGATTTCGATGAGGCTGGCAACAAGCTATTGAGTTGGATTCAAAGCTATACCGAAAACCGTATCTGTATGGCTGAGGGGGTTTCTTTCGATCAGTACGTTTCCGAACAGGTCGCCATCAAGTCTAGGCTCTTTAACACAGCGTTAAATAAGTCCGGTGAGGCGTGGGACAGAGAAGCGAAAGAAAACAGTGCCAAGGCGTACCTGAAAGCTTCCAAGGGGTAATCAGGATGGATGATCTCGACCTGCCCTTGCCTGCGGTGCGCTGTCTTTCCAAGGATCAGGCGGCGGAATATCTCGGAATCGGCGTCACACTCTTAACGGAGCTGGAAGTGCCCTTTTTGAAGCTGGGCCGCCGTTGTCTTTACGACAAGGTTGACTTGGACGCATGGCTCAACGACTATAAGCAGCGAGGGCGGGCCGGAAAGGAGATGATATGGCCCGTGAAACCGGAATCTACCGGCGACCGGACTCTCGGTTCTGGTGGATTAGTGCAACACTCCCAAACGGCAAAAGAATACGCCAAAGTGCTGGGACTGAAGACCGGGACGCTGCCGAAGCCTTATTAGCCAAGCTGACGTTGGAGGCTTACAAGGAGCTACATTTCGGCATCAAACCAGAGCGGTCTTGGCAGGAAGCTGTTGTGCGGTATCTCGCAATCAAGTCGAACTTGAGAAGCTATCGGGATGTGAACCGGATTTGTCGCATGCTTGACCCGTATCTAGGCTCGCTCATGCTTAACCAGATCAACGGTGACGTGATTTGGAAGATCGTGGAAGGCCAAAGACGGAAAGGCAATACGCCGGCGACCATCAACCGCTATCTGGCATTGATTCGCAACCTGCTTAAAACAGCGCGCGATGAATGGCAATGGCTCGATAGCATTCCCATGATTCGTTTGTTGCCTGGTGAGGTTGAGCGTGATCGTTGGCTAACGCGGGAACAGGCGGAAGCTTTGATTGATGCTTGCCCGGAACATCTCGCTGCCTTGGTGCGGTTTGCTTTGGCGACGGGTTGTCGGGCACGTGAGATAACCGGCTTGGAATGGGATCGGGTAGATTTGTTACGCAACACTGCCTGGTTGAACCAGACCAAGAATGGCACGCCGCGAGGTGTCCCGCTGAATCGCGATGCAGTCGCAGTATTGGAGGAACAGTTAAATCGTCATCCCCAGTACTGTTTTACGTATCGCGGCCAGCCGATTCGTTGGGATGTTACCAATACGGCTTGGCATACGGCATTACGCAAGACCGGAATCGAGGATTTTCGGTTTCATGATCTTCGGCACACCTGGGCCTCTTGGCATCGCCAGGCAGGAACGAGCTGTGATGAGCTGAAGGATTTGGGAGGCTGGAAGTCCAGAACGATGGTTGACCGTTACGCTAAATTTGCAACTGAAAATCTACGTCACGCTGCGTCTCGAATTGAGCGCAACCAAGGGGAAAACGTGCTGGAATTATCACGATTTTGTCACGTTTCAGAAAGCAAAAGGGCCAGCGCATGATGCTGACCCTTATAAATACTGGCTCCCCGACCTGGACTCGAACCAGGGACCTGCGGATTAACAGTCCGTCGCTCTACCGACTGAGCTATCAGGGAATTGAGGGCGCGAATGATAATAACTTTGCCGTGCTTGGTCAACCTTGAATTTCGTTTTTATGAAGCTACTGAAAATTTTCTCGGTCTTGGTAGCAGGACTTCTGCTGCTACTGATTTTCCTACTCTCTCTGGTTCCCCTCGATAGTTATCTTGCACAAACCGAACAAACCCTCTCAGCACAATTGGGCGCCCCCGTGCATATCCGGAAAATGCGGTTCGGCGCTCTGCCCTTGCCACATCTGATTTTGCAAAATGCCCGCCTCGGCACAGACAATGAGTACATCGCGGCTGCGTCTATTGAGATTCGACCGGATTGGAGAGCCCTAACCCAGGGAGATTTCGTTATCAAGCGTATCCACCTGCACGAAGGTTCGGCGCATGCGACACAGATAAGCAAGCTCGTCTCGCATCTGTCTGCGGCGCACTCGGGTGGAGGAAATTTTGAGTTGCAAGCTTTGGGCTTTTCGGGCATGCAATTACTACTGCCCGATCATACACTTGATGCAGTGGAAGGTAATCTCAAATTTTCCGCTGACGGCAAGCTGGAGCATGCTTGGTTCGGTCTTGATGGGCGCAAGCTGACGGCGGTGCTACTCGCAAAGAAATCCGCCGGATTCAACCTTAAACTGCAAGCCGTTGAGTGGACCCCGGTTTTTGCACCACAATTCGTACTCAAAAACCTCAAAGTTGATGGAGATCTTTCCATTTCAGATTCGCAGCCAGAGTTTTCCGGAAATATCAAGCTTGGGCAACTCGCTACGAAACTGAGTTTTTCAGAACGCGAGACGCAGCTGATTCTCGATCAAATTGAAACCGGAATAGTCCTGTCACCGCAGGAGATAACACTACAACCACTCACAGCGAATTTTTCAGGCGGAACGCTTTCCGGAAATATTCAATTCAACCGGGCATCAGCCCGGCTCTCGGGCAATGTGCACTCCGAAAACGTCGCGCTGGAACCTTTGATGCAATTCCTTTTCAATCAGTCACGCTTCTCCGGAAACCTTGAAAGCACAATCGATTTTTCCCTGCCCACCCAAACCGATCAGCCCCTACACGAGCAGCTAGAATTTAGTGCCAACTACATCATTCGCAATGGCGTGCTGAAAGATATTGATTTGGTTGAAGCCGCCAAAAATCCGGGTGCAAGCAAAAACGTGACGGGGTCCACGGCGTTTGACACGCTGAGCGGCCTAGTCAAAGGAGATGCCTCTGGGTATCATTTCGAGCCCGTGCAGATTGCGTCCGGATTGCTGGATGCCCAAGGGGGCGTGAGCATGTCGCATGAGTTGGCGCTGGCCGGCTGGCTGGACGTGGATGTCAAAAACACGGTGGGATTGGTGAGCATGCCGATGAACATCTCGGGCACGCTGTCCGAACCGGTGGTTCGCCCCAGCAAAAGCGCTATCGCCGGTGCTGCGGTGGGCACGGCCGTGTTGGGGCCTTTGGGCACGGCACTGGGCGTCAAGATCGGCGGTTTCATCAATCGGCACATGAACAACACCCCAAAACAAAAACCGGTGCGCCCGGGGGCTGCACCGTAATGAACAAAAAAGGCTGGGCACATCTGTATGGATAATCAAACCACCGCATCGGCACCGCGCAGCATTATTGCCACCGTGCTGTTTTTTGACGTCGTGGGTTACACCAAACAGCCGGTCGACAGACAAACCGTCATCAAGCAGCAATTTACCGACTTGCTCGCCAACTGCCTGGGGGGCATCGGCGTGGAAGAGCGCATCATTCTGGACACCGGCGACGGCGCCGCCATCGGGTTTCTGCAACATCCGGAAGACGCGATCAAGGTCGGGCTGTGTTTCTGCTGTCAGGCCCAGGAAAAACACCCGGAAATGAAAGTGCGTACCGGCATTCATCTCGGCCCGATCAACGTTGTGCGCGACATGAATGGCATTAACAACATGGTGGGTGACGGCATCAACGATGCCCAGCGCATCATGAGCTTTGCCGGCACAGGCGAGATTTATGTTTCCCGGCCTTATTACGATTTCATTTCGCGGCTAAATGCCGAATACGAATCCATGTTCGTATACCGTGGCGCACAAAAAGACAAGCACGGTCGCGCGCATCAGGTTTACGAGGTGCACCAACCCAATAACAACAAAAAGACAGAAGATTCGTCCGGTGGTGCGGAAAACAGCGGCATCACACTGGAACCCTTCAGCCTCGACATCCCCGAGCCCGAACCCATGACGGCCGAGGTTCCGGTGGAAATCCCACCCGAACCTGTTGCCCGCGAAGAAAATCAGCTCATGAGCGACCTCAACGCCTTTCTCACCGAAAGTCCGGAAGCAGAAGCCACCACGGAGAGCCTCGCGCCGGCAACACCCGAAAAGCCTGAAATCGCACGCGCAGAAAAACCCCCGGTCATCACACAAGCCGAAGCTGCGCCTGCTTCACCGCCCAAGCCGCAAGCGCGGGTGATCAAAGCAAAGCAATCCAATAAATCAGCGGGGCACGCTGGTCAAGCCTCGGGCCGAAAACGCGGATCGCTCTGGCTGGCGCTCTTCGGCGGCAGCATCGTTCTGCTCCTTGCACTCATTTTTGCCCTGCCCTATGTGATGCCATGGGAAAGTTATGCGCGCAAAGTGGAACAGAATCTCTCCGCAAATCTCGGCGTGCCGGTCAAAGTCGGCGGGATGCGCGGACACCTGCTACCCAGTCCGCAGCTGGAATTCAGTGACATTTCAGTAGGTGCAGCGGGCACGACCCGCATCGGCCAAGCACGTGCCCATTTGGGCTTCAACAGCCTTTTCGCGGCGACAAAACCCTTCAAGCTCCTGGAAATTCAGAACCTGCAACTTGACGCGTCACATCTGCAAAACCTTGCGAGTCGCCTCAGCCAACTCGGCACGAACGGCGGGTTTGTATTTCAAACCGTTTCACTACAATCGGCCAATTTGCACATCCCGGGCGGAAAACCGATCAGCGATATTGGCGGAACATTGAATTTCTCACCTGAGGGAAAATTCACCCGGGCACGTCTTGAAGGTAGCGGCGGCAAATACCAGCTGGATATCGACACCCCGGACAACGGCCCGCTTCAATTGGTACTAAATGTGCGCGGAGCGGCGCTTCCGCCTTTTAGCGGGGTAATATTTGACGGTTTGGAGCTGCACGCCGAAGCTGATCGCAACAGCCTGCTCGTGCGCAAACTGGATGGACGTATTCTCGGTGGCGTTCTGCGGGGCAGTGCGCGATTGAGCTGGCAGTCCGGCTGGCACACCGAAGGATTGTTGCTGGCCGAAACACTCACCCTGGGCCAGCTGCAAACCGCAGTCGAAGGCGATATGGATGGTGAGGCACAATTTGTAGCGTCCGCACAAAGCTTCAGCGGCCTCGCGGAAAATCTGCTCATGCGCGGCAATTTCCGGGTCGGCAAGGGCGTTCTGCACGGAATGGATCTGGTAGCTTCCGCCCGGCAGCGCGCCGCAGAAGTTCCCGCGGGGGCACGTACGGAATTTGATTCAATGCGCGGGGAAATCGAGCTCGTTTCCGGTCAGTTGG
>Ga0172375_10011838_pt1 | contig 11027 bp, 12 predicted proteins | sample LakKiv1m_FD_114537 | JGI IMG/M metagenome (GOLD analysis project Ga0172375, IMG submission 114537) | Freshwater microbial communities from Kabuno Bay, South-Kivu, Congo - kab_092012_11.1m | ecosystem: Environmental > Aquatic > Freshwater > Lake | place: Democratic Republic of the Congo... | reverse complement strand
TTGATTTAAAATCATCCAGCACATACGGCTGGCCGCTGTATCCTCGGGAAAGCATAGCTTTATAAACATCCCCGCTTAACTGGTATGAACGCATCCAAAGAAAAGCGATGTTCCATCCCACTATCTGCTGTTCTTTTTTATAATGTAACACTAGGCCTACCCTGCTTTTAACAGCAAGGTACGTATTCTCAATTATCCCGATAAAAAGATAAAGGTAGCGGTAAGATATCCCTAGAACCATCACAAATACCTGAGGGATTCCGAAGATACGTAAAACTTTCAGCAATTCAAAATGCCGGGTGGTGATACTTAATAACACCGCAAAAGATACTATCACGGCAACCCGCAAAATAAACAGTATAAATGTCAATACTCCGGGCAGGGTAATTTCCAAAACAAGGCCTAAGGCTTTGATGCTGAATAACGTTTCTCCGGGAGTAAATTTATTGAATAACGCGGGAAACGCGATGAATAAGGAAAATAAAGGAATAAATACCCAGGTACGTTTCAGGAAGAAACCCAGGTCAATTCTTGAAATGCAGGCAAGGAATAAACAAAGCAAGTATAAAGAAAGAATAACCGGAATGCTTTTTGTGAATAATGAAGCTACGATAAGAAATGCCAGGCTTAATGTCTTTATTCTCGGGTCAAGAGACTGCAGGAAACCGGCCTTTAAGGAATGCTCCTCTGCGAATAAGGAATCCTTAAGGAATGATAAAACCCCGCTGTTTTTCATTTGCCTTGTTTTGGGCTATCTTCTTTTACGGGGAACCTGCCGCAGGAAAAGCGAGCCCCTTCAGGGCAAAACCCGAGGGAAGTACATTTTGCCCCTGCTTTTGAAAACAATAAAGGCAGGCTTTTCTTGCAATCCGCCAGCATCTTTTCCGCCAATTTGCGGATCTCCCATTGCGCGCGGGAGCAGCAACGATGCTTAAAAAAATGCAATAGCTCGCGGCAATTCATCGTAACGATGATTTTTGTTTCGGCTGCCTGAGGAAGGACAAAACGCGCATCCTGATTAGCAGTTTCTCCGTTTATGCCCTTCTCGCTCAAAAACCCGGATATCCTGGTATAGCTCTTCTGGATTAAATCCATTATCTTCTCAAACTCCTCTTTCGCCAAAGGATTGGCTTCTATGGATAACGGTATAATATAATCAAAATCATTTTCCTTAACATAACGCTGGCTCTGCTGAGAATATGATGCCAGCCTATGCCGGACAAGCTGATGGGTCAACGCGCGGGAGACACCCTCAATGGCAAAAGTAAATTTCACATGCTCTAAAGGGCTTTCATGCCCGGAAGAAATTATCTTTTTAATAAATGCGGCCTGCTTAACATCATCATCTTTTATCTTCTCGTAAATATCTCCGGCAAACTCCTCCGCGTAACATTGCCGGCATGCTGAATATATAAGCGCCAGGGCATTATCTGTTACATCCAATAACTTCACATTCAAAGTTGCTTTAGGCATTTGATTCTCCTCTTATATTTTTAGTTACTTAACAGCTAATTCATACTCAGAGGCGGCATAAGAGCTGCGCACATAGGGGCCGCTTTTTACAAAACTAAAACCGCGCTTTAAAGCTTCTTTTTTATACTCTTCAAAAACATCAGGATGCAGATACTCCCGCACCGGAAAATGCCTGGCGCTGGGAGCAAGATACTGGCCGATACTTAAAAACATACAACCCGCATTAAGAAGGTCATCAAATACTGCAAAAACTTCATCCTTCTTTTCCCCTAAGCCCAGCATCAATCCGGATTTAAGGGTAATCTTGGACGCGGTATTTCTTAATCTACGCAATACTTCTAACGAGCGCTCATAAGAAGCCCCGCCCGGCCTTACCTCTTGATACAGGCTTGGCACAGTTTCTATATTATGAGCGATAATATCCGGCCGGGCATCCGCAATAATATTCAAAAGCCTGTAATCGGCGTTAAAATCCGGAATGAGCGTTTCAATTGAAACCTTACGGCCTATGGAACGCAGGGCAAAAATAACTTCCGCAAATACCGAGGCCCCTCCGTCAACTAAATCATCGCGGGTAACGCTGGTAATAACCACATGCGACAACCCTAACTTTTTTACAGCCTGAACAATGCGCCCAGTTTCATCAGCATCGGGTGCAAGCGGCCTGCCTTTAGTTACCCCGCAAAAACGGCAAGAGCGCGTGCAAATTGCCCCAAGTATAATAAATGTCGCCTGGTGTTTACTGAAACATTCGCCCATATTCGGGCAAAGCGCCTCTTCGCAAACCGTATGCAGCCGTAAATCCTTAAGCAGGACTTTAACCTGGCTGCAATCCCTAAGCGAAATCTTTTTATTAAGCCACGCCGGTTTGATCATATGAATCGTCATTTAAGCTACTGCACTTTTCCCGTCATTGCGAGCCACCCGAAGCGGGGCGAAGCAATCTCAACACATAAGTGATTGCTTCGTCGCCTGCGGCTCCTCGCAATGACTATGATTTGAGAATTTAACTCCATATACATGCCCAAAGGCATCAATAAGATTCTGCTCAAGCACTTGCTTCTGCGGAAGAACCATTAACTCTTCATCCAAGGCCGTAGCCAGCGAAGAAATATTATCCGGCAGGCCGAAAACATAACGGCGCAAAAGCTGCCAATCAATACTAATCGGAATAGAGCCATGCTGAAAAATCACCTCTCTCCTGCGTTTTTGGGCATTGCCGCCGATTTTTCTTGAGCCCACAACAATATCGTATTTTTCATGGGAAGCGCTGCATAATTGATGCGGCAGGGACTTGTTTTTAAAACTCTCCGACTCCAGCGCAAAACAGGCATTCAGACCAAGTGATTTGTAAAAATATACCAGGAAAGCGCAAATCTGCCGATAGGAAACAAAAACCTTTTGCTCCTCTCCTACATCGTCCTTTGAACAAACCAGGCTATAAGTAATTTCGTGATTATGGAAAAGCACGCCGCCTCCGGTGATCCTTTGGGCAATCTGGATCCCATCGCGGTTGCATTTGTTTAAATCAATATATTCTTCGGGTTTCTGCGAAATACCGTATGTTAAAGAAGGCCCCTGCCAGCCGTATATCCGCAAAACAGGAATTCCCTCTTCAATATAACGCCAGAATATCTTTTCATCCAACGCCATATTATATTCGGCGCTTTGCGGCTGACTACGGATGAGCCTGAATGTTTTCATGATTTTTATTTTGACTGCCAGCGCAGGTTAGGTTCCCGGGCGGCCCTTGTTTCATCAAGCCGTTTAACCGGCATGGAAAGCGGAGCCAGATGCAGTGCCTCGGGATTAGTTTTAGCAAGCAGGGCTGCTTCAATCAAACAATCAATAAAGGCATCAAGAGTTTCCTTGCTCTCTGTCTCTGTCGGTTCAATCATCATCGCCTCTTTTACAATTAAAGGAAAATAGATTGTCGGCGGATGGAAACCTTTATCAATTAAATATTTGGCTATATCTAACGCATGAACCCCTTGCTCTAACTGTTTTGCCGCCGATAATACACATTCATGCATACATCTCTTACCATAGGCCGGCGCAAAGTGATCCTTCAGACGGGCCAAACAATAGTTTGCGCTTAATACCGCGTTTTCGCTGGCCTGGATAAGCCCGCTTTTACCCAGGCTTAAGATATAAGCATATGCCTTCAAAATTACACCGAAGTTTCCATAAAATGGGGCGATATAACCAATAGATTTATGTTTATGATAGTCTAGGGCAAATGTCCCGTCAGAACGACGGACTACCCTGGATATGGGAAGAAATTCTACCAGTTTCTCACACACGCCTACCGGCCCTGCCCCAGGGCCGCCTCCTCCATGAGGAGTAGCAAAAGTCTTATGTAAATTCAGGTGTATAACATCAAAACCGATATCTCCAGGCCGGCATTTTCCTAATATCGCGTTAAGGTTAGCCCCGTCATAATACATCAACGCCCCAACCCCATGGGCCAAATCCGCGATCTCTTTTATTTTAGGATTAAAAAGCCCAAGCGTATCCGGACAGGTAAGCATAACCGCGGCAGTCTCCTGGTTTAAGGCCTGCTTATATGCCTGCATATCCAGGAAACCTTCATTATCCGTAGGAATAACTACCACGTTATATCCGGCGATTGCCGCGCTGGCAGGATTAGTCCCATGCGAAGAATCCGGAATAATAATATGCTTTCTACGCTGGCCGTTATGCTTATGATATGCGGCAATCAACATAACGCCGGTTAATTCCCCGTGCGCTCCGGCAAGCGGCTGGGTAGTAAATGCGGACATCCCGCAAATCTCGCTGAGCAGCCTTTCGGTATTGTATAATACTTCTAAAGACCCCTGGGCGAGCATCCCTCCTCCCGCAAGCTGAGGCAGTAAAGGATGCACATCGCTGAAGCCTTCAAGTGAAGCAATTTTTTCCGTGAATTTCGGATTATATTTCATAGTGCAGGAACCTAGGGGATAGAAATTTGTATCCACTGAAAAATTCAGGCGGCTTAAATTAGAAAAATGGCGCACTACATCCAACTCAGAAACTTCAGGCAGGCAAGCTGGTTGTTTACGACAATATTTCTCAGCCAAACCTGAAACTATTGGCACATCTATTTCAGGTAATTTGAAACCCCTCCTGCCGGGACGGCTTTTTTCAAAGATTAGCTGCATAGCACCGCCTCCAGACTATTGGCAAATTGCATAATCTCTTCTTTAGTGCGTTTCTCCGTAACCGCCACCAAAAGATAATTATCCAGCCCCTTATAGAACCTGCCCAGCGGAAAACCGCAGGCAAAACCCTTATTAATCATCTGACAGACTACTTCATCGGCGTTTTTAGGCAGGCAAACTGTAAACTCATTAAATGTCGGCGCGCTGCGTTTGACTTTCACCCCGCTAACCTTATCTAATACCGTCTTGGCAAACTCTGCCTTCTGGTAATTCAACCTGGCTAATTCCTGGAAACCGGATTTGCCTAAGAGTGAAGCATAGATCAATGCCCGTAAAGCGCAAAGCGCCTCATTAGAACAAATATTGGAAGTTGCCCGCTCCCTGCGAATATGCTGTTCACGCGCTTGAAGCGTCAAAACAAAACCCCGTTTGTTATCCTTATCTACTGTTGCCCCTACAATCCTGCCCGGCAGCTGGCGCATATGTTCTTTTTTTACCGCGATAAAACCTAGATACGGCCCGCCGAAAGATAAAGGTATGCCTAAACTCTGGCCTTCTCCGGTTGCAATATCAATCCCCATCTCTCCGGGATTCTTCAACATCCCCAACGAAACAGGATAAACTGAAGCAATCGCTAGTGCCCCGCATTTATGCACTCTCTGTACAATATCGGAGAAATCATCCACTGCTCCAAAAAAGTTAGGATTCTGCACAATTACTGCCGCGGTCTTATCATCCAGGTGTTTATAAATATCCTCCCTGCAGGACTGGCCATGGACTACCGGTGTTTCTACAAATTCAATTGAGAGATTGGAAGTATAAGAATAGAGCATAGTCCGGTAAATTAAACTTACCCCGCTATCCACGATTATTTTCTTTCTACCGGTAAGCCTTATTGCCATCATTGCCGCTTCATAGAGCGCGGTCCCTCCGTCATAAAGAGAGGCATTGGAGACATCCAAACCGGTTAATTCGCAGATTACTGTCTGATATTCATAAATCGCCTGCAGCCAACCTTGCGAACACTCAGGCTGATAAGGCGTATACGCGGTATAAAACTCCGAGCGGCCGGCTAAGGCGTCAACCGCTGCCGGAATGTAATGGTCATAAAATCCTCCGCCGACAAAATCCGTAAGGCAAATAGCATTCTTACGGCTGAGCAGCTTTAAATATTCAGCCACCTCAAATTCAGATTTACCTTCGGGGATATTAAATGATTTTGGCCGCAGTTCTTTAGGAATATGCTTAAAAAGGTCGTCAACACTTGCTGCGCCGATAGCCTTAAGCATCTCCTTTTTTTCTAATTCTGTATGCGGGATATAGTTCATTTAGACAGGCCCTGTACGTAATCTTTGTATTGAACAGAATTCATAAGCTTTCCCTTTTCTTCTAAATCCGATACCTTAACTACCGCAAACCATCCCGCTTCATAGGCGGATTTATTTACCAGCTCCGGATGACTGGTTAATTCCGCGTTAGCTTTAATCACCTCTCCTGAAAGCGGGGCGTAAACATCTGAAGCAGCTTTTACCGACTCAACTGTCGCGCACCATTCAGATTGCTTTAGCTTGCTGCCCGGCTTCGGCAAATCAATAAAAGTAATATCCCCGAGAGCGCTTTGCGCGAAATCCGTAATCCCTATGGTTGCTTTTTCCCCGTCAAGCCTTGCCCATTCATGGTCCCTGGTGTATAAAAGATCCTCCGGTATGTTCATTTAATTTCTCCTGATTTTGCGCTGCCGTTTTTATAGAAAGGTTTATTCGTAACTTTCGCATTTATGGAGATTGCCCCTTCACTAAGCACAATCTGTTCTCCTATAGAAATTTCACTTCCAACATAACCCATCCCGATACCTGAACCGAGACTAGGAGCAAATGAACCACTGGTTACCCTGCCTGCATCATTATTTTTATAAATTATACGGTAATTATGCCTGGGAGACCTCCTGGAATCAGCTATAAAATAAATCATCCTGCGCGCAAGAGCATCCTCTTTCTGTTTTATCAGGACGGGCTTACCGATAAACTCCTTATTCCAATCCACGAAATAACCCAGCCTCGCTTCTAACGGCGTAGTATTTTTATCTATATCCTGGCCATAAAGGCTATACCCCATTTCCAGGCGCAATGTATCGCGCGCACCCAGGCCTATGGGTTTAACCCGTTCATCACTAAGCAGTTTTTCCCACAGCTGGACAATTTTACTATTAGGCATATACAGCTCATAACCCAACTCTCCGGTATAACCCGTTCGGCTGATAATAATCTTTTCACCTAAGAGATTGAAATAATCAAATGTATAGTAGTTTAAACTTTTGATACCCGGGCCGGCTAATTCTGCCAGTACGAGCGATGAAAAAGGCCCTTGTAAATCAAGTTTACCTAAAGTCCGGGATACATTCTCCAGTTTTACATCGCCGGTTAAGCTTTTTTTCAGGTGGGCAAAATCTCCATCACTAGTTGCGGCATTGACTACAAGCATCCATTCCGCGCTGGAAATTTTATAAACCAGCAGGTCATCAATAATCCCTCCCTGCTGGTTAAGCATAAAACCATAGCGGCAGGACCCCTTCGGCATCTCCTCAAGGTTAATTGTCACAAGATTGCTGAAGTTACTTTTGGTCAAATCGGCTTTAAGCATAAACTCACCCATATGGCAGATATCAAATAACCCGGCGCTTTTACGCACCCAGTTATGCTCTTCTATGATACCGCTATATTGAATGGGCATTAACCATCCGCCAAAAGGGGCAAGTTTTGCGCCTAATTTTTCATGTTGATAAAAAAGGGGTGTTTGCTGCAAAGCTGAATTACTTTCCATTTTCTTTAGATTTAAACCCGGAGAATGAAACTGTGTTTTAAAAGAGATTTGACTTATATTTATAACAAGAAAAAACCTTCCTGTCAAATATATGTTTTAGAATCCAGATAGGTTATATAGTCTCCTACCGATTCTTCAAGGGTTCTAAATTCATGCTTACAGCCACAGGCACGCAGCCTGGTTATATCCGCCTGGGTAAAATACTGATAATTCCCCTTTATCTCCGGCGGCATTTCAATATACTCTATCTTCGGCTGCATCTTAAGCGCTGAGAATATCGCTTTTGCCAGGTCATTCCAGCTGCGGGCAACCCCGGTTCCCAGGTTATAAATACCATGAACGCCCAAGTTATCATAAAAATAATATATCACCTCAACGGCGTCTTTAACGTATATAAAATCCCTTTTTTGTTCTCCGTCACCGTATTTCTTCAAACATGATTTAAAAAGTCTTACTGGCGAGCCGCCCTTAATTTCATTAAACCTACGGCAAATTACGCTCATCATTTCCCTTTTATGATATTCGTTAGGGCCAAAAACATTGAAGAACTTCAAGCCTGTAACCTTGGTTTGATAACTGTTTTTAAGCAGCCAAAGATCAAAAAGCTGCTTTGATAAACCATAAAGATTGAGCGGTTTTAAACGCAAAGTGCTTTCATCACTATCATCATACCCCAACGAACCATCTCCGTACGTCGCAGCGCTAGAGGCATAAATAAAGGCAGTATTATGCTCCAGCGCCCAGGAACAAACTCTTCTGGAGTATTCATAATTATTGCTCATCAAATATTCCCGGTCTATATTCAGGGTAGAACTACAGGCGCCCATATGAATAATATGCCTGGGCTTAAGAAAACGATTAGCTTCCAGCAACTTCAGGAATTTTTCTTTTGGGATATAATCGTTAAATCGCTTACCCAGGAGATTGCGCCATTTTCTTTGATTATTAAGATGACTGTCTACGACAAGGATGTTGTCTATGCCCTGACTGTTAAGCTTGGCAAGAAAGCAGCTGCCGATGAAACCCGCGCCGCCGGTTAAAATAGTTAATTCTTTTTTCGGGCTCAATTGTTTATTCTTTTTTATCTAAAAATTTGCCTAATATAAAGACTACTCCGGCGCAAACAAGCACGCCGATGGCAGCCGAGAAGACATAAGCAATGCTTAAGCTTGATAAAGGCTTTTCTTCCCATCCCTTAAAAGCATAATCGGGAATCGGGGCACTCCAAAGGCTTGAGAATTTTTCTAAACCCTTAGGGATATAACCAGCCAGATCCTTCATTTCATCCGCCCCCCACTCGCCCCAGGCAGATCCGGCCTTAAAATGTTCGGGTAACAATAAACCCAAAGGAGACAAAACAATTAATCCGCCAATAAAAATCCAAAATTTAGAGATAGTTCTCATCAGGGCTTCCTCCCCTCTGGCAAAAGCTCTGGAGAATGTTTTTGTAAATATTTTACCACCAAAGCAGTTACAATCGCCTCCACCCATCCAAAAATCAACAGATGTTCCCCCAGCATAACAGGCAAAGCGACATTTAAACCATAAGGACAATATAATGCCTGGCCGCTTGCGGTTTTATATAATAACGGCTGGATACCAAACATAAAACCGGTTACGCCTGCTGCGATATTAAGCGCTATATAACCGGCGATCCCTGCGGCAAGAACCCTTCGCATTGAATCTACGGGCGACTTATAACTAATTGCTTTATAAATATAATACCCGCAAAAAGGAAGTATAAACGCCATATTAAAACAATTCGCTCCTATGGCAGTAATGCCCCCATCCCCAAAAAGCAACGCCTGGATAACCAGGGCTACTGTAATAGCGATACAAGCCAGCCATGGCCCAAGAAGTATGGCCACAAGCACCCCGCCCACCGCATGGCCGGTAGTTCCTCCGGGTATAGGAACATTAAACATCATAATCACAAAACTAAATGCCGCCCCTATCGCCAATAAGGGGACCTGCCTGGAATTAAGAGTTTTCTTAACGATGCGCGAAGCAGCCGTCCATATCGGAAGCATAATTAGATAAAATACCCCGCATGTCCCCGGGCCTAAATATCCGTCTGGTATATGCATTTGCTTCTCCCTCTTAAAAAGTATAGCATCCGGTTAAAACCACAGAATCATTGGCATCTGTATTAACCCCGGCTACCACCCTCTGGTATGCCAATAAAAATTGCACCTTCTCGCACGACCAACCGATACCGGGAGATATAATCAAATAGTTTGAATCCGTTGACGGCGTTCTTGCCCCATCCTGCCAAGCATCCCCTTCTACATAGCCATTTGCCTCAAGCATCAAATTAAAACCTTTGGGTAAAAAGTATTCCACCCCAAAATCATAACTGGCATTACTGGAATATCTTGTCTTTATTCCATCCACCATTACTTTTTGAGGAAACGAAAAAACAGCATCCGCGTGAAAAATAAATGGCTTGATCCTTTTGGTTAAATTTAAACCAAATCCGGGGTCCCATGAACCAGTACCCATAGAATCAGTTCCTAGTTTATCTTCGTTTAAATGCTGATATTTTCCGGTAGGGATTTTAAGCTGCAATAAACCGGTTACCTGAGGTACCCAGCTTTTTTCTTTTTCTTCCAAAGCGCAATAACGCAGGAATAAATAACTATCACCGAAACCGCTTTTGCTGGCGCTCGTGCCATCCTGCCTTATATAATTCTGCTGATAAACCGCCTGAGCATCTATCTCCAATCTGTCGGTAATGCCATACTGCACAAATAGTTGCTGCTGATATTGGGACTGCCTATCCCCCTTATTCAGGCTATGGTATTTGCCGTCTGAATCAAAAGTTCCCCTTGTCCGGTTGTAAAAAAAGAACGGCTGGATTACGAATTCTCCCGCGGCGCAAACCGGCGATGTCCAGGTAGTAAGCGGGCCGACTGAATAAGGATACCATTCTTCCTGTTCCGCCTCTTGCGCGTATGAAGAAACACCTAAGCAACCCAATAAAACCATTGCGATTAAAATCAGCCGCGGCATTTTTGCTCCTTTCTGTGCTATTAATAAATATTTCGTGCTACTGATAAACCCAAAAATAAAAATTAAATTTCTTTACCGGAGCTGGACATACTTAATGCGGCATGCTTCACCCCTTTGACTGACTTTAAGGTATCCGATAAATGCATAGCTAATTTAGGGCTGCCCTTCACCGCGATTATCTCCAAACAATTATTGTGGTCTAAGTGTATATGCTGGGAAGAAATGATAAGCGCGCCAAAATCATGCTGAATACCCATAAGCTTATTTACCAGCTCCCTCTTATGGTGGTTATAAACCAGGGTAATTGCCCCAGCAACCTCAAGGTTACCTTCCCATTGTTTATGGATAAGCTCCTGACGGATTAAATCACGAAAGGCCTCAGAACGATTAGTGTATTTCTTGCCCTTGATTAAATGATCAAATTTGATCAAGAGATCCCTGTCTATTGAAACTCCGAAACGGATTAAAGCCATATTCTCCTTTTAATAGTGTTACTAATTTAATAATAGTAACATCCTAAGAAGCGGCTGTCAAGGCCTCTTTTCTCAAGGTAAAGAATAC
>Ga0172375_10011837_pt1 | contig 11027 bp, 10 predicted proteins | sample LakKiv1m_FD_114537 | JGI IMG/M metagenome (GOLD analysis project Ga0172375, IMG submission 114537) | Freshwater microbial communities from Kabuno Bay, South-Kivu, Congo - kab_092012_11.1m | ecosystem: Environmental > Aquatic > Freshwater > Lake | place: Democratic Republic of the Congo... | reverse complement strand
CACGATGCGGATAGGAGCACAGAAGAACTCTCCAGCTCCTGGTGCATTAGGATCGCTCCACTGTGATTGACCAGAACCGCAGAACAAATCAAAGTCGGAATCACAGCCAATACAAATGCTTTGAACAGATGTTTCATTCGAACCTCCTTTTTCTTCTAAGTTCAAATATAAGTCAGTTGTCAAAGTACTTACTATCGGCTGATATTTATTCATGTCTATATCAAAATGCAATAGGTCTATACTGTACACAACAAGTAAGATATTGCCCATATTATCGCCATAAATATAAAAAGATATGGGCTTAAACATAATAATCATAACCCTACTCATTTATCTTTCATCACCACGGGATACTATTTTTGTTAAACTTACTTGTGGCCAAAAACATTACCAAAATAAAACACCGCTTCCCCATAAAGCAACTACGCCATCTCGGCAAGCTCATTTCCCATCTTTGGCCAGTCATCGCCCTTCTCTTCATCACCCTTCTTCTTATCTTTCTAAACTACGAACCAAACACCTTTCTCTCTGGCTGGGACAATCTTCATCCCGAGTTTGATATTACAGAAAATATTCGTCGCGCCCTCTACTCCGTCTGGCAAGAATACCGAGGGCCAGGCCTTTTGGGTGGCATGGCTCACTCCGCCGATCTCCCTCGTGTTCTCTTTGTGGGTCTACTTCTCGCCGTCAAAATCCCTATGGATTTTATCCGCTATATCACCACTTTTCTGCCTCTAATCATCGGCCCTTTAGGCGTTTATCTTCTCTTTTACAATCATCTATTCAAGGGCAAACTCGACTCCAAATCCATTCAGTTTGCCTCATTTCTTGGTGCACTATACTATTTATTAAATCTCAACACTCTCCAAACATTCTTCGTCCCCTTCGAAACATTTACTGTGTTTTATGGCGCTCTTCCGTGGCTACTTTACTTTGTCATTTCCTATCTTCTAAAACCCAACAAGCGTAATCTTATTGCTCTTTATCTAATCTCCTTTCTCTCCGCTCCCTCTTTTTACGTTGAGACCATTTTCCTTGTCTTTTTTGTGGCTGTCCTTCCTTTTTTCCTAGAATTTCTAAGAGAACAAAAAAGCAAAGTCAAACACATCAAAACCTCCATTACCTCCCTTTTTGCCCTCGTCATTCCTCATCTTTTCTGGCTTCTACCTGTTGCCTTTTTTGTCATCACCAATGGTCATATTCCAGAAGAAGCCAAAAACAATCTTCTCTCCTCCCCCGAGACATACGCCCGCAATCTCCAGTTCGCCACCTTCCGTGACACTGCTCTCATGAAGGGCTATCTCTTCAATTACTTAGATCTCGGTCAAGATGGCAAATACACCTATCTCCTCTCCGTCTGGCGTAGCCATCTCAATATTGGTATCGTCAATCTCTTGGGGTTCCTCTCTTTTGCTCTTGTTATTACCGGCCTTTATTACTCCCTCAAAAAGAAATTTGCTTGGACCAAATCTTTCATCGCCCTGCTTGCTTTTTGTCTCTTTTTTCTCCTTGGTGGAGGGTTGTTAGTCAACAACAAAATCCCCCTAATTGGTGAACTTTTCCGTTCTCCCTTCACCAAATTTTCCATTCCACTTTCCTTGGCCTACTCCTTTTTCTTTTCCATCGGTACCATTTTTTTACTAGATATTTTTACTTTTTTACACAGTCGTCTCACCTACTATCTCACTCTCTTTACTGTTACCTTTTCGCTTATACTTTTTATGTCTCCCGCGTTCTCCGGAAATCTCATTTCTCCCTCCATGCGAGTTCAAATTCCCCCAGAATATTTCTCACTCTTTAATTATTTAAAGAGCCAAGATCCGTCCACCAGAGTCGCCAATTTCCCTCAATTTTCTTTCTGGGGTTGGCTAAATTACAGCTGGGGATATCGTGGTTCTGGCTTCCTCTGGTACGGTATCAGGCAGCCCTTAATGGACAGAGCTTTTGACGCTTGGGACAAAAACTCCGAAAAATATTACGAGGAAATGAGTACCGCTCTCTACTCCGAAAATCAGTCCGCTTTTGAAAGTGTTCAAGACAAATATCAAATCAACTGGCTCCTTGTAGACGAACACGTTTCCCTCCCCGAAAATGCCACCGACTCTGGCCTAGTCACCCTAAAAAAATATGTCACCAGTTCCAAGAAATTTTCTCTAGACCAAAAATTTGGAGACAAAATTTCTTTATATAAAGTCAATCTCAACACCAAATCCCAGAGCTTTCTTTCCGTCCAATCGCCATCAAATACCATAAAACCCTTTGCTAATCTCTCGCTTCGCCCAAACACCGACTGGACCCAAAAAGGTGATTTCCTCAACATTGCTGTTCCCACCAAAACCAAAGAAGGTGACACTCTCACTATCCCGTCGATTACGTCTACAGAATCTTTGCTCCCTGTCCGCGTCGAGTATCAAAAATTAAGCGGCAGCCTCAATCTTCGCCTCACTCCCATTATCCCCACCATCTTCCTCGACAACTCCCAGCTCGATATTCAGGCTACCCCTATCACCCTCTCAATCCCCAACACCCTAGGCACAGGCTTTATTCTAGAGCTCGACAAAAACTACTACGAACTTCAGCTTCCAGCCGAGATTGATAGTTTTTCAGATTTCTACCCTCTAAACACCGTCTACCTTCCCTCAAGCAAACCGTTTAATGTCGCTCTGTACAGCAGCTCAGAAATCGCTCTTTTTGACCTTACTAACAATCTCACCGAAGCTACTCCAAGTCAATGCTATATCGTAAAACCCAATCACAAAGTCGAAAAAATCTCCTCCCAGACTGGTGTTTCTCTCATTGGTACTGATGTTGTTGGCTGTTTATCTGCCGAGCTTCCCTATATCGCTCGAGGTAGCCTCATCTCTCTTGCCTTCACCTATTCCTCACCCACGCTCACCACAGCTTTAGTCAATGTCTCAGGCAAAGACTTAAATGCCCAAAATCTTCCTCAACCATTTGAACCAAAAGAAAAACCCACCCGTGCCCGTATTTTTGTCTCCTCAACAGGTCTGTACCAACAAGTAAATCTCATTCTTGAAGCCGAAAGCACCAAGTCAATAAGAGAAATAAACTACGAAAACCTCGAAGCCTCAGTCCTACCTCAGCTTTATCAAACTTCAGTTACCCTACCTTCAATTCCCGAAAAACAAATCCCTCTCAAGGGTGAGGTCAGACGGCTTCAGGTCTCCTTGCCAAACACCACCACCCAGTTCGATTTAGAAGAAACTCCTGCCTCAAACAGCCTCTTCCCGGAAAACCTCAACTGCGATCAATGGAACGATGGCAAAACAGTCAAACAAGTCACCAAAGATGGCTTCCTGTACCAAAGCCAAAACGCCACCGAGTGCGACACTTTAAATCTCAGGCACCTGCCTCACTCAATTAATTATTTATTCAGCTTCGACTCTCGTTTCCAAAGAGGCTTAGCTCCTACAGTTTGCCTCGAAAATCACACTTCCAGACGTTGCGATGTTCAGGAACGTCTCATCAAAACCAACGACACCCAGTACCTCATCCAGCCCATTGCTAACCAGCTTGAAACTCCAGGCTTCACTCTCCATCTCTACAATCAATCTTTTGGTACTCGCATCACCTCCAACCTCATAAAGTCTATTTCCATTCGTCCCATTCCACTTCAATTTTTACAATCCATCTCCATTTCCTCTCCCATACATAATACCGAATACATAATACCTAATACAGTCTCCACCCATCCCTATCCATTTTTATATACTGCCAGTATCAATAATAATTCGTCATTGCGAGGAACCGAAGGTGACGTGGCAATCTCCGCCAACCAAGATGTAATTAATCTGTTTCAAACAAATTCTCCGTATTGGAAGGCTATACAAGTGTCCCAGAAAGACCTTTCCCTGCCTCCATGGCTAATTCAGAATCTTGCCCCCATCGTGGCTCCTTATCTGCCCAAGCTAGCTCCTGCAAATTCCAATGACTGGTACAACTCTTGGAAACTGCCCGAAGGAGCTTCCAATCTCGTAATCGTCTATCTTCCCCAATACCTAGAAAATCTAGGTCTCGCCCTATTCATTCTCACGCCTGTTATTGCTCTTATCGTTTTCCTCATCCGTTCTCGCTTCCAGACCAAAGACGAGTAACCAAAAAAATCCCCGATTTTACGGGGATTATGTTACGATCTTTCTTTTTTGAAATATAGTGTCAATCTTGTCGGAACTTCACCACTTTTTACTGCTACATTTTGTGGAGGCAAGACGGACACCAATTCCCAAAAATCCTTTCCTGCCACACTCAAAACATAATCTTCATTCTGTCCATGGAAACCTATTGGAATATCTGAGCGAGGTATTACTTTTCCTTCTGAATTAAAACAAATTCGCAAATACACCCATCTATTATTCATTTTTCTCCTTTATGAAGCAACAAATGTTTATACGCTTTTATCTACCAAAAAGCCTCACAACTGGGGTGATAACGTGCCTGCCCAACTCGTTATCACTCCCAACTCTGAGGCCTTTTGTTCTAGTTGACAGTCAATTTTCGTGGTGTTAATCTGTAGGTGGTTGATGGAAACTGTCCTTTCATTAACCACTGCAAAAAAGCATTGCTATTCGAGTTAGGCTACGGTAGTAATGCTTTTTTCTTGCCTAAAAAATTAGGCTCAAAAAATAATTCCAACGTTCAAAATTTTAAGGTAAATCCCTTTTTTAGCGGCTCGCCACTACCAACTGCTGCCCCATTCTACCCATCTGAGCAATTTGGAAAGAGATGGCTCGATGGCCAAAACTACGGTTCACGCGGACCGTTTTTTTACGAGGATTAACTAACTTTAAGAGCAGGTTTTTCATTAGTTTTTTTAAATTTACTGGATCTAAAGGAAAATATATCACACTCTGTCAAGCATATCAACCTATAAGCGATTTTACCCCTATCCTATACTATTTTTAGCCTCAAATATACCCCCCAAGGGATGACAATATCGTATTAAGAATCATGTATTATGTATTAAGTATGGGGACCATAAAATCTTTTACTGACCTTGATACATGGAAAGAAGCACACTCCTTAGATCTACTCATCTACAAAGCCACAAGGTTGTTCCCAAAAGACGAGATATATTGTCTTACTAATCAAATTCGTCGTGCCACCGTATCGATTTCATCAAATATTGCAGAGGGTTTTTCGAGACGATCAATTGCAGAAAAGAGACAGTTCTACCACCTTGCTCTAGGATCACTCACAGAAGTTCAAAACCAATTATTAATATCTAGGGATATCGGATATCTAAAACAAGATGAGTTTCTAAAGATTGCAGAACAGACCATTGTCGTCAGTAAACTAATCAACTCCTTAATTAAATATCTAAATTCCCATACCTAATTTCTCATACATAATACATAATACTTAATACCTAATACATATATGTCCAAATCTACCACCGTGTTTTTCTGTAACAGCTGCGGCAACGAGTTCGCCAAATGGGCCGGTCAGTGCCCTGCTTGCCACGAATGGAACACTCTAGTCGAAGCCACCCCCTTTTTAAAGACAGCTAGAACAGGAGGCAAGAAAACAGCAATCAAACCAGCCGAGTCTTTCTCTGTCAAAGAAGCGCTTGTTTCTCAAGAGGGCTACACTTTCTCCACCAATATCAGTGAGTTCGATCGTGTTCTAGGCCCAGGCCTTACCAAAGGCGGTGTTTATCTTTTGGCAGGCCAACCAGGTATTGGTAAATCTACTCTTTTAACCCAGTTAGCTATTTCCGTCGATAGCGATGTCTACTATGTTTGCTCAGAAGAAAACCCCGCCCAAGTCGCGACAAGAATAAAAAGACTATCCAAAAAAGACACTTCAAATATCCATTTGGTAAACACTTCTGTTGTGGATAACATTTGTGAAACCATTGCCAAAAACAAAAATTCTCTTGTTATTGTTGACTCTATTCAGTCCGTTTTCACTAACCAAAACGCAACTACTCCAGGGTCTCCATCTCAGATTAGAGACAGTGCATCTCTATTGATCCAAACCGCCAAAGAACACTCAACTCCCTTGATTATTGTCGGTCATGTCACCAAGGATGGCACCATTGCAGGTCCAAAAATGCTTGAACACATGGTTGATACAGTTCTTGAATTAAGTGGCGATAGACAGCACCTTTTACGTTTGCTTAGAACTATCAAAAACCGCTTTGGTCCAACCGATGAGACCGGTATTTACCAGATGACAGGGAATGGACTAGAAGAAGTCAAAGATCCAGGAGCCATTCTCTTGGAAGGCCGAATCAAGAATGCTCCAGGGTCATGTCTTACTATGATTATGGAAGGCACCCGTCCCCTGACAGTCGAGATTCAAGCCCTTGTCGTCTCTTCTCCTCTTCCCATTCCTCGTCGTATAGCCAAAGGAATTTCTGCCAACAGACTGCAATTAATTTGCGCCGTATTAACTAAACATTTGCACCTTCCAATTAGTGAAAGAGATGTCTTTGTAAATGTTACCGGCGGTATGGATGTCAAAGATCCGGGCGCCGATTTAGGGATTGCACTTGCCATTATTTCCTCAGCCAAAGACACCCCGCTACCTGAGAACTCAATCTGCTTCGGCGAGCTGGGCCTTCTTGGTGAAATCAGAAAGGTAGGCTTTTCCGACAAAATGCTCAAAGAGGCTAAGGCTCTAGGCTACGACAAGATTTTTTCACCAAGCACTCATCCAACGATCAAAGCCATCTCCCTTTCCCCCCAAAAAAACAATCCTAACTTGACTTTTTAGCCATTTTATTGTATTATAGGACCTATTCTGAGCCCAACGACGGGCTTGCTCCTTAAATTCATATTAGGTAAATCACAGGAGATTTCTAATGCATAAGTTTTTCTTTTCCCTCGATGCAATTCCCAATGTCAAGATTGAGCTTGTTCAAAAGATCGATGAAGTCGATCCTATTACCGCTCAAGTAACCCCGACCCTTAGAGAGATCAAGATCAAGGATCGATCAAACGGTTATCTTGGAATCATTCCCAATAAAACCAAATTCCAGATCAAGCTTGAGGTCGAGGGTGAGCATCAATGTTTCAACCTCGAACCAAAAACTAAAGAAAGAGTTCCCAAAAAACAAGAAATTACTGGGAAGTATATTAAAAACTTCTCCGTAGATTCCTCAAACGGCTTTGCTATGATTGCGGCATGGCCGGCCAACATGATTTGTCTTGAAGTCCCCGGCCATACTTACAATATCGGGATCGCCAATCAAAATGGAAGATTATTCTTCGTCATCGAAGAATATCTCCCCTCTCCAGACAATTTGCCCTTGGGAATGGTCATCTTTTTTTCACTTCTTAGGGGTCTCTGTTCGGTCGCATACAAACCCGGCTTCGACGCAAGGGTCCATTGGAAGAATCTTCCCTTCGATAAAAATATCGGTCTTCGGTTAGCTCAAACTGGCGACATTCTCGAATGGAATGATGAAGATCTGATGTTACTAGATAGTGACACAACCTTCCGATACGAGATCAAGAAATGTGTCAATCTTAGCATGCCTAAATAGAATTACCCAAAAAGCCACGGAAATACCGTGGCTTTTTCGTGCATTCAGGGTCATTTATTGGTTCAAACAAAATATTTCATACCTCAAAATGATATAAAATGACTAAACGTGTCAGACGTAAACCTAATTACTATTTTCCTCACTGGCCTAACCACGGGTGGTCTCACCTGTCTCGCCCTTCAAGGAGGTCTCCTTACCTCGGCAATAGCTGTTCAACAAGATACTTTAGCCAAGACAAACAAGTTTATTCCCCTTTTTTCATTTCTCACTGGCAAGCTTTTTATCCACACCTTACTTGGTTTTTTCCTTGGAACACTCGGCCAAACCCTCACTCTCTCGCCCATTACCAGAGGTTGGTTCCAAATAATTATTGGCATATACCTTTTAGGTATAGCTGGCAATCTTCTAGAACTTCACCCTTTCTTTCGTTACTTTGTTATCAAACCCCCCAAGTTTTTAGCTAAAATTGCCCGAAATGAGTCTAAGAGTCAATCAATTTTTGCCCCATTCCTTCTTGGACTCTCAACTGTCTTTATTCCCTGCGCCGTCACCCAAGCCACAGAAGTCATAGCTATTGGCTCAGGGAACCCTTTGTACGGAGCATCTATCATGTTCGCTTTTATATTAGGAACCACCCCTACGTTTGTAATCTTTGGTTTTTTATTGAATTCAGGTGCTAAAGCTTTTCAAAGATTCTTCCCCAAAATAGCCGCCGTCACACTGCTCGGAATGTCCATTTACTCCATAAATAATGGAGTTGGCCTTACAGGCTCGGTCTACACCCTTCAAAATTTTTATCAAGCTGCCGTTCACCCAAATGTCCTATCTGCAGCCATTAATAAAGAAGTCATTATCAAAAACGGCATTCAAGAGACTCAAATCACTGTCACAAACAACGGCTACACCCCGCAGGTAATCACTCTCAAAAAAGATATCCCCGTCCGCCTCACTCTAAACACTATTGATGTTCAATCATGCTCTCGTTCTTTCACTATTCCAGCACTAAATATCCAAAAACTCCTTCCTGAGTCTGGCGAAACCATCATCGAATTTACTCCTCACAATCTGGGTGCCTTAGCCTTCTCTTGCTCCATGGGCATGTACACCGGTCGTTTCAATATTGTTGATTAATATTTTAATTATAGTTTCGTAGTGCATGTCCAATCGAAAAAATATTGCGCAAAGTCAAAAAGCCTGGTTTCTTGGTACTCCAAGAATTTTTGACTGAAAACAAGAACGGATTGCGTAAGGCCAAGAGCGTTCGGTTTTTTCAGTGGATATGCACGGCAGAAACAATTAAAATATAAACAATTATGGAAAAAACAAAGCTTAAGCTTTCTGGTCTTCACTGCACCTCCTGCGCCGTTAACATAGACCTTACGATTGAAGACATCCCAGGTGTCAAAAACTCCGACACCAATTACGCCAAATCAGAATCAGAAGTAACCTTCGACCCAAAGGAAACAAGCTTAGATTCCATCAAAAATGCCATCCACAATCTCGGCTATCAGGTTTTATAAAGCACTCAATAGTTCTGAAGCAGACTTGGGTGGTGGAGCACTCTCTCGCATCTTTTTTTCAGCTCCCAACCCTTGAGATATTTCTAGAATCTGTTTAATTTCTGGAATTTTTTTGTCAACATCCATCTGCAAAGCATCAATACTGATATATCCACCACTTCTTCCATTCTCTTTTTTATATTGCTCGCTTCCAATTTCTCCCATCCACAATTTTGCCTCTGTTTCATTTCTATAATTTTTTATCCATACTCTTGAGTTTTCTTGCAAACTATTTTCTATACTATCGTTAAACTTATTCCAATCAATATTCTTTATAGCGCCATCACTTCTACCAATATTAGAATTATCAAGCATTATTACGGCATCCTTAGAAAATACCACAGATCTTCCTCCCCATATCGTTCCGTATTCTCCAGTACTCGCCACTAATATTTTTCTTCCTTTTTCATCTATTGTTGAAAAGAAAGCGTCTGGATATTTTTGTTCGATTCCTGCCATCAGTTCTACATTTCTCTTTTGAATCTCAGTCATACCCTCTTTAGCAGCAAATTCCATACTTTTTTCTTGCGCCACTCTAGCGCTTTGCCCCAAGATATTTTCAGTCTTTGCTAACTCTTGAGCGTTTCCTACATCCAATATTCTTCCTTTATCTTCAGGTACTGTCGTATAAATCTTTTTTAAATCGACTCCATTTTCAGATGAGATCGGATTTGCGATTTGTTGCCCAGCACCTTCCACATAAATAGTACCTTTTTCAGAATTATCCATACAATCATTACACACCAATTAAAGCAACAAATCAAGAGAATCCCTACTTCTCTTCTCCCTTGACGTCTTTTAGGTAGCTTTTGAACTCTTCCCAGACCTTCTTCCAGTCTCCACCAGCAGCTTCAATTTCTTTGAAGATCATTTCTACATCTACGAGGATTTGATCCTCTTTGACAATCATTTTTGTTTTAGCCATTTTTTGTTTTTATACTTAATACATAATACTTAATACATAATACAAGAAAGCGGCCGATATGGCCGCTTTCTTTTTCATTTACTTGTAAGCAACAGGTACTTCGGTCAAGACGACTCCCAGAGACATTCTTCTGGCTTTGACGTCGATCATTTCTACAAAGGCTTCCACCTTGTCACCCATAGCAAACTCTTTGTCTGCTGGTTTCTTAGAAATGTGAATCAAGCCATCAACACCCTTCTCAAAGTTGACGAAGATACCATAAGGGGCGATACGAACAACTTTGCCAGTGTGTTTAGTACCTACAGCGTAGTTCTTTTCGATTTCACTCCAAGGATCAGAAGTCATTTGTTTGATAGATAGGTTAAGTTTTCCGGCTCCTTTATCGATTCCGATAACCTGAACCTTAACATCTTTACCCACTTTAAACATTTCATTAGGATCCTCAACTTTCTCCCATGAGATTTCGGAGATATGAATAAGACCTTCAACTTTAGCTGTTTCGCCATCTTTGTCCTTCATAGGAACGTTGACAGTTACGAATACACCAAAAGGCATAATTCCGGATACTGTTCCATCAAACTTATCACCGACAGAAACCATCTCCAAAGCCTCACCTTTTTTGGCGAGAGACTCAGAGTCAGACACCATCTTCTCAGAGAAGATAAGTCTGTTTTGGTCTTTATCGACTTCAATTACACGAACCTTGAAGGCTTTGTTTAGGAGTTCATCCATGTTTCCAAGGAACTTCTCACCAAACTGAGATGTAGGAACAAATCCACGAATCTCACCCACCCTGACGACCATGCCACCTTTGTTGACTTCAACACCGGTAACTTCGACTTCTTTTTCCTCCTCCATGAGTTTCTTAAAGCGAGACCAGCGATTTTCATCAGCAGCCTGTTTGAGAGAAAGAATGATTTGTCCTTGATCGTTTTCTGGGAACTTCACATAGGCTTCGGTTTTGTCACCTACTTTAAGTTCAGCAAGTACGTCGTAAGCTTCTACCAAATCTTCACCAGACACAACACCTTCT
>Ga0172375_10011834_pt1 | contig 11030 bp, 10 predicted proteins | sample LakKiv1m_FD_114537 | JGI IMG/M metagenome (GOLD analysis project Ga0172375, IMG submission 114537) | Freshwater microbial communities from Kabuno Bay, South-Kivu, Congo - kab_092012_11.1m | ecosystem: Environmental > Aquatic > Freshwater > Lake | place: Democratic Republic of the Congo... | reverse complement strand
GAATTTCTTTTCGGCAAAAGTAAATTCAAAATTTATGTGGTCGCACTGATCATCTCCCTCGGCATCGGACAACAATTCTTCAATGCCAACATCTTCCGCCGTGACTGGGGGAAACAGCGGGAAATCTACTGGCAGCTCGCGTGGCGCGTCCCGGCCCTGGAACCTGGCACCGTCCTGTTGACGCATGAAATGCCGGTCGACTACGAAACCGACATTTCATTCACCGCGCCCATCAACTGGATGTATGCCCCGGATTTCAAACGTGCCGACCTGCCTTTCCTGATGCTATATACCGAGAAGAGATTGGGCGGTTCGACCCTGCCATCCCTCGAGCCGGGCACGGAAATCTCCTTCCCCTACCGCACCGTGAATTTTCACGGAAACACATCGCAGGCCATTGTGATTTACATGCCGCGAAATGGATGCCTGCGCGTCCTCGATCCCGCCCGCGGCGACGCCGCGATATACGATAAACAATCACGCTTCCTGGTGGATGCAATTCCGTTATCGAATGTGAACCTCATCCACGAAACGGACACCCCCGCGCAGCCCGATTTCATCGCGGAACCCCCGCACGATTGGTGTTATTACTTTGCAAAGGCGGAACTTGCCCGTCAAATGGGCGACCTGGAACGAGTGGTCGCGCTCCAAAAGGAAGCGGCCTCCCTCGGTTACTCACCCGAAGACCCAAACGAATGGCTGACATTCATCGAAGCCAGCGCTTTGACGGGAAATCTTGCCGACGCGGAAAAGATGTCAACACGGGCATTCGAGGAAGACCCGCGAACTGACAAAGGCTTGTGCATTGTCTGGAAACGGGTGCAGGCCGCAAATCCCGCGCAAGGCGGTGAGGAAATCGCCGAAATGTTATCGCAATTTGATTGCAATCCATAAGCGCGGCTTGACGCTTTAAAGTTCATGTGCTACCATCTCAAGTTGAATTTGCTGGAAGAGGAGAAAATGATGAGTAATAAACAACGCGGCATTCTTATCGTCGCAATCACGCTTGCGGGCGCGGTAATCATCTCAAGTTGCACAATGTCTTTATCACAGGCGCCTGAAGCCACGCCGACCTTGCTGCCAACCGGCCTGTTCGTTTCGCCATTCCCCTCCGGTGAAAATCCAATGGAGATGATCGAGCAGTTCGCCAAGGAAACCGCATCAGCACAGACCGCGATCGCGTCCGGCGCAACGCCCGGCGCGCCTGTAACGCCAAGCACCGTTGTGGCTGGGACCGTCATCACTCCTCAAACCGGCGGGACCCCGACAATCACCCCCACGCCCGGCCTGCCCTCCACGCCGACAAACGCCGTCCCCACCACCCCGGTTGTGGCGGTTACAACCGTCTCACCCAGCGGCCCAACTTTAACGCCTCTTCCCCCGGGCATCAAACCTGCCTCCTACACTTTACAAAAGGGTGAATTCCCATATTGCATTGCCCGCCGCTATAACGTAAACCCGGATGAATTACTTTCCATCAACGGGATCAGCGATGGCAGTCTGTTCATGCCCGGTACAACGCTCAAGATTCCGCAAACCGGAAACCCGTTCCCCAGCGGACGCGCTTTGCATACACACCCGGATACCTACACGGTCACATCAAGCGATGAAACAGTCTACGGTGTGGCCTGCTACTATGGCGATTTGGAACCCGCCGCAATCGCTTCAGCCAATGGAATCCCCGTCTCCGCAACGCTCTCCGCCGGGCAAAAATTGACCATCCCGTAATGGATTTGATTTACAAAAAAAGCCCAGGAAACCCACCTGGGCTTTTTTCAACCCGTATTGTCATCCCGATTGGAGAGAAGGAGACCGTCCATGCCCTTTGAATTTATCAAGTCCGAACCCCTGTTTCAGGGACGCGCGTTCAAGATCCGCCGTGACTGGTTGAAAACCCCCGATGGGCGCGAAACGAAATTCGATATTGTGGAACATGGCGGTTCAGTGATCGTCATCCCCGTCGATGAACGCGGCGATTTATTGTTCGTCCGCCAGTACCGCCACGCGGCCGGCAAGGACCTGCTCGAACTGCCGGCAGGCACGCGCGACGGGGACGAACCTCACGACGAATGCGCGGCGCGCGAGATCCGCGAAGAGACCGGCATGGAGGCTGGAAAACTTGTAAAAGTCGGCGAGTTCTACCTGGCGCCCGGTTATTCCACCGAATTCATGGTTGTCTTTCTTGCAACGGATTTGAAGCACAACCCGCTCGAAGCGGATGCCGATGAGTTTTTGCAGGTGGAAACAATTTCCGTGAAGGAGGCATTTGCATTGGCCGAACGCGGCGAAATGCCGGACGCAAAGTCTCTCGCGGCGCTGTTACTGGCGCGGCCGTACCTGGATAAATACCTTGCATGATCTTTCGGGCAGGCAAAATCCCTTTCGATACATCCATCGAGACAACCGTCCTGCAAGCCGGTACAAGCATCCTCCCGCCGTTCATTTGATGCGCAAATTGATTTCCACAATTCCTATCCAATATATGACAACCCGCAGGTGGATTCAGGCATTTCATAACTAACAGATGCAAACAAGGGGCGATAAACTTGTATAGTTGCATTTCAGACTCTTTACCTGATTCGTGATATTATTCACAGTTGGAATTTTTCAGGCATGAATTGCCTGTTCTCAAAGGAGCAAATACAAATGAAGCAACCCATTATTACGATTGATGGCAATGAAGCCACCACATCAGTAGCTCACCGCTTGAGTGAAGTTATCGCAATTTATCCGATTACTCCCTCCTCCAACATGGGCGAATTCGCAGACGAATGGTCATCCAAAGGGAGAAAGAACCTTTGGGGCACCATCCCCTCGGTGATCGAGATGCAATCCGAAGGCGGCGCAGCGGGCGCGGTGCACGGCGCGCTGCAAACCGGGGCGCTCACCACCACGTTCACCGCTTCGCAGGGACTCCTGCTGATGATCCCCAACATGTACAAGATCGCGGGCGAGCTCACCAGCACGGTCTTCCACGTGGCCGCCCGCGCCGTTGCGGCGCACGCCCTCTCGATCTACGGCGACCACCAGGACGTGATGGCGGTCCGCCAGACAGGCTGGGCATTGCTATCCTCTGAATCTGTCCAGGAAGCCCACGACTTCGCCGCCATTTCGCAGATGGCCACACTCAAATCACGCGTCCCCTTCCTGCATTTCTTTGACGGTTTCCGCACCTCCCACGAAGTGACGAAAATCTACCAGTTGACGGACGAAGAACTCCGCTCTCTCATGGACGATGAACTGGTGCGCGCTCATCGGGCACGAGCCTTGTCCCCGGAACATCCCGTTTTACGCGGCACCGCGCAGAATCCCGATGTCTATTTCCAGATGCGCGAAGCGGTTAATCCATATTACGCCGCGACGCCCGCCATCACCCAGGAAGCCATGGACAAGTTCGCGCAGGTCACCGGCCGCCACTATAACCTGTTCGATTACACAGGCCACCCCGAAGCCGAGCGCGTTGTGATTCTCATGGGCTCCGGCGGTGAAACAGCCGAAGAGACCGTGAAATATCTTGTCGAAAGAGGCGAGAAGGTCGGCGTGGTGCGCGTGCGGTTGTACCGCCCATTCTCAATTGAGCATTTCGTCAAGGCGCTGCCGAAGAGAGTGAAGGGCATCTCGGTGCTGGACCGCACCAAGGAACCCGGCTCCTCCGGCGAACCGCTTTACCTGGATGTGGTCAATGCGCTGGTTGAAGCCAACCGCCCCGGCATCAAGGTCATTGGCGGGCGCTACGGCCTTTCCTCGAAGGAATTCACCCCCGCGATGGCAAAAGCCGCGCTGGATGAACTCAAGAAACCCGAGCCGAAGAATCATTACACCGTCGGCATTACCGACGATGTGACTCACACAAGCCTCGAAGTGGACGCGTCCTTCAAGATCGAACCCGAAGAGACCGTCCGCTGCGTATTCTTCGGCCTCGGCTCAGACGGGACTGTCGGCGCGAACAAGAACTCCATAAAAATCATCGGCGAAGAGACCGAAAACTACGCGCAAGGCTATTTCTATTACGACTCGAAGAAGTCCGGCACAGTGACCATGTCTCACCTGCGCTTTGGGTCCAAACCGATCCGCGCGCCGTATCTCATCGAATTGAATGAAGCAACCTTCGTGGCCTGCCACCAGTTCACGTTCCTGGAACGCGTGGACATGCTCAAGTATGCCAGGCCGGGCGGCACGTTCCTGCTCAACAGCCTGTACGGCCCCGATGAAATTTGGGAAAACCTGCCGATCGAAGTCCAGAAGGATATCATTGGGAAGAAACTCAAGTTCTACGTGATCAACGGTTACGAGGTGGCCGAAAAGACCGGCATGGGCGGGCGCATGAACACCATCATGCAGACCGCGTTCTTCGCCATCAGCGGTGTGCTTCCACGCGAAGCCGCGATCTCGGAAATCAAACACGCCATCGAAAAGACCTACGGCAAGCGCGGCGAAGCCGTCGTGAAGAAGAACTTCGAGGCCGTGGACGCGACCATCCAGAATCTTTATGAGGTCAAAGTCCCGGCGAAGACCAACTCAAAGATGAAGCGCCGACTCACGGTCCCGGCTGAAGCGCCTAAATTTGTCCGCGAGGTGCTCGGGCAGATGCTCGACTCGAATGGCGATAACATCCCCGTATCCGCATTCCCAATTGACGGCACTTTCCCGACCGGCACCACGCAGTGGGAAAAACGGAATCTCGCACTGGAAATCCCCGTCTGGGAAAAGGACTTGTGCATTCAGTGCGGCAAGTGCGTGATGGTCTGCCCGCATGCAGTCATTCGTCACAAGGTTTATGACGAGAAACTGACCGCGAGCGCGCCCGAAACGTTCAAGCACATGCCGTCGAAGTTCAAGGAATTCTCACAAGGCTTTGCATACACGATACAGGTTGCGCCCGAGGATTGCACGGGCTGTACGCTGTGTGTGGAAGTGTGTCCCGCCAAGGACAAGAGCCAGGCAGGACGCAAGGCGCTGAATATGGCACCACAGCCGCCATTGCGCGAGCAGGAAGCCAAAAACTGGGACTTCTTCATGTCCATTCCCGACCTGGACAGGAAGTTGATCAATCCATCCACCATCAAGAATGCACAGTTGTTGAGGCCGTTGTTTGAGTTCAGCGGCGCGTGCGCGGGATGCGGTGAAACACCTTATGTGAAACTGGTCTCGCAGTTGTTTGGCGAGCGCGCGATTATTGCGAACGCCACCGGCTGTTCCTCGATCTACGGCGGCAACCTCCCCACCACCCCGTGGGCTGTGGATGCAAAAGGCCGCGGGCCTGCATGGTCGAACTCGCTGTTTGAAGATAACGCTGAATTTGGCCTGGGTATGCGGCTGACACTCGACAAGCAAAATGAATACGCGCGCGAATTACTCGCTCAATTCGAAAAAGAACTGGGCGCGGATTTGGTCAGCGCGATTTTGAAGGCAGATCAGTCCACGGAAGCGGGCCTTGAAGAGCAGCGCGAGCGTGTGGCTGTGCTCAAGAACAAACTTGGTAAATCCAGCGACAGCCGCGCCAAGGACCTGGTCAGCATCGCGGACAGCCTCGTCAAGAAATCCGTGTGGATCATGGGCGGCGACGGCTGGGCGTATGACATCGGCTACGGCGGTCTCGACCACGTTCTGGCAAGCGGACGCGACGTCAACATCCTGGTGCTCGACACCGAAGTGTATTCGAACACGGGCGGCCAGGCGAGCAAGTCCACGCCGCGTGCGGCGGTTGCCAAATTCGCGATGGGCGGCAAGGGACTGCCGAAGAAGGACCTCGGCCTGATCGCGATGTCCTACGGCTACGTCTATGTGGCGCGCATCGCGATGGGCGCCAACGACCAGCAGACCCTGCGCGCCATGCTCGAGGCCGAGTCCTATGATGGGCCGTCCCTCATCATCGCCTACAGTCACTGCATTGCGCACGGTTACGACCTGTCAAAGGGACTCGAACAGCAGAAACTGGCGGTTCAGTCCGGCCACTGGCCGATGTATCGCTACGACCCGCGCCTCGCCGAGCAGGGACAAAATCCGCTTATCATCGAATCCAAGGAGCCAACCATCCCGATCTCGCAGTATGCATACAACGAGACGCGCTACAAGATGCTTACACAGATGGACGAGGAACGCGCTGAAAAGTTGATGAAGGAAGCCCAGCACGACGCCAAGTCCCGCTGGACACTCTATCAGCAGATGGCCGCCATGCACTACGGCAACGGCAGCGACAAAAAAGAGTAAAATCGAAAAATGGAGAGTGGATGATGAATAAGGTCCGCTCTCCATTTCAAATTCAGCAAATACGGAGCCAACCATGACCGACCTCTCCACCACTTATCTTGGTTTGAAATTAAAAAACCCGCTCGTTGCTTCCGCGTCGCCTCTCTCGAAGAAAGTCGAGACGGCCAGGAGGCTGGAGGATGCGGGCATCTCCGCGATCGTGATGTATTCCCTGTTCGAGGAACAGATCATCCATGAATCGCTCGAACTGGACCATTACCTGACGCGCGGCACCGATACAGTTGCCGAAGCCCTGACCTATCTCCCGGACGCGGGGACATACAGCCTGACCCCGGAAAAATATCTCGACCAGGTCTCCGCCCTGAAGAAGGCTTTGAAGATTCCCGTTATCGGAAGCCTGAACGGCATCTCAAAGGGCGGCTGGACAAAATATGCGCGCCGCATCCAGGAGGCAGGCGCAGATGCGCTCGAACTTAACTTATATTATCTTGCCACCGATCCCGGCCTGAAATCAAACGATATTGAAGACGACCAGGTGGAACTGGTCAGGGAAGTGAAGTCTGCCATTACAATCCCGCTTTCGGTCAAGATCAGCCCATTTGTCACATCCATGGCCAACTTTGCCAAAAGGCTCGTGGAGGCGGGCGCGGACGGGTTGGTCCTGTTCAACCGCTTCTATCAACCTGATTTCGACCTGGATGAATTGGAAATCGTCCACAGCCTGGACCTGAGCACTTCCGCTGAAATACGCCTGCCCCTGCGATGGATTTCGATCCTGCACGGCAAAGTCAAGGCGGATTTTGCATTGACAAGCGGCGTCCACACAGCCACGGACGTGTTCAAATCCATGATGGCAGGGGCCAAAGTTGTCATGCTGGCATCCGGTCTTTTGAGCGGCGGCGAACAGGCACCCGGCCTGATCTTGAGCGAGATGGGCTGGTGGATGGAATCGCACGAATACAAATCGATCCAGCAGATGCAGGGAAGCATGAGCCAGGGTTCCGTCAGGGAACCGTCCGCTTTCGAACGCGCAAACTACATGAAGGTTTTGGGGTCGTGGAAAGAACTGCCATAGCGCCCATGAGAAACAAAAAAAGGCCCTCGCGATGAGGGCCTTTTTCGTTCGATAAATCCAAAGCGAGTTGGCTATGCTTCGACGGGCGCAGCGACTGCCTGTTTCCGCTGGCGGAAGGTGATGCGGGCGCGGGTCAGGTCATAGGGTGACATTTCCAGGGTAACACGATCGCCAAGCAAAATACGAATATAGTGCTTGCGCATCTTGCCTGAAAGATAGGCAAGGACTTCATGCCCGTTGTCCAGCCGAACACGGAACTGCGTTCCAGGCAGGGCTTCAATAACGACGCCGTCCGCTCGAATTTTATCTTCCTCTTTTGCCATACACGCCTCCGGTCCTACTCAGTATCCTTGAAAGAGCGCCGCTTTAAACGGCGGATTGCCTTCTTCTTTTCCATGCGGCGCTGTTCGCTCTTTGAAACGAACCAGCGTTTGCGGCGAACCGTGCTCAAAACACCGCTCTTCACCACTTTCTTGCGAAAGCGCTTGAGCAATGAGTCCTGAGACTCGCCACTCCTAAGATTCACACTTGCCAAAAAGATTCACCTCCTTTCCGCATGGAAATTAAACAAAAAAAAACGGCTGTAACGCAGACTCAGCCGAGGGTTTTGGTATAAAACCAGAAACGAACTAAATGACCACAGGATCAAAAAATGCGCTTCACACTCCTCAATTTTGAACGATGGGATGCCTTCACGTTCCTCACCGAATCTGCACGATCATTATACACGAATCACGCGTGAATGGAAAGATGACGCGCGAACCCAAAGTTTCGGCATTCCCGCGGCGCGGGCCGGGCGCCGGGCATGCAAAAGCCCGGAAGAAAAGACGCCCAACCCGGCGTTTGCAAGGTGATGCGCGATCTGATGGATGGCATGGCGCATACGGCGCATAAAAAAACCGAACCCCGGGAACCGGCCTGTTTACACGCCTTATCGCACCCTGGTAATGTTGATACATTTGGGGTTATGGCCCGGCGGCGTATACACACACCCAAACTGATAACCGCCCTCGAAGCGGACGATAATGAGCGACTCGATCACGCCAAATCCAACCATCGGCCGCGTGACAGGCAGGCTGTCCACGTCACTGCTCCATTCAAGGGTATAGGAATCCCTCATATGGGTGGAAAAACCATCCACGGGAATGAGCGCGTCCGGCAGACCCGTCCCATTTTCAATGGACGCCATCCCCTCGAGCACCAGCGCATTGGCATCCTTCAGGGCCTGCCTCGCTTCCACGGAAAGCAGGGATAACCATCCTCCCCCCACCGCCAGGGACAATGACACAACCGAAACCACGACGCCGCGCCGCACCGACCCCGGAGCAAGCGCCAGGACATATTCCATCTGATTCAAAACCCAGCGGATAAACATTCCCACCGGGACGTAAAGGACCACGCGCGGCAGAAAGGTGAACACAAAAATAACGAAGGACCTGGCGGCCTGTTCAGTCCCGGAATTGACATACGCCTGAATGGAACTGATTGCAACGCCGAAGAACGCGCCGCCCAGCACCCCCCATAACGACTCTTCATCCCAGGCAACGATCAAGCCGAAAATGCCCATCGCCAGCGTCCCCAATACAACAGTCTCAACCCGCCCAACCGGAAGATCGAACAGCGGAACACCCCGCAGCATCCACACATTGACATATTGGGAAACAACCAAATAAGGCAGGCCGAACGCCATGCCAGCCAAAAATCCGATGATACGCCGTCTCCAATCGCTCATTCACACCTCCACGAATTCCCAATTATATCGCGCTCAAAAGAAGCGGCCTGCTCTTCCTGGCGCTGAACTATAATGGAGGAAATTCGAAAGATGGAAGAAAAGAGAGATGATTATGAACGTATCCGAAGCCATCCGCACAAAGCGCGCAGTCAGAAAGTTCCTGGATCAACCCCTGCCCAAAGAAGCCGCCCAGATCATTCTAAACGCAGGCCGCAGGTCGCAATCCTCGAAGAACAACCAGGCCTGGCAGTTCATCGCCATTCGCGATAAAGCCATCTTGAAGGAATTATCCCAATGCGGTGAATGGGCGGGGCACCTCGCCGGGGCCGCGCTGGCCGTTGCCATTTTGACTCCCGACCCGGCGGAAAAATTTCAGACAATGTTCGACGCCGGGCAGGCCGCCGCCTTCATGCAACTCGCCGCCTGGGAGTTGGGCATCGGCTCCTGTCCCGCATCCCTCTATGACTTTGAGCGGACGCGCGCCATCCTGAAATTTCCTCCCGAATGGCATCTCCGCATCGCGCTCTCGTTTGGTTACCCCGCGGACGAGGAGACGTTGTCCTCTCTCCCAAGGAAGGGCGGACGACTCGCGTTCGACAAGGTCGTTCATTGGGAAAAGTGGTGATGATTGGCTTTTAGCGTTTGGCGTTTTGCAATTAGTGTTCGGCGATTAATCTGCGGTTGTAGAACCGTCGTCCGTTACCCCCCCCCCGGGGGCGATGTACCGCGTCCGCTTGAAGGGCTTCAATTGTTCGGATAGATTCTCCTGCAACAGGTGACCCGACTCGTGCATGAGCGTATCGTGATTGTAGTCGTTCAATTTGACCATGCTCGCCAGGCACGGAAAGTGATGGTGGAACAGCCCCGCTCTTTCCCCGGCTTCGTCCGCAGAGAGACCGATCAACTTTTCGGCGACGTGACGCGCGCACCCGCAGACCGCGTCCCGCCGGACAACTGCCGAGGTAATGGTACGCGACTCTTCGTCCAGCGTGAGGCGGATGTCGGGCTGGCCGAAATAGCGGGCGAATTCGCTGATGATCGTACTGTCGTACGTCTCGCGCTCGCGGCGGGTGACTTTGTAATCACGTTCGGTCAGGGAACAGAGCGGCTTGGGCGTCGCGCAGGCCACATTCACGCGCTCCAGCCATCCGCGCAGTTGACGCGCCAGCCCGCGCGGCAGCCAGGCATCATTATCCACTGCCGCGACCACGCCGCGCGCGCCGGTCATCATCGCGATTTCGGGAAGCAACTCCGCCACGGACTTGTTCTCCGCGAAGGACAGGATCAGGTCGGATGCAGGGAAACCGGCGGGCAGGAAATCCTCGGGATAATCCATGATGAGCGGAAACGCGGCGGGCGCCCTCCACGATTCGATAGTCCAGCCCTGCGGGCTGTGCGCGAGCAAATTGTTCACATGGCGCAGGCCGTATTCGCCCGAGACGATCGCAAGGATACGCATGAGGACATTGTATCCCGCGGCGGGGAGGAACGCTGTAACTAAAGTCACTGCGATTTGCGATTGTTACGCAAGGTTTTCCTTGCACGCAAGTGATACAATCGCAATTGAGCAATTGCGCAGGAGAAATCTACATTTTTCAAGGAGATAAAATCATGAAAATTCAAGACATCGAGGGGATCGGCGCAACCTACGCCGAAAAATTGAAAAGCGCGGGCATACAAACCACGGGTGACATGCTCAAGAAGGGCGGCACATCCAGGGGACGCGCAGAACTTGCCGCCGCCGCAGGGCTGACCGATACACAAATTCTCGAATGGGTCAACCGCGCGGACCTGTACCGCATCAAGGGCGTCGGCTCGGAATATGCCGACCTGCTCGAAGCCGCGGGCGTGGACACGGTCGCGGAACTCGCCCAGCGCAGCGCGGAAAACCTCGCTGAACGACTCCGGGCGGTGAACGCGGAAAAACAGAAGGTCCGCCGCAGGCCCGGTGTTCAACAGGTTGGCAAGTGGATCAAGCAGGCCAAATCCCTGCCAAAGGCAGTGGAATATTAG
>Ga0172375_10011833_pt1 | contig 11030 bp, 11 predicted proteins | sample LakKiv1m_FD_114537 | JGI IMG/M metagenome (GOLD analysis project Ga0172375, IMG submission 114537) | Freshwater microbial communities from Kabuno Bay, South-Kivu, Congo - kab_092012_11.1m | ecosystem: Environmental > Aquatic > Freshwater > Lake | place: Democratic Republic of the Congo... | reverse complement strand
CTTAAGTACAAAAGGCTTTGGATGTTCTTTTTTTCGGGTATGCTCTGCGGTTGGGGTGTTTTAGGGAAACAGACTGCGGGGCTTTTTATATTCGGAGTTATTTTTTATCTTTTAATAGCACATTTCCGAGATCTGCTTTCGAAGGAATGGCGGTTTAAAATCGCCGGTTCTTTTTTTTCTATGTGTTTCCTGGGCCTTGGATTAGCATTGGTTACGGGTTTTTGGTTTATTAAAATGTATCAGGTATACGGCAATCCGATCTATCTTCCTATACAGGGTGATATCGCAAAGGCGGATATTTCCGGATGGTTCCAGCTTCTTGAAAGCAGGCCCAAAGGCATGTTCCTTTATCCTATAGGCATGGTGTATTATTGCCCTATATTCATTTTCATGTTCGCTTCGCTTAAAGATTTTGTTGTTGCTGTTTTTAGAGCGCTGGCGAGAAAGACCTATGATTACAGGTTCATTATTATATGGAGTGTCGCGCTCGCATTCTATTACAAGTTGAGGCTCGACAGGGAAGACAGGCTTTTTCTGCCGGCTTATTCTCCGCTTGCTGTCATGGCGGGTTACTATATTTATCTTTTCCGCGAACATATGGCAAAAAGCAGGCTTTTGAAAAACAGGGTCGTAAGGGAGCTGATAATCCTGCTGGCGTTTTATATTTGCGCTTTATGGGGTGTGCCTATAGGAATGAAAACCGCAATAATGGAGACTACTATTTTAAAGTGGCCTTTTTAGAGGGTGGGCAATATGAAAGATATATCCATAGTTGTTCCTGTTTATAACGAGGCCGGGAATCTACCGGCTCTGGCCGAAAAAATCAAGGCCGCTATGGACCCTGTCACAAAATACTATGAGTGCATTCTTGTAGACGACGGAAGTGTAGACGGTTCTTTTAATGTAATGAAGGATCTGAAAAAGAGATACGGATTCATTAAAATAGTGAAATTAAAACGTAATTTCGGCCAGACACAGGCTATGGCCGCCGGCTTCGACCTGAGTGAAGGTAAGTTGATAATAACAATGGACGCAGATCTGCAGAATGATCCCGAGGACATTCCTAAACTTATCGACAAATTGAACGAAGGCTATGACATAGTCAGCGGCTGGAGGGATAAACGTAAAGATCCGTTCCTGACACGTAAACTTCCGTCCATGATAGCCAACGGCCTTATTTCGCGGCTCACCGGATTGAAATTGCATGATTTCGGATGCACTCTGAAAGTTTATAAAGGCGAAATATTGAAAAATATCAGGCTTTACGGGGATATGCACAGGTTCATACCAGCAGTCGCAAGTTATTCCGGAATAAAAATAGCCGAGATTCGCGTTAATCATCATCACAGGTCATACGGGGTGTCAAAGTACGGCATATCGCGGGTGCTTAAAGTGCTTCTTGACCTAATAACCGTAAAATATTTCCTGAGTTTTGCTGAAAATCCCATGAGGCTTTTCGGGTCAATGGGTTTCGCCGGTTTTTTGGCGGGCTTTGCTTCTTTCTTCATAAGCATTTACATGAAGCTATCCGGAGACGTTGACATTACCGGTAACCCGATATTTTATCTTACTATACTTTTCTGGCTCATAGGCGGACAGTGTATACTGATGGGCATTTTGGGCGAAATGAACGTCAGGATCTACCATGAAATGCTCGGAAAACAGAACTATACGATAGAAGAGATCCTCTGACAATGATCCAAAGTAAACCTGCGGAAACAAAAGTTTTTTCTTTCGGCGATAACTGGGAAGACTATTCCAAAAAAATATCAGGAGACACTTTTACCGTAGCCAAGGAGTCCGTGCGAAATCTTCTGGGCGGGATAGACGGCATGACCTTTATAGATATAGGATGCGGATCAGGGCTTTTTTCGATAGCAGCGGCTGCGCTCGGGGCGTCCTTCGTATACGGCATAGACAAAGATCCCGTATCCGTAAAAGTATCGCGGGAAAATCTTGAAAAGATAGCCGTGGAAGAGAATATCGACCGGAAAAAGGTAAAATTCTCGGAACAATCTTTGTTTGACCTTCCTGATAACGAGCAATACGACATTGTTTACAGCTGGGGTGTTCTGCACCATACGGGTCGGATGTATGACGCGTTCGATAAGGCTGGAAAATTAGTAAAACGCGGCGGCACGCTCGCTGTTTCCATTTACAACAGGCATTTTTCTTCCGGGTTCTGGGCCCTCGTGAAAAAGACTTATAATTACTCTCCCAATTTCGTAAAAAAAGCCATGATTATATTATTTTACCCGGTGATCTTCCTTTTGAAACTTGTGGTAGCAGGCATGAACCCGTTCAAAATGAGAAGAGGTATGACATTTTATAATAATGTGGTGGACTGGGTCGGCGGATACCCATATGAATACGCGTCCATAAAAGAAGTCACGGATCATTTTGAAGCGCGCGGATTCTCGACGGTAAAGATCATTAAAGCGCATGTTGCTACGGGATGCAACGAATTTGTGTTCAGAAAAGACAGGGAAAATATATGTGCGGCATAACGGGATTTAACTGGAAGAACGAAAAGCTGATCACTAACATAACAGACCTTCTTATTCACCGCGGGCCTGACCAGAGCGGTGTGTTCTGCGATGAAAATATAAGCCTAGGGCACAGGAGACTGAGTATCCTTGACCTTTCGCCTAAAGGCATCCAGCCGATGACGAATGAAGACGGTACTGTTTTACTTGTATTTAACGGAGAAATATTCAATTATCAGGACATAAGAGAAGAGCTTATAAATAAAGGTCATAATTTCAGGTCGAGTACTGATACGGAAGTCATTGTGCATTTATATGAGGAAGAAGGCCCTGAAATGGTGAGGCGGCTTAACGGCCAATTCGCGTTCGCGCTGTATGATAAAAAAACCGGAAGGCTTATGCTGGCAAGAGACAGGGTCGGGATACTGCCGCTTTTTTATTATATGCGCGGCGGCAAATTCATTTTCGGTTCTGAGCTTAAGACCATCCTTTCGGCGGGTATAGAAAAAGAGATCGACCAGGACGCGCTTGTGTTCTATCTGAGGTTCGGTTTCATATCAGCGCCGCTTTGCATCGTTAAAGATGCTTATAAATTAAAGCCCGGCCATTATCTTATCTATGGCCTGAAAGAAAAAAAGATACTGGCGTATAATAGTTACTGGGAGATCGATTTTAGGGAGGATATATCGGATGTAAAAAAAGCGGAGAGTGTTATAAGGCAGGGGCTCAGAAAAGCAACCAGCTTGCGTCTTATGGCGGATGTCCCCGTAGGCGCCTTTTTATCGGGAGGCGTGGATTCAAGCGCTGTAGTCGCTACGATCATAGGCGAGCGCAAAAAACTTAAAACGTTTTCCGTTAAATTCGAATACAAAGAGTACGACGAATCGAATTACGCGAAACTTGTGGCCCGGCACCTCAACACCGACCACCACGAGATAGTCCTGAAGCCGGACGCGATACGGGAGATCATACCCGAACTTGTCGAACATTATGACGAACCTACGGGCGATTCATCGGCTATACCGACATACTTTGTTTCGAAATTTGCAAGGCAGTATGTGACCGTATGTTTATCCGGAGACGGAGGGGATGAGATCCTTGCGGGGTATGAAAGATATAGGTATTTTCTAGTGCTGAAATTCCTGAACAGTCTCCCTGCATGGATAAGGCGCATTTTGAGATGGGGGATATCCGCGCTTCTCAAGATCAAGCCTGATTTCGGATTTGAAAAAGTCAGAGAGCTTTTATTGCTGGGGAAAATGAACGATATAAACCTTTATGAAAAACTGGTCGAAAAGATAGGTTCGACGGATATAGAAAAACTACTTAAACGTAAAGTGGTTTACCGGGATACTACTCTGCAGGTGAAGGAAAAGGCCGGCATTAATGCTGCCCAGAATTATGATATAGTGCATTATCTTGAAGGTGATATCCTGACTAAGGTTGACAGGGCCGCCATGGCGGTCAGCCTTGAGACCCGTCCGCCTTTTTTGGACCATAATTTCATAGAACTCTGTTTAAGAATGAAGCTTGATCTGCGCCAAAAGGGATTTACCGGCAAATGGATCCTGAAAAGGGCATTCAGAAATATTCTGCCTGCTGCCGTGATAAAACGGAGTAAAAAAGGTTTTGGAGTGCCGATCAAATATTACCTGAAGAACGAGTTGTACGATCTTGTAGAAAAATATGTTTTTAATTATAAGGGCCACAGTCTTTTCGACAATGAGTTCCTTAAAAGTATGTCCTCCGGCAAGTCGCCGAGGGATACTTACAGGCTTTACTGGAATATTCTCATGTTTAACATGTGGCATGAAAGATGGATAAAACAAAATTAAAGAATCTTTTGTTGTCGGTCATAACCGCTTTTAGCGCGGTAGCCGTTTGTTTGCTTGTAGTAGAGATGTATCTGAGGATCCTCGATCCGATGAAACTTAGGGCTCTCAGGGAAGGAAAGGATATCCCTGAAAGCAGAAGTCCGTTCAGGGAACCGTTCCCTACGGCAGCGAAGGCTGACAAAGAGGTGAGGATAGTGGCGCTCGGAGATTCATACACATGGGGTGACGGTCTTGCCGACAACGCGGACACATGGACTTCGGTCCTTGAAAGAGATCTGAAACTCGAGCTGAATAAAAATATAGACGTAATAAATATGGGAATGCGCGGGCTTACCACATTCAATGAATATGAACTTTTTATCAAGGCAGGCCAGAAATTCAGTCCGGACCTTGTTATTATCCAGTATCTGATAAACGACGTACTTCCGAGCGGCCCGGACCTGAGGCGCGTAGGCGAGGATTGGATGAGCAAAAGCCTCAGAAAAAATCTGATAGCAAACGAGAGAATACATAATTCGTTAGGGAGGTTGAGTTATCTCTACTCGTTCGTAAATGACAGATACCTTACGCTGCAGAGAAAAAACGCCAAATCCCTGACATGGCATGACCTTTATAAAGATGATTTCAGCGGATTTATTATGCAGAAGAACGCGATCAAGGCGTTCGGATACTGGTCCGCACAGAATAAAATAAAAGTGTTGTTCGTTCTTTTTCCGACTTTCCCTTCAGGGACATATACGACGGACAATTATCCCAATGCGGACATATACAAAAAAGTGGAAGATATAGCGCGCCAAAACGGCCTGGAAGTGCTGAACCTGATACCTGTTTTTACGGAGAAAGGCGGGGATATGGGCCGTTTCAGCATAAGCCCTGCCGACGGGCATCCGAATAAAGAGGCTGCAGGCATCGCGGCAGGAGCAATAAAAGATCATATTGAAAAGAATAAATTCATAAAATAGCCGGGAAAGCTGTAGGTATGAACATTTTAATGCATAATTATGAATTTCCTCCGCTTGGGGGCGGTGCCGGCGTAGCATGCAGGGACCTTCTGAAAGAACTGTCGAAATACGAAGATATTTCGATCGACCTTGTGACAAGTTCCTCCGATAAATATTCAGTAGAGCATTTCTCGAAAAATATCACGGTCCATTACCTTGATATAGGTAAGAACGGCAGAAATCTTCATTTTCAGAAGGCGCTTGACCTGATCGTTTTTTCCTCAAAGTCGTATTTCTACTCTCGTAAACTTATGAAGACAAAAATATACGACGCGGTGCATGCATTTTTCGGCATACCCTGCGGGTTTATCGCAATGCTGCTCGGCAAAAAATTTATTGTGTCTCTGAGAGGCAGCGATGTGCCCTTCCATAATCCGAGGTTTAAACTGGCCGACAGGCTGATCTTCAGGCATCTGTCGCGTATAGTCTGGGGAAAAGCGCTTTATGTAGTGGCCAATTCGGAACATCTGGCGGAGTCCGCCGCAAAAACCTGCAGGGACAAATTTTATAATGTCATATATAACGGTGTTAATATAACCGATTTTACCCCGGGAAATGATAGTAGAGATGACGGTGTTTTCAGGTTTTTGTATACAGGAAGGCTTAACGAGATAAAAGGCGTGGATTATTTATTCGAAGCTTTTAACGTAACTTTGAAAGATATGATCAACAGACGCCTCGAGTTGTGGGTCGCCGGAGAAGGCAATATGAAAAAAGAACTTGAGAAGTTCGCGGACAGAAAGAATATTTCAAGGAACGTGAGGTTCCTGAACAAGGTCCCTCACGAAGAACTGCCGGCAATATACAGGCAGTGCGACGTGTTCGTTCTGCCGTCTCTGAACGAAGGCATGCCTATGTCCTTAATAGAAGCTATGGCGTCGGGGATAGGAATAATATGTACGGATATTCCTTTTTTGAAAGTCCTTATTGAAAACGAGATCAACGGCTACATTGTCCCGAGGAAAGATTATAAAGCTATGGCGGAAGCCATGAAAAAATATGTGCTTAAAGGCAAGGGAACCGTCAAAGCCCACGGCATTGTCTCAAGGCGCAAGTCTGAGGCTTATATGTGGTCGTCTAGCGCGGAAAAATATGTTAATCTTTACAGGAGTGCCGTATTATGAGAAGGATATTTTATTCGGTAACGATAGATACCGAGCCTGACAGCACCGTCAAATGGGGAGAACGTAACCATCCGGCTTTCGAATCCGTTCGTAACGGGATCCCGAACCTTTTGAGGCCTGTTTTTAAGAGGAACAGGACAAGGCCCGTTTATTTTATATCCCCGGCAGTTGCCGCAGAACCTGCGTGCAGAGAAGTACTGTTGTCGGAAATAGATATCGCTTCGGAAATAGGCAACCACCTGCACGCTGATGAGATCCCGGGTAGTCCGTCGAAAGGGAAAAAGACAATGGCTTGTTTCGATCTCTCCGACGAAGAAGAATACAACGCCATTAAAAAAAATCACGAGCTTATAAAAAGCAGTCTTGGAGTGGAATGCCGGTCGTACAGGGCAGGCAGGTATGCCGCGGATTTTAATACCGTAAAGACTCTGGAAAAACTCGGATATACCGTGGACTCAAGCGCAACCCCCGGAATAAATTGGAAAGACCGGGGAGGCCCGGATTTCCGCGGATTCCCCAGAACAGCATATTTTATTGATATAGAATCGGGTGATTTCAAAAAAGAATCACCTGTAAAACATGGTTTTTTGGAAGTGCCGGTGACCATATCCGGAAAAAAGTTCCCGCTATTGCCGGACAGATGGTATTTTTACAGATGGCTCAGGCCTTCTATTATGACTTTCCCGGAGATGAAGTCTCTTATAGACAATTTTATACGATCAGAGGGGAACGAAAATTATGTTCATTTATGCATGATGTTCCACAGCATGGAAGTCATACCCGGCGCAACGCCTTTTGTAAGAACGGCGCAGGGGCAAAAGAGTTTTTTGTCAAGACTTGACCGGGTTTTAGAATATTTAGGATCCGTAGGTGCCGAATCGGTCACATTATCGCTTTTTTATGATATAATTAAACAAGGTGCGCATGGAAAATTATGAGAGATATCTTAAACAGTCCCGTTTATCGGTTATTGAAGATAAGGTAAGCAATTTCTTGTGGCGAGAGCCTTCTGACAAGATCCTTGCGCCCATAATAAATAAATTCAACGGTAAAAAAGTCCTGGATATAGGCTGCGGAACAGGGTACTATGCGGACATGTTCCTGAAAAATTCAAACGAAGTGATCGGCATAGACAAAAATCCCCAGCTCTGCAGGTCTAAAATAAAGGTTATAGATGAAGACGCGGCCAATTTCTCGCATTATTTCGGTTTTAACGCATTTGACGTAGTTTTCAGCGCCTGGCTTACCGAATACCTTGATCAATATAGGATCCAAAGGCTGTTTTTCGAGGTCTACACGGTCATGAAAAAAGGCGGAGTATTCGTTATGACCAATATTTCCGATAAAGGGTGGGGCAGGGTCTATATTACGCTTTCCAGGAAAGTGCGTAAAATCGACAAGTACTTTTATCCTTCAAGATTTATTCTGGATAACCTTGCGCAGATTAATTTCACCGGAATAGAAATGATCAGGCTTAATTCCTATCTGAATATCCCCTGGGCTGAACTTTATATTTGCAGAAAATAACCGATTTGCTTCCCATTATTTTGTAGATTATTTAACTTTAATATGATAATATATATCCATTAATACCATGGAAAAATTATTTTCTATTGTGATAATTTTTTCTATCTGCATTACTCATATTTTCGCGTATGCCGATGGCGGGAAGGTCTCTCTTATTTTTGTCCAATTCTATCCTGAAAAACTATCACCCAGCGTTTCTTTCGAAGTATATTTTGTCCTTAGAAATACCGGCAGTAAAGCTATTACTCCGTCCGCGGAAGTGACAGTATCCGGTGAGGTGCTTGATCAAAAGGAGAACATTGTATACAGGATAATAGATAAGAGATATTTTATTTATAATTTTTGGCCGGGCGACTCAAGCGGCAAACAGAGGATATATATAGGGGCGCTGAAAAAAGGCATGTTTAAACTGAGGCTTCATGTCAACGCCTATAACAGAGCGAAAAGTTCAAATGTTTCAACGGAAACTTTTGATATAGATCTAAATGTCGAATAATAAACGAAAGGAGTTCGAAACGTGAAAAGCATAAAAGTAATTGTTATTGCGATATGTCTGATACTGGCAGGTGTTTTGTGCGTTTATGCGGCCCAGGATGTAAAGCCATTAGTTAAATCCGTAGAGCAGGCGAGGGAAGGAATGACCGTTTGGGAACTGATAAAAAGCGGCGGAAGCCTGATGTATGTGCTGGCTGTTCTGTCGGTATTCTGCGTCGCATTGGTCATTTATAATTTCCTGTTCCTGCGCCTGAATAAGATATCACCTAGGGATTTCGGCGAGGATGTGATAAAGAAACTTGAAAGCGGGAAAATGCGCGAAGTCGAAAGAATGTGCATGTCAGAGGAGAATATCATAGCCAAGATCGTTATGGCAGGGCTGGATAAAAAGGGTAAAGGCCCTTTATTCGCCCGTGAATCCATGGAAAATTGCGCGAAAAAAGAAGTGAACACGATATGGCAGAACATAACATATCTATCTGATATAGCGTCAATTGCTACGCTCGTAGGGTTGCTCGGCACGATACTTGGTATGATACAGTCTTTTAACGGCATAGCATTCCAGACAGCTGTAGTAAAGCCTATGCTCATAGCGGCCGGAGTTTCAAAGGCTATGGTGACGACAGCCGCCGGATTGATAGTAGCTATTCCGGCATCGGCATTTTACGCTTATTTTAAAGCTAAGGTCAATGAGATCTCAGGTATAGTCGACGAATACGGGTCCGATATTATTAAAATCATCGAAGGTATATAAAAGGGGAGGATAGAATGCCCATATTAACAGACAATAACCGAGAAAAAAATAATCTGTCTATCCAGATGACCCCCATGATGGATATCGTTTTTAATACGTTGATAGTTTTTATGGCGCTGGCTGTTTTTAATCAACTGGAGACAGAGATCAGCATAAGTGTTCCTAAGGCCAAAGAGTCAAAAAGCATAGAGAGAACAGCCGGATAGATCATTGTAAATATAACTAAAACCGGTGAAATGGTGGTAAACGAAAGAAGGCTTACCTACGACGAACTGAAGACGATGCTTAAAAGGGTATCGACGTTGTTCCCGAACCAGCCGGTCATAATAAGGGCGGACGAAAAAACATATCACAAATATGTTATAAGCGTGCTTGACGCATGCGCGGCGGCCGACATATGGAATATTTCATTTGCGACCGTCGAGGAAGAGAAAGAGGAAGAAAAAAATAAATGAGAGCGGTTAGGGGCGTAAAACTTATAATAAAAGCTGCTATGCTGGCGGTTCTTATTGCCGTATGTGTTGTGCGGTTTTCCGCGGCGGAAAGCTCGCCGTATATCGAACAGCTTGATTTCGCCAACGGCCTGTTCCAAAGAGGCCTATATGACATGGCTATCATAGAATACAAAAAATTCATCGGAGCTTTCCCGAACAACGAGTATACGGAAGACGCTTATTTTGGTATAGCCGAGAGCCAGTTTTTTCTCATGGATTATGAGAACGCAGTAGGTACTTATCAAAAATACCAGGAGATGTATCCTTCCGCAAAGAGGATATCCGAATCGAACCTGAGGATGGGGCAGGCTTTTTATTATCTTCAGCAATATGATAAGGCCGCGTCAATGTTCCACAAGGTATCGGACGATACCCTGGCGCCGGAATTCAAGCAGCTTTTTTATCTGTACTTCGCGCGTACTTATATGGGGCTGGGCGACAGAGAAAAAGCAAGGGAGTATTTCAATAAAGCGTCTGCCGTTTCGGACAAAGGTGATTATACCGCCTATGCTTATATGGATCTGGGCGATATTTACAAGACGGATATGTCGAGCGCCAAGGCTGCGGAGTATTACAGAAAAGCTTTTGAATCCGCGGATTCTGCGGCAATTAAAAGTGTAATGCTCCACAAAATAGGCGAAGTGGAATTTGAGAACGAAAAATATGCAGAAGCCGCAGAGACGTTCAGAGCTATCCTTGATAATTATGCGGATTCGGATACGGTATCAAACGCGCTTTTTAACCGTTTGTCTGCGCTCTTTAAACTTGAAAAATATGACGAGATAATCGCGGAGTATGGATCAAGAGGTAAAGAAATAATTTCCGAAGCCAAAGCCTTCAAAAGTTATTATGTGGTTATTTGCGCTCTTGAAGAACTTGAAAAATACGACGAGGCTATAAATATGGTAGATGTTCTGGCGAAAGAGCCCTGGCTGACGCAGGAAGAAAAGATGCGGGCGTATTCCAAAAAGGCGGACATACTTATAAGGGCGGAACGATTTACCGGTGTTCTGCAGTTTATTTCAGACGCGCAATCGAATTCGCCCGATTCGATCAAACCCGACCAGGCGGATTTCCTGAGCGCCGAAGCAAATTATGGCATGGGTAATTTTGATGAAGCAATGGCATTTTACGAAAAGGTGGTGCTTGAACACAAAGATTCCGAGCTTTTTGACGATTCATTATACGGCTTGGCGTACTGCCAGAGGTCTGCCGGAGACGAAAAAGCTTCTATAGCTTCTTTTTACCGTTATTTTAAGGAAGGAAAGGATGAAAACAGGAAACAGGAAGCTCTGTATAACACAATCCTTCTCG
>Ga0172375_10011830_pt1 | contig 11031 bp, 8 predicted proteins | sample LakKiv1m_FD_114537 | JGI IMG/M metagenome (GOLD analysis project Ga0172375, IMG submission 114537) | Freshwater microbial communities from Kabuno Bay, South-Kivu, Congo - kab_092012_11.1m | ecosystem: Environmental > Aquatic > Freshwater > Lake | place: Democratic Republic of the Congo... | reverse complement strand
TGGTTTGCCCCAGAATTTCACAGAACTGCAAAATATACATCTATAAGGACATCCTCTTGAAGTTATAATGCTGGAGAAGCGTGTATTTGAAATCAAATCTCTAGCTGGAAAAGGTATGGAATCAATATCATTTATAAAACCTCTTGCCTGATTAACTACTATTTCACCTTCATCATGAAAAACAATGCCTTTAATTTCCCTTAACTTTTCTGATCTAACCCCGTATTCGCTAATTACAGCCATTAATTCTTTCATAACCTCTTCTCCCTCGCCCAAAACACCTACATCAAAACAGTCTGGTAAAATATTTGGAAGGGCGGAAATGTGATACCCGCCGATAATAATCGGTATATTTTTATATTCCAGCTTTACTAACCTTGCCAACCTGCATGCTTCTTCAAATGTTTGAGTAACGCTAAATATACCGACAACATCCGGCTTTATTCTTTTTATATTTACCATGCCATTGCTTTCTATTATATAGATATCTCTAAAATCCGAATATTTTCTCAGATAGGATGCGATATATGCAAGGCCTAGGGAAGAAAATCTGCTTTTATTTATAAAATCAGATGCATTAAAAAGTGCTAATCTTAAACTCATACACCCCTTACCTGTGTTTTATAAAGATCACTGGCGCTCTTCATAGAAAAAAAGCGATTTACCTGTAAAATCTTTTTTAACCGGATTTGCATGAAGAAGCTGTATGTCTTTTCTAATGCAAAATAAGATATAAGCAATTATTAAAGATTCGGTTATAAGCGTAGCGAAACCTACTCCTTTGTAATTCCATATAGGTATAACTATAAAATTAAGGACTATTTTTAAAATAACTCCTCCACCATAAGCTATAAATAAAATACTAGCTTTTTCCATAACTAAGGCTACTCTTTCCAAGAAAAATTTCAAGAAAAAAGGAATAAATACCCAGCTTAAAATTCTCAGAACTTCAATAGACTTAATAAATACATCCCCGTATATAAAAAATATTAAAAAATTAGCTCCTATATATAAAGAAATACCTATCGCTATGCCTATTATAATGCAAACTACAAATGAAACTTTATATACATCTGCGAAAAATTTAGAAGAACCTTTCCGCAGTCTAGATAAAACAGGGAACAATGCTATAGATGCTACAGCAGGTATAATCAATAAAGATTCTATTAATCTGACAGCAGCGCTATACCAACCTGTTGCATAATCATTGCTTAATTTAGATAACATAACAACATCTATCTTAAGGTTTACAATGCACAAAAAACCAACTATAGCATACGGCACGCCTTTCTTTACCAAAATAGCACATTCTTTAAACTTGATAATAGGTTTTGTAAGAATGAACTTTTTACTACAAATAATAATTGTAACTATCAGTATAAGAAAACTTGTCATTAAAAACATCACACTTAACGCTATTAAGTTATTCCCAAAAAACTTCAGTGAAATAACCACAAGCACGAATTTTATAATACCCTCCAATATAAAAGAAATAGCTTCATATTGCATTTTTTCTCTGGAGCGAAATATCGAACGTAGAAAAAGCGTAAAGGAATCTAATATCATGGCTATCCCTATAAATATAATAGTGACTATCAATCTGCTTTCAGCAGTAAGTATAAAACTGCAGCCAATAAGTAACAAGAAAGTGGCTGCGCTTAAAAAAATTCTGGCTCCTATGTTAATTCCTATTTTGCGGGATTCTATATTTTTATCCCCTGCTGCCTCGTATACAAAAAACTCGCTAAGACCCATATCGGCAAATGCAAGGAATAAAGATCCTAAATATAATGCCAAAGAAAGCTGACCAAAACCAGCATCCCCTATTTTTCTTGCTATATATACAATGCTAACAAAAGAAAGTATTTTATAAATTACCTGGGCTATTATTAATGATAAAAAATTTTTGGCGATATTTTTAAACATTTTTTATTATATCAATAAGTTTTTGCGCGTTTATATTTACCGAATACTTCTCCTGAACGCTTATTCTGCCATTAAGTCCTATTTTCTTTCGTAATTGAAAATCTTCTATTAATCTTGAGAGTTTATTTACCCAATCCTCATCTGAATCAGCCAAAAATCCATTTATACCATCCTGAATGATATCCTTTATCTTGCCGACAGGAGAAGCTACAACAGGCACCCCTACAGCCATATACTGAATAGCCTTGAAACCAGCTTTACCCTGAGTCCATAAATTATTAGGCAAGGGATATACTCCTATATCTAAGTTTTGAAAATCTTCAATTTCTTTTTCTAATACCCATGCGCAATTTTCAATCCTCACACCCGGAATGTTTATGTTTTTATCTGCGCCAACTATTTTAAAAATAAAATCATATTTCTGGCTTAATTTTTGTATAACATCAAAAATTATTTTCAAATAAGGTGCTGTAGTAGATGAACCTATCCACCCTATAGTCAGCATTCTATAAGACTTGTTTATTGCAACATTAAATTTATCTGTATCTATTGAAGTAGGTATTATATAAACTTTTGGATTAAAATTATGCACATATTCTTCTAAAAACTTATTAGCCACTATTACTTTAGACGACATCTTTATTATATCTTTAGTTTTGAAAGGAAACTTAAATAAATTAAAAAATCTGTTAGCAGGATTAAAATTCTGCAAAAAAATAGCATCATCGAAATCAAATATTATTGGTTTTCTAAATTTGTAAACCAACCATTCAAATAAGGGAGGGCCTATAGGACAAGCTTCCCTATGAATAAAGATGACATCATAACGCATTGCTAAAAAAACGTCATATAATCTCCTCATTAATGCCGCTATAAAAAAATATAACTTTTTAAAAAATTCCCCATTTTTATAAATTATCTTGTAGAACTCAGGTAAAACAAAAGGCCTAATGGAGTAATCGAAATTATTTTCTTTTAAATAAGGCAGATATTGTTCGATTCTATATCTATTGCTAGCCCCTTCTGTTGAATAAGGCGTAATAAATAAAATTTTCATAATTTTATTGTTTTAACAATTTATATTTATCAAGAAATTCCATATGTTTTTTTATAAACAAGCTCATATTTTTTAATACCATTTTCTAAAGAATAATCTTCTTTGGCAATTTTATAGCATCTATTTTTAACTTCATTATCTTTTTCTATTAGATTTTTTAAAGACATAACTGCTTTCCTGTACTCTTCAACAGTAAATTCTTTAATCACTGCCCCTATTTTATTATGCTCCACTACATATTCTGTATCGCCAACACCATAATTAATTATAACAGGAATACCGCAAGCTAAATATTCTCCAAATTTAATAGGAGATGTTGCTTTACGAGAAAAAGTGGGCCTATAAAATAAAAGACCAACTGTGCCTAATTTAATATAATCTGACATATCTTTAAAATCTACCCTATCAATTGTAACATCGTTAACTGATAAGTCTTTCTTTCTGCATAAATCTGTAATAATATCTCTATCTGTATTAGCTAATATCAAGAAATGCGCATTGGTAATAATCTTCTTTGCTTCAATAAAGAAATCTAGCATATTTTCTAATAAATACCATGTTCCTAAAGACCCTATATATAAAAATACAAATTTCTCTGATAATTTATATTTTTCTTGTAAAATATCTCGTGATATACGACTACCATTAAATTTTTCAAAATCAACACAACATGGTATCACAGCAATATTCTTTTTTTTCTGATATTGCATCTTTGTAATATAACTGCTATTCATTAAAACTTCCTTAATATTTTCCGTGAGAACAACTAAAAAGTCTGCTTGTTTTAACATTTTTTTTTCTATCCAAAAAGTTGTTTTATACAAAAACTCCGTTCTTTTCCATATATTTCCATCTGCATATTCTTCGGCCATAAGGCCTCTTACATCAAAAATAAATTTTCTACCTGTTAACCTTGTTATAATATATCCCATAAACGCTGGTATAGTAGCTCGGCAATGCATAATATCTATCTTTTTAAAAATAACTACATATATCCCGAGCACAATACCGCAAATAATATCAAATAATGTAGCTGGCAAAGTAGGTTTTTTGTGATATTTAAGATAGATCCATACTATACCACTTTCTTCAAGCTCTTGCTTTAAATTACAAATATTTTCACTATTTTGTATTTTATTATTACTAAATCTCTCAAAACTTAACAAAAAACATTTTATGCCTTTTTTGGATAATCCTTTTAAATAAGGAATCCCTTGCGATCGCATCACTGGTTCTAACGCTCCATTATATGAAACAAAAAGTACTTTCATGCCAACTTTCTCTTTTTTAAAGACATATTAATTCCTGCGGCAGAAAACATAAGACAAAATGGCCATATAAAAGCACGATGCCTAAATAATGTTCCGACATTTCCCTCTGTAAGAGCTAATATAATAAATCCCAAAATAACAAAAACAAGAATAAATAAAACCTGTTTTCTCTTATTTATATATCCTAAAGCGACCTTGCCTCCTACGAAAGCAAACTTTATAAGAAAATACCATAAAAACATCTCTATAACAGCTGTGATTTGGCTTATCTTAAGCATCTGCCAAGGAAACGGAGAAAAGAAGGCATATAACAAACCCAGTGGTAAAAACATAAGAAAAGTAAAAATATTAGAAATTTCAAAATCTGCTAGAAATGCCGAACCTGCAGATATCGTCCTAACTTGCCGTAGATAATTTATTGTATTAAAAATTGAATCTTTTCCCGTATAAGGGAAGTAATATTTTAAACAACTTTCGATAAAATTAAAATTAGAAAAAATTAGAGAAAGAATCAAAATAGCGCTAGCTAGTAAAAAACTTTTCCTTTGGTAAAATAACAAGAAAAATAAGACTGCCACAATAAAGGACAAAAGCAAAATATAAAATACAGGGGGCCTTATTCTGCTAACAGAATAAAATGAAACGATACCTATTATTAAGTAACTAAGTCTAAATCTAAACAAGATACTCACTACTGACCAAATAAAAACACTAACTAAAAATAAGGTTATTGATTCTCTTAGATTCTGTGTAGACCATAAAAATAAAGAAGGCCAAAAAGCCACAAATATTGCTGATAAACGCGCAATCTTGTAATCAAAAATCTGATTAGCTATAGAATAAATGAAAAATATACAAAAAGCACCTAGTATGCAATTTAAAAATAAAGGCACTAAAGGATTTTCTTCGATAAAAAAATATAGAAAAGAAATAAAATAAGAATATCTTAAATCACCTGCGGATGACATCCACGAAAAATTATTTGCTTCTGGCATATGGCCGGTTGTTTTCCAGACTTGAGCAATTTCCATAGCATGAAGACCGAAACCATAATCATCTGCTCCTAAGAAAAAAGCATGCCCATATTTAAGTTGCGCTAATTGACTTAAAAATAAACAGAAAATCAAACGCAACAGAATCGCAATAATAAAAAGTGCTAATAAAAAATTAATGTCTTTAGATTCATAAAAAAACCCTAAAAATAGGAACAAAAAGAAACTCAAAAAAACCATAGCGAGAGGAAGAGCTAGCGCAAGTGGATTTAATATTAAAAATAAGCTTACAATAATTCCTACAATAAGCAAAAGAACTGGTTTCCTGTAGATAGAAATAGAGCTAGCTGTTTTTATTATTTTATCCATAATTTAAAAATATTTCTATCTTTCAGTTTCATATATAAAACATAGCTAGCTAATAAAAATAAATACGGCATAATCGGAGCTCTGTATCTAATTGAACCTCTTATTAACCCTGCTGTTATTGTAAAATAGAAAAATAACAAAATAAAAAATAAAGCCTTTCTGGGATTTCTCCTAAAAAACTGAAATAAACCCCAAAAACTTAATAATATTAAAAATCCATCAGTAAGAAACATCAAAATTGCATGAATTGACGCATAGGCGCCATTTGAATCAGCTATATGAGGGTAAAACCTCCAAAATCTTACAATCCTTTCATACACTAATTTTATATAAGTATCCGGATTTTCTACAATAAACTTGATTCCTTTTCTATAAAACAATCTATCTCTCTCTATTTCGGTTAATCCTTTATTTTTTTCAACAACATCACGAGGAACATACCAATCTCTCTGGCCTTTTGTTAAGGCAGTGGGGTTATTGGCACTATAAAATGTTATTCCACCTTCGGTAGAAAAAAACATAACTTCTTTATGAATAATAAAATTTCTGATAACCCAGGGAGATGTTGTTAACATAAAAATTACTGTAATATAAAAAATAGCTTTTAAGGCTGCCTTCTTATTTTGCTTAAATATGAAAAACCATATCAAAAACAATGGTATCAGGCCTACTACCACAGACCTGGTTAATACTGATAACCCTAAAAATAATCCGCATAACAGATTATATTTTAATTTTTCTGTTTTACTTTTAAAGAGATACAAAACAGCTAAAGAAAGAAAAAAAGTTGTGAAAATTTCCGGCCCTAAGAAACCACACCAGTATATAAATGCAGGGTAAAATACTGCTATAAACATAGCTAACAAGCCTATTTTTTTATTAAATATCTCTTTTCCTAAAAAATACATAACTATACAATTCAAACTACCAATTAAAGCCAGAAAAAACTTTGATATCAAAATACTTTTTCCAAAAATTAAAAATACCGTAGTCAAAAATAATGGGAACAACGGCGGACGAAAAGATACTAGATCAATATCAGAAAAATATCTCATTTTATATCCTTCGCCGGAAACAATATTGCTTGCAATATCCCAACCCTGGTCACCGGATCCAATCGTATGATTATCCATGCTAAATATATATAACGTCCTTATAGCCATGGCTACGAAAAAACAGATAACAACTATTTTATTAATAGAAAAATTTTTCATTTTACAATTTTACAGTTTTAAGGATTAACTCTCCTTTACAGATATATTTATATTCCACTATTTTGAACCCGCTTTCCTCTAGAATTCTCTCTAGTTCTTTTTTAGTATAAGTCGCTATATGGCCTTCTCCATATGCGTTGGGTAAGATTTTCTTATAGAACCACTCTATAAAATTCCACCAGAAAGAGCCATAATCTGGCGTACCAAGTATCAATATGCCTTTATCTTTAATTATTCTATTAATTTCGTTCAGATTAAATTTTTGTTTTGGAATATGCTCCATTACTTGCGAGCAAATAACCATAGGAACAACATTATCTTTGAAAGGAAGTTTTTCGATATCGCCTTTTACCAACAAGTTGTTATTTTTTTTCACATATCGCAATTTATTCAAGTCAATATCAAGCCCTACGGACTTCGGCATATTCTGAATAATCCTGCTAGACCCACAGCCTAAATCTATACAGGAACCAGCATTTTCTGTCATATTCATAATGATTTCATATCTCTTCCTCTGCCAGTATCTTTGAAAAATAATTTTACTATTAAATGCTCTATCATCGTAATCGGCAGAAAAAGCACTATTTCTTAACTGCCACGAATGATAGAGTGTTTTAAGATACGAAACTGCAAATTTAAAAAGCCTTACAGATGACCTGCCATATTTTCTAGGCTTATAACAAAATGGGATTTCTGATATAGTGTAACCTTTACAGTAAAGCTTTATGAACACTTCCAGCAAAACATCAAAATCGGTTGCAGATAACTCGGTTAACAGACTCCTAATAGCTTCCACATTGTATAATCTAAATCCACTAGAAAGATCTTTATATGACAACGAAAGCACTGTACGATAAACCTTATTCAAAAATAGGCTCAATGTTCTACGGAATATCGGCATTTCTGCTTTGCCTCCTTGAATATATCTAGAAGCTATTACAAGATGAGTTTCTTCCCTTTTAGACCAAAGCTCCTTTATAAATTCAGGATCGTGTGAACAATCAGCATCAACATTTATAGCATATTTGCCTTTTAATTCCTTAAAAGCTTGCTTGAATGCATTGCCGTAACCAGGTTTATCCTGAGATATAACCCTACACCCTAAAGATTTGGCCACTTTAACTGTTTCATCAGAAGAATTGCCATCTACAATAAGAATTTCATAATCAGAAGTCAATCTAGATGCAGCTGTTTTAATTTTTGGCACAATCAACTTCAGATTATCTTCTTCATTATACGCAAGTATTACAATCGATAGTTCTATACTCATTAGTTATCTCCTTTAAATTATTTTTAATAATTCAATTTTTAAGCTCAGGAACATCTTCTTCAATAAGATAAGTCGGCCTAGATAATATTTCCCTATAGATCTTTGCCATATATAAAGACAGTATCCACAATGAGAAGAACTGAAGTCCACTTAAAGCTGAAACTGTAATCATTAAAGATGCCCACCCTGTCGGAATAGATTCACTTTGCAAACACATTTTTGATATCAATACATAGGCAATTACAGCAAAAATAATAAGCATACTCACTATGCAGAAAAAACCTGTTATAAGTAACGGTTTTACACTTGTCGAAAGAATCCCGCTAAATGCTAATTTCGTAAGAGCGTTTAATGAATACTTTGTTTTACCCATTTTTCGTTCTATCCGATCATGCGGTATAGCTATTTGTTTGAAACCAACCCACGCCCTAAGCCCTCTTAAATACTTTTCCTTTTCTGGAAGCTTGTTAATGATATCCACAATCTTCCTATCTAGTAGGCAAAAATCACCTGAATCTTTTTGTATCGGCTGGTCTGAGATAAGGGAATTAAAAATATAATAAAATTTATATGCTATTTTTTTTAAAAAAGCTGCTTTTCTTTTTCGCCTTACTACATAGACAACTTCAAACCCCTCTCTGCGTTTCCTTATCAAATCTTTTATAATTTCAGGGGGATCTTGTAAATCACCATCCATAACTACCACTAATTTTCCTCTTGCATACCTAAGCCCTGCAGAAACTGCTGCTTGATGACCAAAATTCCTTGAAAAACTTATATATCTATACGTATTATTTTTACTCGCAATAGACTTCAGAAAAGACAATGAATCGTCATTACTACCGTCGTTAATAAAAAGTACTTCTACATAAATATCAGCATCATTAATATCTGAATTATTTTCATATAATTCTTTTTTCAAGTTAGGAATGACCTGTTCAAGTCTCTGGTACAAAAGAGGCAATGTTTCTTTTTCATTATATATAGGTATAACTATGGACAGTTCTATCATAAGATTTCCCTTTCTAGTTTACAGTTCTCAAGATTTACATTTTTCTTGCGACAATAAGCAATGAACTACCAGCTGGAGGATGCGGAAAGAAAGTGCATTCAATGCGCATAAAAGCCTCCAAAATAAAACTAATAAATCTCGAAGCAGGTTGAAATCCATATTTTAATACTTTTCTTTTAGGAAAAAAGTAAACCGCAAATTTTCTCATTAAAATTATAGGAACCAGCAGTATTCCCCAATATCTTGCTTTTTCTAAATAAAAACCTGACAAACACAACTCTTCCTTTATATCTTTGATGCTATAACGTTTGGTATGCCCCTGGACTCCATCATATAGACTATAAAAAAACTGGAAAGCAGGGATATTAATGATCAATACTCCTCCCTGTTTTAAATGAAAACTGACCGACTTAAGAAAATTTACAGGATCTTTTATGTGTTCAATAACATCTAACAAAAAAATCGTAGAAAATCCATCTTTCCATGCTTCGTATCTCTCACAAATGTCATAAAAATATCTGTTACCGCTACTTTTGGAATCCATGCGAAGTGCAGCAAGATTAATATCACAACCATCGATAAAACATCCAAAATAGTTCTCTATTAACTTTCTAGTGCTACTCCTGCCGCAGCCAATTTCAATTGCTCTGCTTAAATCCCGCTCCTTGGGAATTATTTTACAAATAGCTCTAAAACGCCACTTTACCCAAAAATGGTTCTCTGTAGCAGCACTATGATAATCTGAATCATCTATCGGATAGCTAAAGGGTTCACTTAAAAATTCTATGCCTTCTTCTTTTGCTTTTAGGATTTCATTGGGATTTAAATGACTGCTTCCAACTTGTCTCATCTGCCTCTTATTCCATTATTAAAGCCATTTCTATATACATCCCAAAAATCTATAACAACAATTCCTTCTACAGGCAAAATTATTAGTTTTTCAGAAACCGTCCGATATTTGTTACTATCAAATATCGTTATCTCTATTGATTTATTATTCACAAGTATCGGCCTCTTCTTAGCTATATAAATAGATCCTTCGCTTACCTGTGAAATTAATTTTACCATACTTTTTAGACCCCAGTCTTCAAAAACCTGTGCGCCATAATAAGTATTAAGCACATTAAAATCTCTTTGAATCCATGTAAAAGGAACTTCATCAGCAAAGCTTTTTGTATCAATTACAACTCTATCCGCTTTATTTAATTCATCTTTTTTTTCTTTTAAGGTTTCATAAACCGCTCCATTAATTCTGCACGCTATGACCTGTGTCCAAGCATTCCCGCTACAAATAAATATAAGAAACCCTGTGAAAATTATAAAGGCTATTTTCCAATATCTATTTGCTTTTTCTAATAGCCAGACTATAAATATCGACACTCCTACAGATGGTAGCACTAAATGCCTGCTTCCGACCCCGCCCGCACTATGCACCATGATTGGAATCAGAAAAAAAACAAAAATACCTATAGCTAATAATAATAAACGCAAATCTATCTTCTTTATGTTTCTCTTCTTTAATATTAAAGCTAGTATAACCAAAATAACAAAGTTTGAAAAAATAATAATAGAAAGCCACGGTTGCTGGACAGAGAAGAACTTATAAAAACCATAAAGAATATTGCGTATCATATATCTTCCAAAAAACTGATGAAATAGCTCAGTTATAGTCATAGGCAATGCAAATAAACTTACCCCACGGCCCATATCAGCCAAACCAAAGGCTCCTGTTAATCTATATATTAAAAATAAAATAAATGGAACAGCAAAATATAAAACATATCTTATTAAACTTCTGCTATAAATAAAAGCGTAAAGCATCATAATAAAAGGTAGAAGAAAACCTACTTCATATGAAAATATCGCTATGAAATAGAGAAAGAGAGAAAGAAACAAATACACACGTTTATGCTTTTCTAT
>Ga0172375_10011829_pt1 | contig 11033 bp, 9 predicted proteins | sample LakKiv1m_FD_114537 | JGI IMG/M metagenome (GOLD analysis project Ga0172375, IMG submission 114537) | Freshwater microbial communities from Kabuno Bay, South-Kivu, Congo - kab_092012_11.1m | ecosystem: Environmental > Aquatic > Freshwater > Lake | place: Democratic Republic of the Congo... | reverse complement strand
GTGAGCAGCCGCCTGTCGTCCGGCACGCCGAGCAGCGCCTTGAATTGGCCCTCCAGCGGCAGGGTGTAGCCCTCCAGCCAGCACGAGCCGTAGCCGAGCGCCGTCGCCGCCACGAGCATGTTCTGCACCGCGGCCGAGCCGTCCTCCAGCCAATACTTGGTGGTCGGGTCGAGCACGACCGCGATGACCGCCCCGGCTTTCTCCATCCATTGCGCGGCGACCTTGAGTTGCTCTATCATACCCCGATTTGTCACGACGATGAAATCCCAGGGTTGGCGGTTGTAGCCAGAGGCGGCCAGCCGGCCCGCGTCCACGATCGTTTCCAGGTCGGCGCGCGGGATTGGCGCGCCGGTGAAGTTGCGCACGGTGCGACGTCTGCGGATGGCTTCGAGTGCGTCCATGGGAGAGGCTCCTTTCGTTCCCGGCGCCCTTCGACTGCGCACCGCCGTAGTTCGGCGGTGCGCAGTCGAAGGGCGCCCACTCAATTGTCCAGACGGTGTCCTTCGACTACGGGCCAGCCAACGACGCTGGCCCTTCGCTCAGGATGCTGTCACTTGTTAACATGATACGTGTACAGCGCGAACGAGAACGGCCGCGGCAGGCGGAATTCGATGCGGCCATCTGCATCGGCCGCCGCGGTGAAGTCGCAGCCCTGGCCCGCGACCAGCGCGCCCTGGATCGTCCGCCCGGCGACATTCCACAGCCGCAGCCCGGCTTGTGGCCGGTCGTTGTGCTCCCGGAAGACGAGCAAGTAGCCGCCATCCTCGCGGATGGACTGGAAGCCCGTCCAGCCGACGCCCGACGGCTCTGCGCCGATGGGGAAGATCCGCCCGGCGTGGATGTGCGCTTGGTGTTCGCGATAGGTGCGGATCAACGGCGCGGCGGTGAACGCGTCTTCCGGCAGGCCGGTCGCCTCGAACCAGGCCAACGGCTGCGCCATCATCGTGATCGCAAAGCCGTAATCGAACGGGACGCGCCCCGGCGCCAGCGGATCATGGGCGTCGTAGCGATCGGCGTTGCGCCATTGGTTCAGGAACTCGATCTGGAGGTTCTGCGGCGGCACGGTGCGCGAGAGCATCCACAGGTTGCGCAGCGTCCAGTGCGGGTGGTAGTTGCCCCAGTCGGTGTAGCGGTTCTCCAGGAAGATGTTGCCGTACTCGTTGCCGTAGTGATAGCCCCACCGCCGGCCCGCGGTCACGTCGAGATTGAACACCGCCTGGCCGTTCGTCGCGGCCATCACCCGCTCGAACATCGCGCGCAGGTTGCGGTCGGCGCGTTTGTCGGGGATCATCACGCCATCAATCTTGAAGGTGCGGATGCCGTACTGCCGATAGAGGCCGATCAGCGCGTCGGCGTCGTCTTGCCAATGCGCGTAGCTGTCGTCCTTGCTGGGGTTGAACCACAAGCACAACTCGATGCCCAGCGCCTTGCTCCGTTCGACCACCGGGGCCAGCCCGTTCGGGAAGCGTTCGGGGTGCGGCCGCCAGAAATCGCCGCGCGCCCAGATATTCTCCAGCGAGCCGCCGGCGGTCGCGGAGTTAGAGGTTTGCCCAGACTGCCACCCGTCGTCGAGTTGGAAATGCGTGACCCCCAGCCGCGCCGCAGCTTCGAGTTCGGCCAGCGCGAACGACTCATGGATGCGCGTATCTTGCCCGCGGTCGCCCCAGGTGTTGAGCAGGATCATCTCGTCGCGGTTGGCCTGGTGGACGCGGATACGCTCCTGGTATGACCGCAGCGCCGAGAGAAGCCCGAACTCGCCGCCATTCGCTACGCCGACCACGCAGCCGTACCCGCGCGTCCACGCGTCGGGAGCGAGGTCGGACGGCGCCAGCCCGACCCCCACCGTCTGGATCTCGCCGATCTTGGCGACGAAATCGCAGCCGGGCCAGGCGAGCTGCGCGTCCGAGCAGGGCGCTTCTTTTAAGATGAAGAGGCCCCGGTCGGCAAGCGCATCCTGGATCAACAACAGGTTGCCCGGAAGGGGTGTCTCGAAGCGGTAGGGCAGGATGGCGCGCGAGGCTACGAGCGTGTTGCGTCGGTCGGTCACATCGAAGAACTGCGCGCATTCCAGCCGGAGGTGCTTTTGGCGCAGGCACAGCCGATCCAGCACCACCGCCTGTGCTGTGCCTCCGTACAGTGCAGCGATGCTCTCGACGTTCGCCAGGCCGGTCTCCGCTGCGGCCGCGACGCCCCACCCACCGGCCGGCCGCCCGCGCAGATAGAAGTCGCACGCAATGGCCGGACAGTCGGGGTAGATGCGGAAGCGGCGCAAGACCTCCAGCCCGCCCAGCCGCATCGTCACATCGGCCTGCAAGTGCGCCGGGCGGATGGGCGTCGCCGGGCACTCGGTCACGTCCAGCGCGCCATCGGTCGCTTCGGCCGCCTCGCCCGGGAAGCTACAATCCGGCGCGCTGCCCGTCAACCCCCAGGTGTGGCCGGTCGCCTTGTCTGTGATCGCCTGGCCGATGAGGTGGCCGTGGTTCCAGGCGTAGCGGCGGGCAATGCGATTGTTTTCGATGGTTAAGGTGTTGCCTTCGAGGATTGCGCAACATTCGTTCATCGGATGTCCTTCCATACGAGCAGGATTTCTCTCACGGATAGAAAAGAACACGGATGCCGAGATGAATGAGTGTACGGATCCGTGTTCCCTTCAATCCGTGAGGAAAACCGGCTGGCGCTCTCGCACCTTGTGGCTGACGCCCAGCCCTACTCCGCCAACGCCCGTTCCAGCAGCGCCCGCATGTAACCGAGCGCGTAGGCCGTCCCGCCCTCCTTCGCATACTCGCCCGCGAACTTGGGCGAATGGTCGAGGATCATCGTCCCGCGATAGCCGGCCTTGACGAACGCCCGCATGATGGCGTACATGTCGCCGTAGCCGTTGTCCAGGAAAGTCTCGGTGAAGACCGGCAGCGGCGCGGTGACGTTGCGAAAATGGACGATCAGGATGCGATCCTCCGCGGTGAAGGTGCGGATCCCGTCGAAGATGTCGCCGAACCCCGCGCCGCCCTCCAGCCAGCAGCCGCAGCAGAACTCCATGCCGAGCGCGGCGCGTTGAACGGGCGCTGAGCTTGTCGAAGCGCCCGGCCCTTCGACAGGCTCAGGGGCCGGGCTGCGGCTGCCCGCCGCGGTGTTGTCCGCAATGGCGAATGCGCGCTTGTACGTCTCGAAGCTGTGGATCAGGCACGGGATGCCGCCGAGCGGCTGCGGCGACGGCGGGTCGTTCGGATGGAGCGCCAGCCGCACCCCGGCCTCCGCGCACACGGGCATCATCTGGCGGATGAAGTAGGTATAGTTCGCCCAGATTTCATCCTCGGAATAGGCCCGACCGTGGGTGAGGGGCCGCCGCAGCATCTCGTCTAAATCCACGGCCCGAGCTTGCGCGCCGCGGCTCTCGCCCGGCGCGGAGCTCCACACCTGCGTCGGCTCCCACGTGAAGGTGGTGACGCCGATGCCCGCCCGGCCCAGATCCCGCACGAACGCCTGGAACTCGGCGATGGCCTGATCGCGGCCGGGCAGCGCCAGGTGGATCTTGTCGTTCTTGGCGACCGCGATGTTGCCGACGTTGTAGAGCCGCAGCCCGTGCTGTTCGACGCGCTCGCGCAGCCGGGCCAGGTAGTCGTAGCTACGCTGCTCCGGCTTCACCCAAGTGTAAACGCAGTCCACGCCGAGCTGCCGGGCGAAGCGCAGTTCGTCTTCGGCCGGATCGGGTTCGATGAACATCGAGAGCAATGGTCGAGACATGGAGATTCCTTTCAGGAAAGCGCGATATCACAGCGCGGCCAGCGCCTCGAATGCGGCCGTGAAGCAGCCCTTCGGCGCGGACACCAGCCCCGCGCCCACCATGCCGACCCCCGGCTCGCGATGGGCGACGCCGGTGTTCAGCCGCGGGGTGATCCCTGTCCGCAGCACCTTGCGCACATCCACCCCGACGGGCGTCCCGCGGAAGTTCAGGCCGGGGATGGTGAACGCGGTGTGCTCGCCCGCGGTGATCTCGTACATCTCCAGCGTGGTGTTGAGCGCGTCGGCCGGCCCGCCGCCGACGAACTTGACGATGGCCGGCGCGCCCGCCAGCGCAAACCCGCCGATCCCGCCCGTCTCGGTGATCGCGCTGTCGCCGATGTCGGGGTTGGCGTCCGCCTCGGTGTAGCCGGGCAGCCACAACCCCTGGACGAGCGGCGCGGGCGCGGTGAACCAGCGGCCGCCGGTCGCGCTGACGCGGATGCCCCAATCGGTGCCGTTGCGCGCCATCGTCGTGACGACCGTGCAGCCGGGGATGTCCTCGGCGGGCAGCAGCATCGCCTTCATCGCGGGCATCGAGAGGTTCAGGAAGAAGTGGTCGTTGCCATCTATGAAGCGCAGCACCGCCGCGACCGTGGCCGGGTCATGCACCGCCTCGACCAGCGCGGGCGCGATGGCCCGGATGAAAAGGGATGTGCCGGCCTTGTTGCGGTTGTGGCACTCGTCCCCCATGTGCAGCGCCTGGGCGATCATGCTGCGCAGGTCAATCGGCCCGCTGAGCGCCAGCGCGGCTTTCAGCGCCGGATAGAGGGTCGTCTCCATCCACTTGAGGCGGCGGATCACCTCCGGCCCGTACGCGCCGTAGCGCAGCACCTTGCCCAGCCCTTCGTTCTGCGTGGCGTAGGCCACCGCCGCGCGTCCTGAGCCTGCCGAAGGGGGCGCTTCGACACGGCCTGACGGCCAGTCAGCGCCCGCGCCCAGCCCGCGCCCTGAGCCAGTCGAAGGGTCGTCCGTCGCTTCATTCTTAATGATGAACACCGGCATCGAGGGGCTGATGATGCCCGCCATCGGCCCCACGGCGTTGTAATGATGGCACGGCGCGAACTCGATCTCGCCTGCTGCGACCAGCCTGGTCGCCTCCTCTGGCGTCTCGGCCAGCCCCTCGTAGATCAGCGCGCCGATGATCGCGCCGCGCGTCGGCCCGCACATGCGCGGCCATTCGATCGGCGGCCCGCTGTGGGTGATGAGCAGCTGGGCGTTGCCCGTCGGCGCAAAGCCGGGGATCACCTCGCGGGCGATCCCCATGCCGGCGAGCATCGGCCGGCCCGCGCAGATGCGGCGCACGGCTTCGGCGTTGGCCGCGTCGATGTCCACGCCGGCGCGCGTGCGCGATAGCTCGACATAACCAGCGAGCGGCGGCTGCCAGTCTACAACAACCGCATCCACGCCCTGCGCGGCCAGGCTTTCGCGGAAGCTCTCCAGGCCGAGGTTGATGGGTTTGAGTGGTTGATGAAAGAGATTCATGTCTGATTCCTCTTGACAAATAGACCGATAGAATCTATATTGCGATATAGAAAACGGTATTGAAGGAGGCTTTCATGTCCACGATCGCGATGCAGAAAGTCATGATTACGGTCCCGCCTGCCCTGCTCGGACAAATTGATGAAGCTGTCTCTCGTCTAAACACCACTCGCAGCGCCCTGTTCCGTCAGGCGATGGAATTCTTCTTCGCCGAGCAATCGCGCCAGGAATTGCGCGAACTGCTCGCCGAAGGCTACCGCGTCCATGCCGAACGCGATCTGAGCATTTGTGAAGAATTCGCAGCCGCAGATTATGAGGCGCTCGCGAATCAGGAAACGCACCTTGCAGGAGCGCCACAGCCATGACCCTGCAATGCCGACGCGGTGAACTGTACTACGCTGATCTTAATCCGGTCCACGGACACGAACAGGGTGGAAGACGACCTGTGCTCGTGATCCAAAATGATGTCGGCAACCAATTCAGCCCGATTACGATAATTGCTCCGCTCACGACAGCTTTTTCGTCGCGTATCTATCCGACCGAAGTGCGGGTCGCGGCGGGAGCCGGCGGCTTGCCTGAAGCATCTTCCGTACTTCTGAACCAAATCAAGGCGATTGACAAGACTCGCCTTGAAACTCGTATCGGACAGCTCGATGCCCGGCTCATGCGGGCGGTAGATAAGGCTATTATGATCAGCCTGGGATTAGCCGACCTCTGACAGGTACATTCCCCGCACCCCCATCCGCCACTCCGAATGCTTCAGATCTGTGCTGTCGCTGAACTGGTCAATCCCGCCGATCGGTCCGCCGCGGGTGAGGCGGCTCACGGCCTCATCGCTGATCTGCGCCAGGAGCGCATCGGCGAAGCGGTCGCCTCCGATGACGAGGAACGGCCGCGACCAGAAGTGTGAGCAGGTGGTCGCCAGCGACTCGGTGATCCCCAGCGCGTTGTGCTTGACCGAGAGATACTCGTAGACCGCCGCCAACGCCTCCCCGCGCTCCTGGTACGTTTGACTCCGCAGCACGCGCTGGAGGCGCGGCGCCAGCCCCGGCCCGGCCGTCAGCCGCATGAAGGCTGTGCCGAACCATTTCGGATAGGGCGCGTACTGCCGCTCCATCAGGAAGCAGAGGCGCATCACGTCACCCACCAGCCGGCTCGCGATGAGCGCCGCCCCGATCTCGTCGCCGGCATGGCCCGCCCGCCACATCAGGTGCTCCTCCTGGCCGATGCGCGCCCACCCAGACGCTAACATATAGAGCCAGACATCCCGTGGATAATACGCGAACCGCGCTCGCACGGCTTCCAGGCCCAGATCGTCGTGAAACACCGCGCCGGCCACGATAGAGCGCAGCTTTTGCTCGCCGAAACTCAGCCAGTCGGCCGGCAGAATCTCTGCATTGATGTCGAACTCGATGTAGCGGCGAAAGAACCCGGCGATGGTGGCGCACTCGACGCGATGGTTCACCGGCCCACTCTCCGTCGCCTGCAAGAGCTGGACGCCATTGTCGCCGGGATCGGGCGCGCTGAAATTGGTCGGATAGCCGAGGAAGCGATGCGGCAGCTTCCAGCGGAGCGTCTCGGTGAGCGCGGCCTTGTTCCGCTCGAAATCCGCCTCCGGCAGGAAGAGCATGGCACGCGGCCCCCAATGATGATCGGTGGACATCTCCGTGTCGAAGCCGAGCACCTCTGAGCCAGTGCCGATCAGCGCCGCGCTGTGTTGCAAGCCAGGAAATTCAGCATCGAGCACCGGCCGCACCGCCTCGAAGTAGAAGCGGCGGGCGAGTTCGAGGCCGGGGGTGAAAATCGGTGAGTCGTCAGTCATCAGTTTTCAGTCCTCAGTCCTCGGTCCTTCGTCCTTCGTCCTTCGTCCTTCGCCATGCATCGCTTGCGTGATCAGCCCGGCCAGCCGCGCGGCCGCGGCGTTGTCGGGCTGGACGAGCACGCCGGCATCCCGGAGCGTGGCTTCCTGCTGGTTGAGCGGCTGCGGGTCGGCCTCGGTGCCGCAAACGGCGGCAATGAAGATGATGTGGCGGCCGTCAGCGGCCGCGATCTGTTGCGCCTCGCGGATCGCCTCGGCCGCGACGCCGGCCGGGTCGGGGTGCGCGCCATAGCCCAGGACGATGTCCAGCAGGATGACCGCGGTGGCTGGGTCGCGGGCTTCCTCGATGATGCGGCGGTTGCGCAACGCCGGATCCATCATCGGGTGCAGCCGGCCCTGGGTGAATTCGTCCCCGCCGAGGTCTAGGCAGATGTGGTCGGGGCGGGGGAACCCCGCCCCTACGGAATCCAATGCGCGAGATTTGTCCAGCGGCGCGTTGCTGTAGACCGGCTCCGGCAGGGCGCGCAGGATGAGCTGCGCCTCGTAGCAGAAGGTGCCGCCAGCGAAAAGGCCGCGCAGCGCGGTCTGGCCCGGCCGCAGCTTCCGCTGCTCGGCCGCGGCCAGGGGGATGAGCGCCAGGCTTTCCTGTTCGAGCTGCGCCAGCGCATCCTCCGGCCTTTCCCCGCAGGCGAGGGCGGCCGCAGCCGCCGCGGCCTGCGTCAGGTTGGCGACGTGCAGCCCGCACGCGGCCTCGATGGGCAGCGGGTCGGCGCCGAGGAAGCAGACGACGGCCGGCTTGGCCGACGCCTGGATCTGCCCCAGCACCCGCGCCGCGACCGCTGGGGCGGGCGGCTTGGAGATCAGCACGATCACGTCGGTCTCCGGGTCGTCCTGGAGCGCCCGCAGCCCGGCCAGCATCATCGGCCCGCCGACCGCCTCGCTCAGGTCGCGGCCGCCCGTGCCGATGGCCTGCGACACGCCGGCCCCGCGCCGCGCCAGCCCGCACGTCACCCCCTGCAGGCCCGTCCCCGACGCGCTGACTAGCCCGACGCGGCCGCGGGGCACGGCGTTGGCGAACCCGAGCGCGACCCCGTTGATGATCGCGGTCCCGGCGTCCGGCCCCATGCACAGCAGCCCGCGCTCGGCGGCCAATTGCTTCAAGCTGATTTCTTCGTCGAGCGGCACGTTGTCGGAGAAGAGGAGCACGTGCAGCCCGCGTTCCAACGCGGTGCGCGCCTCTTGGGCGGCGTAGCGTCCCGCGACCGAGATCACGGCCAGGTTGGCGTCCGGGGTCGCGGCGATGGCCGACGCCAGCGACTTCGGGCGTTCGGCGGCGGTCGTCGTCGTGACCGCGCGGGCCGCCAGCAGCGCATCGGCCTGCGCCAGCGCGGCTTGCCCGGCCGCCTCGTCCGCGGCGCGCACTACGATCACCAGATCATCGGGCCGGCCGGCGGCCGCGGCGTCGGTCAGCAGCCCGGCCGCAGCGATAAGCTCCCGGTTGGCCGGCGTGCCCATCACGACCGCCGCGTCCTCGACGCCGGGCAGCTCCAGCAGCGCCTTGGCGACGAGCATCAGGGTGACGGAGTCGTGGTATTCGGAGGGTTTGATACGGGTGTGGGTAGACATATGGCACCTTGTGAGCAGTTATCGGTTGTCAGTTTTCAGTTATCAGTTTTCAATGGAAGCAAGCATTTCGACAGCAGAGAAGAAGCCGGCGAGCATGGCCGCGCCGGAGGTTGCGCCGTGGCGCATAATCCTCGCCATCGCCGCGCTCGTTCGCTGATTCACGGATTCGTTGGTTTGTTGATTTGCAGACTTGTCGCTTTGCTGATTTGCGTCTTCCTGCGCCAGCGCGTCGAACAGTTCATGCCATGCTTCGTCCGCCTCGCCCGCGGCCGCGCATTCCAGGAAGGCGCGGGCCAGGGTCGTGGTGCGGCCGGCCGCGATCTTGATGATCAGACCTTCGAGGTCTACGAGACCTCGAAGGTCTCCGCCGAGATGCTGCCCCAACAGCCACCCGGCCAGCCAATCGTCGCCGGCTGGCGTCAACCCCGGCCCCAGGCCGCACAGGTTACAGGTTGCAGGTCGCAGGTCACGGATTGCGGATTGTAAATCCGTCCGTGGTGTTTGCCGCCACGCTTGCTGGAAGGCTGTCACCGCCGCCGCGACCGCCGGCCCAGCCTGCTTCAGCAGGCGCTGCTCACGTAGCCCGGCGATTGATCGCTGGGCGGCCCGCGCCGCGGCGACAACCGCCCCCCGCCGCGCCCGCAGCCGCTCCCAATCGGGCCGCGCATCCCACCGCGCCGCGCGGGACAAATCCACCACGACCTCGCCGACTCGCAACACCTGACCCATCACCGCGAACCGGGCGCCGGCCGGCACGACAACTTCCAGCCCGCGGTTGAGCACCACATTCAGTGGCCCATTCCCGACCGCGCCCCAAACCAGCGCGACGACCTCGCCCGCGTCCGTCGCCAGGTCGCAGACCGACCGAAAACTCGCCAGCGCCCGGCCGGTCACACCGGGACGAAGGCTGGCGGCGGCGCGCTGGCTGAGAGAAACAGCAGAAATCAGCAAATCGAGCAAATCAGCAAATGACGCAGCACATTTGATGTTTCACGCCTCACCGCGACATCAGCGCCAACACGATCCCGCCCGCCACCACGGACGCGACCTGGCCGGCGGCGTTGGCGCCCATGGCGTGCATCAGAAGAAAGTTGTCATAATCCTCTTCCAGGCCGATCTTGTTCACTACGCGGGCGGCCATCGGGAACGCGCTGATGCCGGCCGCGCCGATGAGCGGGTTGAACTGGCCGCGCGTCAGGAGGTAGAGCAGCTTGCCGAACAGCACGCCGGCGGCCGTATCCAGCATAAATGCCAGGATGCCCAGCACCAGGATGATGAGGGTCTGGAGGTTGGCGAACGACTCGCCGACCATCGTTGCGCCGATGGTGATGCCCAGGAAGATCGTGGTGATGCTCGCCAGCTCGTTGCCGGCCGACTTCACCAGCCGATCCACCACGCCCGATTCGCGCATCAGGTTGCCGAACATCAAGAAGCCGATCAGCGGGCTGGCCTGCGGCGCGATCAGCCCGGTCAGCAGCGTGACGAAGATCGGGAAGAGGACGCGCTCGCGCTGGCTCACCATGCGGGCGGTGTAGGGCATCCGCACGGAGCGCTCGCGGCGGGTGGTCAACAGGCGCATGATAGGCGGCTGGATGATCGGCACCAGGCTCATGTAGGTGTACGCGGCCACGGCGATCGGCGCGATCAGGTGCGGGGCCAGTTTGGATGCAACGAAGATGCTCGTCGGGCCGTCAATCGCGCCGATGATGCCGATGGACGCCGCTTCATTCAAGCTGAACATGCCGGTTGCCAGCGCCAGCAGCAAGACGAGGAAGATGCCGAACTGCCCGGCGGCGCCCACCAGCACCATGCGCGGGTTCGACAGCAGCGGCCCGAAGTCGGTCAGCGCGCCGATGCCGATGAAGAGCAGCAGCGGAAACAGTTCGGTCTCGATGCCGGCCTTGTAGAGCGGCAGGAAAACCCCTTCGACCTGCTGGCCGGCGATGATCGCGCGCAGATCCAGCCCCATCCCTGCGCCGGGGATGTTCGCCAGGATCGCGCCCGCGCCGATGGGGATGAGCAGCACCGGCTCGTATTCCTTGACGATGGCGAGGTAGATCAGCAGCCCGCCGACCGCCATCATCAGCAGGTTGGCCCAATTGGTTTGCGTAAGAGTGGCCGGAAGCGTCGGCATTGACACGACTCCGATCTGCTATTCGAGCCGCACGAGCAGTGCGCCGTAAGCGACGGTCTGCCCCGGCTGGACGGCGATCTCGGCGATGACGCCCGCATGGGTGGCCCGGATGGGATTCTTCATCTTCATGGCTTCCAGGACGCACACGACGTGGCCGGCCTCGATGGTCTGGCCGATCTGTGTATCCACGGTCAG
>Ga0172375_10011828_pt1 | contig 11033 bp, 13 predicted proteins | sample LakKiv1m_FD_114537 | JGI IMG/M metagenome (GOLD analysis project Ga0172375, IMG submission 114537) | Freshwater microbial communities from Kabuno Bay, South-Kivu, Congo - kab_092012_11.1m | ecosystem: Environmental > Aquatic > Freshwater > Lake | place: Democratic Republic of the Congo... | reverse complement strand
TATTTTTGCTTTTATCTACCAATACATCCCATTTTTTTCCATCTGCAGAACTCCAGAGTTTATATTGGTGAAAAATATCAAGCTGTTTTCCAAAGAATTCAGCATCCTGGTCGGCATAATTAACCTGAATGGCATGCACCGTCGAAATTTCGCCCAGGTCAGATGAAATCCACTCACCGGCCTTATTACTTACTGCGCACCAGTAAGTCTGGATTTTTTCGTCGACAGCATTGTTGGCATTATAACTTCCGTAAGTTGATGAAACGGTGACGGGTTTATTATAATTCAGCAGCATCCAGCCTGTAAATGTACTACTGAGGTGATCTGCTTTTCCATCGGGCAGATAATGGGGATAATCTCCAAAGACGGTGTTGCAATACATCACATCATCCATGTCGAAGCCGGCAGGCCAAAAACCGATTCTTCTTTCGAAATTGTTTTTTACCGATATGGCTATTGTGGTAACGTGCCAGTAATTGTCCCACTTGTCTTGAAAAGTTGATCCGTGTCCTGCTCCCCTCGCAAAACCTCCGGGTTTGTATGAAAATGGCAGGGATTGATGCACAAACCCATCCAATGGCTGATCAGAGATGGCAACTCCATCGGAATAACCACTGAACTCTGTGCCAGGTGCGCCATACTGAAGGTAGTATTTCCCATGATATTTTGTCATCCATGCACCTTCAATAAATGGATCCAGAAAGGTGTCGTCCATGTGTTCGCCAAATCGTTGCCAGCCAAACCGGTCTTCGTTTAAAAGTAAAAGGCCTGTCCGGGTTCCATAAGGCTGAAAAGTTTTCCTGTTGAGTTCGACACCATAAATCGGATAACAATTACTACTACCGTTGTACATGTATAATTTCCCGTCGTCATCAACAAAAAAATCAGGATCCCAGCCACCAATATCAAATTTTTCTACCGCTTCCTTCCATTCGTTCGATTTTGGATCGGTGCTCATCCAGATTGGAAAATCCCTGGAATAAGTGGACCCAAAAACCAGCAGGGTATCGCCCTGAACCCACACTGCAGGAGCACACAGATCGTCGTAAACTTTGTTGTAAGGTTTTAAAAATGATCTTGAAACAAAATTCCAGTGGTTTAAATCGGTGCTCCACCAATAACCCCACTGGTTTGTCGAAAAGAGGTAATAGTCATCTTTATGTCTTACGATCACAGGATCGGCTGTGGCCCTGTGTTTACCCGACTCAACCATGTTTGGAATGGGGCAGTACCCATAATCCAGGTTCATGGGATTGCAGTACGTTTGCTTTTGCGCAAATGCACCCGAACCGATCAGAAAAAAAATAAAACCAGGAATCAAATATTGAAGGTTTTTCATATCAGCCCATATTAATGATATTGACTGCAAATGTAGTAAAATAGGATATTTAAGGAATATCCGGCAGTAAATTATGTCTTTTTTGGCAGTCGGGCGGGTTTTATGCCTGTAACAGGAGGCCTTCCTGTCTTCTTATCAAGTAATGACTGGTCGAAAAGTTAATTCATTTGGTGGTTTCCCCGATGGATCAATCTATATTCCCGGGTTCCAAGGCTCTGACGCAGAAGTGTATATTAAGAAATATTAATAAATATTCACAAAATGGGAATAACTTTCAGGTTTTCCATTTGTTTTAGCCGAAGGATATTCCTGTAAGCGGTTATGATTATGGAAACTTTTACAAACATCGGAAACAAATGCTGGCACACAGTAATCATCGGAGCGGGTCAGGCTGGCCTGGCCACAGGCTACTACTTAAAAATGATGAATGAAAATTTCATCATTCTGGATGAAAATGAAAATATCGGCGACGCCTGGAGAAAACGTTGGGATTCATTGAAGCTTTTCACGCCTTCGCAATACGATTGTCTTCCGGGTATGCCTTATCCCGGCCCGAAAAACAGTTATCCGGGAAAAGATCAGTTGGCCACTTATCTATCAAATTACACTGATCGTTTCGGGTTGCCCGTAAAAACAAATTGTAGGGTGAATCACCTCATGGCGAAAAATAATCATTTCGAAATTGAGAGCTCTGCCGGAAATATTTTTGCCGACAATGTAGTGATTGCAACAGGGACGAACCCTTTACCATCAATTCCGGCTTTTGCTTCTGAAATCTCGCCGGCAATTTTCCAGCTTCATTCTTCTAAATATCAAAATCCAGCCTCTGTCCCTGATGGGGATGTACTTGTTGTTGGTGCAGGGACTTCAGGCGTCGAAATTGCACTTGAATTGTCAAAAACACATAACACCTTTATCTCCGGGAAACCAACCTTTCATATTCCCGACAACGTGTTTAAATACGCAGGCAGGTTATACTGGTTGCTGGTCTCCAATATCCTTACGATCAGGACGCCAATCGGCAGGAAAGCCAAACAAAGCATTGTTAAGGGTGGTGGACCGTTAATACGGGTTTCAGCTGACGAACTTAATGTTGCCGGGGTAAAGCGTTTTCCACGAATGACAGGGGTAAAAGAGGGCTTTCCGGGTTTTGATGAGGGTATCACCCTCAAGGTGGCATCAATCATCTGGTGTACCGGCTTCAAACCCGATTTTTCCTGGATTGAGATGGATATAACGGACGAAACGGGCTGGCCGGATACAAAACGGGGAGTGTCATCCACAATCAAAGGATTGTACTTTGCAGGCATGCGGTTCCAGTACGGACTTACCTCAGGATTGGTGGGTGGTGTGGGCAGAGATGCAAAATATATTTCCAGGCAGATTTTAAAGCAAAATATCTAATCCAAAATTACCGGCGGGAATTTTTGCAAAGGCTTATCGTATGATCAATCAATTCCTTACCGCCAAAGGGGCCGTGGCCGGGGATGACAATTTTTGCAGTGGGAAATTTCTTCTTCAGTTTTTCAATTGTTTCTGGATAGGCAACTAAATCGCCATCTGCCGTATTTCCCAAATCCTGCGCATCCATACTCTTGATCATGCATCCGGCAAAAAGGATATGCTCCGAAGGAATCCAGACGACGATATTGTCCATTGAATGTGCCGGTCCGAGATAAAAACATGCGATGGCTTTATCGTTGAGATGCAATTGTAAAGAATCCTTAAAACCATGCAAAGGCACCGTTAAGTTTTTTGAGCGGGCCATGTTGATTGTCATTTGATTTGCATACGAATCGATATGTTGAGTCTGTAAAAATCCCAAACCTCCCATGCAGTCGCTGTGCCAGTGGTTGGGTACAAATCCTGCAATTTTTATATCCATTTTTTCCTTTAGCCAGGATACCAGTTCCGCGGTCAATGAATCTGAAGCTGGGGTATCAAAGAGAAAAGCTTCTTTCCCGTCGAGATAAATCAGGCCGTTGGAAGCAATTCTGCCATAGCCGGAAAAATGGGAATAAGAAACATGTACCCAGGCATTTTCTGATATTTTTATCAGCTCAACATTATCGGATATGGTTATCCTTTCGTATCCATTTTGTGAATATCCCATCTGTTGTATCAAAACGATGAGAATAAGCATCGTCAGATTTTTCATCATAAGTTATTTGAGGTTTATATAAGATCAGATCAAAGTGTCGGTTTAAATCGAAATGGTAGTGTTAATTAATAATTTCAGATTCAAGTCTTTCTTCATCCATTATACCGTTCTTTACCGAAACAAAATATGAATGATGCTTTTCATTTAAACTGATTGCCTTCACCAGGCTGCCATTTATAAAAAGGATACCTGATAAATCGTCACAACCGTAGCCGGGGTCAAATGTTCCTTCTTTAATCTTTTGCTTATAAACAGCCTTTCTTTCCGCTCCACCGGAATAATGCGGACAATGGCTGTATTTCAGGAAGGATAAACCTTCCACAACACTTAGTTTTTGTGGCCTGGAATCGCTGATTCCATTTTCGAACCAGCATATCGATCCGGCGCTGCCGCCGGCAAGTATGATTCCTTTGTTAAGCGCTTTGTAAAGAACTGTATCGATGCCCTGAGCTTTCCAGATTGCCAGCATGTTCAGGGTGTTGCCCCCTCCAACGATGATCGCATCCATGCCCAGCAGCATATCCTCAAATGATTCCTGATCATAATACGAACTTACCCAAACGCGTAAAACATTTGGTTCTACCGGAAGATCATGGCAGATATCGTACCAGTAATTGATATTATAAACGTTGTCGGCGCTACCGGTGGGAACATAACATATTTTTGGCCGGCTCAGTTTTGTTAAACCTGCAACATATTTAACGAATCCTTTGTTTATTTCTCCTCCGTATGCAAAAATTGTCTGATCTTTCGCACGTTGCACCGGCTCATCCTGCGCATGGCCGGATAAGGAAAAATTGAATAATAGTAAACTTAACAGCAGTGTTCTTAATATTGAATTCATCATAAAATGTTTATTTGATACATGAATTAACCGGATTGATAATAACATAACGAACATATTTATTTGGAAACTTACTTGCTTGTTTCCGGACTCCATTTCAAACCAGGTTCTGATTTTTTAAATGCTCAGGCCGGCTTGATATTATTTCAAAAGCAAAGGTATTCTTACTTGACAGGAAACAGCAAATTGTCGCACAAAAAATGAGAAAAATAAATAATTCATTTTCGATAATCATTGTTGTAATGGAAATTCAAAATGATGATGAAGGTAAAAACAGTAGAAAAGTAAAGGAACTGATGGCTACAGAAAGAATCTTGAAACTAAACATTCGGCAGCGAAAAAAGCTAAAAATGAAAAGAAATAATTAAACTGCTTTTCTGCTTTGGACAGGTAAAAACAAAAGTAACCAGGCGTAAAGTAAATTTAGTCTTTCATTTGCTTAGAGGGGTTAAGAGTTCTTTAAGCTTATGTCCGGCTTGGTTGTAAACCACATAGGATCATAGGACACAATGCAAAAACACATAGAAAATGCTGGAATAGAAAATCTGAACGCTGTTTTAGAAATCAGAAATATCAATAAATGCCGATATGCAAGTCTCTATGTGATCTATTGTGCCTGCTGTGGTGAATTTAATTTGTATTCAACTAAAATTGTCTTTTTGAATTGGAAGACCAACCTGATTAAGGCGGGTAAGAAGTTAATCAAATTTGAACCGGCAAAAAAGGTTTATCATAATGAGGGTGAAGATTTATCTTTGTGGTTCTTTGTTGTGAATCCGGCGGTTTTCCGGGACTGACTTTTGTGTTCGTAAACCTGCTCAGCGGCAGGCGGGGAAAGGCAGGGAAAGGATGAATTTAACATAATAACATTTAATGCCAGGTGGAAATGAGGTTCAAATACGGTATCGGATTATTGCTTGTCATATTTTTAACGACTCATTTTGCAATTGCCCAACAAAATACCGCACCACCTGATTCGACAAGGCTTTATAGGAATATCGAAAGCTATTCGAAACGAAGTAAGTTTTCGAAGTTCATTTACCGCCTGGTATTTAAACCCGTCACAGCCGAAACACGGAAAAAGGCAGCCGAAAGAAAATCTTATAAAAAACTGATGCAAAAGCCATACAGCGACTTTAATGGAAAAACCATCAGGCATATCAACATCGAAACCCTGGACCCGTTTGGTTATTCAATTGCCGACACCGTAGAAGTGGTACGAAACTTCTTAGCCAGGACCGGAAATAGCCTGCATGTCAAAACCCGTCCCGTTACCATCCGGAACCTATTGCTTATCCGGCAAAACCAATTGTTCGACCCATTGCTTGTAAAGGAATCTGAACGCCTGGTACGCAGCAGGAATTTCGTAAACGATGTTGCTTTTATAGTAAAACCGGTTTCAAAAAATTCTGACTCGGTGGATATTTATATTCGCGAACTCGACAAATGGAGCATTATTCCTAAAGTTATTTCCTCCACCGCCAAAGTATCGCTTAGTTTGAAGGACAACAATTTTTTAGGTCTTGGTCACGAATTTCAGGATGGTTTTGCCTGGAACAATACAAATGGTGACATCGATTATAACACCAGGTACTTCATCCCCAACATCCGGAATACCTTTGTGAATGCGACCATGCTTTATGGTGTGGACGAACTCAGAAATTCGATCTGGTCAGTTGGCATCGACAGGCCGTTCTTTTCACCTTTTGCAAAGTGGGCGGCAGGTACAGTTTTTTCGCAGCAGTTCCACAAGGATTACATCCGCAATGCCGATTCGGTTTTGATATTGCAGGATTCCAGGTATAACACGCAGGATTACTGGGTGGGAAGTGCGGTGCAGATATACAAGGGAAATACAGAAACCGACCGGACTACGAATTTTATTTCCACGGCACGTTATCTGCGGATCCATTATCTCGAAAGGCCTGTCGAAATGATTCCGGAGCGCAGTTTGTACGCCGACGAAAATTTTTACCTGGCAGGCCTGGGCATCTCAACCCGGAAATATGTGCAGGATAAATACATTTTTAACTTTGGTTTAACTGAAGACGTCCCCATCGGGAAAGTTTACAGCATCACAGGCGGCTATCAGACAAAGAACAATACCGGTCGCCTGTATTTGGGTGCACGGGTTTCGTTTGGATATTATTATACATGGGGTTATCTGAGCACTAATTTCGAATATGGTTCATTTTTCCGCGCATCACATGCCGAACAGGGCGCAGTTTCGGCAGCCGTAAATTATTTTACCGGATTGATAGAGATGGGGAAATGGAAGTTCAGGCAATTTGTGAAGCCGCAGTTGACGATTGGCATAAACCGTTTTTATAACGATAGTTTGACGCTTAAAGACGGTTACGGCCTCGATGGTTTTAACAGCAATGCACTTACAGGGACCAGCCGCATTTTGCTCACATTCCAAACCCAGTCCTATGCGCCCTGGAACTTAATAGGTTTCCGTTTTGGCCCATATTTTATCTGTTCGTTAGGTATGCTTGGCGATGCCACAACAGGTTTAAAATATAGTAAAGTTTATTCACAAATCGGGTTTGGTATCCTGATAAAGAACGACTACCTGGTGATTAACACTTTTCAGTTGTCGTTTGCTTTTTACCCCTCAATCCCGGGCATCGGGCAGAACGTTATAAAAACCAATTCGTTCAAAACAACCGATTTTGGCTTCAGGGATTTCGAAATCGGGAAACCGGCGCCGGTACTCTTTCAGTAGGGCCAACCCATAGCTGGCAAAGGTTTCCGCTCAAGCCTGCTGCTCCGGAAATCGGCAACCCATAAATGAGGTTCCGGTCTTTTCCGGGATTATTTTCACAGCACTTGCAATTGATAAATATCCTGCATAGCTTTGCTTTTTCTTTGAAACAAGGTTTAAACCATATGATTGCCACTACTTTTCATGGAACTGGAATTCTTTACGATACAATAACACGACCTGAACCCCCGGTGCCTGGCCTTAAATGCGGCCACGACATTGCACCCATAACTGCCCGGATAAAACCAGGCAGTGCTCTTCGGACTTCACTGGAAGCCGAACATAAGGTTACAAGCATCGCAAAGGATGAAAAACAAGCAGCCTTATGGAGTGGTGGTAAAACTGCGATGGCTGATAGTTTAAATGAAGGTATTGGCGCAGGAAACTGCGATACAAAACCCGTTCCTTGTGATGTGAATTTTAGTACTATCAGAATTTACAATACAATGTATGAAATCGAAACGATAAAAAGTAACAAGTTTTTGCAGCTATTTACTAGTTGTGGGTTATACAGAAAGGAAAATATGAGAGCTTATGTATTTATTTTGATTATTGCAGGAATGTTTGCATGTTCTGACAATAGCCCGAAAAAGGTAAAAGTCAATGATATTTCTAATGAAGAAATTATTGCACAGCTAAACGAACCATTACCTGCAGTTCAGAAAAATGACAAATTGATTTCCTTCAAAAGCATCCGCATAATGGATATGGATAAATTGGTTTCAAAATCTCAAAAGGAATTTCAAAGATTACAAGACAATGTGAGTTTTCATAAAGAAACAGATACAATTCTTTATTTAAAAGACACTCTTTATATCAGCTATTTGACTTGCGTAAATGCAAGCGGATATTATGACAATAATATTGAGTTTCACAATGATTCTTTAATTTTAAAAACGATTAATTTAAGTAAATTTTCATGTATGTGCGAAAGAATAGACAGATTCATTTATAAGATTTATAATCCTGACAACAAGAAATTTTTAATTGTAAAAAAGTGATTAATAAAGTACAACCCACAACACCGCATATAAAGCAGTTGCGGGGAGGTACGGACTTGAAACTATGAATAAGAAATTGACTATATTGGAAACTTTAAGTGAAGCACCAGAAATCGCAACCGCTTCATATGCGAAACGTTACCACCAAGTGTAAAAAGAAAGTCTACATGAAACATGATTTAGTAGATATAAAGAATAATGAAAAATATGGACTGCTTCAATTTAGAAACAGCCCATTTTATTACCCGACTTTAGTCCACTTGGTTCCGTGGCATTTGGGGCATGGAGGCAATACATCAGAATTATCATCCAATCTGATAACTTCGCCACATTTTACGCATTTGTACAAACCCTTTCCGGGTTTTTCGCCTGTTGTGTACATAAATTTACTTTTTAAAAAGTTAATAAAAACATTAATACTACTAACTGCGTTTTTTCACCGGACCAACTTTAACTTTTTCAGTTACAGTTGTCTTCGGTCTTTTAGCAGCTTCTTCAGAAGGGACAAACTGTCCGCTTCCTGCATCTCTAACACGAGTAGAAGTTTTACTCATAAGCTCGAATTTTTTAAGTTAATACTATGCTTTCATCTTAAAGGACTGAAAGCTTATCCTAGATTTTTTTGTTCCCTTTTTGACGATTTGCAGTGGTATTTAAAGGCTGCAAATTATTCAGATGGTCTGTTCCGCCCTTTGACTGAGGAACACTATGGTCAATTTCCCATCCCATCGGAGAATTTTTTCCATAAGATGGTTTGTAAATTACATTACCAAGTTTATCCTTTCTGTACAAATCGGGGTCTTTACCTCGTACTGTTTGGCCTTTTTCCCAAACCTCATCTTTCTTTTGTTGATACGACATAATCACTAATTATTAAAGTTTTACATTAGTATATGCTGAAAAAAGAAAACAAATTTCCATTGCATGGAAAAAAAACAAAAAAAAATAGCATTTATAAATAGATGGATGATAATGGCAAAATATTAGCAACAACTAATGAACTGCGTAAAGCAGTTCAAGAAGTTTTTACTCCTGAATTCAATAAAATATTGATTAAATACTCGATATATAGAATAAATACAAAATTTAATATCAAGTATGATTTGAATAGGGGGTTAAGAGGAATAATGGCAGAAGATATTATATCGGAACTAATGCTTTCCTTCGTTCGAAATGATGGTGGAAGAAATTGGAATAAGTCGGAATTCCCAAATTTTAAAGACCAAATATTCAGTGCTCTTGATAGTCAAATCTTCAATACAATTGAAAAAGAATATAGCAAAACAATTCAAACGAATTCAGACATAGAAAAACAAAGTGATGTACTCATGGAGGATAACCACTATGATGAACTTCTTCAATACTCGCTTGATTTTTTAACTAAATTAGGTGCATCAGATGATGAAATTCTCCTGTTTGAACCTTATATTATTCATAAAATGAAAAGAGCAGATATTGCAAAAGAATTTGGAATCACAGAACAAGAAGCAACCAATATAAAAAAGAAATTAGATAGAAAGATACCTGTATTACGTGAACAAATTAAAGAACTATAACGATGAAAAACGAATTAATAAATAAAATGGATGACTACATGATTTCTGCCTTGAAAAGTGGAGATAGTTCGGCTATTGATTCTTTTTTAGAAAGTTATGGGTATGACATTGAAGTCGTTAACAATATTGCAGATAAGAGTTTTAAACAGATTACTTTTTCTTTAAGAGGTCAATTGAATTCACAGAAAGATGAGATTTTGTTAGAGAAAGTGGCTAAATATTTTCAAGACGCAATTAATAAGAACATTGAGAAGCCAATAAGCTATTTGAGAAATCTTGTTGACTCAAATCAACTGGCTTTTGGTCACAGAAATTTAGAAAAACTGACCTCTGACGATATAAAAGAATTAATCAAAGATCATAATTTATTATATATTCTTGAGAAACTTGAAAATGATGAAGAATTCTAAAGGAAGCATAATAGCAAAAAAACTTCTATCTGATATTGGATTTGATGAGATTACTCATTTATCAATGAAATTATTTGTTTCTGGTTTGGGAGCAACCCTTGTTGAAGAAGAATTACAAAATTCAGATGGCAAGATTGTTAGAGGTAAAACAAAGACGTTAATAAAAGTAAATTCTCAAATTCCTTATGAATCAAAAAAACGTTTTACCATTGCTCATGAAGTTGGTCATTTTCTAATGCATGAAAAGATTGAAGTACACAATGAAAACTCAAATACCTTAAACTGGTTTGTTCGTACAGAAACTCAGTTAAAAAAAGGCATACAGGAATGGGAAGCTAATGATTTTGCATCTGAATTGCTTATGCCTGAACAAATTTTCCGAAATGAAACTCTTGGCAAGCCCTTTTCTCCAGACTTAATTAAATATTTGTCTGAAAGATTTAAAACTAGCATAACTTCGACTGTATTTAGATGCTTACAACTTGACATCCATCCATTACTTGTTGTTTTTATTTATAATGGGACTGTTAAATATTGGGATAAAACTTCTAATTGGACTTATTGGATAAAGGATATTACTAAGCTGGCTCCCCCTGATGATTCAGTTGCAATGGAATATATAAATGCAGACTATGAATTTATTTATAGTGGAAGTGAAAAGGCTCAACTTATATCGAAATCAACTTGGTGTAATTTAAATAAATATGATAAGGATACTGATTTTTTTGAGTATTGCATTCCAACAAAACAGTATAAAACAATAATTAGTGTAATATGGGAAAAGTGATATTTGAAAAGAAAGGAATATTAAAAATAAAAAGAACACCAGGCGGTAATAAATAGGACTCTGAGCGGTCTGCAAGACCCAGCGATGAGTCGGTGTTGAACTACATCTCGACAAACTCGATACATCGCACCCGCCGGATTCGGTGCTATGCACTTAGCGGGCGTTTTA
>Ga0172375_10011827_pt1 | contig 11034 bp, 8 predicted proteins | sample LakKiv1m_FD_114537 | JGI IMG/M metagenome (GOLD analysis project Ga0172375, IMG submission 114537) | Freshwater microbial communities from Kabuno Bay, South-Kivu, Congo - kab_092012_11.1m | ecosystem: Environmental > Aquatic > Freshwater > Lake | place: Democratic Republic of the Congo... | reverse complement strand
GGTAAAATAACACTGCAAATCTACTATGAACATATTTGAACGTATTGTTATCTACCTTTATTCGTTTATACTGGCTATTTTGCCCACAACCAAGTATGTGGAAGGCGTTGTTGGACAACCGGAGTCGTTTTTACCGGGCAAATCAGAACAGCACCACGACCGCACAATTTCAAAACTGATCTTTCGCGGGTTATACAAATATGACATCTACGGTACGCTTGTTCCCGATCTTGCAGATACATGGTCAGTATCGCAGGATGGTTTGGTCTACACGGTAAGAATCAAAGACAATCAAAAATGGACCAACGGCAAAAAGATTAGCTCCGATGATCTGATATACACTGCATTCAAGCATCCGGACTTAACAGGTGTTGCTACTGACAAAGTTGACGACCTTACAGTTAGATATATTCTGCCAAACAGGTACGCACCTTTTTTAAACATGTTAACCGTGGGTATTATGCCCTCAGGAGCTTTGGAAAAAGCCAATAACTTATTTCCGGTCTCAAGCGGGCCCTTCAGAATTATTAAAACGGAGAAAATCGGCAAGTTAATAAAACAGGTTGTTTTGTATAACCCCGACAGTAAAATCCAAAAAATCGTTTTTAGATATTATAAAGGCGAGGATGATTTGCTAACCGCTTCAAAACTTGGTGAAATCGAAGGTTTTATTTCAGAAAACCTTCTTACTGTCGAAAACTTTGAAGATTACAAGTTTCCTCTGCAAGGTATTTACTACGCACTGTTTTTTAATCTTAGAAACAACAAATTTTCAACAGATGTATATAGAAAGAAGATTGAAAAGGCGCTGCCGATCAAACAAATAGTGGAGGAGCGGGGCATAAACGTTGAAGGGCCAATTAGCAGGTCCTTATTTACTGATAAAGCATTGGTTTTTGATAACTACGATAAGACGTATAACGAAGACCTGGGAAATTTTGAGTTTACGCTAACTGTACCTGATTTACCGGAACATCGAAAAGTTGCTCAGAATATTAAACAGTATCTAAAATCCAGCACCGGCATGAGAATGAACATAAATCTTGTGCCCGCGGACAAAATACTTAAGGAAGTGGTTGAACCGAGAAACTTTGAAGCTTTGCTATACGGCCAGGAAGTTTCAAGAGACCCAGATCGATACGTTTACTGGCATTCGGAACAAAGCGCCGCACCAGGCTTAAACATCACAGGCTTTTCCCAAGTACGAGCCGACAGAGCGCTTGAAGAAGGCCGCAAGGAACTGGAAAACGACAAACGAGTCAAACATTACTATGAATTCCAAAAAACTTTTCTTGAACATACACCGGCAATCTTTTTGTATCACCCATATATACACTATTACATAAATAATCACCTAACCGGTGTAGGTGAAAAGTATACTTTTAATTACGAGGATAGATTCTTGGACTTTTATAACTGGGCCCGTGTTTCCGAAGTTAAATAGCTTAGTTTAACCATTATTAGGTCACTTCTCTGACTCTCATGATAAAATAACCTTGTACTAACGCGTGGTGGCCATAGCTCATTTGGTAGAGCGCCGCACTGTGGATGCGGAGGCGACGGGTTCAAAACCCGTTGGCCACCCCAAATTGAATTTTCACTCAAAGAGGACTTATATTTTGCCATAGCATCAACGCAAACCATCGGTTCTAAACTGTCTAAAAGGGCATTTGCTTGTTCGGCATACTTTCCAACTACCTCAATAGGTTTTTGCACGGTAATATCAATCAAATTGTCTTTAAGAATTAAGTTCGATCCTAAATATGCAACTATAGCTTTTTTCTTTTCCAAACTTCCGTTTTCAAATTCACTTTTTGCATTTATTGCAAAATGTAGTATGTCTTCGGCTTTTTTAAGCCATTCGTCAACACGTTCATCCGTATGGTCAATCATGCCCTTAACTAAGCGCTTCTCTTTTTCAAGCTCTGCTATCTTTGCCTTATAAATATCATGCGGTGTATCACCATTTAAGTAGCTCTCAACTAACCTATCCATTTTTTTGAGACACTCATCGTAGTTGGCTGAATTAAGTCTTGTGCTTATTCCTCTACTGGCTTTTTCTTTCTCGTGTTCTTTTTTCAACTCCTCAATAGCCCATTCGGCAAATTCGGTGGGTATGTTGATATGTTGTATACGTTCTGCAAATTGAGCTTCTAGCTTTGATAGTTCGATACATTTTTGACTACAATGTCCTTTCCATTTGGTACACCGATAATAGGTATATTGCTTTTTTTCGCCCGTGCTCTTTAATATCTTAGTTTTTGTCTCCGCTGTTACAAAGTTCCCACATTCCCCACAACGCATAAGTCCTGTATAGGAAAATGGGCTTATTACTGAACGGGATACAGAATTATTGCCTAAAACATTTTGTATGGAATTAAATTGTTCCTCGGTGATCATTGGTGTATGTTTGCCTGTAAACCAGTTTCCAGAGCCTTCTGGATGCTCAAACATGCCATAATAGAACTCATTACGCATTATGTTATGAAAACTACCTGATTGTAGGGGCTTACCGTATTTGGTGCGTAAACCCTGCTTATTTATATATTCCAATGCTTGGGCGGGTGACATAGCTCTTGAAGCCACAAGTTCCAAACCAAGCTTTGTTAAATCAAAACGGTCTGGGTCGTTTATAATCTCATTTTCTGGCAAAGGGGAAGTTTTCTTGTTGTACATGTTATGTAAATAGCCAATGGGTAGCCTAGCCGTGGGTTTCCAACCTCTTTCAGCCTTTTGTCGCATACCTCGGGCGGTATCCTCTCTTAAATCGATGCTAAACTGATTATTAAGACCAAACTCAACATACATCATCATTACATTGTCGGTAGGATACCAATCACGTGAGTATGTTCGGATATGTGAAATTTCACCACGCTGAATTAGACCCATGATTTTCCCTGCATCTTCGGGGTTTCGTGAAAGTCGTGATAACTTCCAACACAATATACCTTCGGCTTTCCCCTCTTGAATCATTTCAATCATTTCATTAAAAACAAGTCTGCCAGTTTTAAAGCCCGAAGTAGCCTCCGACATTACTTGCACAATCTTGAAACCATATTCCTCGGCAACCTTTTTCATTTCATTGATTTGGGATTCGATTGATGCAACTTGTCTATCCTCGGACTCTGTGGACTTACGAGCGTATAAAATGTATCTGTAGTTTTTGCTTTTATCTTTATATTGCATAAAAAATGGACAGTTCTGGTTGACCTAACATACGCAAAACGCTGTTAGCAGAACTGCCCATTTCTTGCGTCTTACTCATATTAAGTTAGGTCAACACTAAAATTATACTATAACTGGGACACTATTTTTTTAAGCTTCTCTATCTCTTCATCTCTGCCCGTCTTTTTGAAATTGAGCTCCGTTACAACATCACGCACTCTATAGGGTGTTAGCCTCCCGTAGGTTAAAAGCGTTGTACTCACATGCTCGTGACCCAAGTTTTGACTAACGGCTTTAATTTGTTCAGCACTTTTGCAACTATCTGTCGCTAATCTAGTAGCAGAATGGCGAAACTTATGAGGTGAATAGTAGTTAAGTTCAGCAAACTTAGCTCTTTCCTCAAATATCTTGCACATAGTGCTTGTTGAACGCCAAAATATAGGCTCGACACCTTTAACCTCAAATATGTATTCAGTCTTAGACATTTGCTCAATTTTAGTTGATGGAAATAATGGGTCAGTGATACCAAAAACTTTATTTTCTTTTAGGTGTTTAACCCATTCAACAATATAGCTTAATAGCGTCTCGTCAAATTGGAACAAGACCGTATCAATAGTTTTAGAAAACTTGGTTTGCACACCTTCGGAAGGATATTGTTTTACTTGGTAAGTTTTAGGATTAAAACAACCGAGTGGTAGCGTGATTATAGCTTTATCTCGCATACCGCTTAATAAGGTAAAGGCAATTAAAGCTCTGTCTCTTTGATCAATTTCGCTTTTTATTTCAATGGAATCACATAGCTTTTTAACATACTCAAGTGTTGGATAGTCTTCAACTTTAGGTGCAGTTGCAATTTTCGCCAATTTTTTATCAAGTCGTAAGTAGTTCGCATCGTAGGGGTCAACCTTTGATCTGTAGCCAACTTGTCCAGATAGCCAAGTAAAAAACTTTTTAAGGTGTCTAAGCCTATCGTATTGCGTTGAAAGGTTGATGGTTTCACCGCTTTGTAGTTTTTTTTCTGATAGCCATTTTTTAAACCCTTGAGCCATCTTATCTTTAAAATTTGCGTAGTCATCTTCTTGGCTAAATGCTTCGTAATCCCATAAGGCTTTTTCAATGCTTTCAATGGTAGCAGGTGCAAAACCTTCGGCATCTTTTAACCATTTGAAATATCTTCGCTTTATCTTTTCATTTTTTGTTTTATATTTGTTCATATTGTTTCCTAAATAACTAATTACTAATGTCAGTCTTCAAAGGGATATTCTAGTGCCTATATAAACTGCTTTTTCTTGCTTACCGTCTCGCGTCATCAGTACCGCGTTCATCCCGGGTTTAGCAATACCTCTTGTAACTCTACCTATCGCGTACTTGCCTTTGTAATTATCCCAGTCCAAAGTTGAGACCAACATCTGAAAGGGTTCTTGATCCCGTGATTCCGGTTGAGGAACGTATTTTAATACTGCTTCAAAGATTGGTGTAAAATCACCGGGGACAGCGGAAAGCTCAATAAGTTTAGTAAAATCAAAATCCTTCCATGCCTTTCCTTCGCGACCAATGGCATATAGAATCGGAAACTCTAATTGGCTTTCGTGCGTAACTAGTTCCAAGAAAAGATCGTAAATTTTATGCAGTGTGTTTTTTATCAGGGCGTCTTTCTTATCTATTTTATTGATTACTACAATGATTTTTAACCCAAGTTCCAAAGCTTTTTTTAGTACAAACTTGGTTTGTGGCATCGGACCTTCCTGTGCGTCAACCACAAGTAGAGCCCCATCTGCCATATTTAAAGTACGTTCAACTTCGCCCCCAAAATCCGCGTGACCCGGGGTATCAATAATATTAATTTTGGTATCTTTGTATATAACAGCAGTGTTTTTAGCCAAAATGGTGATGCCACGCTCACGTTCCTGATCGTTTGAATCCATAATCAAGTCTTGTGTCATCTCCAATTCGTTTTCCCGAAAAGTTTTAGACTGTTTTAATAAACCATCCACAATGGTGGTTTTTCCGTGATCTACGTGTGCAATTATGGCAATATTTCTAAGATTCATAGGCAACAGTTGATTATACATGATTGCAAAAAAGCTTTACATCAAAATCTCTGCACTATACTATTAAAATAGTAATTTAAAGGAGGTGTTTAACTTGTTTGTATCAAAATTCAAAACGAAAAACGTTTTACTACCCATTTTTTCCGGCGCTCTTGGGCTGTGTCTAGTTGTCGCGGTAGTTGCTATCGCAGGAAAACTTTATTACTCTCCCGTTGACAACTCAGACGTACTTGGGGCGCAGTGTAAACGACCGGGTTCTTTCTGCACTAGTAAAGCAGGCTGTTGTAAACCCTCAGACAAGAGACTTGATGTGAAATGTTCGTGGCTTACTTGCATACAGTGCTATAAATCCGGGGCAACCGATGTAAGTCCGTCTGCGTGTTCAAGCTGCTGTTCAGGAAAGTGTTCTTCGTGCACGGGAAATATTGGAGCCCAAACTAGGTGTAAATGCCAATAACTACGGTTCGTAACGAAACAGCGTGAAATAGTTTAGACACGTGTAAACTAAAGATACTTTGTTCCGACTAGTTTGTCCGGTAAATATTCCTGGTCAGTTTTTTCAGCAACTCTACTGTGTTCATATTTATATCCCTTGCCATAACCCAAGCCTTTCATCAATTTCGTAGGAGCGTTCCTGATATACAAAGGCACGGGCAGGTTTCCATGTTTTGTTACATCTTCTACAGCCTTCCCGTATGCTATATAGAGTTTGTTTGATTTTGGGGCTTTGGCTAAATAAACAGCTGTTTCGGCCAGAGCTAAATTGCACTCAGGGACTCCGATAACATTACACGCAGTAAAAGCAGAGACTGCCAGAGTTAAGGCGTGCGGGTCCTCCATACCAATGTCTTCTGTTGCCATCCTGATCAGTCTTCTGGCTATGTACAACGGGTCCTGACCTGCTTCAAGCATCCTGGCCAGCCAATATAGGGCAGCATCGGGATCAGAACCGCGGATACACTTATGAAAAGCAGAAATTACATTATAAAATTCCTCCCCTTGGCGATCAAAACCTAGCTGGCGTCTTTGAAGAGCTTGTTCAACATTTTCTAAAGTAACCGAGTCTTCAGACACTTCAGACAGATTTACTGCAATTTCAAATACATTTAACAAAACGCGAGCGTCGCCGTTTGAGGCCTCGATCAAAAAAACTTCAGCTTCGTGTGAAATTTTTACGGTAAGTAATTTTACTGCTCTTTTCAATATCTCTCTCAGGCCAGCATCGGAATGTTGCTTTAACACCACAACCCGGCATCTTGATAACAACGGGCTTATTACTTCAAAAGATGGATTTTCAGTGGTTGCTCCAATTAAAACTACCCTGCCCTGCTCTACGTGCGGCAGAAGAGCATCCTGTTGTGCTTTATTAAATCGGTGAATCTCGTCAATAAATACTATCGGAACTAGCGCTCCCAGCTCGTCCTCGTCTATCAAAAGTTTTTGGTTGTTTTTAGGTGAATATTTAATTACAGCTTCTATGTCTTTAATTGAAGCGTTTACAGCCGAGAATTCAAACATTTTGCGCTTTAACTCCAGTGCTATGATCCGCGCCAAAGTAGTTTTACCAGAACCGGGAGGTCCCCAGAAAACAAGTGACGGAAAGAAACCCGTAGTTCGAGAATTTTCAATTAATCTGCTTATTACTCCGGTTTTGCCAACAAGCTCCTCCTGCCCAACAAATTCTTTTAAATTATCCGGACGGAGCTTTTCTGGTAATGGCACTGACATAGTTGAATTTTAGACCTTTATGGTGTTCGTGTAAACTTCGGGTACGAAGTGTGCGCCCGGAGGTCGTAAACTTCGGGTATGAAATGCGTGGAGGCGATAAAAAGAGCCATCATAGTTAAACTAGAATCCAGTACTGCCTGATGATGTCTGTATTATAGTGATTTTGACGTGTAGATGAAAGGTCTGTTATCTTAGATGGGTGATTATAGCGTGTTGGAATTCAAATAACGGAAACGTGTTCGTTGCAGAAGGGTTAAAACACATATTAGCTAAAAAACCGGATATTATTTGTCTGCAAGAGGCCAATAAAAAGACAGTTAAAATACTCGCAGATGCCGGGTACGATACGCATGTTGTTGACGATGCCTTAACAAGCAATCCCAATAAAGGCCAGTTCGTCGCGACGTTTACAAAGCTCAAAATAACAGATAGAAGTAAATATGAGTACAGTTCGTACTACTCAAAGTCACTTTTAACCAAAGGGTACAAATTGTTTCGCAGGGATGAGAAACACGAAGCCGCTGTTACTGAAGTTGAAATAGCTGGCAACAAATTGGTAATTTTTAATTTGCGCTTATCCACTGCTACCGGACCAGAATTTAGAATTAAGGCCTTAGAAAAAATTATCTGCGATTTCTCTAACCGATTAGAAAATATTATTGTATGTGGAGACTTGAACGTAATCGAATGGCGACTCTTTAAAACTGTTACAGGATGGACGAGAGAATACAAACAAGAAGAGTACGCTATAAATGAACGGAACGAAGTGGACAAGTTGTTTGCTTCCGTCAACCTGACAAATATCTTCTCAGGACGCAATACAATCTTTTTTGACCCCGGAGTATTAAAAGGGCCTCATCTACAACTTGATCATGTAGTTGTTGGGAAATCGTGGAAAATTCTCAACACCAATGTTACCAAAAAATCCTTTGGTTCTGATCACAAAATCCTGTTTGCAGAGCTGGAACTGTGAACACTACGAAAGGATGTACAAATTCCTTACAGTTGCGATATAATTCTAAGGTTTACATCGGTTCTGTTACTAGGGGGCGTAGCTCAGTGGTAGAGCAGCGGCCTTTTAAGCCGCGTGTCGTGGGTTCGATCCCCACCGCCCTCACCAGAATCTCATTGTTCCACTCTACTCAAGTGGTTATAGGCAAATCCCACGGTTCCAAGTTACCGTAGTGGGTTATCCTAATTTATCATCGTTTTATAGCTAAATAGTCTTATTGATATTGTCGGTTCTAGACCGTGAGGGTCTATGGCAAGGGTCACTGTTCTAACTAACCTAAAACCTTTATTAATTCATCCGAGAGAATTTATAACGCACTTATTTATTTAAAATCCAAGTAAAGCTATACTTACCCTATGAATACTATTAGCGTCAAAGGTGCAAGAGAACACAATCTAAAAAACATTTCCGTTGATATACCTCGTAATAAACTGACCAGTATAGTAGGTGTTTCAGGTTCTGGTAAATCTACTTTAGCCTTTGACATTGTGTTTGCCGAAGGGCAGCGTCAATATTTGGAATCACTTGGTACATTTGCCGCTAAAAATCTCCAACGAACCGAAAGACCCGACATTGATGAAATTAAAGGACTCTCCTCTACAGTTATGATCGAGCAAAAGCAAATCGGTAAAAGTGCGAGATCTACTGTAGGAACTGTTACCGAGATATATACCTATCTACGTCTTCTATTTTCACGAGTGGGTTCAGTAAAAGAGTTAAGCGCAGGTCATTTCTCATTTAACAATGCAATTGGTGCCTGTAAAGTGTGTAAAGGCTTGGGTATGGAGGTTACTGTTGATCCTAATTCTGTCGTGGACTTTAATAAGTCACTAAATGAAGGCGCTATATATGAAACTACATTTAAACCAGGGGGTAGATATTTTAATATCTTGAAAACGACCGGAAGATTAAACTTCGACCTACCAATAAAAGATTTTTCTAAAGAAGACCAGGAGTTTCTTATATATTCACCGCAAGTAAAACTAAAAAATGCAGATCAGGGCTTTGTTCAATCTTATAGTTGGGAAGGTATAATTACTCACATTATTAGACAATCTAAAGATTTACGAGGTATTTCCGAGACCAAAGCAAAGAAAAGTAAAAAGACTTGGATTATTAAGCCATGTAGTGTTTGTAAAGGCTCGAGGTTGAATGAAATAGTAAATTCCTCACTTATAAATGGTAAAAATATTGGTTATTATGCAAATCTTCCTTTAACACAGTTACTTGTTGAGGTAAAAACAATTGATTCCCCTATCGCAGAACCAATTATTAAGAGGGTTGTTGAGCTAGTTCAAGGTGTCGTTAATGTGGGTATTGGCTACCTCTCTTTAAATCGATCCGTTGAAACATTATCAGGTGGGGAAGCCCAAAGAATTAAACTTGCCCGTGAGTTAGGAAGCGATTTAATTGAACTTGTCTACATTCTAGATGAACCTACAGCAGGTTTACACCCTAAAGATGTATCAAACATGATTAAGACGCTAAAAGGTTTAAGAAACTCTCAAAACACGGTTATTGTTGTTGAACATGACCCAAATGTAATGTTGGAATCTGATCACATTATTGAAATTGGTCCTAAAGCTGGTAAGTTTGGGGGTGAGTTGATATTCTCCGGTACACCAAAGGATATTCTCTCAAGTCCATCATCCGTTACAGGCAAGTATTTATTGGGGGGTATTACTTCCTTGGGTAATACGCAAAGACGAACACCTACTGGATTTCTTAAAATAGAACATGCAAATTTACACAATCTTAAAGACTTAACTGTAGATATTCCAAAAGGAGTATTTACCGCTATCACGGGAGTATCGGGCTCTGGCAAAAGCACCTTGATTAACGATATTTTTGTCAAGAGATACTACGACCAAGTTATATTTGTAGATCAATCACAGGTTGGTGGAACTGCACGCGGTTATATAGCTACATACTCCGGTGCTTTTGATTTCATAAGAGAGGTTTTTGCACAAGAGAATCATGTGGATAAGAGTTTGTTTAGCTCCAATAGCAAAGGTGCTTGCCCTAACTGTGGCGGATTAGGCTATAACACTATTAACATGCACTTTATGGCAGATGTAAAAGTAGCTTGTGAAACTTGTGAAGGCAAGAAATACACTCCAGAAATTTTATCTTATAGATATAAAAATAAGAGTATTAATGATGTTTTAAATATGACGTCCGAAGAAGCCATTAATCTTTTTGACAATGACCAGATAAAGAAGCGATTGAGCATGCTCACAGAAGTGGGACTGGGTTATTTGAACCTCGGACAAACCTTAGATACTTTGTCTGGAGGTGAATCTCAAAGACTTAAGTTGGCAAGTTCACTACATAAAAAGGGTGAATTTTATGTTCTGGATGAACCTACTTCAGGTTTACATTTTTCAGATATAGAAAAGTTGCTGAGACTGTTAAATAACCTTGTAGATAATGGGAATTCGGTTTTAGTTATTGAACATAATCTAGATGTAATAAGAAATGCGGACTGGATTATTGATCTGGGTCCTGATGGTGGAAACGGGGGTGGGCAGATAGTTGCACAGGGAACACCAGAAGATGTTGCAAAAGTTAGCAATTCCTATACAGGTCAGTACCTAGCTAAGTGAAATTCTCCTGTTTTGAAGTACAAACTTAGTTTTCATCAAATTGAGTATCTCTCTTTTCTCATCACTAGATCCCACTTTCAGTATGTGTTTAGCAAAGGTTGAAATATCAATCGTGTGGTTAAATTCTGCCATTTTCTCTGAGTGATCATCGAGAATTAAATTCCCAAATGTCTGATATCGGTCGAACTCCTGCTTAATCTTCTTTCCCATTTCTTTTGAATCTAGTTTTACTGTATCTACAATCTTAATTAGCTGACTTACTAATTCGTCTTCAGATAGGTACGGTTGATGGCACTCCCTATCGTCCTTAGGTCTACCACAGTGGTAGTACACGTGCTTTCGTTTCGTCCTGTCAAGTACCCTGTTTCCTGTAATATGAATCCCTGAATGCACGTGGGGACATCTTCAGTTTGGAATGAATTCTCACGTTATTATGGTACCAAATTTGTGTATACAAATATTCTATTAGCTC
>Ga0172375_10011826_pt1 | contig 11034 bp, 9 predicted proteins | sample LakKiv1m_FD_114537 | JGI IMG/M metagenome (GOLD analysis project Ga0172375, IMG submission 114537) | Freshwater microbial communities from Kabuno Bay, South-Kivu, Congo - kab_092012_11.1m | ecosystem: Environmental > Aquatic > Freshwater > Lake | place: Democratic Republic of the Congo... | reverse complement strand
CTCGCATTGTTTCAATTCCGATTTTCAATGGTATGCTTGAAGAAGAAATAAATCGGGTTATTAAAGCAATTAACGAGTATAAATGAGGATTTGGAGGTCCATATCATGAAGTTACAGGATAAGTGTCCAATCTTGAAATTCAAAGATTTGGGTGATGAAAGAGGAAGAATGGTCGTTGTTGAAGGAATAAAAGATATTCCTTTTGAAATTAAACGAGTCTTCTATATTTTTGGCTCAAATGATTCTGTTGTTCGGGGGCAGCATGCGAACCGTGAATCAAAATTTCTTTTGGTTAATGTTTCAGGAACGAGCAAAGTAAGAATCACTGATAGCAAAGAAGAATTTGTGGTGGAACTGAATTGTCCTATGATGGGTGTCTATATCCCGCAGATGATATGGAAAGAGATGTATGATTTTTCAGTCGATTCAGTCTTGTTAGTTCTAGCTAGTACACATTATGACGGAAACGAATACATAAAAAACTACGATGAGTACAAAAGAATAATGCAAAATGCATAGCAAAAATGCGGTGGGTGTTTTTTTGCCCCACAATGGAGGTATTTTATGAAAGGTATTATTTTGGCGGGGGGGGCAGGTACCAGATTGTACCCGTTAACAAAAGTTACATCAAAACAATTGCTCCCGATTTACGATAAGCCTATGATTTATTATCCTCTGTCAACGCTCATGCTGGCAGGAATTAGAGATATATTAATTATTTCAACACCTCAAGACACTCCTCGATTCAGAGAATTGCTTGAGGACGGAAACCAGTTCGGGGTCCGATTCTCCTATGCTATTCAGCCATCCCCGGATGGACTTGCCCAGGCCTTTATTATTGGTGATAATTTCATCGGTGATGATACTTGCGCGATGATTTTGGGAGACAACATTTTCTATGGTGAAGGTTTCTCGAATATACTGAAAGAGGCTGTTGATTCTGCCGAAAACGGGCAAACAACAGTTTTTGGATATTATGTTCATGATCCAGAACGTTTTGGCATAGTAGAATTTGATGACAACGAAAAGGTTTTGTCTGTTGAGGAAAAGCCAAAAAATCCGAAGAGTAATTATGCCATTACCGGGTTGTACTTTTATCCGTCTGGAGTCTCTAAACTTGCTAAAGATGTCAAGCCATCAACACGTGGGGAACTTGAAATAACCACATTGAATGAGATGTACTTGAAACGAAACGCTCTGCAGGTTGAGTTATTGGGGCGTGGATTTGCATGGCTAGATACTGGAACGATTGATAGTTTGGTTGATGCTGCCGACTTTGTCCGCATGGTAGAAAAGCGCCAAGGAGTGAAAATATCTGCTCCTGAAGAGATTGCCTTTCGCTATGGATGGATTGATACTTCAGAATTGTTGAACTCTGCAGAAAAATACGGAAAGTCACCTTATGGTCAACATTTGAAGACTGTAGCAAACGGAAAAATCATAAGTTCGATTAAACATAAATAAATATGGAGGAAGATATGACAATTATTGTTACCGGTGGTGCTGGATTTATCGGGTCGAATTTTATTTTTTATATGCTAAAGGAACATCCGGGTTATCGGATTGTTTGTATTGACAAGTTAACCTATGCTGGCAATATGTCTACACTTTCTCCAATTATGAACAAACCGAATTTCAAATTTTATAAAACAGATATCTGCGATAGAAAAACGATTTATAAGATTTTTGTAAAAGAAAAACCTGATATTGTCGTAAACTTTGCTGCGGAAAGCCATGTTGATAGAAGCATTGAGAATCCCGAATTATTCTTGCAGACCAACATTTTTGGTACTCAAATTATGATGGATGCATGCAAAAAATATGGAATAAAGCGATACCATCAAGTGAGCACAGATGAAGTATATGGTGATCTTCCACTTGATCGACCGGACCTGTTCTTCACAGAAGAAACCCCGATTAACACCAGTTCCCCATATTCTTCATCTAAGGCTGGTGCTGACCTTCTCGTTCTTGCGTATTTCAGAACATATGGGCTCCCCGTGACTATTAGCCGTTGTTCCAACAATTATGGTCCATATCATTTTCCGGAGAAGTTAATTCCGCTGATGATAGTCAATGCTCTTAATGATAAACCACTTCCGGTTTATGGCAAAGGCATCAACGTGAGGGATTGGCTATATGTTGAAGACCATTGCAAAGCAATTGACCTGATCATTCACAAAGGCAGAGTTGGCGGAGTGTACAATGTCGGTGGCCACAACGAGATGAGGAACATTGATATTGTGAAGTTGATTTGCAAGGAACTTGCAAAACCAGAAAGCCTCATCACTTATGTGACCGACCGAAAGGGCCACGATATGCGTTATGGAATTGATCCGACAAAAATTCATGACGAATTAGGGTGGCTTCCTGAGACCAAATTTGAGGATGGAATCAAAAAAACTATTCGTTGGTTTTTGGAAAACAAAGAGTGGTGGGAAGCCATCATTTCCGGCGAGTATCAAAACTACTATAAACAGATGTATGGGAATAGATGACTAAGTTCATGTTTTCTAGAAAGAGAGGATCCATGATAAAAAGGGCAATGGAATATTTGAAATCGGGAAAATTGATTTCTTCAATTTCTTTTCGTTTGATTGGAAAACCTTATTCTCTTTCAGAAAGAAATGTGTTTATTAAGCAACGCGTATTGCTCACACATATTTTGAAAGCTGCCAAAGCCCATTGTGGGTATTACAAAAACCTTAAGAAGAGTGCGACCATTGTTGATTTTCCTATCGTTGATAAAAAACTTATTACAGCGAATTTTTCTGCATTTTGCGCGGACAACGCAAGAAGATTTGTTTACGAAAACGCATTCACTGGGGGAAGCACGGGCGAACCCTTTCATTTTTATCGAAGCGGTGGTTATGAATCCGAGTTCGGTTTGAGAAAGTGGAAACAATTCGGTTACCAAAATGGAGATATTATTCTCGCTATGGATGGCACGAAAATTGAGGATGAAAAGCTAAAACAAGGAGTATATTGGTGCGATACACAGAAAGATGATATTCCATTTGGCAGCCAAGCTTTATCTTCTTTATATCTAAATGATAGAAATGCCCGAGCATATTGCGAATATATAATGAAAATGAAACCTTCTTTTTTGCGCGGGTATCCCGCTTTTTTGTATTCTATGTCATGTTACATGGATCAGTATGCGATTGGACCCATCTCATTTTTGAAGGGAATTGAATTAACCTCAGAATCTGTTCAAGACTATCAAATCGAAAAAATAAAGAAAACTTTTCATGCCCCTGTTTTTTTGCAATACGGTCACTCAGAAGCATGCGTGTTTGCCTATACTTATGACGAAACTTATCGATATAGAGTAGAACCGCTTTATGGATTCGTTGAGATACTAGATGGTAATGGGAAACACGTTGGTGTGAATGAGGTTGGAGAAGTGGTTGTCACGACACTGCATAATTTTGCTATGCCACTTATACGATATAAAACAGGCGATTTGGCAGAGTATGGTGGGAAAGATGATAGATTCATATATTTAAACAAAGTATTGGGCCGCACACAGGATTATATTTTCAATCGAACTGGTGATAAGGTTCTATTAACAGCATTAATATTTGGCCAACATTGCAGTGCAATGGGTAATATTATTAAATGGCAGTTAGAACAGTTTGAACCTGGCAAGTTATTGATACATATCATCAAAAGCAGAGAATATACGGGTGACGACGAAAAAATGTTGTACGACCTGTTTAAACATTTAGGCGGGGTTGAGTCAAAGTTTGACTATGTTGTAGACATCCCATTGACAGCCAGAGGCAAGTCAAATATGCTTGTCCAGCATATAAATACTGCTAAATGAAAGATTAAATGTTCATGGTAGAAATGTTTTTAAGAAAGTGGTGAGTGGTATGAAAGACGTTTACATTTTTTGCGGAACTTTTTTTGATTTCATAGAGAAACGCCCGACAATTGGCGGGATGCAGACATATTTGCTGGATTTGATTATTGTTTTGAATGAAATCGGCCTTTATCCCCACGTCATTGTTTCGGCTCCTTCAAATCAAAGGGTTGATTGCAAAGACTATGAAATAATAGGGTATCAAACAAAAAGCGATGATCTCGCCCATGAGTTGGTCGATAGATTTGTCTTGGAATTTGGCAATGTGCAAGAAATGGTTCTTTTTGCCACAGATGGTATTATTTCTAGAAGCAAAACTTTTGAGCATGCTCTGGCTATTCAGCATGGCATTTGCTGGGACATTCCTCGCAATCGGAAAAGGAGTCTTTTACGAATGGTTTGTTCGAAAGCATATAGTTCATTTCGAATGATAAAAAGGTTAAACAAAATTAGTACTTTGGTCTGTGTCGATTATAATTTTGTGAATTGGTTAAGGACGCAAGTGAATTATATTGATCAAAAAATTGTTGTGATTCCGAATTACACGCACATTGCCCCTCATTATATAAAGCCGAGTGATCGGATTAGCATTATTTTTGCACGACGACTTGAGATATATCGAGGGACTAGGGTTTTTACTGATGCGATAATTAAAGTCCTTCATCATTATCCACAGGTTGATGTCACGATTGCCGGTGATGGTCCTGATGAACACTACTTGAGGGAACAATTCAAAGCTTATAATGATCGAGTACACTTCATTCGATATACTTCTGAAAAAGCACTTGAGATTCATTCTGATAAACACATTGCAATAATACCCTCTATTGGCTCTGAAGGCACGAGTTTATCTTTGCTTGAAGCGATGTCAGCTCAATGCGCTGTTGTTTGTTCTAATGTCGGTGGAATGACTAACGTTGTTATTAACGGATATAATGGACTTATAATCGATGCAGGGAATTCGGATTCGCTTTTTACGGCCTTAGATGATTTAATTGAACACCCTGAAAAACGAGAAAGGATTGCCCAAACTGGGTATGCTACCGTCAAACAATCTTTCTCGTATGAACGATGGGCGCAGCAATGGAAAAAGGTAATTAAAGAAAATACTTGTGATAGTACTATTTCGAAGACTTAATTTATGAGTCATTAAAGGAGGAACTGTGAATGAAAACTTCAATGCATGTTTTCTTATATGGTATAAACGGAGTTTACAATTATGGGTGCGAAGCAACGGTTCGTTCAATTGCATGCCAGTTTAAAAAAAAATATCCGAATTGCACAGTTGTTTATAAATCATTCAATTTTGAAAGCGATAAAATTGCGCTCGCAGACTGCCAAGATGTTGTCGTTAGTCCGATTAAAAGGAAAACATTTAGCGCATTCAGGAAAAGCCTTATCGGACGCGGAATTGCGTTTTTAAGAAGGAAACTTGGCATTGCGAAACCAGACGAGTATTTGAACATCGATACAGAATGGTTAAAAGAATGTGATGTTCTTGTAATTATTGGTGGAGACATTTTCAACTTAATGTCGACACAGGAACATCAAAATGCCAAGTATAATAATGATAGAATTTGGGTCTCTAAAGTCGCAAAAGCAAACGATGCTAAAGTTTTACTATGGGGGATATCGGCTGGCCCATTCGAATCAAATCCAAAAGCAAAAAGAATAGTGATTGATTATTTTATTAATGACGTCGATTTGTTGATTGTCCGAGAAGAAAAAACGCGCGACTATTTGATGAAAAATGGTGTTACCAAAATTGTTTTGAGAGCAGACCCGGCGTTTTTTATGAAGACTAAAAGCGAGTGCAATTATTCACCGAACAACATCCGCAGCGTAGGCATTAATCTAAGTCCTCTTGCAAATAGATATCTTGGCATCGACCATTCATATGAGGAGTGGGTTGAAGTATGGACGGAAAGGATAGAACAGATACTTAATTTTTCTGGTTTCCGTAAGGCAATATTATTACCACACGTCGTAAAGAATGACGATTTGATAGATGATGACCTTTCTTATCTTCAAAAAATCCAACGCGAATTGACCAAAGATGGGTATGATTCTGAAATCGTTTCTTCTAACCCAGGCTTTATGGGAATTAAGACGAACATAGAACAATGTGATATCGTTTTTTCAGCTCGAATGCATGGTGCTGTAAATGCTGTGACATGTGCCGTTCCAACGGTTTTTTTAGTCTACTCATCGAAAGCGGTTGGAATGTGTAAATTTGTTTATGGAAAAACCGATATGGTTCTCGATATGAAAGAATTAGCAATCTCAGGGGTTCAAGAAGATTGGATTATATCATTGATTGGCCTACTTCCCCAAGTTAAACAATTCATTGAACTTAGATCAGTGGAGTTATCCAATGATGCTGGTCAAGCAATTGAAGATATTCAAAAAAAAGTTTTTATGGAGGATAAATAAGTCATGGCTTATCTAGCTTCAAAGGAACTTTGTACTGGCTGTTCTGCTTGTTATGCAATATGCCCGCTTAATTGCATTGAAATGATAAAGAACGACGAAGGTTTTTTATATCCAGTAATTGGCGAAAAATGTATTAACTGTGGCAAATGCAGCCGTGTCTGCCCCCAGCTAAATAGACTTGTGATTCCAGATATTAAAACCGCTACTTTTCCACAGCAGGCATTTGCCGGATTATCAAAAAGCTATAAAACGTGGAGAAGAAGTTCTTCGGGAGGGGCGTTTTCCGAAATATGTGCAGCATGGGACGATGGTGAAACACTCTTTTTTGGTGCATCCTGGGAAGGGTTTAAAGTAAAGCACATTTGTGTCAAAGGGGTTAGTTCAGTAGGGCCACTATGTAAGTCGAAATATCTATCTAGTGATTTGTCCAATTCGTTTTTTGTTATTAAAAAGCATCTTGACGGTGGTGGTAGAGCTCTTTTTTGCGGAACCCCTTGCCAAGTTTCTGGACTCAAGGCATTTTTAGGTAGAGAATATGATAAATTACTCCTGATTGATTTGGTCTGCCACGGCGTTGGCAGCCCATTAGTCTTCGAAAAGTGCATTGAAGTGTTAGAAAATCAGTTTGGGAAAAGCATTTTATCTTATTGTTTTCGGGCAAAAAGATATGCATTTGAACGAGACCACCTCACAAAGATAAAATTCTCTCTCCATAAAGGAACGTTGTTTTTAAACGATGATCAGTATATACAACTCTTCACAAAACAAATATGCTTACGATCTTCTTGTGGCGCAAATTGTATTTATCGCAATGAGCATCGCCAAGGCGATATTACCATCGCCGATTTTAAATCATTGATAGTCGCTTTTCCTCAACTTGAAGGTACAAAGAGGAATTATTCGTCAATTATTGTGAATTCGCATAAAGGAGCATTATTGCTTTCCTCATTAAAGCGTAGTATGCATATATTGCCGTGTTCTGTAGATACTATAAAAATCAGCAACCCCATATTTTTTAGGCAAACATGGTTTTCAAAAGATCGAGATGCCTTTTTCCTTGAGTTTAAAAACAACCCTTTGCTTGCTATCAAACGATTTACTACACCAGCGACTATAAGCAAGAGGAATTTAAAAACTCGCGTTTATGAATTGTTGCCCGTGCCTATTAGGCGTAAACTAATAAATTTATCTAAACACGGAGATATTTCTAGTGGCAAAAAATAACAAAGGTCTATTAAGCAATTTATCTTGGAAATTTGCCGAAAGGATAACGGCACAGCTTGTTACGATGATTGTAGCTATCATCCTAGCCAGATTGTTAGAACCTTCACACTATGGAATTATATCCATTGTCACCATTTTCATCACATTTGCAAACGTGTTTGTCAGTGATGGTTTCGGAAGTGCTTTAATTCAAAAAAAGAATGCTGATGCATTAGACTTTAGCTCTGCTCTCTATTTCAATACCGCGTTTTCAGTTATCCTCTATTTTGTATTATTTTTTGCCGCCCCTTTCATCACATCTTTTTATGGAGCTGGGTACGAAATTCTTACTCCAGTACTTCGGCTTTTGAGTTTGCGCCTAATTCTTAGCGCAATTAATTCTGTACAACAAGCTTATGTATCTAGGCAGATGATATTCAAAAAATTCTTTTGGGCCACATTAATAGGCACCATCATTTCTGCAATCGTCGGCATTACTATGGCTTATATGGGGTTTGGTGTTTGGGCGTTAGTCGCTCAATATTTAACCAACACTACCATAAGCACTATTGTGTTAGGTTTTTCCCTTGGGAAAAAACCACTTTTTCAATTTTCTTTTACTCGCTTGAAATCACTTATTGGATATGGAGCGCGTGTCCTTGGAACGAGCCTAATTATTGCCGGTTATCAACAACTTAGAGCACTCATAATTGGCAAGTTATATTCATCTGAAGATTTGGCGTTTTATGATAAAGGAAAACAATTTCCGAGTTTAATTGTAGACAATGTAAACTCCTCTATCAGTGCTGTCCTTTTTCCAAAACTCGCGTCAGAACAGGACGATAAAATCAGAGTCAAAATGATTACGAGAAGTTCGATTCGCTTTAACTCATATTTAATGAGTCCGTTGATGCTTGGATTAGCAGCTGTTGCGGAACCTTTTGTAAGAGTTTTATTAACAGATAAATGGTTGCCATGTGTCCCGCTTTTACAGTTGTTTTGTGTTTTTTATTTTTTTCAGCCAATGCACAATGCAAATATCCAAGCACTGAAAGCGTTAGGCAGAAGTGATATAAGTTTATATTTAGAGATAATTAGAGATGTCATTCAAATAATCGTTCTCATAGCGGTTATGAGGATTAGCGTAAATGCTATTGTTGTTAGTATGACTGTAATGTCAGTACTTTTTACTGCTCTCAATGCCTTTCCAAATAAAAGACTGATAAATTATTCTTTTCGCGAGCAAATTATTGATATTTTACCAACTTTATTAATGTCGTCATTTATGGCTTTCGTTGTAATATTGATTGGACAACTTCCAATTGAATCATTCCCCTTGTTAATGGTACAGGTTGTTTGCGGCGGTATAATCTATTTGGGTTTATCTGTATTGACAAAGAACAAGGAATTTCTTTATCTTTTCAATTTGATTAAACCGAAAAAGAGCAAGAAAAAAGATTATCAGAAAGGAGCCTAAATTGTGAAAAAAGTAATGCTTGTCTTTGGCACGAGACCCGAAGCAATCAAAATGTGCCCCCTCGTAAACGAACTGAAGAAAAGAAAAGGAATAAACGCAGTAGTCTGTGTGACTGGCCAACACAGGCAAATGCTTGATCAGGTTTTGGAAACATTTCATGTTGTTCCAGACTACGATTTTTCTATTATGCAGGAAAAACAGACATTATTTGACATTACCACAAATATACTTAATCGAATTGGTGACGTATTAAAAGAGGTATTACCGGATGTAGTTTTAGTACATGGTGATACCAGCACAACTTTTTCTACGGCACTTGCCTGTTTCTATTTGAAGATTCCGGTTGGCCATGTTGAGGCGGGTCTTCGTACTTATAATATTTATTCTCCGTATCCTGAAGAATTCAATCGTCAAGCCGTCTCAATCATTGCAAAGTACCATTTTGCCCCTACAGAACTTTCCAAAAACAATCTTCTAAAAGAGGGCAAAAAAGAGGTCGATATTTTTATTACAGGCAACACAGCGATTGATGCACTGAGGACAACTGTTCGTGAAAATTACACTCATCCTGAACTTGAATGGGCAAAGGGGAGTAGATTGGTGTTTATAACTGCACACAGGAGAGAAAATCTTGGCGAACCAATGCACCACATGTTTCGGGCCATTTGTCGTGTTATAGATGAATATCCGGATGTAAAAGCACTCTATCCTATACACATGAACCCAGTAGTTCGTTACGCGGCCGACACCGAGCTTTGTGGCTGCGAGCGCATCCATATTGTCGACCCGCTCGAGGTATTTGATTGTCACAATATCATGGCAAGAAGTTACTTAATTCTTACCGATAGTGGTGGGATTCAAGAAGAGGCTCCGGCGCTTGGCAAACCAGTCCTCGTTATGCGCGACACAACGGAAAGGCCGGAAGGAATTACCGCTGGAACGTTGAAGTTGGTAGGAACAAATGAAGATGTTATTTACAAAAGTTTTAAGGAACTTCTTGATTGCCCGAAATCCTACAGCAAAATGGCGAACGCAAGTAATCCCTATGGTGATGGACATGCGTGTGAGAGAATTGCAGATATTTTGGAAGAGAAATTATTATAAAAACATTTATATACATTACTATAAAATTTATTGAACTTACCAAACGTTTTCACAATTCTAAATTAACGACATCAATATAGAAATCATATTTAATAATGTTAATTGTCACAAACATAATTCTTGTTGTTAAATAATACATATATTGCGGTGATAAGAAACAATTTTTTCATCAAAAATATGTTTGATGAAAATTCGGAAAATAAATAGATGACCACCAAGCTAAGTGAGATATTTGGATTGTTTAAACAATGTAAAGTGTTGATCTATTGCCACATCTTTTAATTTCTCCTAAGATCAGTTCAACATTAGGTATCAAGTTGTTGCTTTTGAAATTGCGTGAAGATTGGAAGAGAAGAAGGATGATCCATTTAAGTTCGGCACCAGATTAGGTGAAAATGTGACGCAAATTCGGCTGGTTGTACTTTCTATTTAGATATAATTTTTTATCTTAAATTGTATATTTACATTTGCGATTATTCATGTAATGTCAGATGACTAGGTGAAAGCGACAAAAAGTGTTATACTGTGTAGGCAACAATATTTCGCAATTTCGTTGCGATAAACCTGTCCAAGTTTGACAAATTTTTAATAATCACATAATTTGATTAAGGCAAAAAGGCCATCGCGATGAGTGTGACTAACTCAATGCAACGGATGGTTAAGAGTGTAGAAAGAATCTTTCTTGCCTCAGCGTAATGGTTAAACTAGGGGGACTAGTTTAACCTTTTTTTTTGGAATGCGAACAATATTGATATTGTCGAGGAACGACTTACCAAAGCGGGCTCTGACAAGATCATATGGTGTTTTGTCACCTTTCGAAGCTCTAACATAGGAATTAATGTTGGAAAACATGTCATCAATCATCGCTTGGGTCAAACCATCGAGCGATTTACCTTTAGGAAGACAGTAACGAATGAGTTCGTGGTTCCGTTCGGCGGAAGCCTTGTCG
>Ga0172375_10011821_pt1 | contig 11036 bp, 12 predicted proteins | sample LakKiv1m_FD_114537 | JGI IMG/M metagenome (GOLD analysis project Ga0172375, IMG submission 114537) | Freshwater microbial communities from Kabuno Bay, South-Kivu, Congo - kab_092012_11.1m | ecosystem: Environmental > Aquatic > Freshwater > Lake | place: Democratic Republic of the Congo... | reverse complement strand
GGGGCCGGAGGAGGCCGTTTGATGAACACCTCGCGCTACCCGCACTGTCGCAACCTGTTCCGGCCCGAGCTGTCACGCCCCACACTTTCCGCCGGAGCTGCGCCACCGAGCTGCTGCGCGGCGGGGCCAACATGTACCACGTCAAGGAGCTGCTCGGCCACGAGTCCCTGGAGACCCTCAAGCACTACGCCAAGCTCACGATCCTCGACCTGAAGAAGGAGCACGCCCGCTGCCACCCGAGGGAGAAGGAGGGTTGCAGCCAATCGTGAGAGGAGGTATATTCACAACAGATGAGACGCGGATGCCGTATCTACCTCGATGTGTGTTGCCTGAATCGGCCGTTCGACGACCAGGGGCAGGAGCGAATCCACTTGGAGACGGAAGCCATTGAAACGGTGATACTCCATGCGGAATGCCGGGATTGGGTTTGGGTTGGCAGTGACGCGATATTGTACGAGATTGAGAATCTGACGGACTTCGAGCGTCAGGGCCGGGTGCTGGATCTGCTGAGCGGCGTTCGCGAATGGGTTCGCGCGGATGAGGCTCAGGAACGGCGAGCGGAGGCTTTGATGGCGATCGGGTGCAAGCCGCTCGATGCGTTGCATGTCGCGTGCGCGGAGGCGGCGGAGGTTGAGGTCGTCCTTACCACCGATGACCGGTTGTTGAGAACGGCCGAACGGCATGCGACCAAGTTGAAGGTGCGGGTGTCGAACCCACTGCGGTGGCTGGAGGAGAAGATCCGATGAGCACACAGACGTTGACGCCGAACGAAGTCAGAACTCGGGGGTTCCAAGCTCTGAATCGCGAACTGGGGACCGTTGGGCTCCTGAAGTTCATGCACCAGTTTGAGCGGGGCCGCGGAGACTACTCCCGCGAGCGACACGCGATGGTTGACCGCCTTACCTTGGACGAGATCATGGGCGGCATCAAGCGTAACCGCGCGAAGCGGAGAGGCGCCGATTGACGATGTCAGGCGCTCTGTGGGTGAGCCAACACGGCTCCGCAATCGCGGCCTTTCGGGATACAGTATCTCCGTAGATTCTTCCCCGATTGTCCTTCCTTCCCAACGGCGATCGTCGCACCATCCCGCCATCAGGGGATCGGGGACGGTCCTACAGATAGCAGTTTACAAGTCCAACGTCTCGTCGGTCGGTTGGCGTCGGATCGTTCGTTCCGTCGCCAACTCGGCCGCCATCGAGAAGGAACTGGAAAGCGGATGCCGCTAACTGTTATCTGTAGGACCGTCCCGATGCCCACAAGCATGTCGGGAAAGTCGTCCGCCAAGGGTTTTCCACCGAGGCTTACGGTTGAGTGGCGGCTGAAAAGCGGCTGAAATTTACCACCCAATTTACCACCGACGATTTCATGCGGACGGTCAGCGGCTAGGATTGTTTGCGTAAGTCGTAGGCGATGAATGTGTTGAGGATGGTGGGCACTAGAGGAGTTGAACCTCTGACTTCTTGCGTGTGAAGCAAGCGTTCTCCCACTGAACTAAGTGCCCCTGGGAACAGAGAAAAGATGGCACAGAGACAGCGCGCCGTCAAGGCTCTCAACCGGGAAGGTGTGCCGAAACAATGCGATCCTTCCCCGAGAGATCGGGCGAAATGCTGACGTTCGTGAACCCGTTGGCGGTCAACAGCCCCGACACTGGCGCCCCCTGGTCGTGCCCGATTTCGAGAAGGATGAAGCCGCCAGGCTTCAAAACGATGGCCGTGTCGGTCACGATCGCCTCGATGCAGGAGAGACCATCCGCTCCGCCGTCGAGGGCCAGACGGGGCTCGTGTCCGCGGATGTGCCGGGGGAGCGTCTCGCAGTCCGATGTGCGGATGTAGGGCGGGTTGGAGACCACGGCGTCGAGCGTCTCGGGCTCGATGAGGTCCGACATCTCGCCGGCGACCAGCACGACCCGCGCTGCCAGGCCGAACTGTTCGGTATTCTCGCGCGCCAGCGCGATCGCCTCTTCGCTGACGTCCAGGCCGATAATCCGTGCAGCAGGCCGGGCCATGGCGAGGCTGATCGCGATGCACCCGCTTCCGGTCCCGATGTCGGCGACGGTCGGCGAGGGTCGTTTCCAGAGCGCCTCGCACGCCAGCGCACGTTCCACCAGTTGTTCGGTTTCCGGCCGCGGGATGAGCGCACGACGGTCAACCTTGAACGTGTGTCCCATGAAATCCCACTGACCCATCACGTACTGAACCGGTTCTCCGGCGCCCACGCGCACCAACCCGCGGCGCAGGGCGTCCACCAGTTTTTCGGGCAGCGGTTGTACCAGGCGGGAAGTCAGTTCGAGCCGCGCGCAGCGCAGAAGCCGGGCGGCGAGCCATTCGGCCGTGAGCCGTGGTTCGTCTGTTCCCTTTCGCGCAAGGAAGTCAGCGCCCGCGTTCAGCGCGTCGCCGAGGGTCATAACGGACTCGCCAGACATGTCCGGACGCTATCATGTCGGGGGTGCCGTGGCCACAGCAAAGCCGGCCGCGGCTCAGGGGCCGCATCCCTGATTCCTTGACCCGTGGCAGAAGACCGAGTCGCCACCCGATTGGCTCCGACCCCAACGCGGCCGTAGAACATAGTCCAGGGCAACGCCCTCGTTGTTCTACACGTCTCTCGGCAGTTTCAGAAGCCGGGATCGAGCAAGCGGGTCGGGTAAGGGTATCCGGGTAAGGGTGGCGGCCAAGAAAGCGATGAAGTGTGGTCCAGAAAGACACTCTCGTCGTCCGTAAGCGTCGCCGTACGCGTCGGCCGATCTGGGTCGGAGCGGAATCTTACGAATTCCCTGCCAGCCGGCAGGCGCGGCGCTCCGAAGAACCGCAGATTGACGAGTGATGAAGGGCGAATATCGAAAGAGTGAATCAGGGCTGCGCCGCAGGCTCAGGATCCTGCCGGGCTGCCGAGTTCGCGGGCCAGACGGCCTTCGATATCGTGGTCGCGCAGCGCAGAGACCAGGCCATCGATTTCCCCCTCGACAACGCGGTCCAGGCTGTAAAGCGTCAGGTTGATGCGGTGGTCCGTCAGGCGGTTCTGCGGAAAGTTGTAGGTGCGGATACGGTCGCTGCGGTCGCCGGAACCGATCATGGAGCGGCGGGTGGTGCCGAGTTTCTCCTCCTCCTGCCGGCGCTTCATGTCAAGCAGGCGGGATTTGAGGACGGTCATGGCCTTCTCGCGGTTTCGCTGCTGCGATCGCTCGTCCTGGCTTTGAACGATCAGCCCCGTCGGGAGGTGCGTGATTCGCACGGCGGAGTAGGTGGTGTTGACGCTCTGGCCGCCAGGGCCCGACGAGCAGAAGACGTCCACCCGGATTTCGTCCGGCGGAATGGCGATGTCGTCGCTGGCTTCGACTTCCGGGAGGACCACGACGGAAGCGGCGGAGGTATGGATCCGGCCGGACGCCTCCGTTGCCGGCACGCGCTGTACGCGGTGGACGCCGCCCTCATAGCGTAGCGTGCGGTAAGCGCCGTCGCCTTCGACGGTGAAGACGATTTCCTTGTAGCCTCCGATGTCCGTGCCGCTGGCGTCCACCAGGCCGAGTTTCCACCCCTGGCGCGTGCAGAACTTTCCGTACATGCGGAAGAGGTCGGCGGCGAAAAGCGCGGCTTCATCGCCGCCCGTTCCGGCGCGGATTTCCATCACCGCGTTGCGGCCGGCGTCGGGGTCCGGCGGGAGAATGGCGACGCGCAGCTCCTTTTCGGCGTCGGGGAGCGAACGTTCCAGGGTTGCGATTTCTTCGCGGGCGAGGGCCGCAAGGTCGGGATCGGCGGCCGGGTCCGCGGCGAGCGTGCGGTTTTCCGCCAGCTCGTCGTGCAGGCGAAAGTAGCGGTCGGCCTTATCCTGAAGACGCTTCAGGCCTGCGTGTTCCCGGGCGAGGCCGACAACGGCCGGTTTGGCCTGGATTTCCGGGCGGGACAACTCCGCCTCGACTTCGGCAAGCCGGGCCAGACGCTTCTCGACTTGGGCGCGGTCTATCATGCCGCTTCGGTCTCCGCGGTGCCGGCTGAAAAGAGAAAGGCCGGACTGAACCGCCAGGGGGTCCGATCCGGCCGTCGTTGTCGAACGCTACTTGCGCTTGTAGCGCTTCAAGAAGTGCTCGACACGGCCTTCCGTGTCAATGAAGGTGGCCTGTCCCGTGAAGAACGGGTGACACGCCGAGCACGTGTTGACAAACATTTCTTTGACGGTGGAGCGGGTCTTGATCACGTTGCCGCAGGCACACGTGATGGTGGCCTCGTCATAGGCTGGATGAATCTCGTCCTTCATGTCTCCCTCAACCTTTTGAGAACAGGCAAAAAACAAGTCTATTCAACATGCGCGCCCCTGGCAAGCGGTATTTGGCGGGAATTGTAACGCCGGGCGCGGTAACCGCGTAACCTGCGGTCGGTGTGCTTTACACAGGCGATGTGCGTCTGCTACCGTAGAAGTCGTTTCGCCGGCGCAAGGCTGCCCGGCAGGAGACGTCGCGCATGCGGCAGGCACCGTATATGGCATCCCGTTTTTCTGTCGGCGTTCAGGAATTCCTGTTCGCCTGCGCCTACTGGTACGTGGCATCCGACGGCGCCATTCGCAGCGCCGAACGCGCCTGGCTGGCGCAACAGTTCGGCGCTGTCGGCGGCGAGGAACTGATCAAGCGGTTCACAACCCTCAACAGCACGGATTTCTTCGACGTGTTTGACGGGCTGTCCGCGGCCCTGACCGACGACCAGAAACGCGAGAGGAAGCCGCCCAGGTGTGTGCGTGCCCTGCTTGGCCATGCCGACGCGGTGCTGTCGCTCGTTTTCAGCAGCGACGGGGACTGGCTGGTTTCCGGCGGTCGCGACACGAGCATCCAGGTGTGGGAGATGCGGACCGGTCGGCCGGCGCTCGTGATTCGCGGGCACACGTTTCATGTGGCCGGCGTCGCCCTGCGGCGGGACAACCGCTTGCTCGCCTCTGCCGGTTGGGACCACACGTTGAAGCTGTGGGATATGGAGAGCGGTGAAATGCGCCTGAATGTCGAGTCGGCGGCCGTCCGCTTCAACTGCGTCACATTCCTGCCGGACGGCGATCGTCTTGTCGCCGGCTGTTCCGACAAGAGCGCGTGCATCGTGCCCCTCGAACTGTCGTGAAAACCCTCGCGTGGCTTGTCATCGCCGGTCTGCTTGTCTGCCTGGTCGTTCTCTTCTGGCCCGGTCCGCATCCGGCTCCTGTGCCGGTGAGCCGGCCGGAGCCCGAGACGGGGGGAGCGACCGCCTCTCCGGTTCCGGCGATCGTCCGGCCGCCGTTCAGGCCCGACGATGAAGGCGTACCGCTCAACGTCCTGCCGGCCGCTGTCGAAGCGCCGCAGCCGCAACCTCCGTCGCGTTCCACGAACGTTGCCTCCGCTCCCGCGAGGGCGCATCCCGACGCCATTGCGCGGGAGTACATTCTGTCCTTCTTCAACGATCGTGACCGCGATGCGTTTGTGGCCCTCGCCGCTTCGCGCGGCGCCCAGGTTATCGGTTCGCTGCCGTTTGCGAAAGCCATTCGCCTGCGAGTGCCCAATGACGGCGTCTTCGACGGTTTGCGGCGCGACGGTCCCACGCCGGTGGCGTGGGGGCCGAACTACCGGGTCAGGGACCCCGGGCCGATTCCGCCGTCGATCGACGGTGGCCCCGCGAACGCGGCAGTCGGGGGGCGCCTGGCCGAGTGGTTCGGATTGCCGGCCGATAGCTCCGCCTGGGGCAGGGGCGTCACCGTGGCCGTCCTGGACACCGGGGTTGGAGCGCATCCTTCTCTTGATGCCAGTCGCGTCACGCGCGTGGATTTGCTTCCCGATACGTCGCTCGCCGGGCCTGATGCGTGGCACGCCACGGCCGTGGCTTCGCTTGTCGCCGGAAGCGGCGTGGTCAAGGGTCTTGCGCCGGGCGCGAGCCTCCTCAGCATCCGCGTGATGGCGCCTGACGGGACTGGCGATGCTTTCACGCTGGCGCAGGGGATCGCCGAGGCCGTGGACCGCGGCGCGCGCGTCATCAACCTTAGTCTCGGCACCACGGGCGACAGCTTCCTGCTCCGGCGCGCGGTTGAATACGCGGCCGCCAAGGGCGCGGTCATTGTCGCGGCCGTGGGGAATGGCGGACATATGGGGGTGGACTTCCCCGCCGCGTATCCAGGCGTCGTGGCCGTGGCGGCCGTTGACGCGATGGAACGAACGCCCTTCTTCTCGAATCGCGGCCCCGAGGTGACCCTCGCGGCGCCCGGAGTCGGCGTGCAGGCCGCGGGAACGAACGGCACGGTCGGGTTCTTCAGCGGCACCTCTGCGGCCACGCCGCTCGTCAGCGGAACCCTGGCGGCGCTGCTCTCCCGCTCGCCCGGCCTGAGCAGCGCCGATGCGGCCTCAATTCTGCGGCGTTACGCCGATGACGTGGGCGAGCCCGGTGACGACTTCGCCACGGGGTCGGGCATTGTGAATCCGATGCGGGTGCTTGCGCGCGACCAGCGCGGGATTTTCGACGTTGCGGTTGCCCCTCCTGCGGTGCGCGGCCGGCTCGGCGTTGACGTGCTTTCGGTCGTCGGTTCCGCCCAGAACCGCGGAACCGAGGACCTCCCGAAGGTCGAACTGACGATGTCCGTCGACGGTGTGACGGAGACCAGCATATTCACCGACGTCGGTGTCGGCCAGACCGTCAGTCACGTCATGGTGCTGGACAGCGACCGCTTCCGGCAGTCGGGGACCGCAACCGTCGCGCTGCGAGCTGTCGCTCCCGGCGTTGAGGACCTGTTCCCCGGCAACAACGAACGAACGACGGTGCTCGTGGTTCCGCAGAAGAAGGCGGAGTGATCGCCACGCCGCGGCTACCGGTCCAATCATTGGGTCCGTGGATGCCGAAACGTTGAGAGTTCGGCAGCACGGAAGAAACGCCTTGCCTGTCCGATACCTGTACGTGATACTGTCCATATGAAAGCAATCACCTATACCGCAGCCAGGGAGAGTCTGGCCGACACGATGCAGCGCGTCTGTGAGGATCACGCGCCCGTGGTCATTACTCGGCGCCGCGACCAGGCCGTTGTCATGATGGCGTTGGAGGATTACGAGGCACTGGAGGAGACCGCGTATCTGCTGCGCAGCCCACGAAACGCCAGACGGCTCCGCGAGGCGGTGCATCAGCTCCGTCAGGGCAAAGGAACGGAACGGCAGCTACCGGTACTCGGATGAGGATTGTTTTCGCAGACCGTGGGTGGGAAGACTTCACCTACTGGGTGGAGAATGACCGCAAGATTGCGACACGGATCGTCCGCCTCATCAAGGACATCGAACGTGAACCGTTCGAGGGACTGGGCAAGCCGGAACCGCTGCGGCATGATCTGACTGGCTTTTGGTCCAGACGCATTACAGACGAACACCGCTTGGTGTACGCCGTGGACAAGGAGCGGGTGCTGATCGCCCAGACACGGTACCACTATTAACGGAGAGAATCCAGATATGACGATCTTCGGGGCAACCCGGCAGAGCGTAGCATCCTCACCGGGCTGGCGTGGGAGTGGGAGCGCGCGGTCGGGGATCTCCCGGGCGTCTATCAGAATCGCATGCGGTTGCCGAACTTCGAGATACGGGTCGTCGAGGCGGCCGCCGGCGGCTGTTTCGTTTTGACTTGCGCGTGTCGGAAACAAACACTTGCGGCTGCCCTTCGGCAGGGCTGTGCGCGGCCGCGCGAAGGTCAGGAGGAAGGCTGATGTCCGGCTATTGTCCAACGGCTGAGTTTCTGCGCTGCATACCCAAGACCGATCTGCACGTGCATCTGGACGGCTCGCTTCGCCTGCCGACCTTGATTGAGTTGGCCCGAACCCACGGCGTTACGATGCCCTCCCATACCGAGGCAGGGCTGCGCGAACTGGTGTTCAAGGATCGCTACGCGAACTTGCAGGAGTACCTGACCGGGTTCGCCTATACGTGCGCGGTGCTCCGGGATGCGGAGAGTCTGGAACGGGTAGCGTTCGAGCTGGCAGAGGACAATATCGCCGAGGGCGTACGCTACATCGAAGTGCGCTTCGCGCCCCAGTTGCTCGTGCACGAGGGTCTGTCTATGGAGGATGCCCTGGCGGCCGTGGCCCGCGGGATTGAGCGGGCCAAGCGGGCGCACAATGCCACGGCGGCCGTTGCCGGCCGCGAGGATGTCCCCTTCGAGTTCGGCATCATCGCCTGCGCCATGCGCCGGTTCAGTCGGGAAATGGGCACCCACTACCGCGACTTGCTTTCAGTTCTCTCTCGCGCCCCGCGGCGCGAGGTGTATGCGCTGGCGTCGCTGGAGATGGCCCGGACGGCCGTGGCCGTGCGCGATCACGACGGGCTGCCGATCGTGGGATTCGACCTGGCCGGCGAGGAGGCGGGCTACCCCGCCGCTTATCATACCGCGGCGTTTCAGTTCGCGCACAGCCACTTCCTCAAGAAGACTGTGCACGCGGGCGAGGCCTATGGTCCGGAATCCATCTTTCAAGCCATCACCGAATGCCATGCCAACCGTATCGGCCACGGCACGTTCCTGTTCGCGTCCGACATGGTGCGGGACAAGACGGTTGTCAGCCCGACGGTCTACACGGAGCGGCTGGCCGAATATGTTGCCAGTCAGCGAATCACGATTGAAGTCTGCCCCACCAGCAATCTGCAGACGATTCCGTCCATCCGCACGGTGGGGCAGCATTCGCTGCAGCGGATGATCGACTACAATCTTTCCGTATCGATCTGCACGGACAACCGCCTCGTCTCCAGCACCACGGTCAGCCGCGAGCTTGGTCTGGTCGCCAGCGAGCTAACGCTCACTCGGCGGCAGTTCCGCAACCTCGTGATTGCCGGCTTCAAGGGCAGCTTCTTCCCCGGCAGCTACAACAGCAAGCGCGAGTACGTGCGCCGGGTTATTGACCGCTACGAGCGGTTGGACGCGGACCTGCTGGCCGGCCAGCGACTTGCGGAGGGCTGTGGGTGAGGATGCGAGTGTGTGGGTGGGATCGCGTTACATCATCCCACACACTCGCACACAGTCGGGCTAGGGCTTCGCGGCCCCGTCCTTCACTTCGTCGTGGATTTTCTGGCGCTCGGCCTTGCGCTCATCCTTTTGCTCGGTGCGGTGAGCCTGGTTCTCTTCGCGCTGCTTGGCGAAGTGCGCCTTGATGGCATCCCGGACCTGGTCCTTGGTCAGGTCCGACTTGGCCGCCAGGTCATCGAGGAGCTTCATGTTCTCGTCGAACTGCTTCTGCCGGAAGGCCTTGTTCTCGCTGTATTGCTCGTCGAAGAACTTGATGATGTCTTCCTTTTCCGCATCCGTGAGCTTCTTGTTGCCGGCCAGGCGCTCCTTGAGCTTGGCCATGGCCTCGTCGTGATGCTTCTGCCATTTCGCCAGGTGTTCGGCGTGCTTGGCTTCTCGATGCTCCTTCATCTTTTCGATGCGATCCGCCCGGGCTGGCTTGCTCCCTCCTGCCTGGTCCTCGGCAACCGCCATCCCACAACACACCGTTGCGACACAGGCCACGACTGCGAGCTTCCCACACTGTTTCATCGACTGCCTCTCCTTTCGTTACTGACTGGTTTGTTTGACGTTACCGCAACTCTGACGCGGCCGTCACGACGGACGTGACGATTCGCGTTACTGGAAGGATAACGAGTACGAACGCCGTTTATTGTAGAGGGCGGCGCAACGGTTCTCGAATGGGCGGTTTGGTCTTGCGCGGAACGGTGGCGCGACGGGGTGTGGCCCGCGGCGCCGGCCTGGAAACGGCGGCGGGGACCTCGCTGGTTGGCAGGGAGTAGATGACGTCCCAGACAATGGCGCCGACGGTCGCGAGGCTCTCGGGGGACAGCTTGTCCAAGGTGTCCTTGTCCGTATGCCAGAAGTCGTTGGCGCCGGGAGCGGATCCGTACTCGAAGTCAATCAGATCGATGGCGGGGTATCCGGTGTCGAAGAACGGCACATGGTCATCGGTCATGAATCCTTCGAGCAGGCGGAACCGGTTCCGCACACCGTAGCGGTGGGCGGCACGGAATACGAGGTCGAGCAGTTGCGGGGTGGCATTTCGCGGGATGGTCACGGTCAGGTCGCGATCGCCGATCATGTCGAGCACCAGGACGCCGCGAATCTGCTGCCGTCGGGGTTCCAGGCGCGCGTTGAGTCGTCGGCTGCCGTGCAGCCCGTCAATCGGGCCGTAGGAGACAAGACACTCCTCGCCGTCCACGAAGGCGAACAGGACGCCGATCGGCAGCGACGGTTCGGCGCGCAGGCAGCGCGCGAGGGCCAGCAGGACGCCGACGCCGGATCCGGAGTCGTTGGCGCCGACGAAGTTGGTGGCGATGCCGGCCTTGGTGTCAACGTGGGCGATCAGGACAACCAGGCCGGTTGTGCCGGGCAGTTCGGCTGTGACGTTCCGGAAGATGCGGGGCCCGGCCGGCGTGGCGTCGGTGAAGACGTCAACAACGGGTTCCAGGCCGGCGGCCTTGAGGCGGCCTTCGATGTGTTCGGCGGCCTTGGCGCCTTCGACGCTGAAGGACGGTTTAGGGCCGAGGTTCACGAACGCCTCGGTTTCGGCCCAGGCGTTCGAGAGACCGGCCAGCGGGGCGGGCGGCACGGACGCGGCGGCTTTCCGGGGCGGCGTCTCGCGGCTGCAGGCGGCGAGAAGCGCGACGGCGGCCAGAGCCAGCGCCGCCAATCCGCGCCACGGTTCGCCCCGGCGCGAGTACGCGCCGAAAGCGGCAGATGTTCCGGTCACCTTCGGGAGGTTGCAGAAGGCCGGGGATCCGCCGGCAACGGGGCCGGCGATCCGCCGGGCAGGCAGCGCCTGACCGGCGGAGGGGGGCGAACAACCACGAAGGCGGGAGCCGAGCGGTGTCACAGCGGGTTTTCGCCGACGCCGAGGATCTGGAGGATGCGGTCGAATTCGTCGTTGGAGTAGAAGTCGATCTCGATCCAACCCTTGCCCTTCTTGCCGTTGGCGTAAGTTTTGGAGGGGATGATGCGGACGCTGGTTCCGAAGTGCGTATGGAGTTTCTCCAGCAGGTAGCGCAGGTGCGTGTCCGGGAGGTCGGCCCTCGAGGCGCGGGGTTTCTT
>Ga0172375_10011818_pt1 | contig 11038 bp, 10 predicted proteins | sample LakKiv1m_FD_114537 | JGI IMG/M metagenome (GOLD analysis project Ga0172375, IMG submission 114537) | Freshwater microbial communities from Kabuno Bay, South-Kivu, Congo - kab_092012_11.1m | ecosystem: Environmental > Aquatic > Freshwater > Lake | place: Democratic Republic of the Congo... | reverse complement strand
GGCGGCCTTCCAATTGCAGTTGGTTCAGGCATTTCTGCTAAAATGCGCGGGACAGATCAGATCACTGTCGTTTCATTTGGTGATGGCGCCGCAAATGAAGGTAATACCCATGAATCCATGAACCTGGCGTCTTTATGGAAATTACCTGTGCTTTTCCTTTTTGAAAACAATCGCTATGCGGTATCCACCGAAACCAGCACCTCAATGGCTGGAAACATGGAAAAAAGAGCGGCTGGTTATGACCTGCCTTTTGTCAAGGTTGACGGAAATGACCTTGAAGCGGTGCATTTTGCAGCGCAGGATGCGATCGCCCATGTTCGCTCCGGAAAAGGTCCCTTTGTCATGCAGGGAGATACCTACCGCATTGAAGGCCACTATTATGGCGATGCCATGGTCTACCGCAGCACGGCTGAAGTAGATGAATGGCGCAAGAAAGATCCCATCTTGCAAGTTGAAAAACTGATGCTTGACCGCGGGATTATGTCCGAAGCGGAATACCAAAAGATACGCGCAGAAATTCAGCAGGAAGTGGATGAAGCGGTCGCATTCGCGGAGGCCAGCCCCCAGCCTGCTGTGGATTCGATCTTTGATGATGTTTATTCGGAGTGGCAGACATGAGCGAACGCATTCTAACTTACCGGCAGGCTGTCGCTGAAGCGATGGCAGAAGAAATGGCCCGCGATGAGCGTGTATTTCTGATGGGGGAAGATGTTGGCAAACATGGCGGCGCTTTTGCTGCTTCAAAAGGCTTATTTGATGAATTTGGGCCTGGAAGGGTAAAAGACACGCCCATCAGCGAATCGATCATTGTCGGTGCCGGCGTTGGTGCCGCGCTGACAGGCATGCGCCCGATCGTTGAGATCATGTATATCGATTTCATTGGCATGGCGCTGGATTCGGTTGTAAATCAGGCAGCCAAAGTGAAGTACATGTTCGGCGGCCATGCCCGCGTACCCCTCACCATCCGAACCGCTTTTGGCGCGGGAAGAGGCAATGCCGCTCAGCACTCACAAAGCCTTGAAACCTGGCTGACGCTTATCCCGGGATTGATCGTGGTCATGCCTTCAACACCCTATGATGCGAAAGGGCTGTTAAAATCTGCTATACGCAATGATAATCCGGTCGTTGTCATCGAGAATAAGTTGCTTTACGGCGAGTCAGGCAATGTGCCTGAGGATGATTATTTGGTCCCGATAGGGAAAGCAGCAGTCAGGCGCGAAGGCATTGATGTTACTGTGATCGCCACAAGCCGCATGTGCAAATTCACAGAAAGCGCTGCGGAAAAACTGGCAGCCGATGGAATTCAGATCGAGCTGATCGATCCGCGCACACTTAAACCATTTGACATGGAAACTGTTTCAGCATCAATCGCCAAAACCCATCGCGTGGTGGTTGTAAATGAAGGCCATAATACCGGTGGGTTCAGCAACGAGATCTCTTCAAAGATCATGGACAATTGTTTCTTTGACCTGGATGGCCCAGTCGTCCGTGTGGCAGCAGAAGATGTACCCATTCCCTATAATTCGGTTCTGGAAAATGAGGTTATTCCCGCTGAAAAGGATATTCTGGCGGCTGTTCATAAAATAATGGAGCGATAATCAGGGAGACGAAAAAATGAAAGCGATCGTTTTTCATAGCATCAATGATCTGCGTTATGAACCCGAATGGGCAGAACCGCGCCCCTTGTGGCCGGGGGAAGCCCGTATCGCTAGCGCCTGGTGCGGAATTTGCGGCACCGATCTTGAAGATTTAAGGCAGGGCGCGATCATTCCGATCGGAAAACCCCACTCCGAATCCGGGCGCATGGCGCCTATGGTGATCGGGCATGAGTATTCCGGTGTTGTTGTTGAGGTCGCCCCGGATGTGACCAATGTCAAACCCGGTGACCGGGTGGCGATGGAATGCATCCGCCATTGCGGCCGCTGCATCTGGTGTAAACGCGGAGAATATGCATCCTGCCTTAACCAAGTTTCCATTGGCCAGCATGATGATGGCGGCATGGCTGAATACTTCAATATTCCCGCCTATGATTGCATTAAGCTGCCAGACTCACTGCCCCTGGATGTTGCCAGCATGGCTGAGCCATTGGCAGTAACTGTCCGTGCTGTTCGCAAAGGGCGGGTAGCACCAGGTGAAATTGTGACAGTGGTTGGCGCTGGAGCGATCGGGCTGTTTGGCGTTGCCATGGCACGCGTAGCAGGCGCCAGCAAGATCATTTCGGTTACTCATGGCGGTCATCGCGCTGAAGTTGCCAAGTTGATGGGTGCGACGCATGTACTCAATTCAAAAGTTGAGGGCTGGCGCGAAGAATTCATGGATCTCACTGACGGTTTAGGGTCAGAAGTCGTTTTGGATTGTGGGGGCAACATCCCCGCTATCCGCCTGGCAGTTGAATTGGCAAGCCGCCATGGCCGGACGGTGATCACAACCGTTATCGATGAAGATGTGCCCCTGAATGCGCTGGACATCATGTACAACGAAAAAGAAATCATAGGTACCGTGGCACATCAACAAGACCGCGAATTCAAATGGGCAGTTCAATACCTGGCTGACGGGCGTGTTGATCCGGAACCAATGATAACCAGCCGCGTTTATATCGCGGATGCGGTGGCCAGCGGGTTTGAAAAAGCAATGAGCGATCGTGACCAGATCAAGATTTTGGTCACGCCAGACAAGAAATATCTGAATATTTAAGGAGGAATGATGAAACCTGTAAATGTTGTCGCCTGTCAGAATACGCTTGGCGAAGGACCTCTTTGGAACAGCCAGGAACAATCGATCTATTGGGTGGATATTGACGAAAAGAAGATCCAGCGGTATTTTCCCAGCACCAAGGAATATGAAGAATTTGACCTGCCGATCAAGATTTGCCTGATGGCCTTTCGCAGCCAGGGCGGTATGATCCTGGGTGCCGAGAACGGCTTGTATTTCTGGGATCAACAAAGCCAAAAACTGGATTTCATCACCCATCCCGAAAGCGGAAAAACCGAGGCGCGCTTTAATGATGGAAAAGTTGATCGCAAAGGCCGCTTGTGGGCAGGGACAATGACCTATCAGGGCGCAACCAGCTCCCTTTATCGCCTGGATAAGGACCTGAGCGTTCATCAGATGGAAACCGGCGTGACGATCTCAAACGGGGTTGGCTGGAGTCCGGACAACAAAACCATGTATTTCGTCGATTCCATCCGCTATGTTGTCTATGCTTATGATTTTGATTTTGAAACTGGCGCTTTATCCAATCGCCGCGCATTCGTGCAAATGTCCGAAAGTTTTGGCATCCCCGATGGATTGACGGTTGACAGCCAAGGGTGCGTTTGGGTGGCGATTTATGGCGGCTGGAAAGTGATGCGTTATGATCCATTCGGGAAGGTCGTTGGCCAGGTTGATTTCCCCGTTTCAAAGCCTTCGTCATGCATGTTCGGGGGAAAAGACATGGATGAGCTTTATGTCACAACCATTTCGGATGGACTAACCGCTGAGGATAAATTAAAGCAGCCCATGGCAGGCGATCTGTTCATGATAAAGACAGATGTCAAGGGATTACCCGAACCAGATTTTGCAGGCTAAGGAAAGGACCTATTATGCAAATCGGAGATGTAAAAAACCTTTTCAATTTGGAAGGTAAAACCGCACTTGTTACCGGCGGCGGACAGGGGCTGGGCGGCGCCATTGCTGAAGGATTCGCTCAATTTGGCGCAGACGTTGCAGTCGTAGATATCAACATAAATACCGCCGAATCGGTCGCTGAAGATATCCGATCCATGGGTAGAAAAGCTGTTGGGTTGACCTGTGATGTCTCAAAAGAAGACCAGGGTTCGGCGGTCTTTGAGAAGGCGATCAAGGAATTGGGAAAAGTCGATATCCTGGCAGCAGTCGCCGGGATAGGCGATCGTGCAATGGCTGAAGACATGACCATGGATCAGTGGGACCATGTGCTGAACATCAACCTGCGCGGTGTATGGATCTTTGACCAGCTTATCGGAAAGCATCTTATCGCACGCAAATCCCCGGGCAGCATTATCAATATGGCTTCCATTGCAGGACAGGTCGGTGTAAAGACCGGAAATGCCAATTATGCAGCCAGCAAAGGCGGCGTGATCGCTTTAACACGACTGCTTGCAATTGAGTGGTCTAAATTTCAGATCCGCGTGAACGCAATTGCTCCGGTTCAATTTAAAACCCCGCTCATCGCTGGTCTATTAAAAAATCCTGCCACAGTTGACTACTTCCTTTCGGGTATACCTCTTGGCAGATTCGGGGAAGTTCAGGAAATTGTTGGACCCACAGTATTCCTTGCTTCCGAAGCCGCTTCGATGGTCACGGGGATCGTGCTGAATGTTGATGGCGGCATGACCGCGATGTAACCATATGATCGTCGGGCTCACGCATTCAGGTTTTTCGGTAAGCGATCTGGATTCTGCATTAATTTTCTTTAAGGAAAAACTCCAAATCGAAGAAATTCGCAGCCAACTCAGCGATCAGGATTATCTTTCTAGCGTTACCGGTTTTCCCGGGGCTCGACTCAAGATCGGATTTGTCCGAAAAGAAGGGGATATCTTCCCTTTGGAGGTCATTGAATATCTGACTCCAAAAGGCATACCCAGCCGCACCGGTATTGGGATTATTGGCACCCAGCATCGCTGTTATGAAGTGAATAACTTGGATGCAATGTATGACCGCCTTAAAAGCCAATCCGTTCCATTTTTAAGCGCTCCAAGGAATTTGGGAGATAGTTTTTGGCCGGAAGCGCGGGGTGTTTTCTTCTACGGCCCCGACCAGACAATTTTTGAGCTACTTGAAACTGAACGGCGACAAGATGAAAAACCACAGATTAAGCGCATCCATCATCTTGGATTGACAGTAAGTGATACTACAGCAGCGCTCGAACTGTTGTGCGGCATTCTGGGACTGGAAAAAATTGGGGATATGAAATCGAGTTGGAAGTATTTGAATTTTCCAAGTATAAAAAGTGACAAAAATCTAAGATCGACCCTTCTAAAGATAACCGGCACGGGTGTTTTTCTTGAGCTGTGGCAGTTTGATAAAGTCCAGGGTCCGCCTGCGTTGACAACCCATAATAATTTTGGCAGTGGACATTTGTGCTTTCAGGTGAACGACATTTTTAATGATCATGCGATCCTTGAAAAGGCAGGCGTCAAATTTGTGGGTCACCCGGCAGAAGTCACAGCCGGGATAAATAAAGGCGCATACGCAATCTACTTCTCAGGTTTCGATGATTACCGGTTCGAACTTTTCCAAAAGCCAGCCTGAGTAGGTGTCTTGGAGTTCTTGCCGCTCTTATTACAAAAAATGGCTTTGAAAAAAAAAGATGATCCCTCTGGATCATCTTTTCATTCTTCAGAAGGGTAATTATTACGAATAATTCGCAAGCACAATTCCTAATTCATCCGCCCAATCGCTGATCGCTTTCCAATCGCGGTAGTCTCCTTGGGCCAAAATTCCTTCATTATCAGCCTGGGCAAACATGCGGTAAATCGGAGGCAGAGTTGCCAAGTCTATCCTACCTGAAAAAGCCCCGGTCTTGATCGGAGAAATAACGCCAGTAATGGATTTCAAATAATCTAAAGCGATCCTTTCATTGTCAGGAGTTGCTTCTTTCATCGTCAGGCAAACATCAAAAATTGCAAAAGGTGTTTCCGATAGTTGCCTGCCAAATTTTTCAATGAAATTTTCTGCTTCTTTCAGCGGGCTGCCCATATAAATGGCAGTTCCAAGAACAACGCCATCATACCCTTCAACACTTTTTACACTGCTTGTCCGCTTGAGTTCCGCGGTTAATCCACTGGCACAAAGCAATTCTGTGATCGCTTTGGATACTTCAGCAGTCGAACCGCATTTGGAGGCATAAGCAATGAGGATCTTTTTACCCTGACCTTCACATAATGATTGTTCGGGAAATTCAACTGAGGAAGGAGTTTTCAAACCAAGCCAGGCTCCTCCACCGCAGGTCAAGATCCCCGCTCCAAGTGCAGCGCCGCCTATTTTAAGGAATTTTCTGCGGGAAACCAGTTTTTGATCGACCAAGTTTTTCTCCAATGTTTGCAGGAATGATCACCGAGTTTTAATTATACATCTGCGTAATCCTTGTAATTTTCGGATCTTTGGATTATGATATATGCGTTTATTCGAATATAGTAATATACAAATAATGGATACCCGCAAACTGGAACAAGAGATCATTCTGCTGCACGAACGGATCTGCTCAGCCCTCGGCGACAGCACCCGGATATTAATCCTCTATCTTCTTTCTCAAAAAGATCGTTTTGTTAATGAAATAAGCGATGAACTCAATGTCCCCCAATCAACGGTCTCGCGTCACTTAAAGATCCTGCGTGATCGCAACCTCGTCTCAACAAATCGCCAAGGGACTGCGATTTTGTATTCATTGGCAGATAAACGAATTATTCGTTCTCTGGATCTCATGCGCGAAATCCTCGCCGAACAGATCCAATCGGAAGCAGCCATCACAAGATCTACACAAGAATCCATCAAATCACCAATAAGGAGTTCGTAATGAAAGTTGTTATTATCGGAGGCGTCGCTGGAGGCGCCAGTACAGCAACGCGCCTGCGCCGTATGGACGAGCAGGCGGAGATCATACTTATCGAACGCGGGGAATATATCTCCTTTGCAAATTGCGGCCTTCCCTACCATATCGGAGAAGTCATTGCCGAGCGGGAAAAATTATTGGTCGTAACACCTCAGAAATTAAAAGAAACCTCCAATATTGACGCACGCGTGCGGCATGAGGTAATGAGCATTGACCGAAAAAATAAAAAAGTCAATATTCGTGAGATCGCAACTGGTCGTGAATATTCGGAAAGTTATGATAAGTTGGTGCTGTCCCCGGGTGCCTCACCTATTGTGCCGCCGGTAGAAGGCGCTGGTCTTCCCGGTGTTTTTACACTACGTTCAATGACTGACATGGATCGCATTACCGGTTTCCTGCTTGAATCAAAATCAACTCGTGCTGTTGTTGTTGGAGGAGGTTTCATTGGGTTGGAAATTGCCGAAAACCTTCAGCACCGCGGACTGCAGGTTACGATAATTGAAATGCTGAACCAGGTGATGGCGCCAATTGATTATGAAATGGCTGCCATGGTTCACCAGCACCTGCAATTTAAACATATCCGCCTTTCCCTCGGCGATGGGCTTAAGTCGATCCATTCTGAAAAGCCACTTGAAGTGGCATTAAACAGCGGTAAAAAAGTTGCCACAGACATGGTTATCCTTTCAGTTGGTGTACGCCCCGAAACAACTCTCGCCAAAGAAGCCGGGCTTGATCTGGGAGCTCGCGGTGCGATCATCGTCAATGAACATCTTCAGACCAGCGATCCGGATATCTATGCCCTGGGAGACGCTGTTGAAGTGAAAAATTTGATCAGCGGAAAACCTGTTAACCTTCCCCTGGCTGGACCAGCCAGCAAACAGGCAAGAGTAACCGCTGACCACATCACTGGCAAGCCTTCTGAATTTAAAGGCGTTCAAGGCACATCGATCGTAAAAGTTTTTGACCTGACTGTTGCAAGTACAGGTCTGAACAGTCGCCAGTTGGATGACCTTGGATTGCCTTATAAAAATGCGCTGATCCATGCCTCAAATCATGCCGGTTATTATCCGGGTGCGTCACCGATGGCTTTCAAATTGCTTTTTTCTCCCGAGGGCAAACTCTATGGCGCCCAGTTGGTTGGGCTGGAAGGCGTTGACAAGCGAGTTGATGTGATCTCTACTGCAATGCACAGCGGCGCAACAGTTTATGATCTTGAAGAATTAGAACTGGCTTATGCACCGCCCTTCGGATCATCCCGTGACCCTGTGAATATTGTAGGTTTCCTGGCAGGCAACATGCTGCGCGGCGACCTGAAAAGCGTAAACTGGAATGAAGTTGAAAGTTTGGACAGAAACCAGATTTTTTTTCTTGATGTACGCGAACCGGAAGAACTTGCGCTCGGACAGATAAGCGGCGCAATTAATATCCCGCTTGGCCAGCTGCGTGAACGAAGCAAAGAAATCCCTCGCGGAAAACGCGTGATTATATACTGCCAGGTTGGGCAGCGAGGTTATTTTGGAGCGCGAATTTTGACCCAGCTCGGGTTTGATACAGCTAATTTGAATGGCGGCTATAAGACTTATTCCCACGCAGTCTACGAGCAGTCCAATTTTGATACTTTTGAGAACACTTCGATAACCAGCCGTGAAGAAATCCAGGAGAAAGCACCTTTTAATATGGGAAACGCAAATGAATTTACAGTGGACGCATGCGGGCTGCAATGCCCGGGCCCTATTCTAAAACTTTACAATAAGGCAAAGGAGGTAAATCCGGGTGACATCATTACCGTTAAAGCCACAGATTTTGGCTTCACCAGTGATGTGGGTGCCTGGGCAGACCGCACAGGCAACAAGGTGCTTTCTGTTGACTCTGAGAATGGAGTGATCACTGCCAGAGTTCAAAAAGGCGTTGAGAAAAAAGAAGAAAAAGGCATGGTCTCCACAACCCAGGACAAAACCATGGTCATCTTCTCAGGCGACCTCGACAAGGCCATTGCCGCCTTTATTATCGCTAATGGCGCTGCGGCCATGGGCCATAAAGTCACCATGTTCTTCACCTTCTGGGGACTCAATCTGCTGAGGAAGAATGAACCGATCAAGGTAAAGAAAACTTTAATTGAAAGCATGTTCGGCTTTATGATGCCGCGCGGCGCAGCCAAAACAAAATTATCACAAATGCACATGTTCGGCATGGGTACCGAAATGATCAAAATGATTATGAAAAAGAAAAACGTCAGCTCCCTGCCAGAATTGATCCAATCGGCACGAGATAACGGCGTGATCCTTCAAGCCTGCCAGATGACCATGGACCTCATGGGCATTAAAAAAGAAGAATTGCTGGATAACCTGGACATTGTTGGTGTGGCAACCTTTATCCACGCGTCAGATGAATCTAACGCGACCATTTTTATCTAATCATTGATCAATTTCAAAAGCGCCCCGTTTTTGGGGCGCTTTTAATTTGAGGGTATATCTGTTAGAGATCAATGATCGGGGTCATAAACGAAAAAGGCTGGAAAACATTTTCCAGCCTTTTTTGGTTTAATAATATTTTAATATTCTTCTTCTTCGAAATCGTCTGCTTCCTCTTCGTCGATCTCATCCTCATCTATTGGCCAATCCAATTCAAGCGGATCGAGCCATACCACTTCCAATTCCGCTCCACACTCTTTACAGACTACCAGTTTTCCCAGCTTTGGCTGGGAGCCTACTGACACCTCAACTCCACACTGTGGGCATTCGGCACTTTGCATTTCTTGACTCCTGTTTATGTTTTCTTCCAATTTATTGACGGCGAGAAGCACTTTTTGGTGTTCGGGTTCTTGTTGAAAAATGAACACCCCGCTTTTTTGAACACAGCATCATCAGCCAATTTGGCGCAAATATTACCCTATATTCCCATTTTTGCAAGGGGCAATTTTCTTCCATTAACGTTAAAATTCAAAATGCTTTTCCCAAACATTATGACACTTCGCATTTCAGGCCTCATTCAATCAACAATGGTCCTCCATGAGGAAATGGCGGAGATATGTTCAAATACCCAGTCTAATAAGTCAGTCAACTTTTCTAATCCAAGGGTCATTATTATTCACGAACAAATAACTCGAATGTGTAAAAAAGTCGAGGAAATATGTTTGAAGAATAAAGGAACACCTGCAGATCTGCCAAATCCATCTTACCTTACCTATCAATGGCTTCATTTTTTGAGTGAAAAAAAATGGCTTTTAAGCCATTTACACGGGCTGGTTGAATTTCAGGAAATACTCAAAATCCAGGGTAACAAGCCGCTTTCCAGGATCAATCCCGCTAATGTATATTTGGAACTGAAGAATTTTAATTATCTCTTTCGCCTTAAACAAAAAAAACAGGTTGTTTGGCTGGAAATCAATGAGAGCTTCATTTCTGCCCCAAGGGAAATAAAAGAATTATTATGCTCGGTTGTATTTGGCGGTGGAAGAAGCAAAAAGAACCACCTGCTTAAGGAATATACAAAAAGTCAGGAATATCTAAAGATCAATCAGGCGCTGCAAAGTGACAACAATATCAATCAAATTTCCCAAAAAGGGCGATTCTTTGATCTTGAAGAGATCTTTGATACTCTCAATCAAAAATATTTTAAGGGTATGCTTGATCGTTCGCGGTTGACATGGAGCGCCCGGCGATCTCGGCGAAGGCTGGGTTATTACCATCCCGAGTCAGACGCGATCACCATCAGCCGCAGCTTAGATGACAAAGCGACCCAACCAATTCTTATCGAATATATCCTTTATCATGAAATGCTGCATAAAGCATTGGGTATCCGTGAATCAAACGGCAGGCGATACGCGCATACCCGTGAGTTTAAAAACGCGGAAAAGAATTTTGAGGATTACAACCAAGCCGTTGAAATGATGAGAAAATTCTGCAGTAGCAAATAAGTTCATCTTACTTTAAAATATTAATAAAGGTCTTAGGTCAATCAGGTTGTATTGAGGTGGATTATGAAAAATAGAAACAAATTGACGGGTACATTGCTTATCTCCCTTTATTCTTTCCTGGTGCTCGTACCAATAATCATCCTTCTCCTGGGTCCAAAATTTATCGGCCGGGCTAATCTTTTAGATCTTTCCATAAGTTGTGCTTTTGTGGGTTTGGCAATTATGGCAATGCAATTCATCCTTTCTGCCCGGATCAAGAAGACGCATGAACCCTTCGGAACAGACCTTGTTTATCATTTTCACAGGCAAATGGGTATTGCTGCATTTCTGCTTTTATTTTCCCATCCCATTCTGCTTTTTATCCTTGATACGCGCTTCCTGCGGTTATTGAATGTTTTTTCGACACCTTTAAGGGTATTAATTGGGATCATTGCAATTTTGCTGTTGATCGGTGTTGTCTGGATGGCGGAATACCGGCAGAAATTCAAGATCCCATACTGGTTTTGGAAGCTCTGGCACGGCATTCTCGCTTCAGTGATGGTCCCCCTTGC
>Ga0172375_10011817_pt1 | contig 11040 bp, 13 predicted proteins | sample LakKiv1m_FD_114537 | JGI IMG/M metagenome (GOLD analysis project Ga0172375, IMG submission 114537) | Freshwater microbial communities from Kabuno Bay, South-Kivu, Congo - kab_092012_11.1m | ecosystem: Environmental > Aquatic > Freshwater > Lake | place: Democratic Republic of the Congo... | reverse complement strand
CAGACCTTACAGTTTCTAAATTCAAAGTTCGGATACCGTATTTTATTTCGTATTGTCGGTCTTTAGGTTCTAGGCGTCCAAATTTGTAGTTTTTCATGTCAATATTATAACATAAAAGAGGCCAGATGATGTATTTATTTATAACACCGCTATCGTTTACATATTGTCCGATTTATGGTAACATACATATATAGGAGAAATGATATGACAAGAAAATATACTTATCTTACTGATGAACAAAAACTCGACGTAATAGACTTATATAAAAATGGGTGGACTTGTAGAAAACTTGCCACAAAATATAACATAGATAAAAGTGCCATCTCGCGTCTATTGAAAAACAATAACATTCCAGTAGAATATGACAGAGAAGGAAAAGCAAGATTATATACGATAAACCATGACGCTTTTAGGGATTTCACTGAACAATCTGCATATTGGGGAGGATTCTTGTATGCTGATGGATACATACATAAGACAAGACCAATAATTGTCGTTGCATTAAAAAGCTCTGATAGAGAACATGTTGAAAAATTCAGAAAATTCATAGAAACAAATAAGCCGATAAGAACTTATGAGCATAAATTAAACGGCAAAATATTTATGTCATGTGGAAATGAAATCGTTAGTAAAGATATTGTCGAGGATGTGAAAAAATATGGCGTTGGGAGACCAAGAAATCCATTATCAATTAATGAATTACCAAATGAATATTTCCCGCACTGGCTGAGAGGTTTTATAGATGGAGACGGAAGCATATCAAAGACAAAGCCAAGAATATCTATTGTTGGTGACAAAAAATTGTTACGGATTATAGACGATAGATTAATAGAATTATTGGGCATAATACACGGAAGCATATTCAAACATACAGTATCTCATGTATACTACCTTGAATATTACACCAGAGACAAAACTAAAAAAATATTAGATTATATCTATAAAGATGCAACTATATGGTTAAATAGAAAGAGGCCGACGTAAATCGGCCTCTTTTGCTATTATATATTCTATTGTTCCTATCTTGCCACGCTTCCGCCTGGTAAATAGGTTGTTGAAGTTCCTCTGACGCTAACCCCTCCATCTTTCCAATAGGGAGACGAAACATCAGGAGCACGTAGATGCTGTAGAGGTTCGTACTTCACAGCGTCAATACGACCAGCTAATTGAGGTGTTCGCAAGATAACACGTTGTTCCGTGCGAAGGTGCATCTTGACGCACCACTTATCCTTTGTTACAGCCCAACTGAAAACGCCGCTATCAGTCCAGAAGTCGGCGGAGGCAGAACTGTTGCCGAAGATGTTGCGGATTTCGCCATCAGCCTGCTTATAGTCAAGATATTCGCGGTATGTTACTGGCATGCCACCCACGATGGAAAGGGGCACAAAATAAATAGACGAAGCATACTGACCAGCGCGGCAATTAGCGTTATTGATGTTGTTGTGTTCAAAGATACCAGTATCTACTACAACTGGATAACGATTGCCGTTAATGTCAATATACATTCCAGCGCGCATAGCATCACGCATATTGACAGCTTCACTGCCAAGATTGACGGTTGTAGCATCATTGCAACGGTGGCTCATGTAAGAACAAGGCCATACCGCAGACAACTCAAACCACAACTCAGGCCGCATAGCTACTACCCACTGCACAGGCATTAACCCCATGTTTTCAGCGTTATAATGCAGGTAAAACTCAAGCATGGACAGATATTCAACAATATCACGCCCAGTTCCGCCAACCAAGTCATAAGCGAAGTTTTTGACATCGCTATCGAGAGCGGGGCAAGCTACGTTGGTATCAGCATCAACAATACCAGTGGCTATCAAGGTATCGAGACCGATAAACTCATTAGCAACAGTGATTACGCCCTGCCATAACTGGCGAGATAGCCGTCGTTCTGTTTGGACAGCGGTGTTAATCATTTCGCTCAGTGTAACAAGATTGACAATCTGGTTTTCCTGACCAGGCACACCAGGGGTCAAGTTAGTTCCGCCAAGTACGCGCCCGCGTAACATCAAATCGGTGAAGTCTCCCCGATTTACCTTGCGGATAATATCTAACATGTCAATGGTCTGAGTGTCCAAACGTACTAGGCCAAAGCGAGCGGAAAGGTTACAGCCCTTCATATAGCCAGCAGGGGCATCATCGCAAACGTCGCTTACTTCAGTTCCACTTACATCAGTGAAACCTGTCAGTGAGGCAAAGCGAGGGTTTTCGCTTACAGAACCAATCAAGGGCAAAATAGAAGAAATGCCCTGAGGGCGTAAGTGTGCCGATACCACATCACGTTCAATGCCAGGTGTGGAAAATATACCACCTAGACCATGAAGCTGAGTATAAGTTCCGTGAGTGGCAGGAGCTTTCTCGTGGCTTTTTTCGGATATGCCACTCAAGACCTGCGTTTGCTTATTTATGGCCTCAGTTAATTGGGTCAAAATTTCATCGTTCATTATAAACTCCTATTACAAAATTATGACCGAGCGTTAAGCATCTGGTCAAGGAATGGTATGCCGACTACAGGCAAGACTTCTTTTTCGACTACTGGTTCGGCTGGCTTTTGTTTAGCCAGAGAAGTCCTACCGTCTACCTTAGTTTGTTCTTTGCCAATTATTGACAAAGCAATAAGGTCAGCCAGCGACGCAGTAGGAGTGTTGACAGCCTTATCACTCACACGCTCCCCGTCGGTAGCTTCTAATTTCTCTAACCGCTCTATAAGGGAGGCAGTGCTGGATTTTAGCTCCTCAACCTCTTTCAATAGCGTCTTTGTGTTTTCTTCGACAATATTCGACAGCTTAGTCAAAGCATCGGCAACTTCGGCCTTAGCAACAAGTTCAACCTCAGCGCCCTGCTTCGTACTTGTATCCTCAGTATTAGGCGGGGCTTCTGCATTGCCTGTTTCTGGAGCTTCCGTCTCATCGTCTGCTTTCTCTTTGCTCTCAAGCCCCAAATCTTTAGCGGCCTTTTCGCCGTTTTCCAACGTAGAGTTGAGAGTTTTCAAGTCCTCATCGGAAAGACCTACCTGCTCCAGGTATTGTAGTTTTTCGCTTGAAATAGCCATTATTTTCTCCTTGTTCGACTTTATAGCAAAAGCCGTTAACTGATTCGCGGCGCGGTTTGACGGAAGGTCGCTTATCTCTACTGTGCGATAGCGTGTGATTATTGTGTTGTCTTTGACGTCTCTGCGTATTTCAGACTCAGGCATACCGTGACTGACTTTTATACGCACGTTAGTGTTCTTCATAGCGATAGCTTCGTTTTCGTGACCTTTGTCTATTGTTCCGCTTGCTAGAATAAAACCTTTTTCGTCGTCGTATGCTACCCAATCGGCTATCCCCCACCGCGTCCCAGGGATATGCCAGTGCCATAATTCAGGCATGGGCCACTCTTTGTTGTCAATAGCGCGCACAAAATCTCTGTGTGCCGCATCAGATAAAATCTCTTGTGGAGTGTCAAAGTCTCGGTATTTGTTGCTCCAAATTGCGAGCCAACGCCAGTTACCAGACTTGTCTTTCCACAAAAGCATATCACTCTTGTCGTCTTTTACTTCTCCCTCTTCTATGATTTCCTCTTCTTGGGGTTTTTCTTTGACAAAGTTTGCTAACGCAATTAATGTGTCATATAAAAATGTCTTAGCAGTTTTCTTACCTACGATAGAATCGTGACAGATTGCTATTGCAGAATCTTTAGGTTTTCCACTTGCCATAACCTTAGCAACGCATTTTTCCATGCGCTCAGTAGCTTCTCCAGCAGGAACTCCCGCGTAAGGCATATTACCTCCAAATAAAAAGCGTGCCTCTCAGCACGCTCCAGTCCGAACGTCAATAATTTTGTGAAACTTCACATAACATTATATACGCATTTCGGCAACTCGTCAATCTTTTTGGTGCGTTCTTGACTTTTCGGACGCCAATTCACCTAGAATTAGGCTAAGGACTTCCTCAAAATCAGCTTTTCCTGGTTCTATACGAGTTTCCACAGGAGCGCTCCATGTTACAGCGTCGCCTCTTGAGTTAACGAGTATCCTGATGGTAAATATTGAATAACCAGTCGTCACTTTACTTCCAGCGTCTTGCAACCGCCGCGCAATATTTAGCCAGCTATGTTTCAAATCTACTATTGACATTAAAACCCTGCCTTTCTCAATGCTTTACTAATCATCCCGTCCACAATCGCGGGCATCTGAAACTCCATTTCTTCTCTTGCCATTTCAGACCATTCTCTCGGTTCTATTCCTGGCCTAGGCGGCATACGACGTTTTTCAAATGCCTCTCTACCATAAAAAATAACCTTACCTGCCCCACGGCCAGATTGAAAATTGCCTGGTTGCGTTTTGCTCTCCCAGTCCTTACTCATCATGGCATAACGTTTGTCCGTACCTCGGTCTAGCCATACCCATTTATTGATACCCATATCATTTCCGACAGGTATTATTGTAATAGTAGCGTTTCCTCCAGTTGTTCTTATCCTGAAACCTCCACGTCTTGGAAAGTCTGGCGCGCTACCCTGCCAATTATCAGTCGTGCTCCTTAGGAGTGTAGATACGCGTTCCGCTACGTTTCTCAATGCCTCATATAAGGAATTTCTCATTCCAGAATCTAATAACTCTCTACTTTCTTTGGGAAAGTCAAGAGACGCCTCTATTATAGGAAATGGGACTGACTGTTCAAACATTATATTTATTTAGCCTCTTGCGGTATAGATTGGCCATTATATCTACCAGTAACAGAATAACTGTTTTGTGGAACATCAGCCAATTTCATAAAAATAAGTTGCACTATTGGCTGTCCCTTTTTTATCAGTATATCATAATCACTAGGGATATGTAACTGGAACGTTGCCGTACCAGTAAACCCAGGGTCAAACCATCCAACATGAGATAATACTGCGCCTTTTCTCCCCATGCTACTTTTGAGTGTCAAAATAGCACCGACGTAATTTGGGATAGTCACTGTCTCGATGGTGTCTAGCATATACGTTATAAAAGGTCTCAAGTGCACCTTATCTGTATCAGCAGTAACCCAATCTGCGTGAAGTTCATCTATCCTGGCTACAGAATATTTTATTCTTCCGCTCCACCGTAAGTCAATGCTTGCAGGGTTGATTGTCTCAGGGTCAAACGGGTCTACAAGATGTGATTTTTCACATAATTGTATTATTTCTCTATCGTTTAGAATCATATTTCCTCTTTTGACACACTAGTTTCGCTATCGTACCAATCTTTGCCATCATCATTGGAGACATTTGGGTTTGATTCTCCATCTGTGAAGTTAGAAGTATCTTCCCGACGAGAGCCACGATTTTCGTTGCGAAGTCCAGTAATACCGCCCTGGCTACTTCCAGAGTCGATAATCGGTTCTTCTACAAAATTAGGGTTTGTCAAAGGTGGTGGAGAATCTTCAAATAATTCAGGGAACATGCTTATTACGTTATAGTGCCTACCTAATGCCATCAGGGCGAAGAAGGAAATAATATAGTTATTCTTGCGTGTTCCATCGGGAGAATTGGCAATGTTTCCGCGCAACTCTTTCGCCTTTTCAGTGAGAACTTTCTCAAGTTTATCAACATTTATTTTCTCTGCGTCCAATGGGTCATCAACTCCAACATCTAAGATAGTAGAGAATGTCGGGTCATTTGAGTAGAACAGATTTAGAACAGATGTTCCATCTACCAGTCTGCCATCTTCAAGTTCCATGCGTGTTCGTTGCTCGTGAGTAATGTCATTATCGAGAACCATTCTTTCCCGAATGGTCTTTATATCCGTGGACTTGCTGTTTATGTCTCTCTCGCGTTGCATTGCACGAATGTTACGTGTCTCTGCCCTCTGCCTATCTTCGGCGTCATCTTGATTATCAAATGACATATACAGATGAGGGGGTAAATATAATGTATTGAAAAGACGTTCAGTCTCAATCAGTATTTGACCTGGGCCTTTTCCACGCTGTTTCATGTTTTGGATAACTGCCTCTGCGCGTGTTTGTCCAGTGTGCATGGCAGGGAATATCTCTCTTGCGTCTACTCCAAAAGCCATAGCAATAACACCAATCGCTAAAAACGTAGCCATTTCTTCATCAAACCCATCAGGGAGTTTAGCGAGGTCAATCATGCTTATATCTCCGTCAGGTATGGTAGCATCTCCCATTACAACAGTCTTTGAGAAACGAGATAACGTTTGATTACTCATCTCTCTTTCGGCTATGGAGAAAGCGTTTCTAACATCTTCGGGGTCAAGGCCTCCCTTAGTAACCATAATACCACGCGAAGGGCGACTTCCTAACTTCTCCATCTTGTAAATCATAATGTCAAGCAAATTCTGTGCTACGTTTGTGGCGCGGCTTATGCTACATAAACCAACACCATTCATCTCTTTTATTGGGGATGACATGGAGGCATAATTCATAACGCGGGTGTAGTGCATTTTATATATATCGCCATTATCGTCAGTGTACAAAACTGGATATTCTTTGTTTCCAGTCCGAACACAGCGAGAGGAATCTAAATGGCTTATCGTTATGGGTTTACCAACAATCGGGCCAGCAGGGTCTCCTTCCCCAATAACCTCAGCAAAACCACCGTTATCGCACGTTAGAATGTCCTCAATGAACCTTTGGTAAAAGACACTCCAGCCAGCCCCGTATTGCGCTGTGGTCATAATAAGGTTAGTGTACTCCTCTGCCTGTTGAACATGGCGTCTGTTTGACTGGTCTCTTGGTAAAATCCTGAATTGTATTGCTTGCAACTTTGATTCTATTGTATATATTGTTCCAGCGAGATGGTCTACCTTCTTCCAGAACTTACGCAGTTCAACGTCCCTGCCAGAACTCCACCATGCAGGAAGTATAGATTGCTGGTTTGCCATATATAGAAAGAACGTAGAACCAAGATTAGTAACAATATCTTTAGGCTCTTTCTTTGTGGCAACAGATAAGTCTACTGATTGTTCAATTACACCATCGTATTTTGATTGGGACTTGTCTGGCATTTTACCCTCCACGTTGGCAAAGTCTGCCAACAAGAAATGTTATTATATATTACCTACCGAACTCTCGATAGACAGGACTTTAGCCCTTCTATGTGGAGCGAATGTAAGGCATAAGGCGTCTGCACGGTCAGAACTACGTCTTAAAAGCTCTCGTATCATGTCCTTAGCCATTACCTTTATTTTACCATTGTTTACTACATAAGTGACCACTTTTAGTTCTTGGACTAATAACTCGTCGGGAGGCAACATGGCGTCTTTAGTTTTTAGCCATTCGCGCACCGCCCACCACAACTGGTCTCTAAGTTGAGAAAATTCACCTATTTCAGTCTTGACGTATCCGAACTGCGGTCTTTCGGCGACTCTAACCCCGATGATAGCGTAATTCTTTTTCATCTCTTTTGCTTTTCGATTTACGAATGGAGCGACGCCAGCCCCAACTCCGCTAGCGTCTATAATCAGTCTACTGGCGTTCATCTGCATATACACATCAAGTGACCTATCTCCAGACGAGATAACGTCCATACCAGACCAAATAATTGACCTTCCGACAAAATTTTCCTGTCTAGGTATGATAACGTTATAATCCTTGCCGTATTCAGCAATATCCATCCCCAATATAGGGTTAAAGATTTTTTCGCCAAACTCATGCACATAGTTATCCCAACGTTGTCTAGCGGCGTTAATCCAAGCCTCGTTAATAAGTTGAGTTTCAGACTCGGCAGGATAGCGGGCGAGAACCATATAAGAGAACTCAGGGGAGATTATTTTTCTCCATCCAGCTTCGAGGGGAGGATAGAAAGAACCGTCTCTGGCTTCTGTAGTTTTGCCGACGAGGAAATCAGGAAGTTCAAAAGTATCAGTATCCTTATTCTCTCCTTCGAACATAGGGCGTGTCCACTCGTTTATACGGCGTATGGTAGTATCTCGGTTTACTGCACCTGGTATGAGTTCCTTACCAGTAATAACATTAGGGTGGTTGAAAGCTGGCACAACGATAACTTTAGCGGTACGATTTTCTTCCATCTCGTATACAGGGCCAGCCTGCATACGAGGGTTGAAAAGCACCAGCAATTTAGCGTTACCGCCAGACATAGACGACTCGATAGCTCTATATATCTCAAAGGGGACAGCATCACCTTCGTCTACGATAAACATCAGATTTTTTGAGTGCTTTCCGCTAAACTTGGCTTCACGTTGTTCTGAAGTACCACTGGTAGGGATAGCGACACCAGTAATAAAAGAGCCGTCTTCGCGGGTAATATTTAGGCGAGTAATCTTATCTTCCTGAAACAAGGAAGGGCGTTTGACGATTTTCTTATTTATTTCTCCCCACAGGATTTTCTTCAAGTTTTCCAAAGGCGGGGCAGACGTTACATAAATCTGAGAATCTTCATGGCATTTATAAAACCATACTGAAAGGCAAGCGGCTGAATAGCTTTTCCCAATTCCGTTGCTCGATTTTACGATAGTAACTTGGTTATCGCGTACAGACTCCATAATCAGGCGCATGTCATTAGTTACAGATACGCCTAGCACTTTAGAGCAGAAGCCTACGGGGTCACCCTGGTATCTCTCGTATGTTCTCGAACTCCCCGTCAATGACTTGCGCCTCTGTGCCTCCATCAAGGCTTCGTGTGCCATCACCGTTGTCCATTTTCGTGAGGAAGCCCTTGACGACTTGCTCGAATAATTCTGTGGGGTCATTTACGCCTTCTTTACGTGCCTCTTCCTGCCAGTTTATAGTAAGGCTGGCGGAAGATGACGTTTGGATACCCAATAGTTCAACGCGTTTATCTATACACCATTGGATTATTTTCAAATATTCAGTAGCGCCTTTCTCCGAGCTTGTTTTTGTCAAGGCGCGCATTTTCTCTGCGTCTGGCATACCGCCGCCCTTATTCTTGACGACTTCTTTCAACTCTATTTTCTTATCACCCATAGAGCGTTCAAAGGCGTCCCAGGCGGCGCGTTCAAGTTCATCTATCTTGGCCAGTTCTCTACCGATAGCCTCCTCGTAGGCGAGGGATGCGCTATCAATCCACATTTGGCGTATTTTAGCAATGTCTTTAGATATTTGTTGTCTGGAGATAGTATACTGACGTTCTCCAGAGACAATATCGGCAATTTGTTGATGTGAGTAACCTCTCAGGTATAAATGCGCAGTTCTATCTAAATCGCGCAGATGTTCCTGTTCGGAACGCTTTTGTGTGATATTTCTGGCGCTTGCCTTGACGATAGGGTTACCGCGCGCCCGATTACCTTTTGGCATAAATTATTCCTCATCTTCCTCAAGGTCATTGTCATTCCCCTTCTTGACGACCTTATATTTCAGGTTATGGGAACGCATGACGGCTGTGATATTATCAAGGTCAGTGGCGTTATCGCACTCGATGATAATTTGCCATGAGCTATAATCTTCATTATCGGAGCTTTCGCTATCTCCTTCGTCAGACATATCATCCACTGAACTGATGAGGTAATCAATGTCATCACCGTCAATAGACGCAAAATGGACACCTGCGTTGGTGAGCATGGCGGCCATCTCGGCGAATTCCTCTTCGTCCCAAATACGTTTCATATCTTCAATACCTATGTCGCCACCAAGCATGGTAAGGTTGTTATGGTCAATGCCAAACGCGTAGGCTTCTTCTTGCGAGTTGGCGTTCACCCCAAACTGAATAGGCAAGTACCATTCTCCGTCTTTCTCTAAAATCCCTCTAGGGAGATTAGCATGAGCATCCTTCATCTTCTGCAAAGCGATTGTACGCCCATTTCCAGCTATGATACAACCAGCGGTATCGTCGTAGATAGGCGCATCCCGAAAACCATGTATCCTGATTGACTCAATCATACTTCCAATGTCATGTTTCTTGAAGTTTCCATCCCATAATAGCGCCTTACTCAATGGGACATAGCGCATGACCAGTTTTTCAGTATTATCCTGAATAACATCCGATTCTTTTAGAAATACCTGATTATTTGACATTATTACTCCTTTATTTAGCTTTTTTACTCTGTTGTTGATATAATTCCAAAAAGTTATAAAGTGGCATTTTAGTATTCTCAGTGTCGTACCTAATCTCCAGCCTGCGAAAATCATTCTGGCATCGTCTACAAAATGCTCTCACGCCCCACGTGTCTTTGCCTAACACCTTCGGCCGTGTGTACACATAGTCATGCCCCGCCAACTTACAGAAAAGTCTCTTGATAAACATTATCTTTCCATTCCCTAACCCTTGTCAAGACAACTAACATGGCTGAATTGCGTACCCGCTAAAAACAACGACACATCTAATAACTCGTATAACACTGGTATCCCTAACGCTATCGCTAGATTTACCTCTGCAACAGCTTTCTCATCTTCCTGCCATCCGTAAATAGCGTATACCCCGTCACACCTCTTCAATAACTCTAAATTACCATCCAACCATACCTTGTCGTCCATCAACCCACTAAACCACCTCGTGTTCTTGTGCGGACATAACGCAACCCCCCCCAACCTCCATACCTGCGACGCCGCTAACTCGGCCGCCCTTATATTCTTCTCCACATACCACTCCCCTCTCTTATCCTCGTAAGCACCACTTATGTATACAACTTTCAACGCTCCAGCCATTATCGCCTCCTCATGCTTATCTGCATGTATACCCATACCATAATTACCCACACACTAGCCCATACTATTATGACTATTCCCCTTATCGCATCTCTCATCTATTCCCTCTTATCTATTCCCTCTTATCTATTCCCTCTTATCTCCCCTCTTATCTGTTCCTTCTCTGCCACATCTCTACTAAATCTACCACTATCAACAACACTACCATTACCACCAACCCACCTATCAGTATGCCCTCACCGTTGCTCATCTCGCCTCCCACTAACACTCTATCTTTCACTACACCGTTCTCACTATGATAACATATTTCTACTATCACAACAATATCCTAATCATGTGAAACTTCTCAGCCCCCTTCCCTCCTTATCTGTTTCTGTATCAGATAATAGACACTGCCTTTATAAATCGCCGCCAGACCCGTTTCAGGGTTCGTGTTTTT
>Ga0172375_10011816_pt1 | contig 11041 bp, 13 predicted proteins | sample LakKiv1m_FD_114537 | JGI IMG/M metagenome (GOLD analysis project Ga0172375, IMG submission 114537) | Freshwater microbial communities from Kabuno Bay, South-Kivu, Congo - kab_092012_11.1m | ecosystem: Environmental > Aquatic > Freshwater > Lake | place: Democratic Republic of the Congo... | reverse complement strand
CGGAGACCCCGCAGTCCAGGCTTCTGAGAATGTCTGACTCGTCAAGTTTCGGGACCCTGATCAGAGCATAACTGCCCTCCGCTTCCGCGGCAAAGGCCATCTCCTGAGCTGTCTTGAAGTCCATAGGCCCGTGCTCCATGTCGATGATAACAAAATCAAGCCCTGCTCTTGCAATGATGTTGACCACAGCAGGGCTCGGGATATCGCACCAGGTGCCTATAACTGTCGAGCCTTTTTTAAGTTTTTCTTTCAGCATGATCATTTCCTCCTTTAAAAAGAGAGTCCCCTGTCCCTTGCATTTTTCTTTGCGAGGTCCAGAGCGACATCTATTATGAAATCCTCCTGCCCGGCCACCATTTTTCTCTTGCCAAGCTCCATAAAGATGTCTCTCGGGTCCACCTTGAACCTTTCCGCTGCCTTTTTCACGGGGGTAGAGAATCCTGAGAACACTCCTGCTATCCCGCTGATAAGGGAAACAGAATCTATCACCTGCGGTTTTTGCATCATTTTCGCCACCACCTGGTCGCTGATATCCATCAGTTTGTACAGATCTATTCCTGTTTTGATCCCTTTTTTCTTCAGCAGACCCGCGAGGACCTCAAGCTGGCAGTTGCCGGCTCCCGCGCCAAAGCCTCTTGTAGTGCCATCTATTATCTTTGCTCCCGCATCTATAGCCGCGACCGAATTGGCTATGGCAAGCCCCAAATTGTTGTGAGCATGGAAACCCACCATGATATCGAGATTCTCGCAAAGGTGGCTGACCGTGCTTTTTATGGTCTCCGGGACCGACGAGCCCGCGGAATCCATGAGCATGACCCCCTGAGCTCCGTAAGATTGCATCTTCTTTGCCATATCAAGGAGCTTCTCTTTTGCTGCCATATGCTGCATCATCAGGATCCCGTACGCTTCTTTGCCTTTCTTTCTCACATATTCTATGTGCTGGGCCGTCACATCCGCTTCGGTGCAATGGCAGGCAACGCACACGACATCTACACCTATTTCAAGCGCGGGAGCAAGGTTATCCTTTATGGTGCCGAAACCGGGTATAAGGAAAGCCCCGAGCTTTGTTCTTTTCAGCTGCTGTTTTGCCAGAGAAAGCATTTTGTTGTCAGGAAGCGCTGAAAGTCCCACCTGGAGCGTTGAAGCTCCCAGGCCGTTGCCGTGGCCGACTATTACCGTGTGCATGCCGACGCCGTCTATCTCCCTGCAATAATTTGTTATGTTCTCTGCCGTAAGCTTATGAGCGACGGCATGCGAGCCGTCCCTGAGCGTGGAGTCAAAGAACAGTATCTTTTCCATTTTCATCTCCTTGCTTTCAGCACTTTCTTCTTAGCGTACTCTTCCGCGACGTTCACCGCGGCGCATGTTATTATGTCAAGGTTCCCGGAATATTTTGGAAGAAAATCACCGAGCCCCTCCACCTGCACCATCGTTGTGACCCTGTCATTTTCATAGAGCGGCCCAAGCATCACCCGGTACCCGGGCACATATTTGCGGATCCTGTCCGCCATCGCGTTTATCTCTTTCTTGAGCTCATCGATCCTGGGATCGCTTATCTTTGCGTAGATAGTGTTCCTCATATAGATCGGGGGCTCCGCAGGGTTCAATACTATCAGGGCCTTTGCTTCAGGCACTTTTGTGAAGGCCATGATCGCGTCCTTCGTGGTCTGGGTGTATTCGTCTATGTTCGCTCTTGTCCCTGGCCCGGCCGACCTTGAAGAGATGCTGGCAACGACCTCGATATAAGGCGTTTCGGGATGCACTTTCATTATCGCGTGCACCAGCGGGGTAACGGCCTGGCCTCCGCAGGTTACAAGATTGACATTGCATTCGCTAAGGCATTGCTCCAGGTTTAGCACGGGGATGCACATCTTTCCTATCTGTGAGGGAGTGAGATCGATGGTGAATTTTTTGAGCTTTTGAAGTATAGGGGCGTTCGTTTTGTGGACCTTTGCCGAAGTGGCGTCAAATACTATCTCGCAGCTTTCAGGGTCTTGCGCGATGGCTTCGACCGAATTGTAGGCGACCCTGACGCCCATCTGTTTTGCGCGTTTTATTCCGGCCGACTGGGGGTCCCTGCCGGCAAATACTCCGCATTCAAGGATGTCGGACCTCTGTATCTTGACCAGAAGGTCGGATCCTATATTACCTGTCCCTATTATGCCTACTTTGACTTTTTTTCGCATGATCCGCTTATTGTTCAATCATTGAACATTATAGCCCCTTGGCCAGGTCCTGTCAACCTGGATTGCCTTTATATATGAATATATATATAATGGGTCAAAAGGAGCAAAAAATGCCAAAAATTGCCATTATCGGCGGCTCGGGGCTCGACAATCCTGATCTGCTGAAGAATCCCGGGGAAAAATGGGTCTCTAACATGTACGGTCATACCTCATCACCCCTTATCCTTGGCAGGATCGAGGGTGTCGATATAGTGATACTTGCGCGGCACGGCAAAAAGCATTCTGTGCCTCCCACAAAGGTGAACTATCTTGCCAACATGTACGCGCTGAAGGAGGAAAGATGCACCCACATACTGGCCGTTACCGCCGTCGGGTCGCTCAAAGAAGAGATCAGGCCGGGCAATCTTGTTTTCCCTTCGCAGTTCATCGACTTCACGCGCCACAGGAACCTCACTTTTTTTCATGACAGTGTCGTGCACACTCCGATGAGCTGTCCCTATGACGAAAGGATCACCTCTGAACTTACAAAGGCCTGCGACGAGCTCGGTTTTGCTTACAATAAGGATGCGACCGTGATCACGATCGAAGGCCCCAGGTTCTCAACTAAGGCCGAGAGCCGAATGTTCAGGCAGTGGGGCGCGGACATAATAAATATGTCCACCTGCCCCGAGGTGATCCTGGCCAACGAGCTGGGAATCCCCTACCAGACGATCGCCATGTCGACAGATTACGACTGCTGGAAGGACGACGAAGCGCCCGTCAACTTTGAAATGATACTCGAAAGGATGAAAGAGAACGCGGAAAAGGTAAAAAAACTTCTTATTAAAGTAGTCGGGAGGATATAAAAATGCCTATCAAATCAAGGATCAGGACCATACCTCACTGGCCCAAAGCAGGTATAATGTTCCGGGATATCACGACCCTTTTAAAGGACCCTGTCGGCCTTAAGCTCTGCATCGATGACTTTGTCAAAAAGTACAGGGACACGGATATTGACGTTGTCGTTGGGATCGATTCAAGAGGATTTATAATCGGAGGGGCTCTGGCCTATGAGCTCGGGAAAGGCTTTGTCCCTGTCAGAAAGAAGGGGAAGCTCCCCGCCGAGACCGAAGCCGTGGAGTATGAGCTTGAGTACGGGACCGATAAGATCGAGATCCACAGGGACGGCATCGAAAAGGGCCAGAGGGTCTTGATCGTTGACGACCTTATTGCGACCGGCGGCACGGCAAAGGCCGCGGCAAATCTGGTAAAAAAACTTCATGGGGATGTTGTCGAACTTGCCTTTATAGTCGATTTGCCGGACCTGGGAGGAAGAAAAAAACTTGAGGATGCAGGTTATAGTGTTTACGCGCAGACGCAGTTTGAGGGGGAATGAGAGAGTAAATGTCCAATGGCCAATGTCCAATTTCCAATGGCTGATTAATGAGCTGGGTAAGGAATACAATTGACATGCAAAAACATGACATATATGATAGAGTGATTAATTTTGTTGTAAGAATCATTGCATTGTCTGAGAAGACATCAAAACATTTTTCCGGAAGAGTGATCTCAAAACAATTGATCAGATCAGCGAGCTCTGTCGGAGCAAATATGCAGGAAGCCGACGGCGCGGTAAGCAAAAAGGACTTTATAAATAAAATGGGCATTTCAAGAAAAGAGGCCCAGGAAACCAGATATTGGCTGGATTTGATCAAGAAATGCGGCATCGTCAAGAACCAATGCAACCTCGCGGAACTCGATTTATTGCATAAAGAATCCGATGAAATAGTTAAGATATTAAGCAGTATTATTAACAGATCGATGAGAAATCAATGAATCCCAATATTTTCCCTCATTGGACATTGGAAATTGGTAATTGGAATTTGTTTCCCGACCGTGCATTCCCATTCCCTCATTGGACATTGGAAATTGGCAATTGGACATTGCTTCCTATTTAATATCATATGAAAGTTAACAACAAACTCTACCGCACCGTCTGGATGACCGGCTCCTCTGTTTATATGATCGACCAGAACCTTCTGCCGTTTTCATTTAAGATAAAAAAATGCAGGGATGTTCTTGAGACCTGTAATGCAATAAAGGATATGACCGTCCGGGGAGCAGGAGCCATCGGCGCCGCGGCAGGCTTTGCCATGGCGCAGGCGTTTAATGATGTAGAGGCGTATTGCGATACGCCTTTTAACGCAAGGTCTTTGATCGAGTCTGCACGGCCTACTGCGCAGAACCTTTTTTATGCTGTTAAGAGAGTTTATGACAAAGCCATCAGGGCTAAAGACCCTAAAAAAGCGGCAGTGGACGAAGCTCAGAGGGTCGCCGATGAGGACATAGCCTCCTGCCAAAAGATCGGGGTACTTGGCAGCAGATTGATAAAGAACGGCATGACGGTAGAGACCCACTGCAACGCGGGCTGGCTGGCCTTTGTCGACTGGGGAAGCGCTCTTTCTCCCGTTTATAAGGCTCACAGGGACGGCAAAAAGATATCGGTCCTGGTCGACGAGACCCGGCCGAGGGCCCAGGGCGCAAGGCTGACGGCCTGGGAACTCAGGAATGAGGGCGTCCCTTTCAAAATAATACCTGACAATGCCGGAGCGCATTTTATGTCAAAAGGCATGGTCGATCTCGTGATAGTCGGAGCTGACAGGATAGCTGCCAATGGGGATACAGCAAATAAGATCGGGACCCTTGAAAAAGCAATCTGCGCAAAGAAATTCGGGATACCCTTTTACGTGGCAGCTCCCACTTCGACCATCGACCGCAAATGCAGGAGCGGAAAGGACATCCCGATCGAGGAAAGAAGCGAAGCTGAGGTCCTTTACCAGACGGGGCCGGACAAGAGAGGAAAGCTGAGGACGATTCTTGTGGCAAGCCCCGGCTCAAAGGCACTGAACCCGGCCTTTGACACTACCCCCGCAGAACTGATCACGGGCATTATCACGGAAAAAGGCATCATCAAGCCTGCAACATTATGCTAAAAGAAATAGCTGTTGAGCCCAAATTCTCGACCATTTTCATGAGCAACAGCTTCCCTGTGCCTGAAGAACTGAAGGCCCTCAAAAAATGGTGCGCAGTGTTCGAGGAAAAAGGCCTCGCGCCTTCCCACTCTGCGGGGACGTTCGGAAACCTGAGCTTCCGCCTGAAAGGCTCCAACGAGTTCATTATCACGGCCTCTTCTGTAGGCCTGAAGAATGAACTTACTGATGATGATTTTGTTCTTGTGAAAGATGTTGACCTTGAAAAACGCCGGATACGTGCTGCCGGAAAAAGAGAGCCTTCGTCAGAGAGCATGCTGCACTCCGAGATATACAGGGCAAGGAAAGACGTCAATGCGGTATTTCACGGCCACTGCAAAAAGATAATATTGAACAGCAGAAAACTGGGTCTGACTGAAACAAATGATGAAAAGCAATACGGCTCCGTTGAGCTTGTAGAAAGCGTTCTGGACGTTCTCAAAGACAACAACTTCATCGTAATGAAAGGCCACGGTTTTCTGTCGCTGGGAAGTACCATGGATGAGGCAGGAAAGACAGCTCTTGATGTTTTCTCCCGGTGTTTTTGATCTTTTGTTTTTGATATTTGGATTTATTTAGGATTTAGAGTTTTGGATTTAGAATTTTACCTACGTACTCCCCTATCGCAAGGCAGCTAGTAAGCCCGGGCGATTCTATTCCTATCAAGTTTATGAAGCCTGGAAGTCCATTGCCTGACTCTTCTTTTATCATAAAATCCCTTATCCCGTCATCCGGTCCCTGGAGTTTAGGCCTCATTCCTGAAGTATCAGGGACCACCATTTCTTCCTTTAGCCACGGAAGGAACCTTTTCGCGGCTAAATAGAACTCTTTTGCTTTTGCCGGGTCAATATCATAAAAGATATTATCCACATAAGCAGTATCCGGCCCCAGCCTGACGCGCCCGGAAAGATCGATCGTTGCATGGACCCCGAGGCCGTACCCTTTTTCGTGGGGAGGAGGATAGACTAAATGCTTCAGCCTGCCGCCGGCGCCTGAAACGGCAAAATAATCGCCTTTGCAGAAATGGAGCCTATAGCCGAGCCTGTCCGTATCAAGACCGGCCATTTTTGCGACCTTTTCGCTCCCGAGGCCCGCGCAATTGATCAGGAACTCGGACAGGACCTCATCGCCCTGAGAGGTCCTGATAACATAACCTTCGCCTGTTTTCCTGATGCCTGCGACTTCGTTATTAAAAGAGAACATTGCCCCGCTCTTTTCGGCAAGTTCATAAAGCTTTTTCATGAGCCCGTGGCTGTCGATGATACCCGTTGTCCTTGAATAGATCGCAGCCAAAGCCGATACTTCCGGCTCAAGTTTTTTTATATCTTCGCAGCCGATCAGCTCCAGCCCCGGCACCCCGAGCGATAGGGCATTTTCATATATCTTTTTCAGCTTCTTTTCTTCTTCGGTGTTTGTCGCGACTATCAGTTTGCCGCATTTCCTATGGCTGATGCCGTTCTCTTTGCAGAACTCATACAGCATCTTATTGCCTGACAGGCATAAACTGCTTTTCAGTGAATCTTTTATGTAATATATCCCCGCGTGGATGACCTCGCTGTTGCGGGAGCTGGTTTCCTGCCCGAAGGATGCGTTCTTTTCAAAGACCGCGATGTCCGCGCCTGCCTCTTGAGAGAGCTTGTATGCGACGGCAAGACCGATCACCCCGGCCCCGATTACGGAATATTTTAATTTGTCCATTTGATACCGGCTCAGACGCTCTTTAATACCGCCTCTGCGACAGTATTTATATCGTTTTCGGAAAGGAAAGGATGGATGGGAAGAGAAAGCATTCTCGCTCCTATCTTTTCCGCGGCGGGGAAATCCCCCGCAGCGTAACCGAGCTCCATATAAGGAGCCTGAAGATGGGCGGGATTAGGATAATACACAAAAGCCGACACACCGCAGTCGGTAAGTTTTTTTAAAACAGCGTCCCTGTTGTCCACCTCTATGGTGTACTGATGATAAACAGGCTTAAGGCCTTCGGGCTCTGCCGGGCACTTGATGCCGGCTTTTGAGAACTTTGACGTGTAATACTTGGCGTTGCTCCTTCTTTTCTCGTTCCAGGCGTCAATATGCCTCAGCTTTACCCGAAGGACCGCCGCCTGAAGCTCATCGAGCCTGGAATTATAGCCGATCATTTCATGAACTCCGCGCGCCCTGCTCCCGTGCAGGTGAAGGAGCTTCAGTTTTTCAAGCACGCTCTCATCGTCCGTCACTATCATGCCCCCGTCCCCGTAAGCCCCGAGGTTCTTTGTGGGAAAGAACGAGAAACATCCGGTATCCCCGAAAGAACCCGTTTTTTTTTCCAGATATTCCGCGCCTATTGACTGTGCGCAGTCTTCAACGACAAAAAGACCTTTTGCTTTTGCAAGCCCCATAATCTTTTCCATCTCAGCCGGAAGCCCCCAAAGATGCACCGGCATTATCGCTTTTGTTTTTTTTGTGATCAAACCTTCTACTGTTTTAACATCGATATTGTGCGAAAAAGGGTCTGCATCTGCAAAAACGGGCCTTGCTCCGGTATAGGAAACGGCCTCAGCCGTTGCAAAGAACGTCAGCGTCGGAACTATTACCTCGTCCCCGGTCCCCAGTCCCAGTGCTTTGAGCGAAAGGAACAGAGCGTCGGTGCCAGAGGCAACCGCGACCGCATATTTTGTTCCGCAATAAGCGGCCATTTCCTTTTCAAGCAGGGAAACATTGGGCCCGAGCACAAAATGCCCGCTCTCAAAGACCTTTGAAACGGCCTCGTCCACCTCGCTTTTTATCGAGCGGTATTCGGCTTTTAAGTCCAGTATCTGTACAGGCATTTTTGGCCCTTTCTGTTCAGAATGAAAGCAGCTCAGCCAGGTCCACCGTCAGTGTCTTGTTTTTATCTAGCTTTGTCCCCGGATCGTCGGCCAGGAACACGGCAGAGTCTTTTCCGACTTCCTGGGAAAGATCTTTGATATGTGCGCACGAAATATCCAGCCCTTCGACGTCCTTCAATTCCTTTACCGCCAGGTCAAAGATGTGGATGAACTCCCAGTCCCCGAAAACATAGAATTTGACGATGCCTTCTTTAGAAAGCTGTCTCATCTTTCCCTTCAATATTTCCTTCATTTTGGTGTAGACATCGATGGTCCTCTGCAAATACTGCCTTGCCTTTTTTGTTTTTTCCGAGGCTCCCTTCGGGGTCAGTATGTACTTGACGTTCCTTCCGTCAAGATGCTGAACCTTCATAAGGCCCTTTTGCACCAGCTTATGGAGGACTATATTGACCATTCCAAGGGAAAGATTAAGCACCTTGGAGAGCTCCCTCTGCGAAGCGGACGCATTCTTTGAGATCTCGGAGATTATCTTAAGTTCGTGGTCTGTGGTAATCATATGTTCATTCTTTGAACATTATACAATAAAGAAGAGCCGCCTTCAAGCAAACTCTTAGTTCTTCCTGAGATGCCTTACTACCCAGTAAATAATGAGCGCGGCAAGCAAAATACCTACGGCGATATCTGCTTTTCTGAAATAGCCTTCGATCAAGGTCCAGTTTTCCCCCAGCTTGATGCCGATATAAGCAAGCATAAGGCACCAGGGAAGGCTTCCCGCAAATGTAAAAACGGTGAACTTTACAAAATTCATCCTGTATATTCCCGCCGGCAGCGAAATGAACGTTCTGATAATCGGCAGCATCCTTGAAACAAATACGGTCATATCCCCGTATTTTGAGAACCATTTATCGGCGGACCCGACGTCGTGCCTGGAGATCAGGATGTATTTGCCGAATCTTTCAACAAAAGGCCTTCCGCCAAAATATCCGGCCATATACGCCGCGGCCGAGCCCAGAAGGTTGCCGAAAGCTCCGGCAAGGGTAACGCCCAAAAGCGAGAACTTTCCGGAGAGGACAAGATAACCCGAGAAAGGCATTATTATCTCGGACGGCAGAGGGATGCAGGCGCTCTCTATCGCCATGCAGGCAGCGATCCCCCAGTAACCCGAAAAAGAGATGGTGTTTATTATGAACTGCGTCAAGAAAAACAGTATTTCGGAGATCAAATCATAAGTCCTGTCTTTTGGTCATTTATTACCGAAAAACTTTGCCGCAAAGGCCAGGAACACTCCCGCAAACAGTCCCAGCGCGGCGCCGACTGCGATGTTGTTCTTTTTGTTGGGCCTTATCGGTGCTGAAGGCACCACGGCCTTTTCGATATCGGAGAACGGGGAGATCTCTTTTGCCAGCTCCAGCTTTGTTATCTCATATTCCCTGCGGAGCATCGAATAGACGGAGTTCTGTATCTCGAACTCGCTCTTCAGCCTTGTCATCTCTATGCTCTGGTCGCTTGTTTTTGTCCCGGCGTCCCCACCGATGCCTGAGAGATAGGTCAGGTCCTTTATCTCGTCCTCAACTTTTCTCAGTGAAGCCTCGGAGATCGGTATCTGCATTTCAAGGTATTCTTTTTTCTTGCGCGATTCGGTATAGTTCAGCTTGTTCCAGTAGTCCGCAAGAGCGTCCACATAAGCGTTCGCCGCAGCAGCCGCGAGATAGGGATTATTGTTCTCCACGGTGATAATAAGAAAGCTCCCCACTATCTTTGCTTCCATCTTCCCGAGGCCTTCTTTTGTTGACAGAGGGCCGGGCGCGGTCATGTCCCTCTTGCCGAACACTTTTTCGTAGGCCTGTTTTGTCAGGTTCCTGCTCTGCAGGAGGTCGGAAAGCGTATCAATGTTCTGCTCCACCGATTTCTGAACTTTTTTTGTTTTTACCAGCTCGCCGAACTGCCCCAGGTCGCCGCCCCCCACATTGAAGCCCGCCGCCGCGGCAAGGGCCGACAGTCCGCTGCTCGAGCCCCCGCCCCTGATCAGGATCATCGATGAGGATTCATACACGGGTTTCATTGTGAGCGTTATTAGATAGGCTCCCACGGCAAAGATCGCCGTTGCTGCCGCGATGATCTTCCAGCCTTTCAGCACTATGTCGACGTATTCTCTGATGTTTATTTCGTCTTCCATTTTCTACCTTTTTATATTGCTTACCGTTACGTACAGTGTTATTCCCAGAAGGACCGTGTTCACGAACGAGGCAAAGTCCGAAAAATAAAAGAAATTGGCCGGAACATTGATGATATCGCCTTCCGACATCGCGATATCATTCGTTTTTATTCCTTTGAACATGAGGTCCTGGGCATTAATATAAAAGACCTTGGGTCCCGACCCGTTCTTCGTTCTTGTGACGGTGGTGTAGTTCAGGTTTGCCCTGCTTGTCGGGCCTCCTGCCATGTTCAGGTAGTCGGACAGATGCTTTCCCGGGAAATAATTGTACTTTCCAGACCTCCCCACCTCCCCGTAAACATAAACGAAACTTTCGAGCTTTTCTATAGAAGGGATATAATTGTCGCCGCCGTAATATACGCGGGTCATCCTCGGCTTATCAAGCACTACGGTCAGTTCGAACGAGGACTTTATTTTCTTCCTTATTTCTGATGACATGTAGTCGTCGGCCTGCTTGATCGTCCGGCCCGATATTTTCAGAGGGCCGATACCCGGAAAAAAGATCGTTCCGTCATTGTTTACCACAAAATCGTACTCGTTGGAAACGGCGTTGTCCTCGATGATCACATAGATCTTTATCGTATCCCCGGGCCCCAGGACATAGGTGTCGTACTGTTTCTCGGAAATTATCAGAGGGGCCGCCGGCTCGTTCTGGATATAGGTATTGGCTGGCGGGGCCCCGGCGCATACGGCCGCTCTCGGGACCGCAAAGGTCAGCAGAAGGAGCACAGCCAGCGCTTTTTTCAGTCTCTTTCCCACGTTTTTATATTACCATATCCTCATACCATTTTTTCTCGAACTCTTTGTATTCTTTTTGTTTTCCCT